>Ga0182016_10006117_pt1 | contig 12739 bp, 8 predicted proteins | sample 712S2MmetaG_FD_120491 | JGI IMG/M metagenome (GOLD analysis project Ga0182016, IMG submission 120491) | Permafrost microbial communities from Stordalen Mire, Sweden - 712S2M metaG | ecosystem: Environmental > Terrestrial > Soil > Wetlands > Permafrost | place: Sweden: Stordalen | collected...
AGGGTGGATGCTTTTGCGGTGAACCTCGGTGGTCGCGGAACGCTGCTGCATAACGTCTCGACGAACACCGGGCACTGGGTTGAAGTGAAACTGAAAGGAACAAAAAGCAATCGTGATGGTATCGGCGCCCGCGTCGAAGTGCTTGCCGCGGGCAAGCGATGGACGGCGGAAAGGGTAGCTGGCTCAGGTTATCTTTCGCAGGACGATGGCCGGCTCCACTTCGGTTTGGGCGCGGCGACTTTAATCGACAAGCTCATCGTTCATTGGCCCAGCGGACGCGAGCAGGCGCTCGAAAAGCAGAGCCTGGATCGTGTACTGACGGTGGAGGAGCCGAAGTGATACGTCACACTCAACGCAGTGATATAGCGGCAGCAGCGACAAGTTTGCCGCTGCTGGCCTGCGCGCTGATTGCGTGTGCGTTGTGGAGTGAGCACGCGGTTCATGCGGACGAGGCAACGCCGTCAGTCCAAGATGCAGCTTATGCATCGCCGCTTGAGGTTCTGCTTTCCCCCGACGGCTCGCGGCTCTATGTGTTATGCCAGACGAGTGACGAGATCCGAGTACTGGATGCGGTCGGTTATGCGGTGATCAAGAAGATAGCGGTCGGACACGTGCCGCGTGGATTCTCGTTTTCTCCAAATGGATCGCGATTGTTCGTGACCAATTCATGGGATGATACGCTCTCGGTAATCGACACGAAAGCGCTCGCGGTGGTGGCGACATGGCAGGTCGGCTCGGAGCCTTCAGGCGTTGTGGAAGATCGCGAAGGCAAGCGGCTCTTTGTTGCCAATCGCATCAGCAACGACGTGGCAGTGCTGGATGCGGAGACAGGCGCGGAAGAGAAGCGCCTGCTTGCTGGCCGCGGCTCGAGTTATTTGGCGCTCTCCCCGGATGGAGCCAGGATCTACGCGACCCACGTGTATCCAAATCCATCCCCATATCGGACTGCGCCGGAGTCCGAAATCACGGTGATCGATATGAAGCGCGCGGTGGTAATTGACCGCATGCCGCTTCATGCGGTTGCCGGCGTATTTCACACCGCGCTCTCCGCCGATGGGCGCCTGGGCGTTGTCGCTGACTATCATCCCAAAAACCTTGTCACACTGGCGCATCTGGAACACGGCGGAGCTTTCGAAGACACACTTACAGTCTTCGGCGCGGATGTGGGCAAGCCAGTCGAAGTGCCGCTCGATGAACTGGAGCGCTATGCATCGCAGCCGTTTGGTGTAGCGATCGCCCCTGACAAGTCGCGCATCTATGTGACCAGCGGCGGGTCTGAGATAGTAACAGTCATAGATGTTCCGCGACTGCTGCGTTATATCCATGCTCATCCAGCAGGCTTTGTGCAGGATCTTTCGGCGAGCGCCAATTATGTTGTAACTCGAATCGCAGTGGGCCTCAATCCCCGCGGGCTGACAATCAGCAAGGACGGGCACCGGCTTTTTGTCGCCAACCGCCTGGACGATACCATCAGCGTCATCGACACGCGCACCAATAAAGTAAGTGCAACCATCAAGCTGGACGGGCCGTCAAAAGTCTCGGCACTTCGCCACGGCGAACAGACCTTCTATACTTCACGCTACTCATTCCAGGGACAAATTGGTTGCGCCAACTGCCATATCGATTCCACCTTCGACGGACTGACCTGGAACCTTGAGCCGGATGGCTTCGGCCGCAACACGGTGGACAACAAACTCCTCGAGGGCGTGAAGAATACGCAACCCTACAAGTGGACCGGTACCAATCCGAATATTCCAACCGAATGCGGGCCGCGAACGGAAAAGTATTTCTGGCGCTCGGAGCAATACGACGACCTGACGCTGGCCGATCTGACGATATACATTCGCAGCCTGGATCCGCGCCCCAATCGCTGGAAGCTGCCGGGGTATGAACTGACCCCGGCGCAGGAGCGAGGCAAGGCGCTCTTCGAACGCGGCGTAGACAAGTTCGGCAAGCCGATTACAGCGTACAACCGCTGCGCGTACTGCCATAGCGGACCGAAGGGGACGAACCAAAAGCTGTTCGATGTCGGCACGCACAAGCTACTCGACAATCCAGGCTTGTTGAAGTCTCCGCCCTTGACCAACATCGCGCTCACTGCTCCTTACTTGCACGATGGCTCGGCGCGGACCCTGGAAGAGATTTGGACAGTCTTCAACCCTGACGACAAGCACGGGCGAACCAACGACCTGACCAAGGATGAACTCAACGATCTGATTGAGTATTTGAGGACGCGATGACGAAGTCATTCAAAATATCGATGCTACTGGTGGCTGCCATGATGATGGCCGGCACTTTCACCTTTGCCGCGCCAGCCGCGTCCGTTGCACCGCACTCGCCGCAGATGCCCCGATACAGATTCGAGAATTTCACGACCGCAAACGGGCTGCCGAACAATCACGTCTTTGCCGTATTGGTGGACGGCGATCGAGTCTGGGCGGGTACAGAAGACGGTCTAGCGCTTTACGAAAATCACACGTGGAAGACCTACACCACCAAGGATGGACTGGCGCACCGTGCCGTGCTTTCCCTGGCGCTCGACAAGCGCACCGGCGATGTTTGGGCGGGAACGATGGCTGGCCTGAGCCGCATCTCCGGCGGCCGCATCGACAGCTTTACGCAGCTGAATTCAGGCCTCAGCAACGATGTGGTGTACGGTGTGAGCGTGGAAGGCGAAAACGTCTGGGTAGCAACGGCGGCTGGCGGTTGCCGTCTCGATCTACGCACCGGTCAATGGACGCTTTACAACGAACGCAATACGCCGATGGTGGAGATTTGGGTGTATGCCGTCTCCGCGACGCCCACCAAGGTTTACTACGGAGTGTGGGGCAGCGGGGTGCTCGAATATGATCAGAAGACGGGGCGCTGGGACAAGTACGACGATCCTGACGGCGAAAACGAGATGGTGCTGTTCAAGGATCAGGGCCTGATTCACGAGATTGTCACATCGGTCAGTTATGTGGACAATATTCTTTGGGCCGCCACCTACTTTGGGGCGAGCCGGTACGACGGGCGCTACTGGCACAACTTTCTGACGAAGGACAGCGGACTCCCCTCGAACTTTATTAATCAAGTCAAGGGCCTGGATAGCAAGCGCGCCTGGTTCTGCACGGACAAAGGGCTGGCTTACTACGACGGGGCGAACTGGGCTGTCTATCGCTCATCGCTCAAGGATGGCAAGCCGGAAATGACACTGCGCGATGCGGCTGGGAAGGTCACGCCAATCGCAGTAGCAACCGCGCCGGCGCACAACTATGTACTTGGGATCGATTTTGAAAACGAAGATATTTGGGTGGCAACCGCCAAGGGGTTAAGTCATGGGATTCGAGAAAGACAATAAGGAGAAACACCAAAAAATGAATGCATTTGCAGATATTCTTGAGGCTATTGCGCACGCACCAATCGAGAAGCGCGCCATCACCAATCACGGCGTGCTCAATGAAGCCTACGCCTATCAAAAGCCGAGTTCGTTTTCGCGCGGCATGCGGATCGACATCGGCGGTGTCGTCATTCTGCTGATCTCGGGCACTGCATCGATCGACGAGAACGGTGTCAGCGTACACATCGGCGATTTCAACGCACAGCTTCGGCGGACCTTCGACAACATCACCGGCCTGCTGGAGAGCGAAGGCGCGACGTGGCACGACATCGTGCGCACCAGTTGCTACCTGCGCGATATCGATCGCGACTACGACGTATTCAACGCGGGCCGCACCGCCTTCTTCAAAGAACAGGGGCTCGATCCATTGCCGGCTTCAACAGGAATTCAAGCGCATCTTTGCCGCCCCGAACTCCTCATTGAGATTGAAGCAATCGCAATGTTCAGGACCGATAAGAAGGAAGAAAGCAAGGGGTAGTTGAAATGCGTACGGGAACGATGGCGGTTGCAGTCTGCACTTTTGGTATGGTCTTCGCAACATGCGTTGCGGCACAAAGCACGAAGACCTGTGAGTGCGGGGCGCATCCGCCGGGACCGCCCAAGGATCGAGTGGTTGAGCCGTATGCCGGAGAGCCGGCCGACCTGAGTCCTTACGCGAAGTTCGCAGCTCCGTACGACCTGAATTACACCCATCCCAATGTCTATTCAGGAGCAGGGCGAGATCTGCCCGAGCCGAGAAATCTGTCCGAAATCCGAATCGGTTTCTTTGGGCCGGTTGCGCCCAATCCCGAGTCGGTGTTCGGTGCGCGGATGCTCCACGGCGCGCAACTGGCGGTGGAAGAGGCCAACGCGCGCGGCGGCTACGGTGGCAAGCCCTTCAAGCTGATGGAGCACAACGACTACGACAACTGGCAGGCGAAGACTGTCTACGGCGACGACCGGCCAACGGACCCAACGATCTGGGGATCGGCGTCGAATGAAGTGGTAAAGATGGTGTACGACGACCAGGACTGGGCGATCTTCGGTTCGATCAGTTCCGAGTCGACACACATCGCGCTGCGCGTCGCGTTGCGGGCTGAAATACCAATCGTCAATTCGGCTTCAACGGACCCGACGATTCCCGAGACCTATATTCCGTGGTACTTCACCGATCTGCAGGATGACCGGGTGCAGAGCCTCACGCTGGCGCGGCGCATCTATACCGAACTGGGTATGAAGCGCGTCGCTATCCTCAGGATCAACAGTCGCTATGGTCGCTTCGGCGTGCCGAAATTTCGCGATGCTGCGCGGCGGCTCGGCCACCCCGTAGTGATCGAGCAGAAATATCTTCCGGGGGATGCGGATTTTTCGAAGCAGTTGCAGGTAATCAAATCGTCGCGGGCGGACGCGATTGTGCTGTGGGCAGACGAGGCACAGGCGGCGGCCATCCTGAAACAGATGCGGGCGGCGGGGATGAAGCAGCGTGTCTTTGGCGCGTATCGTACGCTTGGGCCGCAACTGCTGGCCGAGGCTGGCGATGCGGCTGAGGGGTTCGAGGCTGTGTTTCCTTACGATCCCACACGGCAGGACCCGCGCTGGCTGGACTTCAACCAGCGCTTTGAAAGCCGGTTCCACGAGAAGCCGGAGCAGTTTGCCTCGCTGGCGTACGACGCAATGAATGCGCTGCTGGATTCGATCTGCAAGGCGGGCCTGAATCGCGCGCGAATTCACGATGCTTTGGCCGACATCGAGCAGTACGATGGCGTGACCGGGCACATGGTCTTCGATCCGAACCAGAAGAATGTTTCGCCGCTGTACCTGGGGACGGTGCATAACGGGGCGATCACTTACCGCGTCGCCACGATGGACAAGGCACTTGCGGCGGGGCAGGCACCTGCGGTGCGGCAGATACCGCTGACGCGGCAGGAGACTTCCTCTGTTCAGCTACCCTACGCGCGGGTGGGTGAGGATGGGGTGGGTTATTCCGGGCCGCACCAGAGCGATGTTCCAGATGGGCCAGTGTACCTGGTGCTCTTCGGGCCGAGGGCAGCCGAGGTTGTTGCGTCGACCGAGGTGCAGGAAGAACTTGCATCCGGCGCGGCAAAAGGCCGACCGTGGAAGCTGCTGCCAGTGGAAAGCGGGCAGAACTGGGGCGCCGCTTCAACCGCGCTGGTTCATGCGCTCATGGACGAGCATGCCCTGGCAATTGTGGCGCTCGATCGCAATGCGAGCCACCTGGCCGAGCAACTGGCGCTGAAGAGCTTTGTTCCGGTGGTGGCACTGAGCAGCGATAAGGCGCTAACGTCAACCAACGTTCCGTGGATATTCCGGATGCCGGCCGAAACCACTCCGGCGGCTGCGGTGCGGCTGCTGGAAACGGCGGCAGTGCGCAGCGGCCCCAATTCCGAGCGGCTGCGGAACGCGCTGGCTTCCGGGGACCTGCTCTCGGGAGTGGCGTTTTTGCCGACCGGGGAGCCGCGCGACAAGTAGCGGCGTTTTCCTATCCTTAAGATCGAGCTCAAGATCGCAATTCCGGCGACGACGCGCTCGTCCACCGCTTGCGCATGGCACGCATTCTGGTTAAAGTTTCACCTAAAGGAAACCAATGAAGAATCCGAAGATTTTGATATTTGGCCGGGTTGGTCAAGTTGGTTGGGAACTGCGCCATAAGCTTGCCTGCCTGGGCCAGGTCACCAACGTCGACTACCCGGAGATCGATTTTTCCAAACCGGACACAATTCGCGCGGTGGTGCGGGCGGCAGAGCCCACGGTCATTGTGAATGCCGCGGCCTACACAGCGGTGGATAAGGCTGAGGCCTCTCCTGAACCCGCCTGGGCGATCAATGCTACAGGACCGGGTGTGATCGCCGAGGAAGCCAAGCGGCTGGGCGCGCTGATGGTGCACTACTCCACCGATTATGTTTATGACGGCAGCAAGACCGGGCCGTGGGTCGAGACGGACGCGCCGAATCCCCTGAACGTGTACGGACAGACGAAGCTGGCAGGGGATCAGGCTATCGAAGCAGTGGGCGGTGACTACCTGATTTTGCGGACAAGCTGGGTGTATGGGGCGCGGGGTGGAAATTTTCTGCTGACCATGCTCCGGCTGGCAAAAGAACGGCCGGAGTTGCGGATTGTGGACGACCAGACCGGCAGTCCGACAACAAGCGAGTGCATTGCGCAGGCGACGGCCGACATCCTTTCGCAGGTGCTTGCGCCGGCCGGGGGCGGGCTGGCGGGGCGGAGCGGCGTCTATCACCTGACGACTGCAGGCAAGACAACCTGGTTTGGCTTCGCGAAGGAGTTCTTGAGCAGGCAGGCGGCTTGTCCCACGCTGATTCCGATTCCGGCCAGCTCCTACCCGGTTCCTGCCAAACGGCCCGTGAATTCGGTTCTGTCGTGCGAGCGGCTGGCGGAAACGTTTGGGGTGCGGATGCCGTCCTGGGAACTCGCGCTGGATCTGGTGCTGGAGACCCTTGCTGAGGGAGCAGCCCGGGGATGAGCCCGGTGATCGCGGAGATTGGCGGAACAAGCACGACAGCGGCGAGAGGTCCACGAGGCTGTTTTTCCTCGATTCAAGGGACACTCCGCCGCTGTCGGCTTTAACGCTGTCGCGGGTTCGGAGACTCGCACTACTGAGGTCTTCCCGAACCCCGGCCTTGTGTCCATAGGATGCGAGGGAATGCGTTGGATTGGCTGTGACCGGTGGCACGGGGAGCGGTGACGTAGCGAGCGCCGGTTTTGATCGGGACTGCAGGCAGGTTTGATGTCCTGTTTGGGGTGGCGAAGCTGGGGCCAGCCCACCCTTGCGACAGGAACAAGAACGTCGCAAGGATGGGGCACCCAGATGTCTTTGCGCGCCCAGACCCGTGTCATTCTTTGGACTCTGGAAACTAGAAGCTGAAAATCGGGCCGCCCTCTTCGCGAAGGTCGTTCCACTCGCGGGATTTGACGCCGCGATAGAGGGGCAGGGTCAGTTCCGGGTTGGCGTGGGTGGTATAGAGAGACTCCTCGAATGAGAAAGTTATCGATCGGGTGAATTTGTAGCTGAGCATCCCTTTGGCCATGGTGCTTTCATGGCGTACGCCGCCGGCACGATCGATGTCGCGCGCCTTAGCCTGATCCACGCCGTAGAGGGCAAAGATCGACCAACCGGCGTTGCGGCCCGCGGGGTCGGCATTGAAGATGCGCGAGAGTGGAAGCCCGAGCTGCGCGAATCCGCCAATGGCGCGGACCGGACGCTCCGGGGCAATCACCTGCTGGCCGCTCGGGCTAGTCCCGAAAACCAGGTTGGACGAGCCATCCTGCGATGCGACAGTAGCCGTGCTGGTGAGCCCGGCGACGTCGTTGAAATAGGAATAGAGTTGTCCCCCCATGAACCACCTGAGATCGCTGCCGCTATAGAAGGTGTTGGTGAGGGTGAACCAGCGGGTGGGCAACTGGCTCTCGACATTCCACCCGTCCTGCTTGCTGCTGGCGGTGGTGCCTCTGGGGAAGGTGGCCTGAAATGCGGCTGGAATCCCGGCCGCCAGCACGTTGGCAGTGCGTTTTCCATTGAAGGCGCTGAAAACAAGTTGCGCCGGAGCAACACCGGGCGCATGGTCCACCTGATCCTGAAGCGCGAGGCGTGCCTCGACGTTGGGGCGATTCGAATCGGGTCCCTGGCGCTCGCCATAGCCGATTTGGTTGACGACATTGGCCGCGCTGGGCACAAGACCCGACCCAGGCAGATTCAGCGAGAACTCCGGCATGATGGACACGCCGCCTGTCCTGTGCGTGTAGCCCACGCGCATTTGCGGATCGCGTTCGAAAAGCGAACCGAAATCCAGGCCGAAGCCGGTTTGCTCGAGGGCGTAGGGCAGCGAGGAAGAGCCAAAGATCGACCAGTCCTGCCCAAAAAGCGCGGAGAAGGTGTTGTTTTGGTCGAAGCGGTAGTCCATCCTTGCCCAGGCCAGGCGGATGGCTGGGTTGTTGGACCGGATGCTGGACATGTTGCGGTTATCGGCTCGGCTAAAGTTGCCCAGGAAGTCGCCTTCGATCCTGCCGGTGACGATCCACTTTGGATTGTTGTCGTGCCAACTGAAGTTGGTGCCGAAGCGGGTCTCGCGTGCCTTGAGATGGAACTCCGGCGCCCCGTTGGCCGGGGTGTCGTTGATAAAACCGGGAAGCGGGAAGTCGTCGCCGTTGGGAGAAGAACTGTCTTCAATCGCGGTGAGTTTGATGAACCCATAGGGGGTCAGGCCGACTCCATCGGCGTAAAAGGCGGGATGGAGGTTTTTGGGGTCGATGCCGCCGATGGGAAAGACGCGATACGGGACCAGCGCTTCGATGACTGGCGTCGCTACGACGGCCGAAATTCCAGGCGCGAAGCCATTTGAGGGTGCCTGCAGGTTGGCGCGGACTGCCGAAACGGTGGTGCTCAACGAAGCCTGGCCGCTCTTGAGGCCGGTGACAGCGTTTTCGAGGGTGGTCACAGCTGCAGTATTCTGGTTTACCGCGAGGACCTGAGTGGAGGCATCGGTTTCCGCCCTGGCCGCCGAGGCTTCGGCCTGGGCCGCTGCCAGTTCGGCTTTTTGCAATCGGGCATCCCTCTCGGCTAGATCGTCGCGGAGGCTCTGGATCTGGTTTCCCTGTGCCTCGATCTGTTTTCCCTGGTTTTCAAGGGCTTGACGCATGGCCTGGAGCTGTTCCGCAACGGTCGGCGTCGTGGGCCTGGCGGCCTTTCCGGTTGCGGGATGCCTTCCGGACTGCGGCGTTGCATCGCTGGCCAGGGCTGCGATGGCGAAAAATGTGAGGGTCAGAAATGCCGCTGCTACGGTTTCGAGCTTGAAAAACATGGGATTCCTCACTTTTCGAGGGTTTGCTGGATTGTGGGGGCGACAAATTACTGCCTGTGTCCGCGATGCCTCCGAGGGCTTCCAAGAGCTGGGAACGATGGCTCAACCGCCTTCTGCTGGGTGTTCTGAAGGAAAACGGTACCGTCCGGAAATTGCACTTGCCATGATGCACATCACCCGTCAACGTGAGAGAAACGTTGACAGAACACGGACTCGATCATTTGCAGGGAGGGTGCAGAGAGGGCGGCTGCGGGGCGATCAAGGGCGGGGATTGGTTGGCGAGGGTCTTGAATGACGGTGCTCATGAAGCAGGAAAGCAGAAGGGGCAGCCCGGAATTCGGACTGCCCCTTCTGTTCTAGCCCAACCCGAAGATCTGGGGGTTATGGGAGGTAGTAGCGGAAGCTGGTCCAGAACATGTTGTCGATGCCCTTGGCGCCGATGCCGGCGGTGCCTGTTCCCCAGCCATCGCGGACTGCATAGCCGTACTGGACGCTCTGGCGCAGGCGGCCGCGGTCGCCCTTGTAGATGTCGTACCAGTAGCCGCCGGTTACCTCTTGCACATCGCGTGTTTGCGCTCCGCAAGAGCCGCCGGGCAAGAAGCCCGTCGAACCGCCGGTATTGTAGCCAGGGGCGGTGGTGGTATTGCAGCCCGAATTGCTGGAAGAAAGCGGGAACCGCGATCCATAACCGACGGCCTGCTGCGCAGTGGGTGTGGACCAGTGGCCTCCCCAGGCGCCGCCGCCGGCAAGTTGTGCAGCCGTGGGGGCGGTGACGCACTGACCGGCGGCGGTAAAGCCTGCCGGGCAGAACGTTGCGGCCGGAGATCCCAGCGTAAGGGAAGTGGGTGTAGAGTAATCGGCACGGCTGGCATAATCGCCGCCGTAATTCAGGTAGATCGCCAGCCGTGGAGTGGGGTTGGCTTCGAGAGTGAACAGGCCAGAGAGATTGTGGATTGGGCCGAGTCCGCCCCAGGAGTTAGCTGTTACGTCGGCCAGCGTCGAGTTGCCGTAGCGGCCCATGCCCGGTCCGTAGAGGCCCTTGGCGCCGAAGCTCAGCTTGTCGGCAATAAGCGGCACGCGCAAGCTGCCGCCGATGCCGCCGAGTGCAATGCTGTCGGAAATCGATACAGTGGCATCGGCTTTCGCCACGACAACCGACCCTGGCGCTCCGCCGCTGAATCCGGCGATATCTGGTTGTGTGCCGTACTTCACGCGGTCGGTGGTGACGTTGGGATAGACAGTCTCGTGAGCGAGGCGGCCGATGCCGAAGACTTCATAGTGTCCCCAGCCTGGATCGAAAGCAGCTTTGACGATGAAATCGGGAGCCTCGTTGAAGGAGATGTTGGCAATGTTTGCGTTGGCGACGATGGTGTTGTAGACCGGAAGTTCTACGGGAACAATGCCATTGTTCTTTGTACCGGGCTGGGTCGTGTAGTTCTGAATGTAGGTCGTGGTGCTGCTGGCGCTGATGGCCGCGTTGTAGTTGCCGCCGTTGGCGCCGGCGCTGCCTAGGACCGCATAGGGCGTGTTGCCGGCGATCGAGGCGGTATAGAGCACCTGGGGGTTTTCAGCCGCAATGCCAAAGGCGAAATTCTTGAAGGTCTTGGTCACGCGGAAGCCGTACTGGCGCGTCCAAACGAAGCCCGTCACGTAGTTCGGGTCTATGGTCTGCGGCGTCATGATGTCGCCGGAAAGGTTGGAAATGCCTTTCTTATCTTCCGTAGCGAGAGACCACAACTGCCCGCCGGTGAAGGCCCAGTGGTTGTTGGTCTCGGCCTGTCCCCAGATAACGCGCTGACGCAGTACGTAGCTGTTGGACTGGTTGTTGTTGGAAGTGATGCCGGTGCCCAGCCAGTCAGCCTCATAGTAGCCGCGCAGTGCGCCCCAGTTTGTTTTACCCTCGGCCATCAAGGTGACGCGCGACTGGCGTGCGTCGCCGTAGAACTCGCTCAGCGAATAGGCGTCCGCGTGTTCGTAAGGAATTGCATTGAAGGGTGTCGGAATGTCGCCGCCGGTGGCCTTGGAGCGCCAAACAGTTTCACCCGCGACATAACCGCCTGGGGTTAAGTTGATTCCCTTGTAATGAAGCGTGGTGGGGTTGGCGATAGCCTTTTTGATGGCGGCGGTCTCGTCAGAGAGAGAGGCGACGGCCGATGCGTTGGCGGACCTCATGTCGGTGACCGTAGCATCCAGCGTGCTCACGGCTGCGGCATTCGCTGTGACCGCCTGGTTCTCAGACGAGACGGCTGCTTCTGCCCTGGCGGCGGCTGCCTGCGCATCGGCGGCTGCCTGCTGCGCCTTTTGCAGTTGCACATCCTTGTCTGCCAGGCTGTTCTTCAGGCTGTCGATCTGGCCTTGCATTTCCCGGCGCAGATGCTGAATCTGTTCCTCCACGGTGGGTGGTTCTGCTTTTTCCCGCTTAGCAGGAGCCTTCTTGGTTGTGGTGTGCTTCTTGGCCGGCTGAGTTGCGGCTGGATCGCTGGCGTTGGCGGACAAGGCAACAAGGCCGACTGCCAGAATTGCTGCGGCAGCAGTATTGAGCTTGAAATTCATTGGGCCTCTCATTTTCCTCTCGAATCAGGTTGAATCGTGGCAGCGCTCGCATCGATTGCGACCGCTGTGTGCTCCCGCGCTGCGGACAGCTTGTACATGAAGCCGTATTGGATCTCTATCGACATGCGGGTGAAACATGGAAAGCCGCGGAAACTGTTCAAATAATGCGTTTCAATTTGCGGCTGGTTCCGCATTTGAGAGTCGCAGATTCAGGTTAATATTTGACTAATTCACGTATTTTTAACACTTGGTTGCGCTTGCGAATTCATCCGCTCGTAACAAAAGGATCATGCCGATTCAGTGGCTGTTGAGGCTCTCCATTGCATCGGCCGAGCCTTGGACTCGATCGGTGCCGCTTCTTTCATAAAAATAAAAAGGGGCGAGATTCAATCTCGCCCCTCTTGATCGATTCAATTCGCTTGCTCTAGAAGCTGATGCGCGCGCTCAACTGGATCTCGCGTCCCGGCGTGGCGACCTCGGTAATGCTGCCAAAGCTGGATGTGTTCACGAAGCGGTTGGGCGTTCCCAGATTGGTGTGGTTCAGGGCATTGAAGAATTCGGCGCGCGTCTCGAACCGGGCTTTTTCCGCCAGGCTGAAGCTGCGGACCAGCGCCAGGTCCATGGTCTGCAAGCCGGGTCCATAGACCGTGTTCCGGCCCACGTTTCCGTAGGTGTACGCGGGCGGTGCGGAGAAAGCGCCTGGGCTGAACCATGTGCTCGAATTCCGCGTACCCGATCCAAAGACCGGCTTGCCGGTTTTATTCGCGCGGATGGGGTTTTCTCCCACAACGGTTCCGGCATTGGCCGTATCGCCAAAGACCGACATTGTTAAGGGGAAGCCGGACTGCACCTGATATTCGATGGAGCCGCGCCAGTCGCGGGTCAAATCGCGAACCATTCGGTTTTCACCGACAGTTGGCGTGTTGTACACCGCGCTGACCGCGACGCGATGGCGAATGTCGCAGCCCGGGCCCTTCTCCGCATTCAGGTC
>Ga0182016_10006119_pt1 | contig 12735 bp, 15 predicted proteins | sample 712S2MmetaG_FD_120491 | JGI IMG/M metagenome (GOLD analysis project Ga0182016, IMG submission 120491) | Permafrost microbial communities from Stordalen Mire, Sweden - 712S2M metaG | ecosystem: Environmental > Terrestrial > Soil > Wetlands > Permafrost | place: Sweden: Stordalen | collected...
GACCGTGACGACGAGGCGTTGGATGAAGCCTTGGTACTCTTCCTAGCGTCGGCCAGGGCGCTACGCGCCTAGATCTGGCCGACGAAGCCGTGGCCGCTACGACTCTAACGGGCTAAGGCTCACCTTGACCGGGGCTACGGGTCTGGGTACAGTTTCCGGGCGCCGATGGTCCCCCACCGAGATGAGGGTAGGCACGGCAACCCTCTCGTCTGTGGCTTGCGCCACGGCCTCGTTGTGCATGGTCGGCGACAGTGCCGGGGAAATCTATGAATGGGACGGCAAATCCTGGTCGCCACCGACTACGGTCGACCCGCGCAACGACTTGCCCTTTGTCGTGGGTTTGTCCTGCCCTACGACAAAGGAGTGCGTGGCTGCCACTTTTGACGGCTACGCCTACACGTGGGACGGGGCGTCCTGGTCGTCCCCGACCCTGCTCGACAGCACACCCGGCCAGGGTGACATCACGTCCTTGGCGTGCGCAGCACCAGACGTGTGCTTCGCAACGGGCGATGCCGGGAACGTGAACGATTACGACGGCACTTGGCAACAGCCAACGCTCGTCGACGACGGGCACGACCTGGTGTCCATTAGCTGCTCGCCCCAGGGCAGCTTCTGCATGGCAGCGGACAATTCTGGCTATGTGCTCACGACTCACGGTGCGAGCTGGACGACGCCCGAGCCGGCCGGCCCGGCCATCGGTAGCCTGGACGGCGTCTCGTGCCCAAGCCACAGCTTTTGCATGGCGGTCGACGCCACTGGGCACGAGCTCACCTGGGACGGCGAGCACTGGTCGGCACCCGTCACGTTCGACCCACACGGGATAACCGGTCCCGTCTCATGCCCGTCGAACACATTTTGCGTGGCGACAGATACTCAGGGGGAGGCCCTGGTTTGGGCCGGCAACGCCTGGTCCAGGCCCGTCGAACTGGCCCCTGCGCTCTATTCGCCCGCCCCGGCCATCTCGTGCGCGAGTGCAACCTTCTGTGCCCTTGTCGCGGCGGGCGACGCGTTTATCTGGGACGGGACAACTTGGTCCACCGGCCACTACCTGGGCATGCCGTACGATCTGCAAGGTGTCTCATGCCCGAGCGCTTCGTCATGTACCGCCATCGACGAGTTCGGCAGCGCCGCAAGCTGGGACGGCTCGTCTTGGAGCAAGCACGCCACTGCTGACAATGGACGAGACACTGAAGCCATTTCATGTCCGTCCCTAGCCTTCTGTATGGTCGTCGATTTCCAGGGCGGCGAGACAACATGGGACGGGCACAGATGGACGCCGCGCGAGACCATCAGTAGCAACATTACTGGCGGCCCCGTCTACGCCATGTCAGTCTCGTGCGCGACCGCAAACTGGTGCTTGGCCTCGGACAATCTCGCTAGGGTGTGGGCCTGGGCCGGGTCCAAGTGGAACCTAAGTGGCACCCTGCGCCCCGCGGTCGGCGGTGCAGGCACAACAAGGGTCTCCTGCCCAGCCCCTGGTACCTGTGTGGCAGCCGGTCAGGAACTTTACACGCTCGGCTTCCCACGCACGTAAGCGGCCGCTGACGAGGTGCGGTACGGAAACTGGCGGTAGCAGGTCAGATGCGTGGCGTCGTGCATCAACGCCGCAGCTCACGGGCACTGTCATCTGGTAACGACCGTCCGTCGGCGGCGGTCGTGACCCTTTGCGGGCCGGCAGAGGGTGGTCAACCGCAGGCCTCTGGCGTTCGCGAACACTCTGGTCAGGGGCTCAAATGGGGCGCGCTCTAAACGACCAACGGCCTGCCGGTGAGCGGGCGCGGCCCCACGGTCCGAGCGACGATCTCCTGGGCGACGGCGCGGTCCCTCCACCACAATGTGCGCGTCGAACGACCAAAGAGGTGTGTGTCTGCACTTGGACCGACAGCGATGAACGAGAGGAGTAACGGTTGGGACACGGGCAACGTTGTTTGAGGGCGCCGCACGCGGGGCGAAATAAGTGCCGTTATGGCTCCAAACAGCCGTGCCCGCGCACGTTTTTCGGGACTGCCACATATGTCCGCACGTTGTGTGTCACTTTGCGCGGATCGTAGTAGAGGCGTAACGGTTGAGGCAATTGCGAGAACCGTCGTTACGCGACTCCGACGACGCACAGGCAGACGAGCACGTTCTCGAAGTGATGTACGACGGCAACGAGTGATCTGGCGCTACCTCACAGCCCCGATTAGCCCACCACCAACACCGGCGACCAGGATGCCGGCAAGAGCGATGTTCGCGGCCCGGGAGCCCGGTCTTGGCACTTTGAAGACCCAGATGCCGATGCTTGCATTGACGAGCAGGCTCAGCTGGGCGATGGTGAAGCCGACACCGGTGCCCACCCGGGAGACCAGGCCAAGCAGGGCCAGGTTGCCGATGCCGAACAGCAACCCGGCGGTCAACTGCACAGTGGTGACCCTCAGGCTCAGCCTTACCGGCTCGGCCGCAGGCAGCGCCAGGGCAAACCCGGCAGTGAGGATCCCGAGGGCGAGGGGGAAATTGGCCACCTGCGTCGGCACCTTTGCCCACTGGGCCGGCACGAAGTAACTGCCCCACAGCACTCCTGCGGCACTGGCCCAGAGCAGGCCACCGCGGTAGCTGCCGGCGTTAGTAGAGGTAGCTGTTGCCTGTCCGGCTGACGTGGGCCCTGCCGGCTTGCGGCCCGAGGCTGGTACGGCCCCCGGGACCAGTGCCTTGGCAGGACGCTCGTCTTGTGAGCTCACGATCAAGAGGACCCCCACCAAGACCAACACGAGAGCCGATGCCACCAGGGCGAACCGAGCGGCGCTGAAGCTGTCCAGTTCGCCAAAGAGAAGGGCACCCCATGCGAACGCGGCGATGATGTTCAGTGGTGTCCACGACCCGGCGGCGCGGGCCAGCCCGATGGCCTCCGAGGCGCGAAAAGCGGAGTAGTTCCCCGCCGTCCAGACCAGGCCCCCGGCGAAAGGCAACCAGAACTCACGCCAACCGAAGGAGAGGTGGTTGCCGCTGGCGACCAGAGCAACGGCGGCAAAAGCTATGTTGCCGACCGTCACGTAAAACGTCCGCGAGCGTTGGGGCACGCCGGGCACGGTCTGGGCCAGTGGTATCCACGTCCCCCATGACACGACCGTGATCAGCGCAAGCAATGCGGTCATGATTGCCTCTGCCGTAGGTGCCCAGTGCGCTCGGCTGTCCCCCGAGCCCGTCCGTTCATATGTCGCCTGACCGTTGTCTGCGCGGTAACCACGAACGCAGGCCCCCCTCGGTGAGGAACGCGGAGAAGGCTTCCTCGGCGGCGCCGACCAGGGGCGCGTCGTCGCCGAAATGGGCGGGGACGAGCGGCGGGGGCGCGGAAAGGCGGAAGTGCATTAGGCCGGCGAGGTAGGCCGCGTAGACATGGTCGCCAGCGACTTCGAGCAATTCTCGTCCCAAGCCCCCAAAGGTGACGATGTCGGGGTCGAAGGCGTTGACAAGGCCGGCAACCCCTCGCCCGGCGGAGCTTGCCATCTGCTGGGCGGCGGCGACCTCTTCGTGCTGGACGACATGTGCAGCCCGGGCGACGGCGAGGACGTGGCGGACATAGCTGACCTCGTCGGTGGGTTGCGGTTGGTTGAGGGCCCGGGCAAGGGCGGCACCGTCGAGGGTGGTGTTCCAGCACCCTCGTGCACCACAGCGGCACTGTTGGGCTGGGTCTCCGAAGGGCATATGCCCGAACTCGCCAGCTGTCCCGGTCGCGCCAAGGACTAGCCGGCCGGCTTCGATGACGGCACCGCCGATGCCGGCGTCCATGTAAAGGTGCAGGACCGAACCGGCGCCCGCCGCAGCCCCGCGACGCGCTTCGGCTATGGCTGCAAAGCTGGCGTCATTGCCGGCCAGAAGGGCCTGGCCGTCTCGCTCGTGCGGCCAAAGCACGCCCAGGTCGATGTCGTCCCAGCCGAGGTTCGCCGCTTGGGCGAGGTGGTTGTCGACCACGGTCCCGGGAACAGCAACAGCGGCTACCCGGATGCGGCGACCGTAGCGCCTGCGGACGGACCCCAATGCCTTCCCCAGCTCGCCCAAGACCTGGTCGGGGTCGCGTCGGTGGGCTCGCTCGGCCCGGACCAGCTCGGTCCCGCCGAGCTGCGCCACGGCGAGCTTCCAGGTCTCGTGGCCGATAGCGGCGACGACCACGAGGGGCCCTCGTGGATGGGCATGGAGGGTCGTCGTGGGCCGGCCGCGCCCACCGGTGGGCGGTGCCGGGCGCTCGCTGACCAAGTCGAGGGCGCCGAGGCGGGCCACGGTCTCGGTGACGAAACCGCTTGTCATACCCGTCTCACGAGCTACGGCTACACGCTCGATGCCCGGTCGTTCGTGGACGGCCCGGAGAACTGCAACGGCCCCGGTGGCCCGCCGTAGTTCAGTCATCATCCCCACGCCTGGTATTTTACTCGTCTACCGAGTATAATTCGGGGGCGGATGCGTTGTGAGGGCAGCCTCAGAATTGGTCATCCGCGCTCTCGCAACGGCGACAGGCTGACGCGGCGAGTACTTAGTCGGCATCTTGGGCATGGAACCGGGCAAGTTCGGCTGGAGGGGTCTCGCGTCCCGAACGCCAGCCGGTGAACGTGACAAGCCGTAGCCGCTCCGGCGCAGCGGTGCGGAGCGCATCACCGTCGTCATGCGCTGCTCCCTGGTCCTGTCGCGACCGATGTGCCCACACGCAATAACGGCACTTCTCTGGAGCATTAGAGACAAACACCCTGCTGCTGGCCCATTTTCACGTTGAGGACAGTCCTCAAGGGTTGTAGGTAGCAGCCGGCGGCTGACCCCGCCACGCCGGCCGCTAGATGGCTCTCAAGCAGGCTGAGGTGTCGACCTGCCGTTGGAGAACAGCCGGTGACGATGGTGGAGGAGTCAAGCGGCTCCCGCTGGTAGATAGGCAACGCCCAGGCACCCCGGGCCGCCGTGCGTCCCGATCACCGGGCCGAGGTAGTTGACGAGGGTGTTCTCGCGCGGGAACACACCGGCGAGCATGTCCAGAAAGGGGTCGAGGTCCACCGCCGCAGCATGGGCCACGGCCAGCGCGTCCAGCTTGCCGGCTCTTTTCACCAAATCCACGAGGTACTGGAGCGACCGGGCACGCGTGCGCTGGCACGACTCCCCCTTGACCACGCCGTCACGGATTTCCAGGACCGGCTTGATCGAAAGAAGTGACCCCAAGAAGGCCCTGGCCGCCCCGGTCCGGCCCCCTTTTCGTACGTTGTCCATAGTGTCCAACGTGCAGAACACTTGGACGTTCGGGACGACCGCCCGAGCTGCCGCCTCGGCGAGGTCGAGGTCGTTGGTCGTGGCACCGACCCTGGCCGTTTCCAGCACGACCATCGCCTCGCCCACGCTCACCGTCCGAGTGTCGACGACTCGGACGTCGACTCGTCCCCGCACTTCTTCGGCCCCCGCGCGCGCAGCTTGGTAGGTCCCCGACAGGCCAGCGGAGAGCGTGAGACAGACTACCGACGGGCACCCTTCGTCGGCGGCTTGGGCGAAGCTTTGCGCGAAGGCGCCAGGTGAGGGGGAAGAGGTCTCGGCCAAGGCGCCGGTCATGGCGCAGCGGCGCCAGAACTCGCCCGGGCTGACCAGCTTCATCTCCTCTGGTCCCCACTCGCCCAGCCGGACGTCGAGCGGGACTATCCCGATCCCGAGGTCTTCGACAAGGTTGTCCGGAAGATCACAGGCATTATCGGCAATGACTTTTATCCCGGCCATGAGGTCTCCTTCCCGGCGCTCCTCAGGGCCGTCCACAGAAAGCCTGCCAGCCCACAGGTGCCACGACGGGCCACGGCCCCTGGCGCTGGGGCCGGGCGAGCTGTCGAGCGGGGGGGCCGAGCCTTCACATCGCTCTTTCGGCCGTGCCAGTCCTGCAGGGCGTCTGCCATGCCGGGGGCCTCATCTCGACGCTGGGGCCGTCTTGGCCCCAGCGGCCTCCGTTGGGTCGTCGACCCAGTCGGGGCGGTCGTTCATCAGGAGCCCCACAGGCACTGCTACGAACGAGACAATGGCAGCCACGAGGATGGCAGCGTGCAGCCCGCTCATGAACGAAGCTTGGCTCCCGGCCACTATGGCGTGCTGCAGAGGAGCGGGTGCCCTGGCCACGGTGGGCGCGACCCCCTGGGCGATGAGCTGTCTGGCCTGCTGCAGCTCGGTGGCGACGGTGGCCGGGACGCCGGATGCCGTCAACTTGGCGAACAGGACATGCCCCAGCCTTGTCGTCAGTACGGAAGCGAGGACGCTCGTGCCGAGTACGCCGCCTATTTGCAGCGAGGTCGACTGGAGGCTGCCTGCGATGGCGGCGTCGTCGACAGGTGCGCTTGACACGATGGCGGAGGACGCGGACACGACCACGGGGCCTATGCCGAAGCCCAGCACCACGAAGGGCACCCAGACATGGACGTACGCCGACATCGGTTCGAGCCACAGCAGCCCTGCCAACCCAACCGAAATGAAGAACATCCCGAACGGCACCGCCGCACGTGGCCCAAAGCGCTCGTTCAGGTAGCCGCCCAAGGGGCAGGAGAACACAAAAGCGCCGCTGATGGGCAGGACCCTGAGGCCGGTGGCGACAGGGTCGTAGCCGTGCACGTTCTGCAGGTACAGGGAAATAAAGAAGAGCACGCCGAACAGCGAGAAAAACACGAGGACCGTCGCCACGCAGCCAAAGGTGATCCGGCGACTGCTGAACAGGTGCATCGGCACCAAGGGCGCCACAGTCTTCAGTTCGGCCAAACCGAAAGCGACAAGCAGGACGATGCCGCCGCAAAGAAACCCGATGGTCTTTGCGTCCCCCCACCCCCAGGTGTCGGCCTTCACCAGGCCGAACACGACACAAAACAAGCCGCCGGCCACCAACAGGAGCCCGGGGATGTCGACGTGGTGCCTGTGATGGGTGTCACGGCTCTCAGCGAGCGTGAACAGGCCGAGCAGGACGGTCACGGCTCCGATGGGAAGGTTGATGTAGAAGCACCATGGCCACGAAGCATGCTGGACGAGCAAGCCTGCAACCACGGGACCGGCTGCCACCGAGACTGCCGCAGCGCCACCCCACACTGCGACCGCGAAGTTGAGCCGCTCCTTGGGGAACGCGCTGCGGACGATTGCGAGCGTGTTCGGCATCAACATCGCACCGAAGACGCCAAGCACCGCTCGGAAGCCGATAACGCCGCTGATCGAGCCGATAAGACCGACGCCGAGCGAGCTGAGGGCGAAGCCGGCCGTCCCTATGAGCATGAGCAGCCGACGGCCATAACGGTCGCCGACCTTGCCCATCGGGACGAGCAGGATTGCCAGGGCCAGCAGGTAGGCGTTGGCTACCCACTGCAGATCTGAGAGGTTGCAGTGCAGGCCCTTGGCTATGTAGGGGTTGGCTACCGCAACGATGGTGCCGTCGAGGCCCACCATCGCGACGGCGAGCCCCACGGTAATGAGGACCCAGGTTCCATTGCCCCGGATCCCCCCAGTGTGGCCACTTGCGTTGCTGCGGTCTCGCTCGTCCCCGCCTGGCCCGACCTGCTGGGGGCCCTCTGGGGTTCTTATGACGTCCACGGCTCCTCCTTGGCGTGCTCTGCTAAATGGCAGCCTATGCCGTCAGACATAGTATGTCATCGCCACTGTTCCGAGGAGGTACGATGCAGCTGTGCGATTGGAGGGCGAGCCCATGGTTGATGCCCCGCTGAGGTCGGTCGCAGCTAGGGCCCAGAGCGAGCAGCCCCGTTCCCCCTCCCTCACAGAGCGGAGGATGGAGAGGACGCGCCGTCAGCTGGCCGAGATGGCGGCACGGCTGTTCCTCGAGCGCGGCTACGAGGCAGTGACGGTGGAGGAAATAGTCGCTGCGGTGGAGGTGTCCCCGAGGACGTTTTTCCGGTACTTCGCATCCAAGGAGGACGTACTGGACGAAATCCTCGTCAATGAGGCCCAAGCGATAACCGCAGCGTTGCGCGACCGCCCAAAGGAGGAGCCGGTCCTAGACGCCGTGAAGGCGGCGGCTGCTTCCTGGCTAGGGACCGCGCAGCGGGACCCCCGCACGCTCAGGCTGTTCGCCCTGGTCGTGCGCACCCCCGTGCTCAGGAGCCGCTGGCTGGTGAGGCGCCACGGTACACAGGAACAGCTGGCTGAGATCCTCACCCAGAGGCTCCCGGTCGGCACCGAGCCCAAGATGGCGTTGCTTGCTGCCGGCGCGCTCATCGCCGTCGTCACGACGATCTTCGAGTTCTGGGTCGAAGACTTCGACGACGCAGAAACGTTTACCTTCATGGACAGGGCGCTCGAGGCGGTGGTCGACGGGTTCGGCTTGGGGGGCCGGAGCGAGACGCCGCCTCGGTGACCCATCACCTGCCCTTTGGGAAGGCCCGGGCGTGGGACATCTTGTGGCGATCGGGGAGGGTGCGTCCGCAGGAGCGCCCGCAGGTCCCGGCTCCAGTTCGGGCAGCGGTGACCGACGCTCGACGACGCTCGTTGGTTGACCCGCCAGCCTCGGGCCCTGGATGGGTATCCCTGGAGTCGTCGAACTGCTAGTGGGGGGGCCAAAACCTGCCTGGTGCCGGTGGGAAATGAAGGCTGGACAGCGGGCCTCAAGCCCTCGCCTTCCCCCTCCCCCTCACCCCCACGTCGTCGGCAAGCTCCGGTTTGGCGCTCCGGTCGAGGAGCGCTTCGAGCCCAAGGTCGAACTCGGCGTCGTTGTTGTGCTCGGCGAGGGCGGCGTAGCGCACGACGGTGGGAAGGGCGCCCGGGTCTGGTGTGTGCAGACCACCTATCTGGTCATCTCAACGCACGCTGGCTGCGCCCGAGGTGGCCGGTTCGGTCTCGGTCCGACGCCGGTGACGCGCAACCATGGTGGCTGCCGCGTCGGCGTCGCGGATGGTGAGGGCGACTGCCATGGCGGGCACGGCAACTGAGGCTGCGGCAAGAAAGCCCCAATGGAAGGCGGCCAGGTTCACGGTGAGGTGTCCAGCAACCCTTCGGGTCGGTCCTGCTGCGGCGAGCACGGTGGTGAGCAGGGCGACGCCGACGGCCCCGCCGAGTTGTTTCCCGGCGTTGAAAATCGACGACGCCCGTCCCGTCTGGGCTTTGGTTACGGTTGCCATTGATGCTGCCTGGGCGGAGATGAAGACGAAGGAGGTGCCCATGCCGAGGCCGAGCATGATGAGGCGTACTAGCCAAAGGTTGGTACCGATGGTCAGCGAAGTCATGGCGACCATCGTGGCGGCGACCACGAGCAGTCCTGCCGTCTATCGGGCGCTGGTGCCCCGAGACGCGGTATCCCACCTCCCCCTTGAGGTCACGATCCGAATGGGACCTGGTCGGCACGTTGGAGATGTGGAGCGACGGCCCGGTGACGCTGCTCGGCGACGCCTGTCACCCCATGTTGCCGTTCATGGCGCAGGGCGCGTGCCAGGCAATCGAGGATGCGGCGGTCCTCGCCCGTTGTCTCGACCGGTGGCGCTCGGACCTGCATGAGGCCTTGCAACGCTACGAAGCCCTGCGATAGGAGACGCCAGAGGTGCCGGTATGAGCCATTCCATTTCTGCCCGAGCGGACAATATGGGCGTGGGTTTGCTCTTGGGCCCGCCGTGAAACAGCGCGTCGGTCGCAGCAGGGCCAGGGGTCTGAACCGGCTGGACGGGGAAGGAGCTAACGTCGGATGCCGAGGCCGGACGCCTCGTACACGGCGTCGATCACCCGCATGTTGGCTATGGCGTCTTGCCCGCCGGTGAGCGGGCGCTCTTGTCCCGTCGTGGCCCGGCAAAAAGCCCGCAATTGGAACTCGTAGCTGGCCCGTAGGTCAAGCACCTCGTCGACGGCTGTCCCGTCGGCAAGGGTGGCGGAGACCCGGTGGCCGAACTGGGGCGCCATGGGGTTGAGGACCTCGAGCCGACCTGCCTCCCCCCAGGCGCGCAGCGTCATCGAGTTCGGCCAGACCGTTTCCTCGGCCACCATGCTGGAGCTGACCACTGCCGGCAGCCCACCTGGGAAGGAGAGCTCGGCCCGCATGGACAAGTCGACGCCGGGCGGCCCCTCGACCGTCTCCGCCAGGAGCACATCGGGCTCTGAGCCCACCACCGTCCTTACCATATGGACGCAATAGCAGCCCAGGTCCATGAACGAACCCCCGGCCAGCTCCCGCTGGAAGCGGATGTTGTCGCTCGGGATCTTCGCGTTGAAATGGGCTTCGACTCGTTGCAGCGGCCCGATCTGCCGGCTCAGTTCGAGCATCCTGTGGGCGACGGGATGGTAGCGCCAGTGAAATGCCTCCATCATCACTCGCTGGCAGCGTTGCGCAGTTGCGACTACGGTACCCGCCTGGGGTGCATTGGAGGTCAGCGGCTTTTCACAGAGCACGTGGCGCCCGGCTTCGAGGGCGGCGATCGTCCACTCGGCGTGTAGGGAGTTGGCCAGAGGGATGTAAACCGCGTCGAGCGAGTTGTCGGCGATCAGGTCGGCGTAGGTTGGGTAAACCCGCTCTATGCCCGCCCGCCGGGCCAGAGCCTCGGCCCGAGCCGGGTCGCGTGCAGCAATACCGGCGAGCTGGACTTCGTTGACAACCTGGGCAGGTTCGATGACCGCCTTGTCCGCGATGTCAGCCGCTCCAATTATGCCGAGCCGCATTCAAGTCCTCCTCCGCTCGTGCTGGCCAAGGGGGAACCGTAACACGCCGGCGTCCCCGGCCGGTGGCACGGTCTCGGGGCTACAGTTGGACGTCGGAACGAGCTCGGGCTCGTCGCCGCCCAGACGGCACCCTGCCGGATCCGAATCTGGCGCTGGCCAGCGGCCTTCGGCGTCCCTTGGAGCGAGATTGAATGACCTGTCCTCCGGGTTCGTAGCGCGACCGAATTAGCCGTGGCGTGCCGGCTAGCGAAGGCGACGCTCGCCCCAGCCTCAATCAAGGCGTCGGCATGGCCACACCGACAAACGAAGCGGCCCTGACCCGGCGGCCGGCTCTGCCGCTTCTTGTTGGCGCTTCGTGAACCCCCCATTGCCTACTTCGCACCCAGCGCTGCCATCCACTGCGGCGCGTCGTACGGAGTAAGAAGGCCACCGAGATCGGGGTTAAATGTCGTTTCGAACTCAGAACTCTGTGATGACAACTCAAAGTAGAGGAACTCTCCGACGTGGCTCTTTCCAACGGTCAGAAGCACACGTTGTTCCTCGATGGCAAGGAGCCCCATATCTGGCGGAGCGCCCCCCGGGTGGTGCGCTTGAGAATGCGGTTTTGACGTCCGGAGCGATTGATGATCGACGCGACGAATTGACCGACGCGACCGCCGGAACAGGGCCCGAAGCATCGCGGATGAAACGACCTGAGGATGTCAAAAGCAAATTAGGACCGAATGCCTCATCCTGCATGTTGCCCACGCACAGACTCGCGTCCACAGCCAAGTCACCATCCGGCTCAAGTGAGAGGGATGCGCCATAGAAGAGAGCGGGTTCTGCGGGTACGATCGGACCGGCCCGGATGGGCAGCTCGGTTGGAGGCCGGCAAGGGTGCGGATCGTGCCGCTAGTGCATCGTCGCGCTAGTCCTAGATGAGAGCGCAGCTCTCGGTTATGACACCCCGAGGACCACAGTGCCTCGGCCACGTCAAAGCTCAGGTCGTGAGGACGCGCTCTTTGCCGGAGGTGGCAAGGTCGTCACCAGCAGGCCGCCACCCGCTGCCACAGTGCAGGGCGCTGGTGGCCGCAGCCCAAATATAACGCGCCCGTCCCGGTCCTTCTCGACGTGGGACCAAAGCCAGTACTCGGTCGCTGAGCGCCGCAGCAGACGAGTCGTATAAGCGTCCGGTAGTTGCTCCGACAGAAACCGGATCGTGTCGTAAGGGCCCCGCCACGAGCTTGCCATCAGGTAATAGGCGCCGTCCCGCGAGTCGAGCCCCTGCGCCCGCAGGGCCGCCACGCCGCGGGCCGTAACCCATTTTCGTCTGGTGACAAACAGGAGGTACCAGGTGCCGTCAATGCAATGGACCTCAGGTACCTCCATCCACTCGAACCAGTCCGGGACTTGGAGGGGCGCATCCTGCCGCCAACGCCTCAAGTCGGACGAATGCGCTACGGCGACGGTACCAACCGCGCCCCCCTCTTTGTCCCGCTGCGCAGCCAGGACCATCGTGTAGTTGTCCGAAGGAGAGCCTTGAAGGACCCAGGGATCCCGCCAACGCTCCAGATAGATGGCCGGGTCCGGAGAGGCAACCGGGTTTTGTGGTGCTTTTGCCCACGCGCTGAGGTCGTCCGACTGAGCCAGGCAGACGAACCGATTTGAGCCACTGTAAAGCATATAGAACGAGCCTTCGTGCTCGACCACGCAGCCGGTATGGATGCGTTCGGCGTCGTACGGCTGCCCGGTGTAGCCGATAGCGGTGCCTTTGTACACCCAACCTTCGCCCCTGGACCACGTGGCGTGGGCTATCGTAGGCCTTTCGCGAGCAAATACCGCATCGCGTGACATCGATCCAGGTGCGGGTTGGAAGAGATAAAAGACATGAATTGTAGGACCGATACAGCAGAACCAGGGGTCCCATAAGTAGCCGTCCGGGGGTAGGTACCAGCCCGGCAATTCTCCGATATCCACTGATGTGACCCTCCTTCCGACCGGCACAACCCGGTTGAAGCGGCTGCAGCCTACCGCCGATAATCGCGGCTCGTGCCTGGAGGCCTCGCAGCGCTACCCGCCGGCCCAGACGCAGCCGGCGGCAGAAAAGCTTCTCCATGCCCTTGACTACGTCATGCACGGGCGCTA
>Ga0182016_10006120_pt1 | contig 12733 bp, 8 predicted proteins | sample 712S2MmetaG_FD_120491 | JGI IMG/M metagenome (GOLD analysis project Ga0182016, IMG submission 120491) | Permafrost microbial communities from Stordalen Mire, Sweden - 712S2M metaG | ecosystem: Environmental > Terrestrial > Soil > Wetlands > Permafrost | place: Sweden: Stordalen | collected...
CCAACCCCACCAGGACATATTGGGCCCGGGCCTGAAAGATGTGGCCAGCGGGATTCGGGTAAAGTAAGGCTGCACACGTCCACAGGAAGATGCCCTGAATTCCATATCCTATGTCACCGGACGCGATGTAAGTCACAACTGCAATCGTGAGTGCCCCGCAGGTAACTTGGACCGCCGCTCCCGCCTTAGGACGCCGGATAGCCCGACCGAGGAGACGGGCTAGGGCCGCGAAGTACAGCATACTTCCCAGCCACCCAAACTTGATCAGGGTCGTTAGGACACCACTGTCGTTACCCCCAGGAAAGAATAGCTGGGTGGTGAGGCCCGTCCCCCACGGGTGTGTCGTCACATAGGATAACGCCTCTCTGTGAACCTCAACTCTTGTCTGAAGGCTACCGTCTTGCTGCAGGTTGCTGAAGGTTTGCATCCGTTGTACAAGAAGCTGATCGGATGAGATTTGGCTGAGAAGGGAGATGCCTACCGCCGCTGCCACCGAGACGGCTGCGAAGTAGCGGATCCCTTTGGTTCGGTCCCAAAGAAGCACTGCTGCGACGCCGATAACGTAGCCCGCCCACGAAGCTCTGTGAAGTGATAGGAGAAATGCCACGAAACCTAGAACGAGGGCCGGCAACTTCAACGGATGCTTGGCTGATGTCAGGAGGATCAATCCGCACATCATGGTGTAGCCAAACACGCCCGGCGAATTGAGAGTGCTCCACACTCGAATTCCGAAGGGCTCAGGTCTGCCCCAACTGCCACCATCGGTCAGCCCTAGCATGCTATTAGTGTTTTCGAGCCACGCACAATCCCAGGCGGGAGCAATGACAAACTGATAGACCCCGTATGCGCCCATGACGAGCACCGCGAAGGCCAGATTGCTCTGAAGCACCTGGAGTTTATAATTCGCCGGGACTCGCCATGATCGAACGTACAAGCCGAAGGAGATGGGAGCACTCCAGATGATGAGCGCACGGACCACTTCATTGAGAGGGTTGAAAAAGAGACCGACGATAAGAGCCCAAGCAATGGCCGCGAGCGCAAGGATGAATGGTGCCGGCGTCTGTAGTGCCCGCCTGTCGAACAGCTTCAGTAATATCGGTGCGGTTAGAGATACGGCGAGGACTGGAGCCAGCAGGACTAAGCTAGGATCTACATATATGCTGCGATAGTCGATGATGCGTCGAATAAGCGGAGTTAAGATCCATAGCCATAGAACAAACGATATGTAAGCCACCTGCCAGGCCCATAAGAGAATGGCCGCCTCGAGCAGAGAGAACAAGGGGAACGCGATGTGCAGCCAGTCGGCGTGGCCGGCGCCAAAAAGACTCAGCACAGCCGCGATGTATACCGCGAGGCTGACGGCTGCAATTGATCGGGACCGTGCTTGTTTCATACGGTACACCACAGAATCATACATTATGCAATTGTCCGCTGATCGAAAGTATAGCCGCGGTGATTGCGGCTCATTCTGCTAAACGACCGGCGAGCCCTTCGCCTTCAGGGGCGGCAATGCGGCGTATGTGATAGCCGTCAACGTTTCTGTTGCTTTCTCTTGCGACGCACAGCGACTGTGGTATATCATCGCTAGGCGATCCCTAAGGTTTAGCCCGCGGCGTCTGGGTAATAAGGGATTGGCATCGCGATTCGAAGTCCTCGTCCCACGTCCATGGCTTCGAGATCTTCCCAGCAGGCCGCGAGCATCCGCAAGCTCGTGCCAGCGCCGACCACGCCCCGCTTGTAATTTAGCAAGACGGACATGAGTCCGTCCACAGCGCACACGCCCTTGCGCCATCTCACCGAGGCGTCAGAGAGCGGTCGACGCCGGGCGGCTTGTCCCGACGTGAGCGAGGCCATTCTCTGGAGAGGTTCGACAAGGCGCCCAAGAACGGCATTCCAAGACCGGTCTGGCGATATGGAGATCCGAGCGGCTCTGCCTACCCGCCTTCGTAAGTCGGCGGACCGCACCAACTCTAGGACAGCGGCCGACAAGCAAACAGAATCGCCCACGGGAGCCGTGAATCCGGTTTCGCCGTCCGTGATCGCCTCCGGCACCAGACCAACGCGGGTTGCGACGACGGGGGTCTGGCATGCCATGGCTTCCAGAACCGTGCAAGGGCCGCCTTCTATTCGCGACGTCATGATGTAAGCGTCTATCGCAGAATAGAACTCCGGAAGTTCACTTCTGCGTATGAATCCGACGTAGTTAGCCGAGACACCAATAGCCTGGAGACGCCGGACTTCATCGCCCCACCCCAGACCCAAAAAAGCAATGTGAAGGTCCTTGGCTTCACGTGCGCAAAGTTGCAATACCGCGTTGAGCGTGTCCAGCCCCTTCCGGCCTCCGTCGCCGTCGCTTCGCTTGGATCCGACGAATCCAAGCACGAACTTCGAGTTAGGGATTCCAAAACGAGTACGCCGAGATTCGACTCGCCTGAACAGTTCCAGATCAACACCATGCGGCACTACAGTTATTGGCGAACTTGGCCTGGCCTCGCTAGTAAGGCGGGCCCTCCAATCTTCGGTGCACACGATAATTTCACGAGCGCCTTCGACCGCGCTCTTGATTTCAGCACTCCAGTTGGTGAAATGATGCATCCAAAACAAGGACGGAATCGCCGACGGATGCATAGCCTCATGAAGGAGCTTGAAACCTAGATCAGTCAAGGGAAACACGAAGTCCAGAGTCGGCGCCAGCTGCCTTATGATGTCTGGGCGCATATGCAGTATTTTATCGGTGAAAAACCAGAATTCATATTGTCCGCTGAAGCGGCGGATGATTTCAGACGCCATCTGACCGATAATCCAAGAAGCGGTGTCTGCGGTGATTAACACTCGGGGTCTCACGTCAGGGACGCATGGCCTTGTCTGTGCCGGCCTGTTACCAACGATGATTTGTGCAGACGCATCAGGTCCCGGGGATAGATCCTGGGCTAGGATGGGTCCGCCGGGAGTGAGCAACTCGGCGCGCTGTTTGGGTGAGAAAGTCTTCATAAGGGCCTAATATCGGCGATGTTCCGAAAGAATTCACACGTAATCGCGTTTCCGAGCGACCGCATATATGTTTGCCCCAAATACTCGCAGAGGCCAGATCCGCTCAGCTAGAGGATCAAGTTTGAAGAGTACTCGAAGTGCCGCACCCAGCCAAGGCCATTGGACAATGCTGTGACCGGCTGTCAGGCTGGGCAGGACCTGATGATAGCCGATTTCGACAGGCTCAAAACCATGATCAAGAAGCGCTCTTTTCAGCTGCCGTATAGAATAGAGCCGAAGGTGTTGACTGCGTTTGAAAATAGTGCGACAAGCACATTCGGTATAGCTTAACCTATTTGGAAGGAAAGTGATAATCAGATATCCACCTACCTCAGTGACTCTGTTCAGCTCCAACAGTGACTCATTGAAGAGAGGGGCATGTTCCAGCACTCCGCTCGATATCACACGATCAAATGAGTTATCCGCGTATGGCAGCTTTGAGGGATGGGTCAGGGCGGTGTAGCGAAGATCGGCAAAGTGCTTGGTGGCCTCCGCCATTCCTGGGGTAATGTCGCAGCCATCGATCGCGGCGGACTTGTTTGTCATCCGAATTAGGCATGAGTCCCAGGCATGCCGGCAGCCCCAATCCAGAAATCGTGCTCCGGTGACTGCATACGACCGGTACAGCATGAATGCGCGCACCTGCCGGTTGAGTGTCGTGCTGAAGTTGCTGTCTCCAGCCTTGCTGGTTCGATAGTTGTCCAGCGCGGGGTCCAGACCTGGAGGGAGGTCTGCGGCCAAGCGTTGAAGTTTTTCCTGGAAATGCTTAATCGAGCTGGCCTCCCCCGTGATCGCCTTCGGAGGAGCTGCTAGGATGTGGTCTAATTTTGCGGGCATATCAAGTAGTGGTATAGGTTGTCTCGTCGTGAGGGCGAAGCAGCCGACCGTAGCAATTGTTAAGAGCGCGAATCATTCGCGCTTTCGAAAACTCGTTCATAACGATGCGTCTGCCAGCTAGCCCTATGACAGTGGCGCGCTGCGGGTTGGACAGCAACCCCGAGGCCAGCCTCGCCGCGTCATCGTAATCATCGGGTTGATAGAGCAGCCCTTTCAACTCCTGTTGCATGATGTTTGTAGTTCCTGCGACATTTGTCGCAACGGCGGGGCGTTCCATCGCAAGAGTTTCGGCGACCGTGTAGCCAAAGGACTCGTATCGTGAAGTGCTCAACAAAAGATCGGATGCCGCCAAATATTGTCGTACATCATCCTGCCATCCGGCGATGGTGATTTTCTGCTCGAGGGCATGATCACGGAGTACGTTTTGCATCCCGGATCGCATTTCACCGTCCCCCACCCACATCGCCTGCAGTCCCGGCGAATTTGAGAGAAGACGTCGAATGATTTCGACAAACGCAAGGGGGTTCTTCTGAGGCGTCAGTCGCCCAATTCCAAGAACTAGCGGTGTATCAACACAAATGCCCAATCGTAATCGGGCCTCCACCCGGGACGCAGGTGCGAAGTAGTCTGTATCAATCGAGGGATACACCACGTCGATATCGGATTTTCTCCCGATGCCGTAATGAACAATCTCTTCCCGTTCGCTGTCTGAAACGGCGGCGAATCGGTCAGTCAGGCCACTCAATCCACGTTCGATGAAGATGTATTGAGCACCTAGCCTCGCCGCCACGGCATGTGGGCTATAGAGGAGTTTTGGGCGCCCAGGTAGGCCAATCAGCGCCAGCCTACCTAGCCCTCCAGCCTTGGAACTATGACAGTGAACGATATCGGGGGCACTCCTGCGAATGATGGCCCTCAACTTCATCGCGTTACGGAAGTCGCTTGCAGGGTTGATGGATCGATCCATGTCCAGCTTGAACAGTTCCCAATGGGACGAGCGCGCCTGTTCGAGCACTGAAGGCAATCCGGAGTTCGCCCGCGTAGTCGAATACACCCAGGCCATGTCGAAAGGCATCACAGTTGACGCTTCGATAATATTGCTCAAGTACCGTAAGGTGCCTCCCAGCGTCGATTCCAGGACGTGGAGTACACATGGTTTCGGGGTATGGCGCCCCGCGTGAGTTCGCCCTGTCTGTGCGGCCCCGGTCATTTTGCGGTAGCTCCGACGCTCCGGAGAGACGTTGTCATATCGGCAGACTCGGAAAGCATTAGCTTGTATACCGATTCAAGATCCCTAATATGCCTTTGCAGAGTAGCTGGCTGTCTCCAGTAGCGACGATAAGCCTCGTGGCCCATATTCCGCGCTACTTCGGTTCGGTCGCGAAGAATAGCTAGCTTGTCGCATAAGTCATCTGAATTGGAGTTGCGGAACCACAGGCCGGTTACTCCGTCCGCGACCCACTCCCGAGCGGCGCAGGCGTCCGAGACAATCGAAGGTATTCCCATCGCCGCTGCCTCCGCAACCACCAATCCTTGCCCCTCGTACCACAGCGAAGGGAACACGAGCGCCCGGGCGGAACGCAAAACCGAACTGGCTTCTTGAGGCGATAGCCACCCGGTGACCGCGACTTGGGGGAAGTCCGATTCGAGTTTGGTTCGCAGGTCGCCCGACCCGATGAAGACGGTGCCCAGGTTGAGCCTTTGCGCGCACTCAGCGAGCAGCAGCGGACCCTTTTCGGCAACCAACCGACCTGAATAGGCAAACGTCTGATTTTCACCAACATCTACGGGAGCGACTTGAACAGCATCAATATAATTGTTGACGCGGTGAATTCGCGCACCGGAGGGAAGTGCCGGAGCAAGAACCCTTTCACTCAGTTCGGAAACGGAAATAAAATCGCGAATGCCGCTGGGTATTCGTCCAGCGATTGTTTGGATAGCATGGCGACCAACACGCCAGAGTTTGTGTCCGTAGTTCCGGGGGTCACAGTTCGATAAGACGCATGCTCCTGACAGAGGTCGGAGATGGCAAATCTGCTGGCGTCGCTGGTCGAAGAGGGTTCCGGTAGGACACACTGTGAGGAAGTCATGGAGTGTCAGGACCACCCTAAAACCTCTCGACAGAGCGCATTGCACCACTGACGACGACAGAGCCTTCGTCCACAGATGGACGTGGACAACGGTATCGGACCTGTCAAGACTTAGCAGTAGTTGCCCCATCAGACGCCGCCCGGGAATATTCCAACAGCCTTGCACCGCCGCACGCGCCCGGTTTGGGTCTGCAAGGATATCACGTTGGCCGGTAGAGATCTGGTGAAGGCCCGAAACGCCATTCAAATCCGAATGACCGGCCTCAACCGCCGTGAACAAGAAGACACGGTGACCAGCATCCGCCAACCCGTGTGCGCTTCCCAATGCGACTTTGCTGGCGCCCCCGTTCACGAAGCCGAAATCGTTAACTACAACGACGTTCATACCTTAGCCTCAAGCGGTCGTGACCGCCGCAGATGGCTAAGACGCCCGAGAAACCAAGCGCGATCCTCTGCATTGGGAAAAACCCCAGGCGCTGGCCTGCCGAGGAACACCGGAAAGCTAGCTAAAATCACGATTGCGCGAAAGGTAGTCGCTCCTAAGATACCGAAGCCGGCACCGATCAATCCATATCGGGGAATCAGCCAAGCGAGGAGCGGAACTGCCAACACAAGACCGCAAATCTGCTGGAGCGTCACAATCCCGGGGCGATTGAGTGCCATGAATACCTGGGCACACACGGCGACGACGCCGTTTAATAGGACTTCCAAGAGGAGTATCCGAAGTACACCAGTGGAAATCATATACGCTTCCCCGTAAAGGACTCTCAGAAGCACCGATCCTAGGACTGAAACGACGCCGCCAGCGATTAGCGAAAGGATGATCGATGCCTGCAAAGCGCGGCGGTTTAGGAGAATCGTAGCTTCGATAGAACGGCCGACAGACTGCGGAAAAAGGATTGCGCAGATGGATTGCTGGGCAATACTGACAGTCCGCGATAAATTAAGAGCTATGACATATGCGCCCATTTCTATTGGGGACAACAGCGATACAACTAGGGCTTGATCAATGTAAAGCGTCAACATGCCGCACAAGTCTCCCCCATAAGACCGCAGCCCGTATGAAAGCAGTTGCTTGGCGGGTCTAGTGAGGTTCCGTGGTGATCGCCAACGATAGGCGCGGGCACTCAGACAGGCCGCAACCAAGGGGATAACTGGCGTCAAGATATACACCAAACCCGCCGGGAAGGCGCTCATATGGTTAATTACAACCAGGAGGCTGATGCCAACAAAGGTCAAAAGATGGGGGGCTATTAAAATGATATTGGAAAAAAGAAACCGGCCCTCTCCTTCTAACGTGCCTCTCGCAACCGAAAGCAGCATCGCCAACATGACGCTGATCATCAACCACTTAGCCCATACCACGTCCGTCGAGGAATAGTGCGACAGTGCATATGGAATCGAGATAATGCCGGCTATCATCGCGACGGCACTACTCATTAGAGCGAGGTAAGTACCCGCTGCAACGTAGTCGTCCTTCTCGGCTGGGTGACGACGGATATGATAAGTAACGGCGGCGGGCACGCCGAGAGCCGCAATGCCAGCGAGAACCTGTGGTCCCAGTAATATAGCCGACAGCTCTCCGCGCCCCTCTGGATGCAGCGACCGGGCGGTTACAATGCCCGTCGCGGAGTTGGCCAACACCATCAGACTTCTGAGGCCGATCGCATGAACAAGAGCGTAAGTCAGGTTGCGGTGCGATGGCGCGCCTGGCGGCTGATCTATTTTGCAGGGGCCAGTGCTAGCGCTCGTCGCTTCGGCACGCTTAACTCCTAATGTCATTGTCTCAATCTGTTCCGCCCAGGCGCAGGCGTTGCGGAAGTGGGCCACTCAGTTGATAGGCGTGTTGAGAGATTAACCTCGACCGTCGGCCTCTTTACATCCGAAGCGGCGCGCCGGGCCGCGTGGCTTGTACGGGACGCAAGGGCAGTTAAGGCAATTTCCCCAATGCCGTGGAGGGGTACCGGATTAGGCCTGTAAAGCAAGAGATCCCTCGCCAGCGTTATGTCTGCTACATAGCGATCGACCTCGACGCTCCGCGCTGGCGTTTGTCGAAGTGATGACCTAGAATGAGTTGCTTTAATCACCTGCTGTGCAAGGCCGACTAAGTCGGATGCCAGCCCTGAGCCGATGTTAATCGCTCTGCCCGCGACGGGAAGGTTCGCTGCCGCGACTAGTGCATCCACGACGTCGTCTATCCAAACAAAGTCGAGGATTTTGTCTTCGCCGTAGATGAGAAGATCTTCGCCCGACAGGGCAGCGTCTAGGAATAGCGGGACCACTCGGCCTTGGTCGCCGGGCCCATATACGTTTGAGAGGCGTAGTGTTGTTACGTCAAGCCCCGGGAAGGCTTTAGTGTATAACTCGCCGGCCAGTTTGCTGGTGCCATAGGTGTTCTTAGGTAGAAGCGGAAAGGACTCGCTAACCGGCAGCGATTGAACGTCTCCGTACACTTCACGAGAAGAGGTGAAGATGACGCGTTGAACGCGAGCCTGTTGTGCCTCGTAGAGCACGTTGAACGTTCCGATCACGTTAGATGAAAAGCAATTATCTGGGTCTGAGACAGCTCCGAGCACATTAGACTGGGCTGCTAGGTGGAACACTGTATCGATCCCGGCGAGAGCCGACTTCACCAAGCGCCGGTCGCGTATATCACCGTATATGAATCGCCCTAGGCTGGGGCGCCGACTGCGGCTGAGATTGTCGAGCGTGGCTACGTCGTGGCCTTCGCCGTGTAAACGTTGAACTAGCCTAGACCCAATGAAGCCTGCGCCACCCGTAACAAGAATTCTTGTCATGATATCTCTCCGTGTTAATTTGTGTCGACACCCGAACAGGACGGCGCGGCCCTGCGTTAAGCTGCTCCACGTTTCAACAGTACAGCAGGTACTGTTTGGACCAGCACTTTAAAGTCTAGGGCCAGGGACCACTTGTCGATGTATTGCAGGTCCAGTTGGATCCATCGGTCGAAGCTGGTGTCGCTACGACCGCTGATCTGCCATAAGCACGTCAGCCCTGGCTTAACGCTAAAGCGCCGCATTAAGGAAGCGTCATCGAATCGGGCGACATCCCTCTTCGGCAGCGGGCGCGGACCGACGAGCGACATCTGGCCGCGGAGAACGTTCAAGAATTGGGGTAGCTCATCGAGCGACGTCTTGCGTAGAATGCGCCCGATGGGCGTGATTCTGGGATCATTCCGAATCTTAAACACCGGGCCCTGCGCTTCGTTCTGCGATTCGAGCTTCGCCTGCAGTTCCTCTGCGTTGGTGACCATGGTGCGGAACTTGTACATGCGGAACCGGCGCTTATTGAGGCCGTAACGCTCCTGGGTGAACAGAGCCGGCCCCGAACTGGTCAATCTGATGAGAGCTGCGATGACGATCATCAGCGGCCCGAGGACGAAGAGACCGGAAACAGCTCCCGCAATATCGATGCAGCGTTTCACCACCAATCGGTAGTCATCCTGCACCACCTTAAGGCTCACTACCGCCGTATCGTCGTGCCTTTCGAATCTTGGCTTCGCCAGGGAGAGTTCGAACACGTCGGAAAGATACTTGGCTTCCACGCCGGCACGTTCGCAAGTCTGGATGGTGGTCTGAATCTGGTCGTAACACGACTTGGCCGGCAGGGCGATGACGACTTCATCGATCGGCCGCGTCATCAGAATACTCTCCAGATCGTCGAGTGTGCCAAGCATTTGCTGGCGTATCGCCGCGGACACGAAGTGACCGTTGGGAGAATCGACAAAGCCCAGGAGGCGCGTGGAACTTTGCTCCGTATGGCGCATGCGGGCATAATAATTCGCGGCGCGGGGTCCGCTGCCGACGATAATCATGTCTCGGCGCGGGGAGAGTGCTTTGGAGAGCCGGCCGGCGATGGTGCGGGCGACCAGGCGGCCGCACAAACAGGCGATGACGGCGCCGGGGAGGAAATACAAAACGATACGGGCCGTAAAGGCGCCGCTATGCGAGGTGACCGGGAATAGTAAGGCGAAAGCCGCAACGATGGTGCAAGCCTTACCGATCTGCAGGAGTTCCCTCCAGAAAGGGACGGCTGGAGACGGCCTGCCGAGACCGAACGAGCGAAAAGCGATGCTTGTGGTGACCAGGAACAGGGCCGCCAGGATGAGGTTCTTGATGGTGATGCGGATGGCCAGAAATTCGCCAAATCCATCGGGCATTTGACGCCAATTGACCACCATGAATACGCCGAGGAGTACCGATAGTGCTACCGCGGCGTTTACGCATGCAAAGACGCGGTTGGCAATTCTCTTGGTTTGAAACATAGGGGTAAAAGGGTTCCGAAGAATGGGCTGCCGATTCGAGGCGGATCGGAAGGTGAGAATCAATATTCGGCCAATGAGGCCGAGCGTTGCGGCCGGCGGGCACAGTGTGCAACAGGCAAATGGAAGCACGCCCGCTGGATCGAAGAGCGCCGGCCAAGAGTCTCTCAGGTGATGCAGGCAGAGGCGCCTGCGCCACAAACCTTTTTCGGTCACAGGAAACGCGGCCGCGCAATCTCTTTAGAAACAATGAGATGCTTCGACGCCCCGGGGCGCCGCGTGCTTTCGGCTGCTATATCTGGGCGTGAGGTTAACTGAATGCCAATTAGAAGCTATTTCGCGACTCGTGACGGCCGGAAGCTCACTATGCCTCGCGCCGGCGAGGGCGTCATCAACGCCGATGGACTGGTTCTCCATGGCGACGTGCTGACTGGAAAACTCAGCGTTCCCGAAGCCTTCGCGCGGGAGGCGTTCCGGCCTTCTCGCTCTGCGCCCGGCAAGCGCGTGGGACCAGACGATTACGATCCCGTGCTGAGGGCCCACCTCAGAATCGTCGAGTAGGATCTCTGCAACGAACCGAAACGAAGCCACCTCTTTGACTGATAACAAATGGCTTACATGGGTTCGTTTGGTAGTTTTTGCAACCGGCGCGGCCGGCGGTGCTCCGGCCGGCCGCGCTACTTCGCGCTGTACCCGTAAACCGGCCGATACCCATATTGCGCGCCCGCCTTCCGCGGATCCCATTCGTTCAGCACCGTGCCGAGAATGCGCGTGCCGTCATCCGCCAGTCGCTGGCCGGCCGCCGCGGCGGTCTCTTTGGTTGTCTTGGCGGAACGCACCACCAGGATCACGCCATCCACCAGCCGCCCGAGGACGCGCGCGTCCGGCATCTGGAGCATAGGCGGCGTGTCAATCAGCACCATGTCGAATTCCTTGCGCATTCTTTGCAGCAGGTCCAGTGCTCGCGGCGAATGCAGCAGGCTTGAGACGCTGGCAGGCGCGGAACCGGCGGGCAGGATGTGCAGCCCACCGTAGCTCGTCCCGATTACCAGAGCTTCCGTTCCCTCGGGCGATTTCGCGCCACCGAGCAGGTCGCTTAGCCCCCACTCATTGGAGACTTTGAAGATTTCGTGTAGACGCGGCCGGCGCAGGTCGGCATCGATCAGCAGGACCCGGCGGCCGATCTCCGATAGTGCCAGGGCCAGGTTGCTGGCTACCGTGGTTTTGCCTTCCCCCGCGCTGGCACTGGTGACGGCGATGACGCGGGGCCGGTCGCCGTTCTCGCCCGTGTACAGGATCGAGGCCATGGTGGAACGAAAGGACTCGGCGACCACCGAGGGGCGTTTTTGCCACGTTACCAATTCTACCGGGCTCTTGCGGCTCTCCCGGTCGGCTTGCTTCTCTTCGGCACTCCGCCCGCGGCGATAATACGCGAAGCTGCGCGCGCGTTCGGCCGACACCGACGGAATCACGCCCAGTTCCGGCACGTCGAGGCACAGAGTCGCCTCGCCGGGGGCTTGGATGGTGCGGTCGGCACTGGCGCGCAGAAATACGAGGGCAATTCCGAGGAAGCCTCCGGTGCAAAGACCGAGGGCGGCATTCAAGGGCAGATTGGGCTTGTACGGCTTTGAGGGCGGCCGGGCGGGATCGACCACGCGCACATTGGAGGCATGCAGGGCGGAGGCAATTCCGGCCTCCTTGACGTGCTGGAGCATGGAATCATACAGTTGCCGGTTATTATCCACTTCGCGCTTCAGAATGTCGTAGTGAGTGGCCTTCCCGGCCTGCTCGGTGACCACGCGGGCCTGGTCTTCGTAACTCGCGGTCAGCAATCGTTCGCGGCGCTGGGCCGACTCGAATTCATTCTGCGTGCGGCGTATGACATTGGATCGCTCGGTATCGCGCGCGGCTTCCAGGGCGGCCACCTGCGCCTGGACTTTCTTCACGGTGGGATGGAGCGGGGTCAGGCTGGCGGAGAGGTCGGCGAGTTGGCGGCGTAGATCGGTCAGCTTGACCTGAATGTCCTGGAGGGTGGTGTCATCGAGGACTTCGGGGAGCGAATCCGGGGAAGCGGTCGCGGCGCGCTCATATTGCGACTGCTTGGTAACGCGGTCGGCCTGGGCCTTGGAGAGCTCCGCCTGCAGTTGGCGCAACTTCTCTTCGGCGACGTTGTTTTTTTCCGCCGTATAGAGAAGACCGGCGGAGCTGGCGTAGGCCTGCAACTGCTCTTCGGACTTCTCGAGCTTGATCCGGACGCCTTCCATCTGGTGGGTGAGCCAGTCGCCGGTCTGCTGGGTGGTTTTCCAGTGCGATTCGAGGTTCTGCTGGATAAAGGCGCTTGTGACAGAGTTGGCAACTTCAGCGGCGAGGACGGGGTCGGGCGACTGGTAGAGGACTTCGACCAGGCGAGTCTTACCTTGGGGATTGACTTCCAGGTTCTTGGAAACTTGGCGGAGAAGCGCGTCTTGTGTGTGGTCCGGTTTTGGCTCCGGGA
>Ga0182016_10006121_pt1 | contig 12733 bp, 16 predicted proteins | sample 712S2MmetaG_FD_120491 | JGI IMG/M metagenome (GOLD analysis project Ga0182016, IMG submission 120491) | Permafrost microbial communities from Stordalen Mire, Sweden - 712S2M metaG | ecosystem: Environmental > Terrestrial > Soil > Wetlands > Permafrost | place: Sweden: Stordalen | collected...
ATGACGGCTACGGCTTCGGCCCGCCGCCGGAACACTACCATGCGCCGATGATTGAGATCACGATCGTTCTGCTTTGCGGCGTCGGCTTCTACGCCTCCGCTTTCATGTACCGCAAGACCCTGCGGGCCGGGCGCGGCCAACTAGCCGAGCCCAGCGTGGTGGAGAGCGACCGGGCGCGCGTGCTCGGCGGGGTCCCCAACGCCCTGTTCGGGATGGCGTACTACGGGGGCGTGGCCGCGTGCGTGCCGTTCCTGCACGTTCATGCGGTCGGCGTCGCGGCGTGGGCAGCCTCCCTGGCGGCGGCGGCGGCCTCGATCTACCTCGCGCATAGCCTGCTGTTCGTGACCCGGATGCCGTGCGCGTACTGCTGGACGTCCCACGGCGTCAACGCGCTCTTGCCGGTGCTGTTGATCGCCGCTCAAAGACTGGGCTGACATCCCTGCATCGGCTGCGACCACAGTTCTTGCAGAAAGTACGGGTGCCGGTTGAGCGCGGCGTTGGCGCCGTTCTTGCCGGTCGGGACGCCGAAGCCGAATATGCAAATGTCGCCGATCTCGCCCCAGTGCGGATCGTACCAGGCGTTGAGCAGGGGGTCCGTGACCGCTTCCATCTGCTCGTGCTCGACGCTCTCGATCGAGCCGTCGGAGGCGACGTCGTCGTTGGGCGAGATGCCGTAGGGCGGGTCGCAGCCGTTCTCGTAGCCGACGTACGGCACGAACGCGTACACCACCGGATCGTTCTTATTCCCGTTCAGGTTGAAATAGGAGTGATACGCACAGTAGTTGACGGCTTTGATCGCGCCCTTCGCCGTGAACAGGAAGAACTGCGACGTCAGGCCCGTCGGCCAGCCGTTGGCCTTGATCGCCGTGGCGATCTCCTCGCGCAGGTCGCGCGCGGTCAGCGGCTTCGGGTAAGGCGTCGTATCGGTCCACGTGCCGCCGAACGTCGACTGGTTCTGCACGTAGCCGTTGGAGCCGTTGTAAACGGTCGCCATCCCGTAGATCCCGCTGCCGCCGGCATCGCTCAAGTAGCGATCCATCAGCGTGGCGTACTTCGGGCTCATGACGGTGCCGCTCGGACGCCAGAAGATCGTGTACGACGTCGTCGTCGGCTGGATCGGTCCGCCGTGATAGGTGACGTCGAAGACCGGCAGGCCGTCGGGCCCAACCAGCGGATCGCCGTGGCTCACCAGCGGGCCGTCGTAGTGGATCGGATAGTCGCCGGCTACGGCCCTATCTGCCCAGTCCGCGGGAACCTTCGCGGCCTGCGAGACGAGCGGGACGACGGCGACGAAAGCCGCGACGAGCGCGGCGACGAACGGCCTAACCACTGAGCCCTCCGCATTCGGATCGAGAGTCTCGACGCTTTTGGGAGCACGCCATGGCAATCCCGCCGCCCGTCCGCATCGCCCTCGGCAGCGACGAGGCTACGCCCCTCACCGACGCCCTCCTCGACCGGCTGGCCGAGCGAGGCTGCTCGGTCGAGCGGTTCGGGGCCGTGCTCGACGGCGGCAACGACTGGCCGGCGATCGGCCGGGCGGTGGGCGAAGCGGTGCAATCGGGCCGGGCCGAGCGCGGCGTCGTCTGCTGCTGGACCGGCACGGGCGTCTCGATCGCAGCGAACAAAGTGCCCGGCGTGCGCGCGGCGCTCTGCTGTGACGCCGACACGGCGCGCGGAGCGCGGCGCTGGAACGACGCCAACGTGCTGGCGCTCAGCCTGCGGGCGACGTCGATTCCGATCGCCGTCGAGATCCTCGACGCGTTCCTCGACACGCCGCCGACCGCGGACGCCGCCGAGCGAGACGCCATCGCGGCGATCGAGCCGATCGGCTAGCGAACTACTTCGGGGGCGGCGTCGGGGCTGCCGATTGCGCCGAAACGATGTCCGCCAAATTTCCGCCGCGCTTGACCGGGAACAGCAGCGCCCAGTTCACGCGCAACTGCGTCTGCGGCGCGCCCGTCGGGCGCGCGACGTACGAATAGTAGTAGAGGCCGAGTTGCATCGGCTGGTCGCCGAGCTTGAACGTCTTCGAGACGCCGCCACCGAGCGGCACGGTCCACTTGTTCTGCGTCGCGTTCCAATTCGCCGTGATCGTCGGAGCGGACGTGATCGCCCAGTTACCCTTTGCGATGTTGTAGTTCACGAACGGCTGCACGAGAAACGAACTGACGTCGGGGCGATTCGCCTGGCCGGCGACGGACCACATCTGATTGACCAGCGCGCCGATGACCCACGGGCCGGGCATGACGAGCGCGACGGCCGTCGGCCCCGCTCCCCACTTGCCCTGGCCGAGCACGCCGGGCGTCGCCGTCGGTAACAGAAATTGCGGCCCGACGCCCCAGATCAGCGCGTTGGGCTTCGTCTTGGGCGCGAAATAGAACTGCGGGTTCATGTCGCCGATGCCGAAGGTCGAGCCGCAGCCGAGGGCCGACTCGCATACCTGCGGGGGCGCCGCCGACGGCTGATCGATGACGGGGGCTATCAGGCGCGCGATGAGGTTCATGTTCTTGCTGAGCATGATCGGCACGACCGGCTGCACGTTGAGGTTGTATTGATAGCGCGCGTACGGCCCGACGCCGTAGTTGAAGTTGTTCTGGAACGGCACGATCGCGATGTTGCCGACCGGATTCTGCGACGCTTTGATGATCGCGGCCTGAATCTCGGCCTGCTGCTGCGGCGTCAACGAACTCAGGTCGGGCGCACCTGGCGCGGCCGCTGGGGCTCCGGGTGCGGGCGGCGCCGATGCGCTAGGGGCGGGCGATGCCGCCGGAGCCGCCGTGGCGGCCGGCGAGGGCGGCACCTGCGCGCCGGCGGCGAGCGGCGCCACGGTGGATGCCGCCAGGGCGCAGAGGGCTGCACTGCGGCGGGCATAGACAAATACACTACCGAACGGCGTTTTCACACCGTGCAGAACGAGCAGACCGACCGGATGGTTCCACGCCTAGCGGCAACCGTGATGCTCGTGCGCGACCGGGCCGGCGGCGGCATCGACACCTACATGGCGCGCCGCAGCGCGCGGAGCACGTTCATGCCGGACGCGTACGTTTTTCCAGGCGGTGCGCTGGAACCGGGCGACGTGGAGCCGGCCGTTCTGGCCCGGCTCGACGGTCCGCCGCCGACGATCGCCCCGACCTTTGTCGTAGCAGCAATCCGCGAACTCTTTGAAGAGGCGGGCATCCTGCTCGCGCGCGGGCGCGACGGCTCGCTGCTCGACGCGGCCGGGGTTGCGGCCGCCACGGAGGCGGCGCGCGGCACGACGTTCGCGCAGATGCTCGAGCGCTGCGGCCTGCGCCTTGCCGGCGACGAACTCGCCTACTACTCGAACTGGATCACGCCGCCGGTCGAAGTGGCGCGCCGCTTCGACGCGCACTTCTTCGTGGCGCGCGCGCCCGCCGGCCAGATCGCCGTCGCCGACGCGGTCGAGCTGCACGACGGCCTGTGGCTGGCGCCGGCCGAGGCGCTCGCGCGCGGCGAACGCGGCGAGATCGCGCTGGTCTACCCAACGGTCAAACACCTAGAGCGCCTGGCGAAATTCGACGACACGGCCGCGCTGTTGACGCACGCGCGCGAGCGGCGGCCGTTCCCTGTGATGCCGGGCGTCACCGCCGCGGGCGAGATCTTCATGCCGCCGGAGACGGAGGCGTGGTAGTACCGCTGACGGAGCGCGTCACCCGCGTGCGCGCGCCGAACCCGTCGGCGATGACGCTGACGGGCACGAATTCCTACGTCGTCGACGCGGGCGGCGGCCAGGCCGTCGCGATCGACCCGGGCCCGCGCAACGAGGCGCACGTCGAAGCGATCGCCGGCGCCGCGGCCGAGCGCGGCCTGCGCATCGCGGCGATCGCGGTGACGCACGGCCACCCCGATCACGCGCCGGGCGCCGCGTTGCTGCGCGCGCACACTGGAGCGCCGGTCTACGCGCACGCCGCGGCGCGCTTCCCGTACGACGTCGCGCTCGCCGACGGCGAACCGGTTCCGGCGGGCGACGCGTCGCTGGTCGCGCTCGAGGCGCCCGGCCACGCGCGCGAGCACCTCGTCTTCCATCTGGCGCCCGAGCGCGTGCTGTTCACCGGCGACGTCGTCATCGGCAGCGGCACGGTCGTCATCGCGCCGCCCGGCGGCGACATGCGCGCGTATCAGGCGACGCTCGAGCGCTTGCGGCGCGACTACGGCGACGCCGCCGCGATCTTCGGCGGCCACGGCGAACGCATCGACGACGTGCGTGGGAAGTTGGACGAGTACATCGCGCACCGCGAGCAGCGCGAGAGGCAACTCGTCGACCTGCTGCGAGAAGCCGGTCCGGCGACGATCCCGCATGCGGTCGAGACGCTGTACCGCAACTCGGCGCCCATCCTGTGGCCGGCCGCGGCGCGACAACTGATGGCCTACCTCGAAGCGCTCGAACGCGAGGGCCGCGTGACGTCGCGCGTGTTGCCGCGCCCCGCGACGACGACGGAGCGCCTGATGCTGCACCCGGACCTCAGCCGCATCACCGACCTCGAGACGCGCGCCGCGATCGAGGAAGAGTTAGGGCTCAGCCCCGGCGACGACGGCGTCCGCGAATACGAACTCGTGCGCTAAACGCGCGTTAGGCGATCGCGAGGACGACTTTCCCGAACTGCTCCGAGTGGAGCATGCGTTCCGCGGCGGCCGCGCACTCGTCCATCGCAAAGACGCGGTCGACGACGGGCCGCAGGCCCGCCTCGAACAGTTCCAACATCGCGGCGAAGTCCGACGGGCTGCCCATCGATGTCCCGAGCACGTCGAGGCTCTTCCAGAAAATCGAAAACGGGCGGATCGTCGCGTCGCCGGTCGTGCCGCCATAGGTCACGACGCGCGCGCACGGCCGCGCGATCTCGAGGCACTTCCCCAACGTGTCGCCGCCGGTGCTGTCGACGATCAGCGTCGGGCCGCCGTCCGAGGCGCCGCGCACGTCCTTGTGCCAGGCGGCCGACGTGCGGTAGTTGATCGCGACGTCGGCGCCGAGGGCCTTCGCGCGTTCCAGTTTCTCGTCGCTGCCCGACGTGACGATCGCGCGCGCGCCGACGTGCTTGCAGTACAGCAGGACGAACGTCTGCACGCCGCCGCCGACGCCGGTCACGAGCACGACGTCGTCCTTCGAGATGCGGCCGCGCGTGAACGTCGCGCGATACGCCGTCAGCCCGGCGAGCGGCAGCGCCGCGGCCTCGTCGTCGGTCAGGCCGGTCGGCGTGCGGTAGACGTTGGCGGCCGGCGCGACGCAGTAGTCGGCGAACGTGCCGTCCACCGGCATGCCGAGGATGCTCGAACTCGCCGAGACGGGTGCCCCGCCCTCGACCCAGCGCAGCTGCGGGTTGATCACGACGCGCGTTCCGACAGCCGGGCCCGCGACGCCCGCGCCGAGTGCGGCGACGACGCCGGCGCCGTCCGAGCCGGGCGTGACCGGCAGCGCGATGCCCGGGTAGAGGCCCTGCGTGATGTAAACGTCGCGCCGGTTGTAGGCGGCGCGGGCGACGCGTACCAGAATCTCGCCCGGCCCGGGCTCGGGCTGCGGAACGTCCTCGACGTGGAGCTTCTCAGGGCCGCCGATCTCGTTCAGGCGAACGGCGCGCATCAGCCTAGGCGGCTAACTCTCGAAGCGGCGGTCTTCGGCGAAGGCGCCCCAGAAGATCACGAGGCTGAAGATCACGAACAGCGCGCCGGAAATGTAGGGTAACAGCATCGCGCCCTCATTACCCGCTCGGCGCCGGACGGGCCTGCCGGCGCAGGCTAGCGAGGCTAGACGAAGCCGCTGGCCGCGCTGGAGCCCTTGCGCCGCAGCTCGGCCTGACGCAGTTCCACCCGCCGGATCTTGCCCGAGCGCGTCTTCGGGAGTTCGGCGACGAACTCGATCTCGCGCGGATACTTGTAGGGCGCGGTGACCCGCTTGCAGTGCTCCTGCAGCTCGCGCGCGAGGGCCGTCGATGGCTCGTAGCCGGGGCGGAGCACGACGAACGCCTTCACGACGTTGCCGCGGTCGGGATCGGGGCTGCCGACGACCGCCGACTCCAGCACCGCCGGATGCTCGAGCAGCGCGCTCTCGACTTCGAACGGGCCGATGCGGTAGGCGCCCGACGAGATGACGTCGTCCGCACGGCCGACGAACCAGAAGTAGCCGTCGTCGTCGAGCTGCGCGCGGTCGCCGGTGAGATAGTACGCGCCCCGCCGCGAAGCCGCCGTCTCTTCGGGATTCTTATAGTAGCCCGCGAACAGCGTCGGCGGCGCGCCCGCCACCGCGATGTCGCCCACCTCGCCGGGCTCGCAGTCGTTGCCGTCGGCGTCGACGACGTGGACGTCGTGCCCCGGCGTCGGCTTGCCCATCGAGCCGGGCCGGATCTCCATGCCCGGCAAGTTGGCGACGAGCAGCGAGTTCTCGGTCTGGCCGTAGCCGTCGTAGATCGTCAGGCCGAACGCGTCACGCCAACGCGCGAGTACCTCGGGATTGAGCGGCTCGCCCGCGGACACGCAGTGCCGCAAACGCGGCAATTGCCAGCGCTCGCCGAGCCCGTCCAGTTTCGCTTCGAGCCGGTACTCGGTCGGAGCCTGACACAGCACGTTGACGCCCAGATCGCGGATCATGTCCATCCGTTCGGCGGGGTCGAAGCCGCCCTCGTGCAGCACGATCGCCGAACCGCACGACCACGGGCCGAGCAGCACGTTCCACAGCGACTTCGCCCAGCCGGTGCCGGCCGTGCACCAGACGAGATCGTCGGGCGTCGCGTCGAGCCAGAAACCGGCCTGCATGCGCTTGGCATACGTGTAGGCGTGGCGATGCACGACGCCTTTGGGATCTTTCGTCGTGCCGCTCGTGTAGACGATGTATGCTTCGTCGGCGGCGGCGGTGTCGACGCCCGCGAACTCCTCGGCGTCGTGGACCAGCGCGTCGAGCGCGGTCCAGCCCGGCGCGCTGCCGCCCGCGAGCAGGTAGCGCGTGACGGCGGGCGCGTGCTCGCGCATGAGATCGACCTCCGCGCGGTTCGAGACGTGCGCGACGATCGTCGTCGCCTCGCTGTGATTGGCGCGGAATGCGAGGTCCTTCGCGCGCAATTGTTCGGCACACGGCACGACGACCGCGCCGATGCGGTCGAGCGCAAGCATCGAGAACAGCCAGGCGGGGACCTTCGGCACCAGCACGACGACCCGCTCGCCGCGCTCGATGCCCAGCGCCCGCAGCGCGCCGGCCCAGCACCGCGAGGCAGCCGCGACCTGCGCGAACGAGAAGTCGGTGCGCGCGCCGTCGCGGTCGACGAAGAGCAGCCCGAGGCGGTCGTCCGCGCCGGCGGCGTCGATCACGTCGCGGGCGAAGTTGAACCGGTCCGGGACCTGCCAGGCGAAATCCGTGCGGCGTTCCATTCCCGCCACTTGGCCGCCGCCGTCGGCCGTCCCCGGGGGTGGCCCCGCGCCGGGGTCGAAGGCTGGGCGGCCATGAGTTCGTTCCTCGAAACGATCGCGCCGCTGTTCGACCCGGGCCCCGCCCTGCGCTCGGCGCGCATCCGCATCGGCAGGCGCACCAAGGTGCAGGGCGTGCCGGCGATCCTGATCGGCGCCTCGTGCATCGTCGTCGCGGCCGGCATGGCGCGGGCGCTCCAGAGCGCGACGCCGCTCCTCCCCGAAACCTTTCGCGAAGCGCGAAACCTCTGGGAGTCCATGAACCGGCGCAAGCTGAACCCGTAGAGCGGCCCGACGATGCACCGCCCCGACCTCCTCGCCCTGTTGCAGCGCTCGCTGCCGGACGCCGAACTCGACGTCGTGGACCTCACCGGCACGATGGACCACCTGCGCGTCTCCGTGCGCTCGCAGGCGTTCGCCGGTAAGTCGCTGATGGACCGCCACCGCATGGTGGAGGCCGCGCTGAGCGAAGCACGCCAAGACGGGCGCATCCACGCGCTCGAAATCCGCACCGACCTTCTGGAGTAAGCAATGTCAGACCAGTTGCGCGACGAGATTCAACAGGAAGTCGCCGCGAACACGATCCTCGTCTACGGCAAGGGCACCAAGGACATGCCGCGCTGCGGCTTCACGCTGGAGACGATCGAGTTCTTCAACCGCTTCGGCTACCCGTTCGAAGTGGTCGACGTCCTCGAGAACATGCCCAAGCGGGCCGTCCTGGCGGAGATGACCGATTGGCCGACGCTGCCGAAGGTCTTCATCGGCGGCAAGTTCTACGGCGACACCGACATCCTCGGGCCGATGGAAGAGCAGGGCGAACTGCGGACGGTGCTCGAGGAAGCGTTCGCCGGCAAGCCCGCCCCGGCGCCGGTCATCAAACTCCGCTAGCGGCCCGCGTGCTGCGCCTCTTCGAGCCGGACGGCGAAGCCGCGTGGCTGCGTTCGTTTCGCTTCGGCGCCGCCGTGCGGCCCCGCTATAGCGATACGAACGCGCTCGGCCACGTCAGCAACGTCGCGCTGCTCGACCTGCTCGAGGTCGGGCGCATGCAGTACCTCGCGGCCGCGCGCGATCCCGAGCAGGGCCCCTTCCCGTTCGCGCACGTGACGGCCGAGGCGCACGTGCGCTACGTCGCGGAGTGCTTCTACGACGAACCGCTCGACGTGCGCACGAAACTGGCGGCACTCGGGCGCTCGAGCGCGAAGCTCGAGCAGGCGATCGTGGGCGCCGGCGAGTCGCTGCGCACGCTGGCGACGGTCACGATCGTGCGCGTGGACGGCAAACTCCCCGCCCCGTGGACCGGCGCGCAGCGCGCCGCCCTCGAAGCTGCCGCCTAGCGGTTAGCGGGCGGCGCGCGGCGGCGGCGCGCCGTCGGGGTCGATGAACGCGCCGGCCGGCGTGGCGGCCAGCCGCGCGACTTCGGCGGCGTCGAGCAGCCGGGCCGGATCGCGGTGCGCGGTCACGACGCAATAGAAGCCGAACGTGCCCGATCCGCGATTGACGAACTGGTGGGCCTCGCCGGGGCCGACGTAGACGACGTCGTCGCGGCCGACCTCGCGGACCTCGCCCTCGACGATCGCGTGGCCCGTGCCCTCGCCGACGATCACGAAGTGCTCGTGGTCGTGGTGCTCCAGCCGCGTCACCGCGCCGGGCGGCACCTGGAAGTAGCGCACCTCGAGGCCGGGGCCGGGATCCGACGGGGACTCCTTACGCTTGCCGACCAGGGTGTGGCGGACGACCCGGCCCGGCTCGCCCTCGACGTAGCCCTCGCGTTCCACCCCGTCCCAGCCCCCGTCTTCGTGGGTCACGAACCTCCGCTGCTCCATGCGCCACCCAACCCGGCGGCGGCGCCCCGGGTTCCGGCCCGATTCCAACGAATTCTCTGAAAATATAGGTTCTTTTGCACTAGGAACTTGACCCTGGGCGGAGAATGAAATTCCCGTCGTTGTGCCGCCCGTCGCTTCGGTGGCGGGCAAGGCGAACGGAGCAGCGACGCGCGGCGACCGGCATGTCTGGGGGGTAAGGGAGACGGCCGGTCGCCTGTTGCTGCCTTGACGGGCGGCGGCCGGGACGGCGCGAATGCCCTCGGCGTGAGGCACTGGCTATTCAAGAGCGAGCCCGACTCGTTCTCTTGGGAGACCCTGCGCGAGCTGGGGCGCACCGAGTGGAGCGGCGTCCGCAACTATCAGGCGCGCAACAACATGATCGAGATGCGCGAGGGCGACCTCGGCTTCTTCTACCACAGCAGCACGAAGGTGCCGGGCATCGCCGGCGTCGTGCGCGTCGTGCGCGAGGCCTACCCCGACTTCACGGCTCGCGACAAAAGGAGCGGCTATTTCGACCCGAAGTCGACCGAGGCCAAGCCGATCTGGCAAATGGTCGACGTCGTGCCGGAACGCGAGATGCCGCGCTTCGTCTCGCTGGCGGAACTCCGCGCGACGCCCGAGCTGGCGTACATGGTGCTGGTGAACAAGTCGCGGCTGTCCGTGCAGCCGGTCACGCGCGACGAGTGGGACGCGATCATGCGGATCGCCGCGCTGCCGGCTCCGGAGTAGCGGCGGGCTGCGCGAGCGTCGTGATGAGCCGGGGCGCCTCGGCGTAGCCGCCGCCGTCGCTACAGTAGAGCCGCGACGCGACCGCGCCGGCCGACGGCACCCATTCGTGCAGCGATAACCCCGGCCGCTCGAAGCGCAGCCAGAACGGCCGCCGCTCGAACAGTTCGGGCACGATCTGCGGCGCGGTGCTGACCGACGTCCACATCGCGGTCCCGTGCACGCGCGTCGAGAACGCGCGGTGCACGTGGCCGCTGACCGACAGCTTCACCTGGCGGTGCTTGTCGAGCAGGTCGTGCAGCCCGGCCAGGCCGACGAAGCCGAACGCGTCCATATAGCGCATGCCCGTGTGGAACGGCGGATGATGCAGGCACAGCAGCGTCGGCCGGTCCGGCGCGCGCCCGAGCGCCGCGTCCAGCCACGCGAGATCGGCGGCGTCGAGGTAGCCGCCGGAGCGCAGGCGCAACGTGCTGTCGAGGCCGACGATGCGCACGTCGTGGTCCTCGACGGTGTAGTGCAGCTTGCCGTCGCCGGCCGCGAAGCCGTGCCCGGCGAAGGTCTCGCGCACGCGCTGCGAGCGGTCGTGATTCCCCGGCACGACGTAGTACGGCATCGGCAGCCCGGCGAGCACGTCGCGCAGGCGGTCGTACTCTTGCGGATCGGCGCGGTCGACGAGGTCGCCCGAGACGACGACGGCCGCCGGCCGCGGCGCGCGCGCCGCCAGCCACGCGACGGCGCGCGCGAGGTGGCCGGCCGTGTCGCCCATGAACCGGCGGTTCGTGCCCGCGCGCATCACGTGCGGGTCGGTCAGTTGCGCGATCAGCACGTCAGTAGTCGGGCGCCGCGAGCGATGCGGGACGCAGCCGGGCATTCGCACGACGAGCGGGCACGCGCAGCGCCGCGAACGGCCTTACGGGCTGCGCGAAGTCGAAGCAGTCGGAGAGGTCGTCGGCGCGGGCGTCCGATGCCGCGAGTTGCGGCACGCCGTAGACGGACTCGATGAAGCGCAGGACGCTGCCGAATTCGTGCTGGACGTGCGACACGTAGCCGCGCCGCGCGTAGGGCGACACGACGATCAGCGGAACCCGGAAGCCGAGGCCCATCGTGTCCAACTGCGGCGGCGACACGTGGTCGTACCAGCCGCCCCAGTCGTCCCAAAGCACGAACACGACCGTGTCGTTCCAATATTTGCTCGCGCCGATCGCGGAGACGACGCTCGCGACCCACTGCGGGCCGGAGCCGTCGTTCAGGCCGGCGTGATCGGAGTCGTTCGCGTTCGGCGCAACCCACGACACCGCGCGCAGCCTGCCGGACGCGACGTCGGACAGCACCGTTGTCTCGGGCGAAATCACGTTGCCGGTCCACGCTGGTCCGTAGCGCACGTGCTTGATCGCGTCGTACGCCGACCACTTGAAGCCCGCGTTGACGCTGCCGTACGCGGGCGCGTAGTACGCCCACGACACGCCGGCCGCGTCGAGTTCGTCGCCCAGCGTCGGATAGTCGAAACACGGAAACGGGCCGGGCGACTCGCCGCCGGGCCCCAGCAGCACGGTGGTCGAACCGGGCGCGGAGTCGCAACCCCATGCGTCCGCCTGTGCGGGCGTGCCCTTTGCGAGGTGCGGGTTCTCTGCGACGCGGTTCGACTGGCCCGCGATCAGGTACTGATGCGAAGCGTAGCTCGGACCGGAATTGGACGCAAACGTGCGGTCCGTCAAGGTGAACTGCTGCGCGAGTTGCCAATACGGCTCGACGTCCGAGCGGCGCACCAGTCCGTAGGCGGCGTAGGCCGGCGCGGGCCCCGACGTGCGCTCCTGGTCGAAGCCGTTCATCAGCCCGCCGTTGAACGCCGCGACGAAGTCGAGGTGTCCGTGGCCGACGTCGTACGGCTCGGCGAGCGGAACGGTCGCCAGCGGCCGGGTTACGCCGCTGCTCGTCGGGCCGGAAGCGACCGTATCCGCGCCGGGAAAGCCGTTGAACAGATTGTCGACCGACCGGTTCTCCTGGATGATGACGACGACGTGCTTGATCGCGGTCCGCGCGCTGGGCGGCGCAGGCACTTGCGACGACGAGCCGCCACCGCTACCGCAGCCGGCGAGGGCGAGGGCGAGCGCCGCCGCCACATGGCGGCGCGCCGTCACTGGGCTTGCGACATGCGCAGCAGCGTCTCCTGAGCGTTGACCAGCGGCGCGCCGTCCTCGGGCAGCCGCCGCACGTAGCGCCCGTCCGAGCCGAGCCAGCGCGTCTTCACGTTGTCGGCGAGCAGCACGCGGACGATGTCGTTTTCGATGCGCTCCTGCAAGATTGGGTCCAGCACGGGCACGATCGTCTCGACGCGGCGGTCGAGGTTGCGGCCCATCCAATCGGCGCTCCCCATGTAGACCTCGCGCTCGCCGCCGTTGGCAAACACGAAGATGCGCGAGTGTTCGAGGAAACGGCCGACGATGCTGCGCACGCGGATCGTCTCGCTCACGCCGGGCAGGCCGGGACGCAACTCGCACATGCCGCGCACGACCAGTTCGATCGGCACGCCCGCCTGCGACGCGCGATACAGCGCACGAATCACTTCGGCGTCGGTGATCGCGTTGAGCTTGGCGGTGATGCCCGACGGCCGCCCTGCCAGCGCGTGGTCCGTCTCGCGGTCGATCAGGCGTAGAAAACCGGCGCGCAGCGTGACCGGCGCCACCAGCAGTTCGCGGTAGCGCGTCGACCGCGAGAAGCCGGTCAGCGAGTTGAACAGCGCGGTGACGTCCTCGCCGAGTTCCGGCCGGCACGTGAAC
>Ga0182016_10006124_pt1 | contig 12728 bp, 14 predicted proteins | sample 712S2MmetaG_FD_120491 | JGI IMG/M metagenome (GOLD analysis project Ga0182016, IMG submission 120491) | Permafrost microbial communities from Stordalen Mire, Sweden - 712S2M metaG | ecosystem: Environmental > Terrestrial > Soil > Wetlands > Permafrost | place: Sweden: Stordalen | collected...
CTGGTTCACCCGAAAGCGTTACCCTCAAGAAATTTCTCGCAACCAAAATCAGCTTGGCCCGCTGTGGCTACGCCGATATTCTTGGGCTGGAAAAGGCTGCATGAACGTACTACTGTCCAGTTCGAAGTCGCTGACATAATCCCCAAAACCGCAGACAGCCCCGTTCATGACATAGCTGGAAACTCGTTGTATGCGGCGCACAAAGTCAATATCGTTTTGGTAATCCAAAGGACAGTAATAGGCCTTCCGCTCGTGAATGTAGGGATAATAAAGCCCCTGCTGGATGTAGGAAATGTCGCTGGGATTATCCTGGAGCGTTCCATTAACATTGATGAAGGGATCCGGAGCGGCGCCATTCTTTGGCTGGTAGAGCCAACTCGGTCCGAAATCGTTGTGCCATTGGCACCAAGGCATCCAATCCTTATTGTCAGTCACATACATATGCATCGCCAAGCCCAGTTGGCGCATATTGTTAATGCAACTGGTACGTTGCGCCTGCGCTTTGGCTTGGGCCAACGCCGGAAGCAAGAGACTGGCCAGGATCGCGATGATGGCGATGACAACCAGAAGCTCGATCAGCGTAAATCCCGCCCGGGCCGCGCGACGAAGCGACACCAAGGACCATCGATGCCTCTGTTTGTTCATAAGATTGGAGTTATGGGGCGCCATGGTGCCGTCGTGTCCTCAACCTTCTCCCCAAACTGCGCTCCGAAGAGGGCCGACAAACAATGCCCCTGACACGCCCAGAATATCCGCGGCCCACAAAAGGACAAGTTACATGTCTGGGTTTTTGAGGTGACAAATAGGAGTCTGGCGTGAAATCGCTTGCGTCTTCTAGGCACTCCTCGTAGCTACTACGAAGCTATGAATACTCCCACGCCACGCCTTCTCGGCTTGTTCGCGCTCGCCTGCTGCGCCACTCTCTGCCGCGCCGCCGATTTGCCCTTTTACCAACCGGTCCAGCCGCCCCGGCCCTGGCAATTTATGGCGCATGGCGGCGAGTCGCGACAGGCGCCAGCGAACAGCCGGCCCGCCCTCTTGCGCTGCATTGAGGACAACTTGGAATGGGCCGAACTGGATCTGCGCCTCACCAAAGACGGCCAGCATGTTCTCTCCCGCAGCGACTCCATGCCGGGGCAAAATAACGAAATGTGGCGGATTGGCGACTACGCCCTCGCGGACCTGCAAACGGTGGATATTGGATCGCCGTTCGCAGCCCGTTTTCACAACGAACGCCTGCTCTCCCTGAAAGAGGCCTTTGATCTCGCCAAAGGAAAACTTAATTTATGCCTGGACTGCAAAACGGTCGATCCTGAGCAACTCGCCGGCGAAATCCTCGCGGCCGGGATGGGGACTCAGGTGGTCGTTTGTGGCGGACTCGACGATCTGCGCCGCGTCCGCGATGCCTCTCACGGCAAGATGCCTCTCATGGCCAAGTGGCCCAACGCCTCCGGGACGGCGGAGTGGGCCGTTAAGAACGGCCTGCGGGCGGTCGAGATTGACGCGCCGGACGTCACGGCGACTTTATGCGAATCCCTGCACCACGAGGGCATCAAAGTCGAGGCCAAGGTTCTGGATGAGTGGGACCAGCCAGAATTCTGGTCGAAGGCGGCCGCCGCCGGCGTGGACTGGATGCAAACGGATTTGCCGGAGGAACTCATGGCGCATGCGCTCTGGCAGAGGATCAAAACGCGGCCGGTCCTCTTTTCCCTTCATCGCGGCGCGAACCGTTACGCGCCGGAAAACACCCTTCCCGCTTTTGACAAAGCCATTCGGCTTAACGCGGACTATATCGAATTTGACGTGCGTACCACGAGCGACGACAAACTCTACCTGTTGCATGACAGCACGCTCGACGGACGCACCGACGGCAAAGGGAGGATTGCGGACACGCCTTCCAGCGTGGTGTCAGGTTTGAGCGCCGGTGTGAAGTTCTCGCGAGCCTACGCGAAAACTCCGCTGCCGACCTTGGACGAGTTCCTGACTGATGTCGCCGGTAAGGTCGGCCTCTATTTCGATGCCAAGGCCATCGCGCCTGCCAGACTGGCCGACGCGCTGGAGCGCTACGGTGTCCTCGATCGCACGGTCGTGTACGGCGGACCCCAATTCCTGGCGCGAGTTAAGGCCGTTAATCCCAAAATCCGACTGCTCCCGCCGCTCGGTTCGCCCGGCGAGATCGATGCCCTGGCGGGCGAACTGAAACCGTACGCGTTTGACACGAAGTGGGAAATTCTTTCGCCCGAACTGATCGCCCGCTGCCACGAGTTGGGCATCAAAGTCTTCTCCGATTCGCTCGGCAATCACGAGCACATCGAAGACTTCCAGAAAGCCATGGATTGGGGCATCGACCTGATTCAAACCGATTATCCCTTGCGTCTGTTCCGGGCGATCGAACTGCGCGCTGGCCGAGGGACCGATGGTCGTCCGTCGGTCTCCGGCCCTAGACCAGCAGGGGAATGACCGATGGATCGACCCTTTGATGGTCATAACGTACTTCCGAACACGACGCATCTTTGCTCGGCGTGTAAGGCTAACTAACCAGGAGAAAACACGATTTGAAATGAGCGCGAAAAGATTCCGCCCCTGCGAATTCATTGACCCAATCCCTGGCCAAGTGGTACCGTTTCCGCTTATTGGCCAAGTGACCCCCGACGAAGTGGGTGCCATTCCCTACTTGAACATTTAGTTCAGATGCCGGACATTCAAACTGTGAATTTGGATGTCTTGCGACTCAGACTGACAGCGGTCTATGAACCCGCCCCGGAAGGTGGTTATACGTGCCGCTTTGAGGAGTTGCCAGAGGTGTTCTCCGAAGGAGAAAACATCGAAGAAGCTAAATCGAATCTGCTCGATGCCTTAAATCAAGTCATGGAATATCATCGCGAGGAAGCGAGGAAAAACTCTTCCCACTTGAGCCTTCCTTCACAAGTTCACCCTCAACCACCACTCCACCGCGTCAACAATCCGGTCAGGAGTTGAAGTGCCGGCCGTGAGGCCAATGGTTCCCGCCCCTTCAAACCACTCGCTCTGCAAATCACCCGCGCCCTGGATGTGATGGACGCGGGAACAGTGAGTTTGACAGGTCGCCGCCAATTCGCGGGTGTTGTTGCTGTGTTGACCGCCTATGACAAGGACGACATCGCATTGCTGCGCCAGTTCCACAGCGGCCGCCTGCCGTTGTTTGGTGGGCTGGCAAACCGTATCGACAAATTTCACCTCGGAGCGCGGGAAACGACCAGCCATTAACCTTACCAAGTCGCGGACTTTTTCAATGGGCTGCGTGGTCTGCGCGGTGACGCCATACCGCGGCCGCTCCTTGAGCAGCGCTATGTCCGCTTCAGTCAACACAATGTCAAACTCCGCTAAATCCTCGGTTAAGCCACGCACCTCCACGTGTCCGGCCTTGCCAATGACCACCGGATGGTAGCCCTGCCGGACCAGATCTCGAACCGCGCGATGGGCCACCTGAACCAGCGGGCAAGTTGCATCGAGGACTCGCAAACCATGAGTTCGCGCCCGCTCAGTGGCCCTTTCTGAAGCCCCGTGCGCGGTGATCATGACGGTGTCTGTTCTGACGTCCGCCGCATTGACCTCGAGAGCAACCCCACGGACTCGCAGATCGCTGAGGACCGATTCGTTGTGCACCAATTCGCCAAGGATCGTGAGCGGTTGGCGGTTGGACTGCTCCAGAGCCAGGGCAATCGCGTCGCGCACGCCGAAACACATGCCGAGATGCGCGGCGCGCAGGATTTTCAGTTGCGGGCGGCAGGTTGGAACGGCGGCAATTAAACTTTGCATCACAAAGTTAGATGGCTCAGCCGCAAATATGTTCATTTCAACCCAGGGATTTTATTTCGATTCCTTGGCTTGCCGGACAATCTCTTCCAGCAAGTCGATATAACCGGCAAAGGCCCGCCGTCCGGCGGGCGTCAGCGCGTACGTCGTCAGCGGGCGTTGCTGTTGGAAAGACTTTGTCACCGAAACAAACCCCGCCTCCTGCAACGTACGGATATGCACGCTTAAATTGCCGTCCGTCATTTTGAGGGTGTCACGCAGTTCAATAAAGGAAAGTTCGGTGGCGGCGGCCAGAAGCGACATGATGGGCAGGCGGCCTTTTTCGTGAATCACGCGGTCGATGCGCAGGAACGGTTCCGGGTTCACGCCGCATTCCCGGATTGTTCGGTAAAGTTGAGATAAATGCCGTAAGCCAGATGCGCGCCGCCGAACAAGGCGCCCATGGCCCAATTGGCTGCGATAATAGAGGGTGGTCCCCCCACACAGAGCAGCGCGCCCAGCACACAGCCGATGAGAATAAATCCCCAGCCAAAAAGCCTAATGCCGCGCGGCATGAAAAAACCCGCGGCATGCAGAGCGCATCCATAAAGCGACATCCACCCAGGGACGAGCAGCCAAACCGCCAACGCACCACCGGGCTGCAGCAAAAGAAAAATCAGCCCCGCCACCAATCCCGCAAAGAAACCGGGAGACAACGCTTGCGCCACTCGGCGGGTTGGAGGAGACCAAAACGCTTCCGATTCCTTGAGGGCCTGCCGTCGCACCAGGAATAAGGCCTCGGCCAGACAAATCGCCGCCACGGTCATCCAAAACCCGGCAAACGCCCGGGCCGTGCGCGCTTGGCACAGCACCGCCGCCCCAGCGCCCAAGAGGCCGGTCAACCCAATGGTTCTCATTAAGGGTCCAAGCGCGCGCCGATAAATCGCCCCACGCTCCATTAAGGTGCGAATCACCTGCAGATTTTGAGAAGCCCAATCCGTTTGCACACACCACACTTTGCATAGCAAAGTGATGTTGTCAATGCGGAAAAATGAAGTATTTGCGCGGCTGACACTTTCGCCGCACCGACTGCCTATCGGCCGGCCTTGGCTTCCTGCGCCTCGGACTCCTTCAGCCGCAGGATATGCTGGACTGGGATTTTAGTCCAAAACGCGGTTTGGGACTTTCCAGTGCGGCCCTGGTTTCCTTCGGTCGCGGCCAGGGCAAAGGTTCCGCTGTAAATGCGATTGAGGAATTCGATCCGCACCTCCCCGCGCGCTCCCGCCGGGCAGGAGCCTGCGTAAAAATTCACGTACGCCTGAATCTCCCGCACGTCCACTGGCGATTCAAATTCGACGTACTCGTAATCCCGTCCGGGAGCAGAGCGATGGTCCTTGTCGTAGAAGCCTTCGGTCGAGTGCGGGTGTTGAAAGAAGAGAGTCTCCGCGCCGACGCGGGGAGCGGCGTAAAGATCAAGATCGATGTTCTCTTTCCAGCGAATGCCAATCTTGATCGGGCCAACCAGGCGTGAAGGTGGCGGCGGCGTCATTTCCCCGACCGCATCGCTCGTCAGCCAATCCACCAATGGCACCTCACGCGTGGCCCGCACCATTTCCGGTTTCGTCTGCTGGGGATCAGCCACCCAGCCTTTGGTTTGGGCGCTTGATCCCGCGGCTCGAGTCGCAAAAGCGCTCATGGCTGTCGGCAAATCGGACGAAAAGGAGGCAAGACGCGCCCCGCGCCGCTCCAGGTAGAGCGACCAAAAGCGCTCCACTTTCTCCCGATGCAAATCACTGATCCACGGGTCCCCGAAATAAGTCCAATATACCAGCATCGCTTGTGGCGAACTGTCGCCTTGCGTGATCCCAAAAACCGACGCCTCCCGCAAGGCACGCAAATGTCCGTCGGACGGAAAATAACCGTCCGTCATGGAAAAACCAGGCTCCTTGGCGTCCTCGTAAAGCGGGCTGCCGATTAACAGCAGGGGAACCTTGGCCGCTTGGTCGGGTGATGGTCGGTTCTGGGCGAGAAAATCACAGAACTGCGGCAGTAGAATGGCCCCCGCCACCCCGGGCCTGGCCGCCGCGGATTTGGCTTGGTCGCGGGCAAGAAATTGCCTCACCTCGCCAATCTGCATGGCAAATTGGTTCGCGCGCGTTTTTGGACTGTTGAAAACCTTCGCGCTGGGAATCGTCAGTCGCGTAATGCTCTTCAAGTTGTAGGCGTCATACACCTCCAGCGTGGCGCCGAGGGGAAGTTCTTCCACCATAAGGCGGACGAGACCACGATAAACCGGGTCTTTAACCGTGGCATCCAGGAATGGAGAGATGCCAATAATAAAAGCGCCGGTGGCGTCAGGAGCAGGCGCAGCGGTGAGTTCCGAATCCACCGCGCCAACGGACGAAACGGCACCAACCACCAGATAAAGGAAGAGCGACAAGTAAGCACGCATAACGTTTGGGGCATTGAGTTTCAACCGCCATTGCCGCGATACGCGGATGCACCAGCGTTGGCGCCCGCAAGCTCGCTCCCCACAGCGGCCCCGGAATCCAAATGATGACGCACATGGTCGGACAACTGTTCAAGAATGATTTGCCGCTTTTGCGAGTGGTCCTGGCGGCGCGCCGCTTCGCGATGAAACATGGACTTGCCATAAGCGATCAAGGCCGTCAGTTGGTTCTCCAGTTTTGCGATATTGCCGCTCGCTTCGCCCAACCCCTGGCGCTCGCGAGTAATGCTCTCCGCCAAGCGCTCGCGCTCTTGCTCTAGTTGCGCGCTCGCCGGGTCCACCGCCAGACGCACCGGACGGTGCCGCGCATAAAGGCTTGTCATGTACATTCCCAAAACGGCCGAAAGAAAAATCTCGGCTATGGCCTGGCCGGCGACGGTCACGACATCGATCCATCTGGCACCGGCAAAGTTGAGCCCGCGTGGCGCCGCCCCGGGGGCGGATGGAGCGTCAAAGACCGTCAGCGAAGCGATTTGGTCGTTGATGCCCTTGGACAACGAAGGATAAACGCTGGCATAGGCGGCCACCCAGACCAGAACACCCAGCACGCCCGCCGCCAGGCAAAGCCAGAGGTAATTGTCGCGTCCCCTGCCCTCGGGCAGGCAATCCCACCCCACCTTAATGGCCAGCGCCCCGACCGGAAGCAGGGCCGTCCAAAGATAAGCTCTAAGTGGATTCTCCCGAAAGGTGACAAATCCGGATTCCAGCAAATTGAAGGAGATGTTGGAAATGCCGAAGGCAATCAAACAAACAATTCCCAGCGCGCAAATCGCGAACATGCATACATCCCACCCGTTCCACGCCGGATTGGGCACCGTATCTTCCCGGCCTCCAACCATGACCGGCACAAGGCGGGTTCGCTGCCCAAGGGTGAGTTCCGTTTCTTTGAGCCGGGCTTCCAGAAAGGCCAACCGCTCGGAGTGTGTTCGCGCTTTCTGCCGTGCTTGCTCCCACTCCGTCGCGTGATGATGCAAAAAGAGCGCGCGATGGTATTGTTCGATCTCGGCGACGGCCACGGCGGACGCTTCTGGGTTTTCGAGTTGGTTCTGGATAAATTCCAGGTGGACCGGCGGCGTGATCCCTTCCTCATTCAGCTTCGGCGCGATGGTGCTCATAGTGATTGTTTTTTTTTGGAAATCTTTATCAAATCGCCCTCGATATTTGGGCATTGCGGCAGCGCGACCCCACCTCCTTGGGTAGGGCATTGCTGCCGCAACGCCCCAATTGGTCTTCCGGGCCGCGCGCTGCACCGCGCGACCCGGCAAACAAGGCAATTTTACGAAGCTTTTGGCTCGGGTTTTTCGTCCTTGGGACCGTCGTTGTGATTCTGGTCCTCGTTTTGATTTTGCTTCCCGTGTTTTCGGCCTTGTTCAAGCTGCTGGATGTGCTGCTCCAGATTCCTGATTTGATTCTGCAGTGAATCGCGAGCCTGGCGGAGTGCCTGGAGTTCCTTCAGCGAAGCCCCGGATTCAGTCCCCTGCAAATCTTCCTGCAAGCGCTCAAAGTTCTTGTCCTTTAACTTCTCCATATCGCGCATGGCCCTTTCCGCCGCCCGTTGACTCGCTTCTGCCGCGCGCTTGCCTGCTTCCGCGGCGCGCTGGCCAGCCTCGACGGCCCGGCGCACATCTTCCGCGGCGCGCTTGGCTTCCTGGGCCGCACGATTGATCGAGTCCTGATCGAATGCGTCCACGGAAACTACTGGCCCACCGCCTCCCCATCCACCGCCAGCGGTCACTGCCTTGGCGGCGGGATTGACATCGGCGTAATGCCGGAACTTTCCGGCGCCGCGCGCTTGAAGGTCCGCCAGGATGCGTTCAATCCGCTCCAAGCGTTGTTCGATGGTCAATTCTTTGGGCGAAGGCGCTGGTGCGGGCGGCTGGCTTGCGCCAAAAGGCTCCGGCGCAGGGGCGGCCATTGCAACCATTGAGGTCATCGGAACCGGTAAAACCAGCGGAAGGCCGACGGCGACGTGCGGAGCCTGCGGCTCAGGGGCCTCCGGGGGTTCGGGCGCTTCCGGCGGTTCGGGTGGTTCAGCGGCCTCGGTGGGAGCAGCCTCCGGTGTAGGTGCGGAAGTGGAGACGGTCGCAGAGGTCTTCGAGCGAGGTCCAGAAGCGGTGTCCCCCGTATCGGGTGGCAAGGCCGCGGGAGCTCCATCGGCCGTGGGCGTGGGCTGCGCCAGGACCAAACGCGGCCCGGCGGTGAGGGCAACGAGCGCCAGCAGCGCCGTCGCGGTGGTGAACAAGCCCAGCCAGCGCCTGGCCAGCCGGGGAGAACGATTTCTTTGCGTATTCAGTATCATAGTTATCCTTTGTTTTAGTTGACTATTGCTGTGAAAAACTCCAGGGGCCAGCAAATGGCTGGATTGGTTCAGGCGGCTGGCGACATTGGCCAGCGTCAGCGCATAGGCGCGCGGCCTGCCGCTCGCTTCCAGGACGTGATCATCGCAAGCAATTTCCCGCTCGACAGAAAGTTGACCGGAAATCCACCAGACTGCCGGATGAAAAAACAGCGCCGTCTGGACGAATTGCTGCGCCAAATTTCCCCAATCATCGCGCCGCTCCAGGTGCGCCAACTCGTGTCGCAGCACGTGTTCTGATTCATTGTGGTCCAGGTCGTGATCCATGTCCGTGGGCAGGAGGATGACCGGATGGAAAAAACCCAAGAGGCCGGCCGTGCGATGTTCGGGAGAAATCTTCGCTTGGACGTGTTGACGCCTCGCCAATGAAGCGCGAAGCTTCTCGAACACTATTTGCAAAGAGGGGCCGGGAGAAGTGGAGTTCCGCTTGACACGGCGAACTTCCAGAATTTGTCGAACAAGCAGGAACCCCCGCACACCGGCCAGCAAAAACCAAGCGAAAATTAATCCCAAACAAAGAGAGCGCGGTATGGTGAAATTCCGCGTCAGGTTCCACCCAAATGGTGCAGGTGTTGGGGAAGGAACGATGGCTGGAGCTTCTTCCGGCCCGTCGGTTGAGGCTGCGTTCTCGTTCATGGCTTCCTTTCCAGCGAAAAGGGAGGGTGCGCTCTCCGAGCGCGCCGGGGTCGGCCTCCGGACATGCGGTGCGCTCATGGAGGGATCCTTAACCACATCCCCTCTTGAGGCCCCATTCGGGGCGACCTCGCCGCCACCATCCTCGGGGGAAGATTCCTCCAATTGCGAGGAGGCCAAATCGGTCGGGACTTCCCCCACATGATCCGCCTCATCGCCGCGCGACGCCGTGGTAATTGTTTTCGCGGGCAATTCCGCCGGCCTGCTTTGCCTTTCAGAGCGAAAAGACAGAAGCAGATGCGCCGGGATCAAAGCCGTAACCACGAACAACACCGCGCCCCAGACCGCGTAACGTGTCGCGGCGTTGGTGCGGACCAAGTATCGCAAAGCCAACCCCGCGACCACGGTGACAAGGATGCCTTGGTAAATTCCATTGGCCGTCGCGCTGAGCAGCCGTTGGCTCGCATGGAAAAATAACGCGCTCATCAATCTTCCCTTTCCGAATTAAGAATCTTCTCCTTGATTTGATCCAATTCCTCCGGCGTCAGTTCATCATCGCGCAAAAACGACAAAACCAGCTCACTGGGAGAACCCCCAAAAAACTTGGACAAAAGCTGATGGGCCGCCTTCCGCCGGACGGAGTCTCGATCCACCGCGGGGGTAAAAACAAAAGCCCGCCCCTCTTTGCGCGAGGACAAATAGCCCTTGGCCTTCAAAATGCGGATTAAAGTCAGGATGGTGGTGTAGGCATCCTTGCCCTTCAAGGCTTCGACCACCTCCGCGACCGTCGCGGAACCCCGCGCCCAAATCACCTCCATAATGCGGTGTTCCGCATTGGTTAACATCGTTGCTTTTTTGCGTGGCATAGTGTTCTATTAAACAATTAGTAGATGCACTTTACATTCTTTTGAAAACTCGTCAACTAAATCCTTAGTTTTTTTGCAAAAAAAATTTCCAGCACACCCAAAGCCCGTGAAATTGACCCCATAAAACCGCTGAGCGTCGTTCCATCCTACTCGTCTGCAAACACTTGTGGAGGAATTGGAATGAGACCACGGAGCTTCTAGGTCCAAAGGGGCGGCTGGCCGGTGTGGTGAGAAGTGGGTGAGGTTGAGCGTTCATTCCCCCAAGGGGAAAAAAATCATTCGGGCCAGGTCTGGTCCGTTATTTTTCCTGGCAAACCTGCAAAATATCGAATGCCGATGTGACCCAAAAAGCGTTCAATGTTAACCCGCATTCGATGATGGCGCTTGAGACACTTCCAGCCGAGGGCCCTCAGGATTTCATATTGCAAATTTTTTTGGCGTCATATCCCAAACTCTTTTGCGAACTCGCGCGGGTCGTAGTAGAGCTTTTGCTCGGCGACTTTTCCATCCACGATGCGAATCCAGTCGGAGAATGCCAGAGTCAGAGTTCCGCCTGCCGGAGTGCCAAGAGTCATCTCATAAATGGAACAAACGTGCTCTCCATCTTCAAACTGCCTGAGCATTCGCGTTCCCTTGTGAAATTTGCATAGCGGGCCGACTGCGGCGACATATTGGTCAGCGCCAGAAAGCCGCATGACTGGTCCCTCAAACAAAATTCCGTCCGCTACCAGGGTTTCCAATCCCTGGCCCTGCCTATTGTTGCACACGTCGTAGAAGTGATTCACGATGTCACGAGCGCTTTTCATAATGAAGATTTTTTTATGTTTTTAGACGCACTGCTTGCGTAATGCAAGTAAAACGCACTATGTTTATGAACTTGCATTTTGCAAGCGGTAATTTATCAATAAAGGCGGATATGAAATGTTCCAAGCGATCACACTGTCCGATTGCATTCGCGCTTGATATATTTGGCGACAGGTGGAGCTTGCTGGTCTTGCGGGATTTGCTCTTTAAGGACAAGAGGCGCTTCAGTGAGTTCATGTCATCTGAGGAGGGGATTTCAACCAACATTTTATCGCAACGGTTGGGACGGCTTGAGGGAGAGGGTCTCATTACCAAATCTCGCGACAAAACCAACCGGCGGCAATTCATTTACGCGCCGACACAAAAAAGTTTCGATCTGCTTCCTGCAATATTGGAAATCAGCAATTGGTCCGCAAAATATGATCCCAAAACAGCGGCCCCGCCCGCAGTGATGCGACGCATCCGAAACGACCGTGACGGTTTTATCCGGGAAATAGTGGCGCGGTTTTCGAAAGCTGGTTGACATATGGCTTACGACGAAATTTTAGCAGCGCGAATCCGCGTCGGACTTAAGCTGTTGAACGTCCCGTTTGAGGAAAAGCCTATGATGGGCGGCTTGTGTTTCATGGTGGATGGGAAGATGTGTGTCGGGGTCGAGAAAAACCGACTGATGGGCCGGATCGGCCCGGAGGCTTACGACCTCGCATTGCAAAGGAAAGGTTGTCGCCCGATGGATTTTACCGGACGTCCCATGCGTGGTTTTGTTTTCATCCAAGCGGAGGGACTGACGACAAAAAAAGATCAGTTGTATTGGCTGAGATTGGCTTTGGCTTACAATCCGCTGGCCAAGAAATCCGGCAGATAACCTTCGGTAGGTTTCACTTCTTGACACCTTCATGTTTTCATGGGCGCGCATGGAAACATCCACCAAATCCTTGGCCTTGCTGCGGAATACGGCCCTAACGCTGCCCCGGCAAGCCAAGTTCCAACCAAACCCGAACCTGCTTGAGCCAAATTGAACTGAGTTGAACCAAATTGAGCCACCCTTACCCCCCTGGGCGGCGCCGCACCCCGAGGCGATGCCCTCGCTCTCTGTTTTTCTTTGCCGCAACGGCTTGCCACTGCCCTTCTTGAGCGCGTATCATTCCCGGCAACGTAGCCAAAAACATTTGATGATTCCGCCCCGCCAAGCTGTCTATTGGCTTCGCGGAGGTCGAAGAAAAAAAGAAAAGACAATGATAAACGGAAGATTCCCACTGCAAGGCGCACCAGCCACCGCGCTGGCGCTTTTTCTCTCAGGACTGGCAGCCGCCGCCCAACCCGTGCGCGCGGCCGACCATGAGTATGGCGCCGAGGCGGCGGCCCGCTCCTTAAAAGAATTCACGGTGGCCCCGGGCCTTGAGGTCACGCTTTTTGCCTCGGAACCTTTGGTGCGCAATCCGACCGACATGGACATCGACGAGCGCGGGCGCGTTTGGGTCACCGAAGGCGTCAATTACCGGTCTTCCTTTCAACCGTGGGGCATCCTTCAACCCGCCGGCGACCGTGTCGTCATCCTCGAAGACACCAAGGGGAATGGCGTGGCGGACAAGGCCACGACGTTTTACCAGGGTCCTGAAATCAATGCCGCCCTGGGCATTTGCGTGCTGGGCAATAAGGTCATCGTTTCCTCGTCCCCCAACGTTTATCTTTTCACCGACACGGACGGCGACGGCATGAATAACTGGCAGGAATGGATCGCGGGCACCGATCCGACGAATCCGTTGTCCAGCTTGCGGATGCTTGC
>Ga0182016_10006127_pt1 | contig 12725 bp, 7 predicted proteins | sample 712S2MmetaG_FD_120491 | JGI IMG/M metagenome (GOLD analysis project Ga0182016, IMG submission 120491) | Permafrost microbial communities from Stordalen Mire, Sweden - 712S2M metaG | ecosystem: Environmental > Terrestrial > Soil > Wetlands > Permafrost | place: Sweden: Stordalen | collected...
CGCCAGAACTATAAAATCTTTAGTCAGGCCGAAATGGGTTTGGTTGATTAGAAGGGTTCTGAGGGCATCAACGGCATAGGAGACAGGGTTAATCGAGGCAATAAATCTTAATGCGGCGGGGAAATTCTGGATTGGAAACAGTGCGCTCGATAAAAAGAAAAGTGGGAAAATTAGAAATTGGTTTATCGCCTGAAAGCCTTGAAAATCATTAACAATTGCTGCTAAGCCCGCCCCAAAACACGTTAAAGCAAAAGCAAAAACAATAATCACCCCGAAAGCGGCTGGCACCATTATCCAATCATACGGTCGAAAGCCAAGCAGGAACGACAAAAAGAAAACCAGAGTTCCCTGGATAACAGTTGTCGTAGTACCCCCAAGAGCACTACCGGTTAAGATGCGAAGTCGAGACACCGGTGCCACAAGCGTTTCTTTTAAGAAACCGAATTGCTTATCCCAGATTACATTTATGCCCCAGAAAATTGCTCCAAAAAGGATTGTTTGAGCGATGATACCCGGTACTAGAAAATCTATATAATTCCCGCCACCAGCCCTTTTATATAGTGAACCAATGCCGTACCCCAAAGCCAACAAGAATAATAGCGGCTGACCTACGGCTCCAATAATTCGCGACTTGGAGCGTGAGTAGCGCTTAATTTGTCTAAGCCATAAATAATAAATTTCCATAGTTAGCGGTTCCGCCTTGCCCGGGCTCTCATTCGAAAGGCCTCACCGGCTCCGACCTCCTCATCGCGCAGGCTTTTACCGGTTAGACTTAAGTAGGCTTCTTCCAAATTAGTAGTTTTAGTTTGTTTAATTAACTGTTGCGTTGTACCGGTAGTAATAATTTTCCCGTGATCAATAATCGCTATTCGAGAAGCCACCATTTCAGCTTCTTCAAGATAATGGGTAGTTAAAAATATAGTGGTATTCTCGTCTTTGTTTAGCTTCTCAACGTACTCCCACAACAGATTGCGGGTTTGAGTATCGAGACCGACTGTAGGTTCGTCTAGGAATAGTACCTTAGGATGGTGCAGCAGACCTCTAGCAATCTCCAACCGGCGTTTCATGCCACCGGAAAAAGTTTTAACGATAGAATTTCTTCGTTCATTCAGTTCAACAAGTTGCATTAGCGTATTAATCCGCTCTTCTCGACCCTTCTTTGGTACATGGTAGAGCACGGCATGGAGCTCCATATTCTCATAAGCTGTTAGTTCATCGTCAAGCGAGGGATCCTGGAAAACAATTCCAAAAGCACTACGAGCATTATTTTTTTCAGTGATTACATTATGCTCTGCAATCCGAACACTGCCACTTGTTGGAGTAATTAAGGTTGTAAGCATCTTTATAGTCGTACTTTTGCCAGCGCCATTGGGGCCTAAGAATGCAAAAATTTCACCGGGCATTACCGAGAAACTAATGTCATTAACAGCCGTAAAATCACCATATTTTTTGGTTAAATTACTAACTTCTATAATCGGTTCAGTGGCCTGACGCAGAGTCATATATCTAAATATCATACTTTTTAAGATCTTGATTGACAAGCCAAGACATTGTAAACCTGAGCGTACATAAGGCAAATATTCAGTTAATCTGAGTTATAATGACATTAATTATGAAACTAGTGATTATGATTCCTTGTTTAAACGAGGAAGATTCCCTGCCGTTAACGCTAAAAACTATCCCAAAAACTATAGCTGGTATATCAACTATAGAGGTGGTGGTGATCGATGATGGTTGCACCGATAAGACCGTAGAAGTTGCCAAGCAATTAGGCGTTAAACAGTTTGTCTATCACGCCCAAAACCGAGGACTAGCCCACTCACTAAGAGACGGCATACAAAAAGCATTGGAACTAGGAGCAGATATCTTGGTATTAACCGACGGCGATAATCAGTATCCCCAAGAACGCATTCCGGACTTAATCAGACCAATCATGGAAGGCAAAGCCGATACTGTTATTGCTGATCGACAAACCCATACAATTGATCATTTCTCGCCGACCAAGAAGCTTCTCCAAAAAGTCGGCACCTGGGTAATGAACCAAGCAGCTGGCACCAGTATTCCGGACGCTACTAGTGGTTTTAGAGCTTACTCTAAAGAGGCGGCTATTAAACTAAATCTAGTCGGCCGTTTTAATTTTGCCGCCGAGACGACTATCCAGGCTGCCAATAAGCGACTAGGGCTAGCGACAATAACAATTAAGACCAACCCTAAAACTCGCGAATCTAGATTATTTAAATCCCACTGGGAGCATGTTAGAAAGTCGGCGGCAGCAATCTTTAACGCCTTTACAATGTATAAACCCTATACTGTTTTTCTCAGTCTTGGGGGAATACTATTTGTTATCGGAGCCATACCATTTGTTCATTATCTTTGGCTGGTGTTGACTATCAAGAATTCCGGTGGACCGCATCACATTCAATCACTGCTTACCGGCGCCGTCTTTTTGATAGCCTCGTTCTTTTCGATTACTTTGGGAATAATTGCCAACTTAATTCGGATTAACCGTTCTTTAATTGAAGATGTTCTGGAAACGATCAAGCGTCAGCAATTCAAATAAAATTTTTAATTGAAAAACCAATAGCTGGTTGAATATTGTTTTTCGCCATTTAGAACTACTGGGTTAATAATTTTTCGAGCGTCGTTGTTAGCTTTTGTGACTACCGTGTTTTGAAAATACCAAGTATCATCGCTACGAGTAATAAAAGTAATGAAGCCGCCTCCCTGAAGGAATAATATAAGTACAAAAACAGAGATTAGAGCCTTGGCGGTTGTAGCCTTACGCAGCGCCAGAGCTATTGCTCTGGCGAATATAGCGGCCATTAGAAGAATAATTGGCAGTAAGTAACGACCATTCATATTTTCCAGAATTCCAGTATAACGATAACTTGAATAGCCCTGCATCACCAGAGCTACAATATAGATAGCGCAAGTTATAGCCAAGAAGATAAGATGGCTATTGCGGTGAAAAATCTTATGCCACCACTTAATGATGCAGAACAGTCCGATCAATACTATTACGATGGCTGCTGCTGACGGCAACGGCAACGGTGGATAATTAGTAAAGCCGCTAACTGGGCCATTAACCGCAAAGAACAACCTATACCACATCCAATAAACCCATTCCAGCAAGAACGTGAGAGGGTTCATGTATTTGAAAGTTCCAGCTTTAAGCTGAGTCTGCAACTGCTGGTGACGAGTATAGTCGCTAGACCAAACCGAGTAAGCGTTACAGTCTTTGGTGTTTAAGACAACCGCACAGTTTGGTGCGATGTTATGATACTTTATCAGATTAACGCCGTCCCGCTGAATAAACATACCTGCTGAGAGTAGCACCAGACCAATCAGTAGCGCCCTAACGATCCCTGATTGTTGTTTCCAGCTAGACCCTAACTGCAGAAAAAAATGGCCAAGAGCTTTTTTGTAGTTAATAATTACAACTCCAGCTAAAAAGACAACAACCGCTAAAAAGATCGGCAAAAAAGCATATTTTACTAACGATGCGAGTAGGCAAAGACTGGCAAGACCAACTAGGCTGACAATTGATAGCTTGCGGGAACGTATCTGATCGGTGACACTAAATGTCAACAAAATAACCCAGGCAATAAGTGGAATTATAAGATTATCATAGTTAATCTGGGCGGCTAGTTGAGGGACTATTGGTATTAGGCAAAAGAGCAGTAAGGCGAAATTAGCTAAAGAGCGCGAAGTGCCAACTCTAAGCAGTACTTTTCGGAATAAAATTATCGCCCAAGCAAACAAGAGAATATTTATAAATCGTAGCCAGATAACTTGGCCGGTTTGACTATGTACAAAAAGCTGTATAAAACGGTATGGGAAGCTCATTAGGTAGTGATATAAATAAGAGGGATCGCGGGCTACTGCACCGTAGGCGTTGGCGTGGGCTGGTTGGCTACTTAGAAAAGGTAGCCAGTAATGGGAATAAATTTGGATCAAGCCAAAATGAAAGTTCTCGTCAAAGGCCTGTGGGTAGGCTGCCGAAAGAGCTATCCAACCCGATTCGAAAATAAAAAATGCCAAAATAAAAATGAGAAAACCTCTGGAAGCTAAAAATAGACGCAGCCCATCCGAGAATCTTTTCATTCGGTCTTTCATTTTAATCCTATTATATATCCCAACTCTTAATATAAGCTTAAAGTAATTATAGACTATAATTACATAAGATATGAAACGCCGCCTACGAGCAACAATTGCCATTGTACTAATTTGCCTAACTCTTGTGGCCTTTGCCTACTATCTGAACCATAACAGCTACCTACTAACCCAGCTGTCGCACACTCATATAAGTACCTTAATTTGGTTGTTCCTGCTATATGCTGCGTGGTTTTTGGCACTTTGTGGGATTGTCCTTGCTTGTGTCAGAATTTGTCAGACAAGCCTAGAAGCCAAAGAGGGCTTCTTGCTAAACGCCTATTCAACTCTGGTTAATTTCTTTGTCCCAGGACAGGGTGGGATTGTAGTTCGTGGGGCTTACCTAAAAAGAATAAAAAAACTTAAAGTCCGAAATTATGTTTTTGTGACGTTAATTTACTATATGTTTTATGCCATTATTGCGAGCCTGCTGCTACTGGTTGCTTCTCGCCCACTCTGGCAAGCTCTTGGAGCAACAATCATTGTTGGGCTGATTTCGCTGCTTATAATCTATCTATTCATAAATCGAAGCCGGATAAAAATGACCGAACTAGCAATCACTAAAATAAATCTCGGCTACTTGTTTGGAGCAACCTTGATGCAGGCCATAATTCAAATAGCCATCTACGGCGTCGAGCTACACAGTGTCAACTCACATATTAGCCTATCGCAGATGATTACCTATACCGGAGCGGCCAACTTCGCTCTTTTTGTTGCCCTAACACCTGGTGCCATAGGCATTCGTGAAGCCTTCTTGTTGTTTACTAGACACCTCCACCATATTAGTAGTGCCAATATTGTGGCTGCCAATATTATTGACCGAGCAATTTTTATTGTCGTCCTTGGAGTATTATTTGGCTTAACGCTTGGCTTTCATGCCAAATATAAGTCCTTATGGCGCAAATCGAACGATGGCGCGGAGACCGTAAACAATGCCCAAGATCAGACAGTGGTCTAAGCAACAATCGAAAAGGACTTGGTTGGTACATTGATTAGACTATTACGGTTCTGGTTTGATTGCTGTCAAACCAGTTTTTGAATCAGTTGAGCTAGTCGGCTGCTTGGGCTTTGAAGTTTTTTGCTCGGCTGAGGCAATTGGTAGCGTAAAACTAAACGTCGAACCTTTGTCAATTTCCGAAGACTCTAGAATAATCTTGCCGCCCATGTTTTCAACGATCATCTTGGAGATATACAGGCCAAGACCGGTACCTCTGGTGGTATCGCGGGTTAATAGGCTACTGCTAGCCTGCTGAAACTTATGGAAGAGTAACAGTTGTGACTCTGGTGTCATTCCCCGACCAGTATCTGAGACCAACACTTTGACAAACTTGTCGTTAACTAACGCGTCGATTGATATACCGCCGGTTTCGGTAAATTTGGAAGCATTGCCAACGAGGTTATAGATTATCTGTTTAAGTCGATTTTCATCAGCCCAAACCTCCGGTAGGTAATTAAGCACCTGCTTGTCAATCTTAAGATATAATTTTTTCTCATCAAGCACAGCTTTCATTTCATAGGCCACATTCTCGACGATCTTTTCGACAGAGACTGAGGTATAGGCAAAACTTATTTTACCTTGTTCAAGCCTGGAAACATCTAAGAAATCATTAACTATTTCAATCAAACGAACTGAACTGGTATGAATATCCTCAACCATTTCTTTGAGCTCGGGATCTTTGAGAATTTCTTTGTAGAAATCGAGAATTAGGCTGGCATTACCTTTGATGCTAGTTAGAGGTGTGCGTAGTTCATGTGAGGCAATAGAGAAAAACTCGTCCTTGGAGCGCTCCTGAATCGTAGCTTCAGTGATATCTTCGATCAAAACAACCCAGCCAATAGTCTGCTTCTGACTATTCTTTTCATCCGTAAGCACTGGTCCGAAAAAGATTTTGAGGATTTTTGTTCCCAAGGCTACTTGATCAATGGTGATCGATTGGCCTCTCCAGAGTTGTTGAGAGATTTCATTAAAATCAACACCAACTAAACGTTCTTCTAAATATTTTGTTGTAATCTCTTCCGTTCCGGACAAACCAAAAATATTATTTATTGCCTTGTTCTTAAGGTTGACAACGCCACCGATATTTATAAGCAGGAAACCAATATTTAGGCTCTCAATAGAAGATAGGAGCTTGGCTTTCTCGTCGCGCAGTTGATGCGTACGATTTACTACTTCCTGCTCGATCAGAGCCTTACTTTTAGCTAAATCTGAAATATCGGTTATGACTAATAAGTAGCCAGAAGCCTGATTATCGTTACCAATTCTCGAAACCGATAGCTTGGTAACTATCGGCTTGCCGGAGCTATCTATAAACCTTACGGAATCAATCGTATAAAATTCTTGACTAGATAGCGGGAAAAATATCTTCTGGCGTAGTTGATCTGACGTCCAGGCGTCAGCTAATACATCCTGAATGCTGATGTTGGTTAAATCGTGAGCTGCTCGGCCAAATAATCGTTCTGCGCCCGAGTTGACATAACTCAAGCGGAAGTCCGCCGTAACCCCAATAACAGCCTCATTCATCGTTCCAAGAACCTCCTTAGCAATGATATCGGGGGTAAAACTCAAAAATTTTTGCTTGAGAATGCTATAACTAATCATCAGTGCGGTGATAGTTAGCAGGAAAACGGCCATTGGCGGGAGAATATTAATGTCTAAAACTGGTAGGATACCATCGGTGACCGTACCAATAGATAGTGGGATGACCAGGGCAATCACGAATAATTTTGTTTGGTTACGCAGTTGGGGGTCAAGAGTCCTACGACGAAATCTTATCAGCAGCAACACTGTTGCTAGAGTCAGCAGGACAATCCACAGACTAATTATGATGTAAGCCGGGCCGGTTGGAGCGCTAAAACCCCAATGGGAGGCTGTCATTAAAGCTGGGTTATAAACATTCAGCAAAGTCGAGTGACTATCAGCGAACAGCAAAAGGGCTGATACCCCGGCCAATATCGGGAACACAAAAGGGCTGATCGAGCGTTTTGGGTTGGTGTACGACAGGCCAAACATATACAGTGCCACGGGCATAAACACTGCGCCCAACAGTGTGAAGGGATTCCAGAAGGCACTGGCCACCGGTGTGGCGCTGAGCTGATACATCATTGAGGCTCCCGCCCAAGCGGCGACGCTGACCACAAATATCGCAAACCAGGTCAAGATATCGGAGCGCCCCTTAACGCGAATAATTAGGACCAAAGCCACTAGGTTAGCGATAAGTGCTACGCCAGACAACACGGCAAAGATATTGAAATGCAAGTCGAGTGATGCAGGGTATCCTCTAACAACCAACAAGACCACCAATATCACGAAGCATAGATTACCAAAAATAATAACCCCATAATGGATCAGACTAGAAAGCGAGTCGGTGGTCTTGATCTTGGGGGTAGGCTGAGGTAAATCATCAGCTTGGGTCATAAGCTTATCATATCAGCTTATGCTTAGAAGTGATATCCATCATCATAGTGCCGCTCTTAAATCAAACTGAAAGCACGAGTGGCCTAGTTAGGGGTATAACCAGCTAGGACTTCTTTAACTATATCAGCGATTTCTTTTGGTTTATTTTCACTCTTAACGATGTATTTTACCGCCCCTTTATAGTTGTGCTTGGAGTATTATTTTTACCTAACGCTTGACTTTCATGCCAAACATAAATCACTGTGGAGTAGACCAGAAACTGCGGCCAACACGATACGACCACTAAAGAGCCTTAGTCATTAGGCTTTAAACTTCTTGTTTTTGTTTCGGGTAATAAGCTGCTTTATGCCCTTTTTAATGGACTTCCAAAAGACAATGACGGCAGCGATTGCAGCTAGAATTATCAGGATTAGTTTCCAGGGAATAACCCAAAAAGTTAAATAGGCGTTAATCGGTACATCGTGGTTACCGTTGTTATAGACAAGTACCAAGTGAGCATAGTATTTACCGAAGCGAAATTTAGAAATTGGTTCGGAGAAATTCCAGCGTAGCTGCTCGACCGGCTGACCGTTTTTAACCGTCAATGCTTGGCCGTCAACCGTTTTGGCTTCAAATGACGGCAATCCATCAGTCCAGATAGCCGTAAATTGCCTAGACGAGTTAGGTAAAATATTACCGAGATTACTGTTAATCGGCAGCGTATCAATCACCTTACCGTTCAGCGTTCGGCTAATATAGACATCACCCTGAGGGATTAAATGAATGTTGCCGATATTCTTAACTAAGATATTAAATGTAGCGGGCAGGAATTGGTAGAGACCGCTAAGCGAACTAAAGCTAGTTAGAGAGATTTGCTTAGCTTCATTGGTGGAGTTTGTATCAACTAACACAAAAATTGCGTTGGCGCCTTTAATTTGCTCAGATACGTTAGATGACGTCTGAGCAGATTTTGGGATAAACAATACGGCGTAGTAATAACCAAGCGAAGCATAGTTAGGAATAGATATAGTCATAGTTATGTTATTCCAAACACCGGGCTGGGCCACGAATGTAGTTTTAGAAAAATGCACCCAACCAACCGATGGATCGGTCTTTTCGGGAGTTACAATGCTAGCCGCTCCAAAATTACCATTAGCTGAAAACTTATCGAGTTTTACATTAATGGTTTCGGGCTGCGAAGAATCATTTTGGACGGCGAGAGTGGCAGTTTCACTTTGCCCCGGACTAACTGTCACATCAAGCGAGATCGGTGAGGTGGTTAAATAACTACCTACTGTAGTTGGTCCGTTGGGAGCGGCATGAACTTTTGGAGAAAAAAGAAATAAAAAACTTACGGACCAGAGTGCTATAAATGAAATGAATATTCTTTGGTTTTTCGCTGTCATAATTTGTAAGTAAAAACTTCCTCTTTTAAATTGATTTAAATTACCAGATCTGTGGAATACTAATTATAGACGAGCGAAAAAGCCTTTGAATAATAGTCTCCAATACTAATAACTATTCTACCATGAAAGATATTATGGCTGGGTATTATTTAGTGTATTGAATAGTAATTTCCAGTTAGCCTCAGATATTTGGCTGGACGTAGTAGCAAACAGTAGTGTGCCTTTGGCGTTCATGACCGCTGTTTGCTCATGGGTCTCGCTCGGTAGTGTCAGGTCTACCCGGCCATCCACCCCACTAAAGGTTGCGTAGCCATTTAGCTTTTGAACGAAAGCCGTGTAAAAATTCGGGTCGGCACTAAAAGAATCTGGTGAACCCTGTTCGGCAAAGGTAATATTATTACTATTAAAATTAACGATAAAAGACACCTGACCGTGTGATTTATCGTATTTAAAAGATGTTTTTTTGACTATTATTTGTTTTGAAGCTTCAGGATAAAATATCGGGAACTGGACAGCGCTAGAAATATCTTTCGGAATGGGGCTCGGTGTACGATTCAAATAAATTATATAGCCAATTATGCCCAGGCAGATAATCAGCAAAACGCTAACCAAACGGGCGTTACGTTTATATTTTTCAATTAGTTGGCGTCGCCTGATCAACTCGCCCTTTATTTTACGTTTTATCTGCTCCGAGTCTGGCTTAAGTACGGGCAGAACTGAGGACTTTACTTTAGGCTTTTTATCCATTTTACTGAATGGTTAGGTAAGTAAATAATGAGTACTGACAGTCAGTTACTCCAAAGGTTTGGGCAGCACAAGAAGTTGCGTAAGTATTTAATTCAACGCCGAGCATATCATAAGCATCTACGCCGGCAACCGCCGTTCCGGCAGCCACTCCCCCTGGAGTTGTAGCAATAGTCGGTACAATAAAATCATTTAGCGTCCCACTGCTGGCATAAATCCACTGCGGCCCAGCAGTCGCTATCATAATATTGGGCGTGCCGGCTGAACCAACTGCGCCGTTTGAGGCTACGACCACTCCCTGCACTATCCCAGTTGCCGAAGTTGCCCAGACATCGAGTCCCGATGTGCCCGCCAATGGTGTCATAACAGCCCCTAAATAGCCGTCAGCCGCGGTCGTAATTGTGGCGTAGGTTTTAGTGGTATTGGTGAAGGTTCTAAGATCATAAATCTTGGAGAGTGTTCCAGCGACTGCGGTTGTAGCAACAGTTCCTAGGCACAGTAGCGGCTGACCATAAGTCGTTGCACTAGAAGTCGTTAGGTTATTGAATGTCTGGGCACCAGCGGTCGTGCTCGAAGAGCCAAGTAACGCCGGTACTCCACTGGAATTCAAACAAATATCTTGCCAACTATTAGCGGCAACGCCGTTTAGAGCTATTAGTGTTGCCGGTACGCTGACTTCCCGTCCGCCGGAATAGGCTAGGCAGGAGTTAACATAAACACTGCTGGCACCACTTGCAACACTATCAACATTAATCTTGCAGGGGCCACCGGTATTATTTCCGGCTGTTGCCGTGGCTGAGGCGCCAATAAGGTCACCGGGGTTATTGCCAGAGTTAGGCACCACACCAAAGAGCAGCGTTGACAGCCCTTGGGTCGAAACCAAATCCTGCCAACTACCGTTAATACAGGCCCTGATGCTGTTAGAGTTAGTGTTGTAATAAAGAGCTCCTTGATTGGACGAAATCGTACAGCCGGCTGCTTCGTTCAAAGTAGTTACCGAGTTAAGCTGTAATAATGCCTGTGCGGTATTGCCCGGGAAGTTTGAACCGATCAAGACAATGCCATCAGTGGTGTCAACATCAAGGATACTGGCGGCTGAAGCATTCTGGACCTGGAAGGTGGTGGTTGAATTTTGACTACCACCAATTAAGACCTGACCATTTTGATTAATAGTTAGCGCCTGACTAAGAGTATTGGTGGTAGTTGCACCAGCAGGAGCGGCGTTAATGGCTAGGGCAATTTGTGACCAGTTCTGGATAAGCGATCCCCAGCCGGTGATAGTTGTTGAAGAAGTAACCGGAACGGTTGCAACCCAGCCACCAGAATTATTGGAATTTAGGGCCCACTGCGATGTTTCGCCGGTCGTAACTGTAGTCGGATGGGCTTCATTAGCCAAAGCATTAATAACTAGCTGGGTTGGGTTGGTCCCATTTAGGGTGATTGATGGGCCGGCGGTGTCCTCTCCGAAGTTTGAGGCAAATTGGGCTATTGGGTTGGCTTGGTTAACGTTATAGAAGCTCATCGACCCGGCTGAAATACTTGCGCTAATCGATACGGTCACGTTGACATTGGCAGTAGTAGACGCCGGGGGATTGACCAAATACCATATCTCCTCATCAGTCCAGCTGGTACTTGTTCCAGCTACAGCTGTCAACTTGGTTAGCGCTAAACTGTCCCAGACAACAGACGTAACCGTGGCTGCCGGAGAGGTCTGTTTGTCGGTCGCAATGCTAACAATCAATAAACGATTTAGTCCGGAGCCGGTGGTATGCGAAAAAGCCGGTGTTGTTGTACCGGCTGAAACTTGGGTTGTGCCGTCAGCAGCGTCTCTGGTTGGAACGGAGGTGTTTGGAGCTGCTGTATAGAAAATAAATGAGCCAGAACCGCCGGCACCAGTGCCGGTGCTGGCATCAAAGATTATATTAGCTCCAGCTACGTTGCTACCTGAGGCTGGTGCCCCAATCACTGCGCCGGTAGAGGCCACCGTTGGGACGGCGAGACCGGCTGTTTGAGCTGTATCGTAATAGGCCAAGGCCCCAAGCGCCGTGCCCTCAGTACTAATAGTTGAGCTTACGCCGCCAAAGATATTAACAGTAATACTAGTCGCGGTAACCGATAGGATTGGCCAAGTACCGTTAATTGAACTAGTGCTCATGACAAACCCAGATAAGCTTATCCCCTGGCCAACCACCCAGTTTGAAGTTGCGCTGAAGTTCAAGGTTAGGGTTGCGCCGGTTTCGCTACCGGATGTCGGAGTTAGGGCGGTTGTTGTCGAAGCGTTGGATACCGTCCCAATTAGACCTTGGGCCGCTCCACCGACGGTTCTATAAACGTTATAATTCGTGGCTCCGCCACCACTAGCCCAACTAGTTTGGTTGTACTGGGTAGTAGTATTGAGGACGGCATTGCCGACAGTCGTCGAGACGGTTGGTGACGGCGCAGAGTTGCCCGTAGAGTTAGTCGCCGTTACTGCGTAACTATAGCTAGTAGCACAGGTGCTGGAACAAGTAACAGTAAGTGCCGGGTTAGTCGGGCTACCCAGAGCGTTAATATTTAGGCCACCAACTGCAGCGGTAGCTGCAACATTCAAAGATGAACCGACCGTTAAGCCTCCGGTGATCGTTTCATCACCACCTACCGAAGCGTTGGCATCTACCCGCAAAGTCCCAACCTCTACCCCACCGGCTTGAAGTTGTTGGGTGTATTCACCGCCCATGTCGAATATTTGGAGGGTGTTGCTGCTGTAGTTAGCTACATAAGCATAGCGGCCTTGGACGTAGACGGAGCCTGGGCCACTAGTAGTCACCGAGCCGACAACGGTTGGGTTGGCTGGGTTAGATATATTGATAATTTGGAGGGAGCCACTGTTATAGTTAGCTACATAAGCATAGTTGCCTTGGACATAGACCGATTCTGGGGTGGCGCCAGTAGTCACTGTGCCAATCGCACTAGTAGGTATACTGCCTCCAACATATAGCTGTCCCTGGGCCGTACCATTACTGCCAACAGTAATTGTAGAGTTGGCGTTA
>Ga0182016_10006129_pt1 | contig 12721 bp, 15 predicted proteins | sample 712S2MmetaG_FD_120491 | JGI IMG/M metagenome (GOLD analysis project Ga0182016, IMG submission 120491) | Permafrost microbial communities from Stordalen Mire, Sweden - 712S2M metaG | ecosystem: Environmental > Terrestrial > Soil > Wetlands > Permafrost | place: Sweden: Stordalen | collected...
GAACTCAAGTTCGAGCAAAATTGAGTGAATGAGAGGGATCTCACGCAATCGCTACGAGCGCCGCAGCGAGTCCGAACACTGCTCCTGCGAAAAAAGCAATCAACCCCGCGGCGGAGAGGCGATTCCAAGCCAACGGTTTCATGAGTCTTTCCAAGTTGTCTCTGTAGCGCTTTCTCAGGCGACTTATTTCCTCCGCGGCTTGATTAATGCCTTCGTAGGTGTTGCTCAAAGGGATCTCAGATTTGGCCTCTTCTAATAGTGCCGATCGGAGACCGTCGACCGCGGCGGAAGTCGTTACAAAGGACTTCCAAACGGTGAACGTTCCGAACGCATCGCTAAGTGCGGCGAGCGACGCAAATACAACTATCAATGCCTTCATGGATCGTCCCCTAGGAATTTGTCTCACCGCCTAATTCAGGTTTATCTCATTGATGTCTGCGTTGAGGGGGCTTGATCCTGGAGGACCAATCGTCTTAAAACTGATGTCGCGAACTGCTGTGCCGTCTCCGGTACGAACAGTAACTTCGAGATCTCGCTGCACTTTGAATCCTCCAGTATCAGTTAGATCTACCGTTACGGACTTCGTAGTGATATCCAAGTGAGGATATTGAAGATCCTCTGGCGCCAATGAAGCAGCTTCTCCCAAAATCGTGGCCGTGAGTGATTCCTGGAGGGGGACTGACGCAAGCGGAATTTCGGTGTCCGCAGGAAGAGTCACGGGGGCATCGGAATTGTAAGCAACCCGAAGTATGGAGTGTCTCACGGCATTGAGCAGTTCAATTGCGTCAGCCTCCGCCGCGGTTTGTAGCGGACCAAACGCTTCGAGTGCGTGTTCAAAATCGTTGCTGACTCCACGAACGCGATCGTGGAGATCAGGGGAGCCGCTAAAAAGAAGGCGTTTTCTAGCTTCATTCTTCAGTTCACGTGTTGGCACGGACCATTCAGACGCGAGCTCCGCACGATTGAATCCTCTGCGGGCAAGCTCTTGACTGAGGGCGGGTACTTTGAGTGCCTCTACCGCCATCCACCCGTAGGCGAGGGCCAAAAGCCACTTACCTGGAACCGCATTTTCTACCGCAATTCGAAAGTAGCCACAAGATCGGAAAAGGACATCTCGATATTCACTTTCCACAATGGCGCCGTTGAATGCGTCGAAGATCTTCCTATTCAGAAGGCGACTTGCCCTCGGGAGACCCGAGTTGGGCGGAATGACGTACTGCCAATACTCATGCTCTGTTCCGTCGGGAGTTGCGTCAAATGCGACTGTCGGCATCATGGAATCGACCGATGCATTCATCGTGACGCACATAATATTTGCCATTGCGTCAGCGAGCATCTGCGCGTTGTCGCGTGCCATATCGAGATCGATCCCAGGTCCAACCACCTCAAACCAAAGCGACCTCGGGACTCTGCTATTGCCATATGGCTCGTAAGTTGTCCGAATTACAACTCGCTGCTCACCTGCATCACTCTTGGCATTCACGACGATTTCAGAATCTGGAGCTACACGAACCGCGCTTCGAGCTTGTAGGGCTACAACATATGTCCTCGCCATTTTTCACTCCACACTGGATATCAATGAACGTAGTTCCCAATTGGGACTGGCTCTAATTAGTTCGAATTGCGGGCGTCAAGTGGGCGTCACGGGCGTCATTTGGGCGTTACACACTGTTGAAGATTCGCAATACTGAATCCGATTTCGAGAATCGATCACCGTAATTGGACGCCACACAGTCTCGATTGTTTCACAGTAAATATGTTCGTACTCGAAAGCGAATTTCATTAAGACCTTCCGGAGGAACGCGACTCTATGTACGCCACATTAAGGACTGGTGTCGATTCGTTTGGGACTGCTGCACGGTTGGTTGATATCGAATATCCAGAGAATTGCCCTCGGAATGGGATCTACACCGCATCTCACCACTTTCGATCGTAATGTGGCAATCTTGCGGTGCGATACTTGCGCCAATTCGGGAGATGGCATGAGCGACCCAACTGAAGAACCAGATGACGTTCCAGAAGCGTTCGAGGAGTATCCAGGCATCGGTCGTTGGGACAATCTTCCGAGTGAGATCGTGTTTACGAAGAGGGCCGGTGAATCAAACTGCAATGACGGGAGTGAAACGCAGCCGCCATTGACGCCCGAGCAGCGCGAGTCTCAAAGAAGTAAGTTCACATGGGAGCCAGATGACGTCGTGGTGCTCCACTCGGGTGACCCAGACTTCGATGATGCCGACGAGGACTGGATGGAGTTAGTCGAGCAGTCGTCGGTCGAGGACCGATGGCACGGCAAGGCTCGCGACATCCAGGTCACGTCGAAGCGTGACCCGGACTATAAAGGTCCAACGACGTAACAGTCTGGCTCTTTCTCGTTGGCCCCCCGTTTCCCTTCCTTCCGATGGGCGCGGCAGAAAAAGGGGCTGCGAGAGAGCGTGCTAAGAGAAGAGCATGGGAAACAGCACGTGACTTCCAAAAAGTTCAACGAAGCCGACTGGCGTTTCGACACGATAGGCGCGTACTACGACGAGGAGGAACACTCACTGTCGGTGCAAGGTGCGAAGCTCGCGAAATTGAGCGACGCCAATCGAAAGCGTGCAGCAGACCTGATAGCACAGCGCGTCAAAAGTTTCTCAAAGCTGTTCGATAACGACGTCATCGTCCAAGTAGTACTTTCCATGATCGAAGACTTGTACCGGGCGGGAATAGGTGCCACGGAATGGGGGCCCGGCCACGAGTCCTACGTGGCCGCGGTGTGGGGAACCATGTTCGCCGTTGTCAAGGATCGGGGATTCACGATTCGTTACGTGGTCGAGAACACATGGCCCCAAGACTTGCTCAGACCGGTGCAGTTCTTCCCGAACCTCTTTGGGCTAACGGGCATCGTCTACATCTGCCCATCTGAGATTGCATCTGAGCTCCCCGAACTCGAGGGCGCGCCAATTACTACGGAAGGAATGAAAACAGGATTGCCATTGGGACGACATATCGCACAAGAAGCTGTCAAGAAAGTCGCTGAGCAGGGAAAGCACTTCGCGTACTTCGAAACCGACTTCGAACCTGGTTGCCTCGACTCGGTCTTCGCGTTGTCCAAGCCTGCGGGCACAATCCAGATCTTCCGGAACGAAGCTCCGGATCTCGGCACAAAGGTCGAGTTAACACTCGTTCCACTCGAGGAGTCTCCTCCTGCCAATTGAATCAAATCGGATTGCGGGACAAATTAGCAAATTGAAGAATTGGAGACGTTGATCCGTGGTGCCATTGGACGTATCGAAATGGTCGAAGGAAATGATTTGCGGATTAGAAACTGTTAGAACCACCCGATAAATCTCTAAAGGGGGAAAGTGGACGTTGAAGACAAGGAATTAATTCGCTCCGCATATCTGGCAATTCGAGCGACCCAAGAAGTCATCAGAGCAGTTGCTTCCAAGACCCTAGGTTCGGCATCGAACCATGCCTTCACAATCGATGGAAAGTTGCTTGGCGATCTCGGTGAATTGGTAGCTTGCCTGGAGTTCGGTCTAAATCCAGCCGCTACCGGAACTAAGGGAATCGATGCATATACATCTCATGGACAAACCGTCCAGGTCAAGGCAACGGCAGGCACAACTGGCGTATATATTCCTGGCAATACGGACCCGCCCGATTTCCTCATCGTAGTTCGCTTTGACAAATTCACAGGCGAGTGGGAATTTGTGTACTTCGGTGAAGCGACGACAGTCTGGAATAAATCGATACATCCAGTCGAATCGGGAAGGACCGCAACCCTAAAGGCACTCGCTCTAATGCAGTCCAAACTCACTCCCGAGGCACTCCTCCCTCCTTTAATTTCATAGCGACTACGAGCGACGTCCGTTTTCAATGTCGTGGCCAAATCCTTGGGCTTTTTCGAAGAGACGTATTCAATATTTGATGCGGCTTGCCGGTCAACTCGAAATCGCGGTCGACAAAGGCCGGTACTACGGTTGCATCAACCGACACCACAAAGGGGATGAAACATGTATCAGCCCGCAGTTCCTGTCGCTGAGGTGCTCCAGGGCGTCCACAAAAGCGAGTTCGTGCTACCCGCAATTCAGCGTGAGTTCGTTTGGAAGACGGAACAGATTTGCATGCTCTTCGACAGCCTGATGCGGGGATATCCAATCGGCGCATTTCTCTTTTGGAAAGTCGAACCTGAGACTGCGTCGGATCTCACCTTCTACGATTTCATTTCGAACTACCACGAAAAGGATCACCCATACGCGCCGACCAAGCCGATTTCTGCGGGTCAAGGTGCCACGGCAATCCTTGATGGTCAACAACGCCTTACGGCGCTCAACATTGGCCTCTACGGTAGCCACGCTGAGCGTCTGCCGCGTATGTGGTGGAACAATCCGGGTGCGTTCCCAAAGAAATTTCTTTACCTCAACCTCGTAGCGAAAGCGGTAGTCGGTGAAGGGATGGAGTACGACTTTCGATTTCTTACTGACGAGGCAGCGAAGCCTGCCAATGGGAGTCCGAACGTCTGGTACCGCGTGAGCGACGTATTGAAGCTGGAGGATTCCGGTCCAGCCATGAACACTGAAATTCAATCGCGGATGCTCGGTGACACCGAGGCATTCAAGATTCTTTGGAGACTGTACAAGGCTGTCAAGGAAGATCCGTCAATCACCGCATACGTTGAGAAGTCACAGGTTGTCGACCAAGTTTTGGACATCTTTGTTCGTGTTAATAGCGCAGGGAGCCCACTGTCGTATTCGGATCTATTGCTCTCGATGGCAACAAACCAGTGGAAAGAACTTGACGCCCGAGAAGAGGTTCGTTCGCTTGTAAGCACATTCAGACTGATGCCAGCTTCCTTTTCGTTCTCTAAGGATCTCATCCTGAAGGCAGGCCTTGTCCTGATCGGCGTTCCGGATGTCGGCTTTAAAGTGTCAAACTTCACGAAATCCAACATGGCTTCGATGGAAGAGAAGTGGCCCGACATCCGCTCTGCACTTCTTACTTCTGCCGAACTACTCGCCAGCTTTGGCTACACGAGTAGCAACCTTGGTGCAGATAGCGTTATGGTCCCGATCGCCTACTACCTCCACCAACGTGGGCTCGGTTCAAGTTACGTGACGTTGGGGAAGCATGCCGCAGACCGCAAAAAGATTCACGAGTGGGTCACTCGATCTCTAATGAAACGAGGGATATGGGGATCAGGTCTTGACACATTGCTCAGGTCGCTACGCGACGTGGTCAAAGCAAGTGGCTCCGACGGTTTCCCACTGACGGAGTTGGATGAATCAATGTTGGCAGCAGGAAAGTCCCTGCGATTCGAAGAGGCTGAGATTTCTGAGCTTCTTGACCTTGAATACTCCGAGAGCAGAACCTTCTCCGTCTTGTCAGTTCTCTATCCAGGATTAGATTTATCGAAGACTTTTCACGAGGATCACATTTTTCCTCACAGCGCTTTCAAGAAGACAAAACTAAAGAGTGCTGGCATTCCCGAAGATCGATTTGAGGATTACATAACAAAGAGCAATCAGCTTGCTAACCTGCAACTTCTTGCGGGGCCTGTCAACGTCGAGAAACAGGCCGCCTTGCCGGCAGCATGGCTCGCCTCCAATCCGTGGGCTAGTAATGAGGCTAGGCACCAGTACGTAATTGACAACGATCTCGAAGACGTGCCCGAAGACATGAAGGATTTCCTCACCTTCTTTTCTGCCCGTCGTGCTGCACTTGAAGGTCGACTCAGGAGGACACTTGGCGTTGGGACATCGGTCGAAAATATGTCCGACTGAATTCTCATGTGTCACAGTAACTCCTTATGGTTGTCGTAATCTTTGGAAGGATCCGCAATAGTGCTCGACGCAAACATGGACATAGAAGACTTCATAACTTGGTTTGGTTCGTATCGGGACGCGTGCCGATGGCAGGCAGCGAAGAGCGGTCCACCGCACGAATACACGATCCGAGAGTGGCGGGCGGAAACTCAAGAAGACTTCAATAATGCCGTTGCGGGAATTCGCGAGTTTGGGTACCAATCATCCTTTTACGGAAGCACGTTCGTTTACTTGAACGTCGACGGCCAGAAATACTGGACAATGGGAGGTCCAGTCCTTGAAACGACCGTCCTCAACAGAGATTCGACCTCACATTGCTTTGACACACTTTCGATGCGAAGCAAAGTTGCCGAACCCACGCATTGAGCCGGTGATCACCATCCTCACGGCTCGTTCACGCAGCTCGGGTGAATAGCGGGTGGATCTTGACATGGAGTAATCCTCTCAGAGGATTTACTCTCCAACTTTCCCGTCGCGATTCACGTCCCCTTCTGATGGTGGGTTTCTGAGGTTGATTCCATTGGCAGAACCGTTTTTCCAATTCTTGGCCCTCCTCTGATAGTCACGTCTCTCAAGGCATAAGCCGATGCAGAAGATTAGGAAGAAGCGGAACAAGAAACTCATCAGCGCCCAGATCCCGAGTGATGCGGTGACGGTTCAGCGGACAATTGCTCAACTGCGCTCATCGGCCATGGACCTTCTCCTTGGTGTGTCGCCGGCTCCGGACACCGCCGAGCAAAATGAACTCACTGACTTGCAACCCCGCGAACATCATCATGTAGGCAAAGAAGTTTGAAACGCCGATACAGGAAACTCCGATTCGATACGTGACGGTGAAGATGATCAAAGCGACGATTGCCGCGAAACATCTTCTCGAGTGTCGGGCCGTGGGCCGACGTGATCTCTGTTGATTCAGATATCGAAAGCACGTAATGGTTAAAGCGAAGGTGCCCATGCCAATGCCGACGCAAGCTCCAAAAAAGGCGAGAACAAGCACCGCTCGAGCAGCCATCATGAGCAGGTAGATCGGCAACAAAGTCGTCGCTGAAGGCATCACCGGCGCGAGTTCGTAGTTCACCCACCAACTCACCGACACCACGGCACTGATGGCCATCGAGAATCGCAAGAATCCTCTTGGAAGTTCAGTCAGGGTCATGTTCATTCCTTCGAAACTCAATCAGAGGTACTGGCCAGTCATCACTGGTCGCTCGCTCGTCAGTAGTGTCGTTTCACCGAGTTGCTGATAGATCTCGGCCAAGGTCATCGATTTCGCCGCCGGTCCAAGCTTTCCGAGCCTTTCGTTGGCTTCCAACGTCGGGAACCTGTCGAAGCCAACGGTTGCGAGGCAGCGTCCCGGTCGGGTCAAGGCGTGGTCGAGTGCTCCTGGGTGAGCGTTGGTTGTGAGCAGAACGATCAAGTCCTGGGTGGCCCCGATGAGGCCGTCGGTGAGGTTGAGGAGACGACTCAGGCCACTCCCTCGGGTGCCGTTCTTCTCGACGATCTCGTCGGCGTCCTCTATCACGAGCAGCCGCGTCGACTCAGTGAGATCGCGCTCCATGATCTTGAGGAGATACGCCGGCGAGGACAGCATGGCCTCCGGATCGAGGACGAGAGCCGCGGATGCCCAGTTCTTCCACGTTGTGAGCAACGCACGAATGGCGTACGTCTTACCGGTACCGGGAGGGCCGTGGAACAGGATGATCCGACCATCAGTTGATGACTTGGTACGTGTGAATCGCGCGAGGGTGTCCAGGTCCTCGCGCGTCGAGGCGGGGTAATTTCGTCGAATCTTGTCCCATGACACGTCGCCGAAGGACTTGGTCGAGGGCATTTCGTCGACGCCGGTCCAAATCTGAAATGAGACCTTCGCCTCGGGCTCGCATCCCCGAGCTAAGCCCTTGTTGAAACGCCGTGCGAGCTCGCGACCCCTCTCAAGTGAGTCAACCCCGAATTCAACCATCACGGAGCTTTCCTTGATCGACACGACGGACCACCAGTCCAGGCCCTTGATGAGTAACTCCAAACGGTGCATTGACTCGACCGCGCGGACGACTTCAAAGGGAGGGAGAAAGAATGAGATCGAGTCGACGTTGTATCGACTTTCTGTTCGATAGTGGAAAAAGTCTCGAACGCAGTACGTGAAATCCCCACGGTAGAAGGCGTCGAGGAAGCCGGCGTCGGTGATGAAGTCCGTTCGATTGTGGTTGTCGGTTGAACCCAGAGAGATGGAGGTTGGGCCGAGCACTGTATTTTCGCTCGAAGGTAGTGTGAAGAGCAACTCGAGATCGTTCATGGGCAACCAGGTATAGGCGGGGGGTGTAACACCGGCATTGTGTTGATGACACTCTCGGATACCGAGGCTGACTCAAGAGGACACCAACAACGGGCAGAGAGTGACATGCGGCTGCTTGGAAGTAGTTTGATCCGATATGACCATGCAAGAACCGCACAGTGTTGAGAATGAAATCCTGCAATTTGAATAATCTTTTCATTGAGCCAGCGTCAGTGGTGAGTACTTTCTTCCACCGACATCGTCACAGCGTGGATGTACTCTTGCAATCATGGGCGATTTGAAAGGTCCAGACCGTCCGCCGAATACGGGAGGCTTCGTCATGGGGATACTTCCAGTCGAGATGCTGAATGGCCCAACCGTTTGGCCGCGGCTGACACTAAGAAGAGAACGCGTTTAGAACCAAGTGATCCTGACTTCGACGAGCAAAGCCGGCTTTGGTTTGATAGTGCCATGACTTGGTTGTATTCCTCAGTTGGCAAGTCGTTCAGACTCAGTGAAGTGCTTTGCGATTGGCGAGGTACAGATGCGACGGATAGATACTGGCCAATCTTCCTCACTGATTGCGCGGCCGAGTTGACGACGTTGACGAACTCCTTCATTGAGGAGTTCGGCAAGATTGAAGCCATTTACTTGAGGTGGCAAGAAAAGCTCATTCCGGAAATGAAGGAAACTGTTCCGGAGTTCGCGAGTTTCGCTAAGAAATTCGAATAGGTAGTTCACAATGGAGGTCTAATAAGTGAGGGCGGCGATGAAGTCTCGGCCGTGTGAAGTCATGATGTGTAATGCGGCCGCATACGAATCGTGTTCTCTTTGCGCGAGACCATACTGTGCGTTGCACCAAGCGCGATCTTCAAACGAACTTCCTATGCTCATGTGCCTTTCATGCTGGATTGTTTACCAGACACCGGCATCGGAGTTCGTGCCAGTTGAATTGCAAACTAGACACGCAAGGTGGGTAGGTGAAGGTCGACCTTCTCAACATTCGTTTGGCTTTCGTCGAGATACATGGAAACCTTGGCTGCCGGAGTTCAAAGACTTTATTGATGGTCTTCCAGCCGAACTTTCACGAGAATTCATTACAAACCTTGGTGTTGATGCAGCACAGAATCCTCGGTCTGCCGCTGAGACATTGATAGCGAGCAACATCTGGGGGAATGGCATGAACGCCAAGCGAGGTCCCTGGTACACGCACGATGCATTGGCGACTCAGGGGACCGCCTCGCAGCCGTTGGACGGACCGCATCGCCTTCAACTCATTGCAATCGAAGCAAAAGAACTTGGCCTGGTTGCCGCGTTCAACAGTTCAGTCAACCTGCCGAACAAGCTCGATAAGCTTGGTACTTCGTTCGCAACGAAGTACCTGTTCTTCATATCGAATCTGCAAGGTCGATATCGCGGGCTCGTTCTTGACAGAGTTATCGCAAATTGGTTTGCAGCCAACACGTCCTTAGCGCTTCGAGAAGGAGAGTTAAATCCAACGAAATATGGTGAGTATCTTTTCGCGATGTACTCCTGGGCCTCGGAGTTGGGAGAAACACCAGAAACCATCGAATGGGTAATCTTCTGGCAGCCGAGATAGACGCGCATTCTGATTCCAGTTGCTCGGACATTCTTGGCTGATTGTGAATCGTTTGGACAGGGCCCAAATTCCTCACCGCACAGGTTGCAGAATGTCTAGCCATCAGCGTTGACGTGTCCCTGTGAGCATTTGTACGCCACCGGCAGAACAATATGGGCCACGACGCTGCGCCGTCGGCACGCCGTACGTAATTGACGTAGCTCGCAGTGGCGTAAGTCGACGGTCCGTTGACCGTGCGTGCAGCTGAGCGCCTCATGATCCGTCCATGCACGCCATGAAATGTGGCTTGAGGTGAACTTGGGGGGCATACCCACTCGGCGGACTAATGCCCGCACCCCTCGGCGGCACGGACAGAATAATCTCCCAGCTATAGGGTCTACGTGTAATCGAGCCCCAATTTTCGAAAGGTCAGACGCCATGAAGCTTGATCTGATCCGCGTCCATGACCTCAGCCCGATAGGCCCCCAGGAGATCAAGGTCTCCGCCATCAACGTCCTATTCGGAGCCAACGGGTCGGGAAAGAGCTCGCTGTTGGGCGCCATCTACGCGACGCTCGCACGACCCTGGCATCCACACCTCCAACTGCGCGGCACGGTGACCCTCCAATTCAGCGAGACGAGGTCGCCAGGGGTTGACGGGCAATCGAGCGCGGGGGACAACATCGCGCCATCGCTCCTCAACAGCCTCTTTGCAGAAATGAATGACCGAAACGGCTTTCTGGCTGAGGTCTCCGACAGGGTTCGCAAGAAAGACCACGTTGAGACCTTCCTCGCCCGGCTGGCTTCGTCGGCCAAGCCATCCAGCGCGGGACTCTTCGAAGAGGATTTCGCGCATGTCCTGGGCGAGGATGCCAGCCGCTACTCCACGCTCCTTCGGTCCCTGTTGAGCAGCTGCAGCTTCAATCTATCTGTCGCTGAGGGAGCTTGGGACGATGATTCGACGCCGTATACGTGGTCTCTTTCGGGTCTGATCGACTCCACGACTCTCGCCGAGATCTTCACGGTCGACGAGATGGCCACGATCGAGCATTTGAAGTGGCCACAGTTCGTAGCTCACGAATATCTTGTGCACGAAGTGATCGTAGAGGACGACACCCTTGAGTTCGAAAACCTTGAGTTCAGAGTCACTCGGCGCACATGGCCGCACCTACTCATTCGAGAGGACGGGTTGGTCGAGGTTCCGCTCGTAAGCTCTTCGATGCTTGATCTGCCAGGTCGAGGGTGGGGCCCGTTTCCCGGTGTGCTTCGTGATGTGCTGCCGGCGGCCCTTGTGCTCAACAACGAGCTCGTCGTCACCCTTCAAGGGCGGCTGAACGTTGCGGTCTCGAACGTCGGCAAGCTCATCGATGAACTGAATCGAGAGGGCGAAGGACCGGGACTCTCAGAATATATGAGTTTTGGCGAACGCTACTTCTTCAATGAGTTGAACTACGACGACAGTCGGAGATTCGACGCGTTTCTCCCCTCCGGAGTCCTTCCCTGGACGCAGGAAAGTGACGCGTCGTTCGCGAGCCAGTATGTGCAGGCTGCACGACTCATCGGCAGCCTCGCGTCGGCCCTACGGCCAGACTTCCTCTTGGATAGAAGCATCGAAGTGAGGCTTGCGCATCGCGATGGCGAACAAGCGCTCGTGTACCTGGGGGGCCAGGAATTGCGTGAACTTCCCGAAGGTCTTCGGACGTGGGTCGCGTACTGCGTTGCAATTGCCTCGGTTGCATTGGCCAACGGCACCGCGTGGCGCCCACTGGAGCAAAGCGAACTTGAACTAACAGATTGGCAGAGGTCGTGCCTGCAACCGAGTTCACCCGTCGACGAGAACACCGAGACCGTGGTTGATCCGGATTTCAATCTGGTCGTGTGCATCGATGAAGTGGAGAGCCACCTCTACCCCCGCTACATGACCTCGATCGGGCAGTGGGCCAAAATCATCGCCAAAGTATTGAGGGAGACGACTCAGTTCATGGCCACTCACGACATCGATTTCGTCGACTCATCCCAACCGTGGGCGACCAGGGTCTTCCTCGACTGGCGCAACCGTTCCACGGACGGGTCAGACTTTCGAACCGAGATTGCGCGATTCAAGCCGGGCGAGTACCTCCAGTACGAGCAATCGCCGGTCGAGTTCTACGGTCTGACGCCCGCACGATTCTTCATGCGAACCCGATTGCTGCTCTTCGTCGAGGGGGATCGTGACAAGGTGATGCTCGAGACCTGGTTTCCCCTCGAACTCCAGGCGAATGGAATCGACGTGATCTCAATGGACGGGCTACACAACGAAGGTTCTCTCGTCCCCATCTACGAAGCGCTGCTGTCCAAGTTCGGCATCCCGTTCTTTCTGCTGACCGACAAGCGAAAGCGAAGGAGAGAAGGAGATAGTGGAGGAGACGTTGATCGACTTTGGAAGGCAACGGCCTCATTTCGTCGCGTCGAAGACGGGGGCATTCGGGCAGATCGCGCCGCAATTATCGAGGAAGACGGTCTCTACCTGATTTGTTACGACGCCTACAAGCATTTCTCCACAAAGAAGCCATGGATCGGACTAGAGGCGACCTGGGAGAGACGAAAAATAAAGGGGGTAGTGGGCGAGGCGAGGGAGTGGAAGAACTCTCTCCTCCCGGAGTATGGAGTCGATGTATCCCCAACCGGTCTCGTCCCAATCCTCAAGTATGCGAAGGAACACTGCGGTGTGCCAGAGGAACTTACCAAGATCCTCCGAAGCATCATCGCGTTGAGTAAGCAGTGAACCGAGGCCAACGAATGAAAGTGGCACTTTGCGAGAGGGGGTCGCATTGACTCGAACTGATTGCCCGGGCGTCAAGTGGGCGTCACGGGCGTCATTTGGGCGTTGCACAAGGGACAACGGTGGTCAACATTGGACAACCACGGTTACTCGAAACTGCCTCAATACATTGGGCTTCGGTTGAAAATCCTTGGAGCGGGCGACGAGAATCGAACTCGCGTTCTCAGCTTGGGAAGCTGATGTTCTGCCGCTGAACTACGCCCGCGGAGTAGTCAATGGTAACCCTCGACGGTCAATCCAACCCAA
>Ga0182016_10006132_pt1 | contig 12720 bp, 15 predicted proteins | sample 712S2MmetaG_FD_120491 | JGI IMG/M metagenome (GOLD analysis project Ga0182016, IMG submission 120491) | Permafrost microbial communities from Stordalen Mire, Sweden - 712S2M metaG | ecosystem: Environmental > Terrestrial > Soil > Wetlands > Permafrost | place: Sweden: Stordalen | collected...
GCCCAGACCATGACGAACGGTCGAAGCCGTTCAAGGTGCCGTTTTCCCACGTGCCGGCACAGGACAGAGCCGGACCGCTGGCGCCGCTGTCGGTGTCGATGTACTGAAGCTGAAATTTGATGTTGCCGGTGTCCGGCAGGTCGCCGAACTGCCCTACCCAAGCTGCGAGGATCTCCCCCGGGGTGGGCAGGTAGGGGCCAGAAAAGAGAATCGGAACCCACGTGTTGGCGGCGGGTGGGCTGTAGCTGCTGGTATAAGAGGCAGACGCGAGCACTTCCCAGACCCCGGGCCAGTCGGCATCGTATTTCGTGGTGGGGTAGGTGGAGCTGCCAGCCCACGAGTAAGTGAGGTTGAAGCCGGTCACGGTCATGGTGTTGTCGTACTCTGTGGAGCACCAGGCGGAGTTCGGAAAGGCGAACGTAGCCGGTATGTCGACAAGCTGGACGCCTGGGGCGGTGACGGTAAAGGCGAGCGGGATAGTTTGCGGCCCGCCGTTGGCGGTGAAGTTCAAAGACAGGCTCAGAGAGCCCGCCGCGTAGTTCGCGGGAATGGTCACCGTCAAGATCTGCGGGACGACGATGTAGCTCGTTTGGGTCAGAGTGGTAGCGGCGGAGCCGCTGCCGGACCACGAGACGGTGACGTCGGACGGCGCGGCGGTGACGGTCACGGCGAGCGAAGCATTCGCCGAGCTGCTGTCGTTTGCGCCGACGGCAAGCACCGCGCTCAGCGGTCCCGGCTGGGTTGGTTGTGTTGCGGTGCTGAAGACTTGAACGGTGCCGTACGTGTCGAGGAACGAAGACGCGGGCGGGTTGGCCTGGGTGGAAGTGGTGGCGGGCGTGGGCAGCGGTGCAAGGCCCATCGCGGCGCGGTTGGCCTGAACCATGGTGAAATACGCTTCGCCGGTGTCGCATGGTCCCATGTGGCCCTCATCTTGAACACCGTTGGTGATGAGCCCGGCGGAATAGACGCCGTTGTACTGGGCGTTGGTCATGGCCCAGGCGGAGGCGGGGTCTACGCCGTTCGGGTCGGGGACGTTCGCGGCTCCGACGGAGAGGGCAAGCCAGTTCTGTTTTGTGGCAAGGAAGATTTGACGCCACGCGAGAGCGGGCGCGCTGCGGGTCTGCACAGGGAATGCCAGGCGCCGCATATGCGGGCCGGACTGGCCGGTTGTGGTTACGATGCCGAACAAACCGCGCTTGCTGCGGGTGTTCGTGCTGGGCTTATACAGCATGGCTCGCCTCAATTCGGGTTGCCAGCGCAGATGGCGTAAAAGGTGCCGGTCTCGCTGCTGGTTGAGTGGATGGTGACCACGTTGGTGGCCCAGGTGTAGTAAACGCGGCCCGCAAGGGCGAAACCGGCGGACACGCCGCAAGCTGGCTGGCTGGTCCATGAGTGCTGGAAGCTGACGGTGCATGAAGACACGCCGGACATCGCACAGGAGCCCGCAAAATCGGCGGTTGCAAGTTGGTTGAGATGGTTGCCGATGGTCTGGTTTCCCGTACCGCTGGCGCTGCCGATCTGTGAGTCGCTGGGCTGTGAAGTCGCGCCCGCGTTGGTGACTGTGAAGGCGGCAACGCCTGAATTGGAGCCGCCCTCGTAGACGATGAATCCGCCGGTCCCGCTGCCGCTCGTATTGTTGATCGTGACGGCGCTGGTGCTTTCGCTGTCGAGTTCTGTACCTGAGTTGGCGTAGAGTCGGACGCGGTGGACGGCGCCCCCGGTTGTCCAGTCGTCGATAACGCACGCACTCGCGGATGCGCAGTTGAATCGCCACTGCTCGGCGCCGGAGGCCCAAAAGCGTTGGTAGCCGTTCTGTGTGGTGTTGCCGCTGCCGTCGGTCGACCAAACATTGGTGGGCGAAGCGCCGCCGCTGGCCACAACAAAGCCGCCGGTGCCGCCCCCGGCGCTGCAATTGATGCAGACGTTCCCGGTCCCAGCTGCGTTCAAATAGCTCTGATTGTTGCCGCCCGGTGTGGTGAGTTCCAAAACGCCGAACCGTGACACGCCGTTCACGTCGTCCTTCAACTCCCAGAGTTGGTTGCCTGCCGTGCCGTCGCCTGGACCCCATTGCCAAGCGTTCTGATAGGTGCCGGGTGAACCGGGTACGTCAGTCTGCCAAACGTCAAGCCGTCCGCGAACGTGGCCGAGGCCGACGCCGGTGTCAACGTGGTTGGTCACAGTGGCGTCCGCTTGCGAGCGCCACAAGTCGCCATTCAGATTGTTCACGGAGCGGTGGAAGGCGTCGGTGAACGAGTTGTAAGTCCCGGTGTCGCTGAGTTTGCCGGTAAACATGGTCCCGCCGGAGAGCCAGAGGTTATAGCTTGAGCCGGTGGCGGCGGCGATCTGCGCATTGCTGTTCTCGTTCCTCACGCCGATGAAGGTGTTGTTAGTCGCGCCCGAACCGAGGGCGAGCATGGTATCGCAGCTTTCCACGTCGCCGCCGGTGAAGGTGTTCCCGTCGCCGTAAGAAAGATTGATGCCGACGGTGCCGGTGAGGGGAGTGCCGCCAGAGCTTGAGCAGTCGATGTGAACGCGGACGAAGGTCGAAGCATTTGCGCCGCCGGTGCCGTTGCCCACGAGTGCGAGGCCCTGGCCGTAGCCGAGGATGCGCAGACCGATGAAAGTCCCGCCGGTGTAATTGCCTGTGCCGTCGAGCGTGATAGCAGTTTGCCCGGTGGAGTTGTCGCCGTTGAAATAGACGCGCTCCACGTCCGCCTCCTGGACGCGGTGCAAGTCCAGCGCGTGGGCGCTTGCGCCCGCGCTGGGGGTAGTCACGGCTAAGTCCGTGAGGACGAAGCCGGGGGTGTCGGAAGCGCCGGCGGGGTCGCCGACGATGAACGCCGCGCCCGTGCCCTGCCAGTTCCAGACCGTACCGCCGGAGGTTCCGGAGGCGGCGGAGCCGCCCTGGTAGGCGCAACCGCGAATGACTGTGTTTCGGACGCCTGGGGAGACGGTGAGCGGCTGGGTGACGGTGAGGGTTCCGCACGGCAGCAGGATGGCGGTGTTGGCGGCTGTGATTGTCGTCGCATTGTTCCACGTGAAGTTATTCACGCAAGCGCGCGCGTCCACGATGCCGCCCAGTGTCGAAGACACGGCGGCGAGTGTGGTATTGACCGCGCCGGAAAGGTCGCTGCCCGAAGGGCAAGCGACCTGCAAGGTGGGGAACGTGACATAGGCCGAAGCGTTCACCGTTGGTCGGCCCGCATCATTCTGCCAGTGGACATTGCGGGTGCCGGTGGGCGCGGCTGGGGTGTTGGCGTTGTAATTCACGCCGGTTGCAAGCTGGGCCGCGCATGGCGCGGCCAGCAAGATGCAAGCGAGCGCAGCGAAGCGGGCGCGGTTGAGCATGGCGGGTGCCTCCCACCGTGATTATCCGCCCGCCTGTGGGTTGCCGCTGAATTCGATCACTTGGTTGGTGAGCGTGGCTTCGGGCGTGCCCTCGAAGCTAACCGTGATGGTGCCGGGAATGTAGGGATTAAGGACGGCGGAGGTGTAAGACGCGGTGGCGCGTACCGCTGGACCGGCGAAGCCGGACAGCGGGTCAACGATGTTGAGCGCAAAGGTGACTTGTCCGGTGGGGAGGGGTGCCCCCCATGCGGCGGTCCAGCCGGTCATGATGGCGAGAGCGTCGGACGGTAGCGGGTTGAGCGCAGCGACAACCCGCAGATCGGACGGGCGTACGTTGCCGCGCCCGGGCGAGAGCGGAGCGGACATGCGCAGGACTCCGGCCCACGGGAGTGGGACGGGCGGCGAGTACGTGAGGGCGAAGCCCGAGAGGACTTGCGCGCCGGGGTCGCCGGTGTAGGCGGGGACCGCCGCGAGCGAAGCAAGCGGCGGAATGCTGGGCAAAGCTGGCGCGGTGAGCAGTGGCGCGTAAACGCCGATGGTCAGACGGTTGCGGTTGCACGAGATGAAAAGGGCGTAGCCGGTGAGGGCGTGGCTTTGCCCGAGCCGGTCACGGCGCGGGCATGTCTGAGCGAGAACGGCCCAGCCCTGGCGCTGGGCGGCGGCGATGCCGCGCCAGAGCGCGGCGAGCGAGCCGGTGAGTGCCCTCGCCTGTCGTTGTGAGTTGCTGCGAGGTTGCCGCGCCGGCCTGGCGGCGCGGAGTTGCTGACCGGCTTGGCCCCTCGAAGCAACGAAGCCGCCAGCGCGACCGCTGGCGGCTCCGAAGGTGGAAAGGATCTGCATACTAGGTAAGAGTGATGCTGACCGTGGTGGACGCAACGAAAGTGCCGTACGTGCCGGTGAGCGTGATAACCGACGTTCCGGCAGACGCGCCAGCGGAGCCAAGAAGATTGAACGTCGCGGGGCTGCTTGACGTGAGCGGGTTGGCCGTGAAGTTCGCGGTGCAGCCTGTGGGAATGCCGCTGAAGCTGTACGTGATGGCAACCGGGCCACCCGTGACGCCGGTAGGCGTGAGGGTGACGGCGACGGCGGCGGTGGCATGGGCGAAGGTGCCCGTTGGTGCCCCAGCCACGAGGGTGTACGAAACACCCGCGCTGGACTGAGTGAACGCCGCGTTTACGCTGACCGGAGTCCCGGCGAAGCCGGAGACCGGGTCAACAAGGCGCAAAGCGAAGTTGACCGAGCCCGTTGCGGGCAGCGGCCCGAAGCGGGCAATGTACGCCGAGAAGATGGTCGCGTTGGTCGGCTGAGTCGGGGCCGGGTTGATGCCCCAAATGTTGCGATAGGCGCTCTTGCCGACGAACGTACGGCCACCTGTCATGACGGCGGTGGCGCGAACCTGGACCGCGAAGTTGGCGGGCAGGTTCGGAGTCGTGGCCAAACCCCATGAGGTAACGGTGGTGCCGCTGCCCACGGGCGTGGCGGTAAAGGTGGTGAGGCCGGGGATCGACGGGATCGCGGGCGGGGTGGAAAGCTGCACGGTGATTCCGACGTTGGCCAGATGCTTGTTGCACGAGACGAAAAGCTGCTGCCCGGTCGGGTGGTACGTGGTTCCGAGCTTGCTTTTCAGGGTGACGGTCAAGGCGAGAGCATTCCAGCCCTGGACCTGCGAAGCGGTCAGTGACTTGAAAGCGGCGCTGAACGCCTGGAGTTGGTTACGCACGAGCTTCTGAGCCGCTGTGCGCGGCTGAGTGGGAACGCTGTGCTTGCGGAAGTACTGACCGCCACGGTTGTGGCTGGCCACGATGCCGCCCATTTTGCCGGAGGCGGCTGAGGATAGAAGGCCGATGTATTTCATTTCGGTTAACTCCTTCAAAGCCGAGCCGGGCGGCGGTGAGGGGGGGACCCCTCACCGTCCGGCGGCATCCGGGCCTGGCGCAGGCCGCAGGCAAGGCTGAGGGCAGAATATACCAAAAAGCGGATTTTTGCGGCCAGCATCACCGGGAAAACACCGGGGAGACAACAGGGGAACACCGTACCCGCCACTGCTGCCGCGCTGGCGCAGAGCGCAAATAAGGTGTTTGGACGGTGGGGCGCGTAGCGCCCCGTGACCGGACAACAGGGCGGGGCGGTGGACGGGCGTCCCTGGCGGAAGTCTAATCGCCCGTCCAGCGCCCCGTGCGCCCGGTTCGGGGCGCGCAGCGCCCCGAGACGGGCCCGGTCCGGCGCGCCCGAATACTTGGCGCGCGTACCAAGCGGCGCGCCGGACCGGCGGGTGGGGGCAGGAGAGGGGGTTTGGGGGAGAGGGGCCGGGTTTCAGGGGGCCCCTCGTCACCAATGTATACGGAGGCGCAATGCGCCGGAGTTGGACCGCCGCCCCGAGTGGCGCGGAAGACTGGCCGCGCACTTTGCGGCCAAAGCGAAGCGACACGGGTTTTCGGGCGGCGCACCTATTCAACCATGCTGCTGGCTGCGCGCCGGGGGGCACTTTATCTATAGCTTTTCAGCGCTCGCGAGTGCGGGTGGGTGGGTGGAGCGAGCGAGCGCATATCTATAGTTTTTAGCGCGCCGGGCGGTGTTCGTGGGCCAATGAAGCTGGCAGCAGGATAAGCCCGGCGCATGGGGGGCGCAGACCGGCGCGCCGGGAGGGGGGGGGCCCCGCTTGCGGGGGGGCGGAGGGTGCGAACGTTTTGGCGCGCGAGCAATCGCTCAACCTGCCGGAAAACCGATGCGCGCCAAAACAAGGAGCACCCGCCCCCCACGAGCGCGGGCGAGGGGGGTGTCCCCCCCCCGCGCGAGTATATTTATGGCTTTTTATAATCGGCGCGTCGTCCTTTGCGCGCCGCGCCGCCAGGGGTGCGGGGGCGGCGGTGGAGCGCCCCGCGCACTTAGGCTTCCATGCCGATGCTGCCGGTGTCGGCTGCGCTGTCCGCGGCTGGCGCTGGGCTGCTGGCGCGGCGCATCGGTTTGAGATCCGCCGCCGCTGCTGGCTTGCCACTGCTGGCAGGCGCAATGAGCAGCGCGCGCCGTCGCGCTGCGGGGCGTCGGGTGGGCTTCGCGCTGTCCCTGGCTTTGCTGCTGCTGGCGGGGTTTCATGGGTGCCGCTGCCGCCGTTTGCGCTGCTGCTGTCCGGCGTCGGCTGCTGTAGTTTTAGCTGCAAGCTGGGTTGCGCTGCATCGTCTTTTCATTCGCGGGGAGATCGCAGAATTGATGCAGCGCGGCGTTGGCTGGGCTTTCATGAAACTGATTCTTGGTGTTAATGAAAAAACCGCCCTGAGTCACCGCAAAAGGATGTTTCGCTCGATGTTGCGCAAGAGTGCATCTCGAAGGCGCGGGTCTCGCTGGCAACCTTTGAGCCACGGGCGTGGCGGCTGCATCGGCTGGGTGAGCCGGTCGCGCTCGGCTTCAAGCTCTGCGCGGCTGGCTTTCTTGGCGGGGGATTTGCGGGGCCTGGGCATGGTCGCTGCTCCGGGCGGCGCGGGCCGGTCGCGGCCGGCGCGCGCTACCAGTTGAGTTTCATTTCGTGGCTAGGTGGGTCCTCGGGCGTGATGATGCGTTCGGCGAGCGCCTGAAGCATCGGGAAATCGTCGTGGGTGAGTTCGCGCAGAGCCAGGGTCATGGGCCGGAGGCCATGAAACTGGTACTCTGCGGCGGCCTCGCAGAGCGCGCCGATCAGGTCGCGCTCTGCCTGACTGAGTTGGATTTTGGCCACGGTTTCAGCCCTCGAAAACTACGCTCTCCGTTGTTGGGCTTGCTTCCTCGGGCAGGGCTTCCACTTCGCCGGTCAAGAGGGCGAGCGCCTGAAGCAAGTTATAGCGTCGGCCCGTCTCGAAGGCCACGGCCATCAAAAAGCCTTCGCGTGTCATGTCGAGCGGCCGCTGGTAGGTGGCTTCGTTCAACAGTGGAAACTCGTTGCACGATGCGGTGAATTCATGGGCGAGATTGCCGAGGTTGAGTGCTGAGACCTGTTCGAGCAGATCGCGGAAGAGAAGGGCGTCCAGTTGCGGGGAGTTGTCCACAGACTTGGTTTTGAAGGCGGCTTCGGCCTGTTTAACCATCTCCGCCGAAAGCAGTGGTTCGGCGTGTGCTTCGAGCTTGAACGGGGTGGTTTTCTTTGTCATGGTGTCGGCCCTCCTGGCCGCTGTTGTTGTTGCAGTTCAAAGGCCGTTGAATCGACCCGATTGTTAGAGCGTTGCAATGCAGTAACAGGAAGGGCGGGGCAGTTGCCCCGCCCCTCTGTGCCCTGGCGTTTCTCCGCGTCTCCTTTCTGCCCGCCGGTGGCGGGCGTTGGTTTGGAAGTGTGCCGGGTGCCTTGGCCTTCTTTGCGGGCTAGTGGGTCCACCCGGCACGGGGGGCAGTCAATCAATGCAGCTGAGGAAAGGGGACTGCCCCCAGCCCTGGCGGCGCGAATGCGCCGCCGGGGAAAGTCACTTTGCCGCGGCGAGGCTCTTTTGAAGCGCTGCGGCGTACTGCAGAACGACTGCCGTCGTGGGCGCGGTGAGTCCGGCTTGCTGCGCGTACTGCGCGAGCAACGGCTCGACCGCCAGAGTGATGGCGAGAAGGTTATCGGTATCGCTGGCCTGGGGGTTGTAGACTCCCTGGCCCGCTTTGATGGCGGCGGCGGCACCGTTCGCGGCGGTGTTGTAGATGGGGGCAAGGACGGGAAAGGCAATGTCGACGAACGGCTCGGCCACTGCTGCGGCCTTGTCGACGCCTTGCAAAACCTTCACGAAACTCTTCCCGATGTTTTCGAGGGTCTGTTCAAATTTGTTCGCCATGTCTGCTGGTCCTTTCCAGAGGGTTGAAGCGCTGAACCTTCGGTTTGCGCAGTTTCGGGGCCGGTGGGGTCTTTGCCGCCTTCGACAGCGTTTGATGAGCGTCTTCCCATGCGGCCCTCGGCGTGGGGCAGACGGCAGAAATTGGGTGTCCCTGGGGGCCGGTGCGGATGTAGTAGCACGGGTGGCCAAGGGCCTGAAGGTTTACGTAGTAGTCGAGCATCGCGCCGGGTTGCATGAGTCGAACGAGTCGCTTGTGTCTCATGGTCATGCCTCGTTTGCCAGCGCTTCGAGTGTGTCGGCCACGTCCATGTGAAGCGCGAGAAGGACGCGGTTTTTGTCGGCGAAGTTCAAAGGCTGAATCGCCTTCGCCACGGTGAGAGATAGCGCCAGAATGATGGCCCGGACTTCGGGGCTTGCGTTGCCGGTCTCCGGCATCTTCGCGGCGCGGTGGTGGGTGCCCTGGCTCATGCGTTCTGGGCTCCCAGGCAGATCTGCCACTGGGTGAGCAGCCATTGAATCGGTCTGCCGCCTTGGTGGTAGATGTTGCCGGGGAAGCTGGCCCAAACGTCGCAAGCCTTTTCAATGGCAGCTTCGATTTCAAGCGCGAGAATCAACTCGGTAGCGTGGCACTCGGCGAGGATGCGCAGCGCGGCGGCGTCTTGATTTTGCGCGCTGAACGTGCCCAGGTGCATGTGCGTTGAAATCTCGGCCCAGGTGGGCAAGATGAGTTGATAGCGCCCGCTGGCGGTGGAGTGAAGCGCCGGAACGGCGGGCTTCACTTCTCTGGGGGCTGCTGTGCTTGTTCCGTCGCAGGGTTCGTATTCTGCGGGCTCGGCTGCTCTGACGAGGATTGGAGCGCGGCCAAGCGCGAACGGATGCGTTGCAAAATCGGTGAACGTGTGGTGTCCGTCGATTCCAGAGACAATGACGTCGTACCCGTCGGCGCGAGTATCTGGATGGCTGCTTGTACCTTCGCTTGCCGCAATGAGATCAAGGAAGGCCGCGAGGGGCTTTGCACATTTGAGCGTTGCCATGGTGTTGGTCCTAACTCCGCACGGTTCCCGGTGTCGGTGCGGTCGAGCTCCATCTGGGCGCGGCGCATGAGCCGTTCCCACAAGCCGGGATCAAGGCCGCGCGGCGGTGGGATGGCCCCCTGTGCGCGGCGTTCCATTTCGCGGCGGTTCATAGTGCCTGTTCGCCGCCCTGCTGCTCGCTCATACGGTCGATGCGCGCAGCGATTTCACGCGCAAGCGCCTCCAGGAGGAGAAGCTGCAGGCGCGTGGTTAGTTCATCGACCGATAGAACACGGTCCACGGCGGCGGCTACAGCGTCGATGCGGGTCTGAATCGGTATTTCCATGGGTTTGTACCTCCTGCGCCAGGGTTACGGGTTGGGGTGGAGTGGAACGGGTCGATTGTTCCACGTGGAACACTCTCTATGGAAAAGGCGGTGCCGCGATGATGAAGTTGTTGCGCCGGCGCCACATAAGCAAATTGAAATCGCAGTGCGCACACCGAGCGGGCGGGGTGAGTTTCCGTGCACGATAGGTATCGTGGCACGACGGGCAGTGAACAAAGGGCAGGGCGAGGAGCGCCATGCTCTTGCCGCAGCTGCAAGGTGTGTTGTAGGGGTTGCGCCCCACAAGCTGATTTTCGGGTTGCATATCGTCGGGTTCCATAGTAGGGTCCTCTCAGAGCCGTGCCAGCGGTATCTCCAAGATTCACCTATCCTATCACAAAGTATCCACACAGACCGCGAATTATTCGCAGGGAATCCACAGTTTTTTTACACATTTTCCACACGTTTTGCACAGGCTAACAAGGCGATACCCTGTTTGCTCCGCGCATTATTCCCAGTTTTATATCCCATTGTTCCACATATACGCAATAGTGCGGTGACAGTAACCCTAAGATTCACACAACATAGACACAACTATGGGCACAGGTTTTTCTTATCAGAGCGGAACAGAATAGCTGTTATCAGACCCGTCATCTTCCGGTTAGCGCGTATGAAAATGTCGAATCGCCAAAAAGGGCACATGACTATTACTACTGCTAGGGAGTGGCCCTCCACATGCGTGGCGCTTCGCCCCCCCCTCGCCCGCCCCCTCGTCAAGTTTCGTGGCGGGTTGTTGCCTTTGTTGGTTCGGGGGCAGGCTCGGGGGGGGGCTGGGGGGGGGAAGGCAAAAACCGAAAAACGAACTGCGCGGGCTTCGCGTCGGGTTCGTCGCCGGCCAGCCAGACGGCGTAACAGGCCGCGGTACAAAACCAGACGCGGCGGGTGTGCGTGGTGCGGAGCCTGACCACGTGGAACACGGCGGCGGTTCCGAGGATCGTGGCACAGCGGGTGCAAGTCGTTTGCATGATGCCTCCACCGGCGCGCCTTTGTGCCGGCGCGCCGCTCGGGCGGCGGGAGCCTTTAACCCCATGCCCGGATAGATGGCAGAGGGCCGGGGGAGTCAAGGCCGCGCGTACTGTGCGCGCCGTCCCGCGGGACGGGCGGAGCGAATCGCAGAGCCTTGACCCCTCGGACACAATCCGGGGCCTGTCGGGCATGGGGTAGGTGGCGAGGGGACGGGGGACGAGCAGTCCCCGGCGCGGGGCGTTGCGGGGTGCGAAACCCCGCTACGGGGGGCAGCGGAAAACGCGCGGCTCGTTGCGCGGTTGCAGCGCGGGGGGTTGCCCCCCCGCCTCCGCTTGAAAACGCATCGCCCAAAGCCCCTAGGCCGCGTCGGTGGGTGCCCGGTGATGGTCCCCTATGGCGGAAAACGTCCTAGGGGTTAGTGCTGCCGGTGGCTGGGGACAGTGGAGGTTTTAGGGTAGCTCAACACTGCCTGAGCGATGGTGAGGTTGTCTGCCCTGGCCCACATCGCATTGAACTTGGACTGAAAGGCCGCACAGGTGGCCGGATCGTCGTCAAGGGTGAGACTGTTGTCTTGCTGCTCTTCGCCTGGGTCCGAGAAGTTGGCGGAGCCGTCTCGCAGCAGTTTGCCATCCACGAGGTAGCTTTTCAGGTGCATAAGGATGGAAGAGTTTTTGACCTTGATGGTGATGGCGGGGTGGTTGAGAAGCTGTCCCAGAGGGGAGTGGGAAAGCATCGCATCGCCTCGGGCTTCACACTCGAGTTCGGTGCGGTCCAAGTAAAGCCGGATGGGAACCGGCACGGCGGCGCGGTGGAGGACGGCTGCAACGAGTTCAGGCCCGACAAAGGCATAGGCCGCAATGTCGAGCGAGATGGTGGCCGCTTGGATGGTTGCAACGTCCAGCGGGATCACGCTTTGAGGATTGGAGTAACTGACTTGGTGACTCATGCCCGCAGTTTAAACCCGCATGGGGCACAGGGCAGAACCTCAACATGGCCTTTGAGTTCGGCGGTGGTCTGGGCGGTGGCGGTGGCCCTGTCGTCGATCCTGGCCACCCACCCGGTGAGGTTTCGCACGTCGGATTTCAGGCCGGAAAGCAGCCAGATCAACGTGCCGACCTGAATAACGGTCGCGATGGCTATCTCGGCGGCTGTTTCCATGGCGGTGGGCTTCCTCTACAAATCATAGCTTGAAAAAGGCCGCGTGGAACGCGCGGCCGTCGGAAGAAGTTCAAAACGGCCTAGCTCAGCGACACAATCGACTTTGCAGCGTTGGTGCCCGCGCTGGCTTCCACTTGCACGCCGAGCCCGTAAGTGTCGATTGCCGCCGGAATGTCGATGCTGAGGTTGACAACGGCGGTGGAGGGTGTCGTTTGAGTGAAGGACGGCGCGGGGGTGTTGCTCACGTTGTTGGGGTTGGTGAGGACGATGGACCCCACGGTGGTGGGCGTGGTCGTGCTGCCGGTGGTGGCGGTGTGGAAGATGCCGCCGGACGAGGACGTGACCGGCTCCGGGCCTTGGTTGAGGCTGGCCGGTGCCCAGCCGGTGGTTTGGATATACCAGCCGGTGAAGTCGCCGGTGTACGGGATGGCGGGCGAGAATTGCGAGCCGCTGCCGTCCATGAGCGCGCCGGACCCGGCCACGGTGATGGGCGGGGTGTCGAGAATGACCACGGTGGCCGGTGGCAGGTCTGGAATGGGCACATCGAAGGTAAGCCCCACGGTGCCGTCTGAGCAGCCGGCGAGCATGGAAGGCTGTAAGTCGTCTGGCCCTGAGTTGGTGAGGGTGAGGGCGACCGCGGTGGTGCCTGGGTTGTTGACGGCCGGAGTGGCCACACCGGGCGAAATGGTCAAGTAGTTGGGCGGCGGCTGCGGGATCACGTCGCCGCCCACTGCAAGGTTGAATTGTGCGGACGTGGTAGAGAGTCCGTCGGTGGCGCTTATGCGAACGGTTCCGCTGAACCGCTGAGACCAGTCCGCGGCGGCCATGGTCACGGTGGCGGACAGGGGCGTGGTTGAGCCGGTCGGGATGGTGAGCGAGGCCGGTGAAACGGTGATAGTCATGCCCTGGCCGAAAGCCTTTTTTGTGCTGTTGTAGCCGGTGGCCACGATGGTGTTGCTTTTCGGGGTGAAGGTGATGGTGCCGCCGTAGCCGTTGAAGCCGTACACGGCAATGGTGGCGGCCTGGGTGCCGGGGGCGGTGACGGTTGTATCGTCGGGGACGATGTGCCAGGCGA
>Ga0182016_10006147_pt1 | contig 12691 bp, 9 predicted proteins | sample 712S2MmetaG_FD_120491 | JGI IMG/M metagenome (GOLD analysis project Ga0182016, IMG submission 120491) | Permafrost microbial communities from Stordalen Mire, Sweden - 712S2M metaG | ecosystem: Environmental > Terrestrial > Soil > Wetlands > Permafrost | place: Sweden: Stordalen | collected...
GGCGCCCTCATCCAGGCGCAGGAGCCGCAGAACCTCGTGTTCCACGGCTTGGTCGCCCGCCGCGGCTTGATGCACGTGGGCGGCCCGCTCGCCGGCCGGCAGGTCGCTGGCCTCCGCGAAGATTTCCTTCACGCGCTGCCAGCCGGGCGCCTCCGCATTGGGCGGGTTCATGCGCCGTGGCTGCCTTCGATGGCCCCGCGGAGCCAGGCGCGCGCCACGGACCAGTCGCGCTTGACGGTCTTCTCGGAAATGCCCAGGTTTTCCGCCGTCTCTTCCACCGATAGCCCGGCGAAGAAGCGCAACTCGACGATCTGCGCCTGCCGCGGATCCATCCTGGCCAGGCGACCGAGCGCGGCATCCAACGCCAGAAGATCCTCAGTCCGTTCCGAGGAAATCAGTTCAGCCTGGCAGGCATCCAGATCGACGCGCTCCAGGCCGTCGCGCTTTTGCGTGCCGCGGCTGCGCGCGTAATCGATCAGGATCTGGCGCATGGAACGGGCGGCAATGCGCAGGAAGTGCTGGCGGTCCTCCACGCGCAGGGATCGCGCCGCCGAAAGCCGCAGGAAGGCCTCGTTCACCAGGCCGGAGGTTTGCAGAGTGTGGGCGGCCCGTTCGTGACGGAGCAAGGAGGAGGCAAGGCGGTGCAACTCATCGTAGACGAGGTCTACGAACGCGGGCGCAAAAGTAGACGGCGAGGCTTCGTTTGAATCCCATAGCAGGTCCGGCAGGCTCGTCATCGTTCCCCTCCCCGGTTCACACCCACAAAACCTCGGCTGATTGATTGTGACACAAGTCCTGCAAATGTTACAAGCGGGTTACCGATAATGACCCCGTTTTCCGCGATTCGCGCATTTGATGAGTGAGAGGGGGATCTGAAGTTCTCCTCCGCACCAACTTCAACTCAAGGAGAAACAAAATGTATTGCCAACGAAACCGATCCAAAACGATTCTGCATGTTCTTGCAGCGCTGCTGTTGTCCGCCGCGCTGTCCACCACCGCCAGCGCTCAAACCAACGTTGCCTTTTCCGACGGGACGTTTAGTTCCGGTTGGACCGCTGTGGTGGCCGGCGCAGCTTCCGGGGACACCCAACACGCCATCGCTTTAACCCCGGAAGCGAGCGGAGGGTACCCCGGGGCTTGGTTGAAGGAAGGGTTCACCTTTCATGGCACCAACGTGCTCATAGTCTGGTTTGTTTCCAACCCGGCTAACACCTTCGCAGGCACCTTTGCCAGCCTCAATTATAGCTATGACCTGCAAAACCCAGGACCCGGCATCGATGTCGGGCACACAATCGCGATCAAGCAAAATGGCACGATCTATATACCGGGCAATCCTGGCGTCGAGGACGGCCTGAACACGGATAAAACCGCCTGGGCAAACGAGCCGAACCCGTGGTTCCATACGGGTCTGACCGCATCCCAGTTCTGTGCGGTTCCAAGCAACTACTCTGACTTCGTCCCGTTAGATTGCTCCTCAAATCCCAGCTTCAGCACACCTGAGACCACGCTGTTCGGCTATGGCGTAGGGGCGAGTTTCCTCGGGGGGCCCATCGCGGGTACTGACGTGACCGGAATCGACAACTGGTGTGTGGTGCTGGCCGGCGCCAGCGGCGCGCCTCTGACAGGCTCTGGGCCGGGATGCCAGGGTGTGTCCAACCTGGGGACTGGCAATACAACCTCCGTAAACTGAAACCAAGAAAGATTGGCGGTTGAAAAGCCCCTTGACGGGTCCGATTTTTTCCGCGCTAACCCATTGTATTCATTTAAACTTAGGCTATTCGCGTTGAAACGACTGGCCGGTCAAGGGGTAGCCAGTCTTCGCTGCAACGCTGCTTTCAGCAGCGCACAATCACTGATCGGGAAGACAGCCCGGTATTGCGGAGAGTCCTGGAGCCGCTCACGATGAGGAGCCGCCCGGGGTGGGCAAGCACTCAGCCTGGCGGAACTGCTGCCACGGGCTGTGATCCCGACCGGGCGCCAGGAATGGGCTTTCGTCAAGCCCGCTTGCGCAGGCCGGTTTCGCACTTCTACATGGAATAATGACCCCGTTTTCCGCGATTCACGCATTTGATGAGTGAGAGGGGAATCTGAGACTCTCCCCCGCACCAACCTCGACCTAAAGGAGAAACAAATGTACTGCTATCTGAGGCAACCCTCGAAGATGTTTGCCGCTTTGCTGCTAGCTGTGATGGCATCCGTAGTCGCCGAGGGATCCGAAATCCCTCCCAGCCCGATTCCAGGCCTCTGTAACACCGGTGTGGTAGGGCCGTGCAATGGAGGAACCGGAGTCGGTCTCCAAACCGTCGGCAGCGTCGATCTGAACTGGGAGCTGTCCCTTCCTGCGCCAACTGCGCCTTCAAGCGCACCGCCCACGGCAGTTCCGGCCGCGGAAACATTTGGTCCGGGCACGGCTTGGGTGAACGCTCCAGACGCAAGCTGGCTGGCGAATGGGCCCAACTCCGCGTGGATCACTCCGAAAGCCGAGAATGCTGCGGGCGGGTACTATTTCTATCAGACTACGTTTACGATTCCCAGCGGGTACGACCCTTCCACCGCCGTGATTTCCGGCATGTTTACATCCGATAACGAGGGCATTGCTATATTTCTCAACGGAAGTCCAGTGACCTTCGGCGTGGTCTTCCCAGGGCCCGGCGATTCCGGCTTGCCGTTCACCGGAAGTTTCACCCTGAGGGCCGTAACCGCGCCGTTTATTAACGGTACCAATACCCTGGTTTTCGAGATCAGGAACCGGGGGGTTATGGGCATCGATTCGAGCAATACTCCTACAGGTCTACGGGTGGAGTTTAATCCGCAAATCTCGGTCGTGGCTCCTCCCCAGCCACAACCGCAGCAGACCGGCAACCCCGTTTACGTCCAAGATACTAACCTGGCCGACTTCACTTCGTGCGCCGGACAGAACGTTGTGTATGGAACCTTTGTTGGTGGCATCGAAGAGGCTCTCTACAACGGATCACCCGTGAGCTTATCTCTCACACAGAGTTACACTCCGACCGCGGCGATTCTGGCGGCCAAAAATTATCCTCGTGTCCTGGGCACCTACGATAACAACAACGCCACCAAGTGGGGCTGCAGCCCCAATGCCAGCTTAAACCCGGTCGTGGTGGATTTCGGCCTCCCTGGGGTCTCCCAGATCGTTGTGTTCGACAGTATCGATCACTACGGGACCGATTGGGATGCCTATCAGTACGAAATCTTTGGAGGCAACTGGTGCCCCACACAACCAGGAGTAGTCTGTTATGGCCCTCAGCCGCTGTTCAATCCGACCGGCGTGAGTGGCACCTCTCCGAATTTCACGTTGAGCACCTGGATTGGCACGGGACCGACGCTCGTGAACAACACGTTGACACCGGGGCCGAACGGTTGCTCCGTGAGCGTGGCCGGGACTTGCGGATACACTACCGGCTACGAGGCGTATTTCGACTTCTCCAGTGCGGGGGGACCTTATGAGTTCTACTTCTTCCTTCCAAGCCAATTCAACACCCACCTCCTGTGCCACGGCGGCGGGGAAGACGAGGCGGAACTCACCGCGGTCGCCGCGGCCGTTCCGTGCTCCTTTCTTGAGGTTTGCAAATCGTCGTCCAGCGTAAGCCCGGTCACGGGGAGTTTCACTTTCACTAGTAGCACTCCATCCGGCACTCCATCCGCACCCGGCCCATTGGTTAACGCCTTCACGACGATCCCTAGTAATTCGATTACGGTTCCCGTTGGCTCGTGTTCAGGACCCCTCCCCGTGATCCCCGGTTCAGTCACAATTACCGAATCGGCGACGACAGGTGTCGGCCTCCAAAGTGTCGTGGCGTGGGGCTACGATCCGTCGACTTTCCTGTTGGATGATCGCCTGATATCGTTCAACCCGCCGGGAAGCGCTACCGTAACGACCGTATCCGGCGACGTCTCGTTCGAAACCGTCGCAACCTTTACGAATCAAGGCACCACCGCTCAAGGCACGGCCGGGCAGTTGAAGATCTGTAAGATTGCCGGTCCAGGCGTTAAAGCCGGTACGAACTTCAACTTCACGGCAACTTCCGGGACTCCCGCCGTCTCCCAAAGCTATACCGTACCGGCGGGTCCCCCGTCGGAAGGCGGCTATTGCGTCATAGATAGCACCACGTTCCCGCTGGGGACCAAGGTGACAGTTGCGGAAGTCTTTAATCCGTTGTTGTTGCCATACACCGTGACGAGCGTGGTTTCACCGGCTGGCACGACGGGCACCAACCCCATCGTTGCTACGTTAGGCGCCGGCTTTACAGAAGTGACTTTTACCAACACCTCGGCCGGCGTTGGCCCCTTCCGTGGACCCTGGAATACTGGCCTGGAGTTTTCGAATATCTCGGGAGGTGCGCCCATTACCCAAACGTTCCCCCTGACGAGCACTCCGCCGGTGCCCTTCACGGCTGCGGCCGCCGTAGCATCCGGCCCGCCAGGCTGGCTCACGGTGAGCCCGAACCAGGGCACCACCCCGGCGACGATCACGGTGTCCGTCGCAGCGTTGTCCGCGGGAACCTACAACGGGACCATCGTGATCCTTTCGACCGATCCGGCCAACCCGTTCAGTTCCACTGTCCCTGTGACCTTCGTGGTTGCTCCGGCTGGCCAGCTCTCCAGTCAGGGATCGATGGCGCAACTGGCCTTCGCCGGCAACTGGACTACGACCTTTACGCTGGTGAACACCGGGACGCAACCGGTCCAGGCGAGCCTTAACTTTTTCGACAACAACGGAAATCCGCTCCCAGTTCCACTGGCGTTTCCTCAGTCGGGCACGGCTGCTGGTTCGCCGGTGTCTACGGCCACGGTCACGGTGAATCCCGGCGCGGGGCAAGTGGTTCAAACGGCCGGCCTGACCAGCCAGCCGACGCAGGTGGGTTGGACGCAACTGCAGGCGACCGCGAGCCTGGGCGGCTTCGCAGTGTTCCAGCAAGCCAACGGCTCAAGCATACAGGAGGCGGTGGTCCCGCTGGAGAACATTAACCCAACGGCCTTCGAAATATGGTTCGACAACACCGCAGGCAACGCGACGGGCATCGCGCTGGCGAACGCCGTGGCGCAGGGCGCGACCGTTCCCGTAACGATTCGCGACGATACCGGAGCGATCCTGCTATCCACAACGACGACGCTGGCCGCTGACGGACACACCTCGTTCGACCTGGCGAGCACGTATGCACAGACCTCGGGTAAAGCGAGGCATCGTGGAATTCGATACGCCTGCCGGCGGCCAGATCAGCGTGCTGGGGATCGAGTTCAGCCCGGCCGGCGCTTTCAGCACGATTCCGGCGCTGGCCGCTACTAGCGCTGGCTCCGCCTCTTCAGGATCGATGGCGCAACTGGCCTTCGCCGGCGGCTGGACCACGGCCTTTACGCTGGTGAATACGGGAACAGCGCCGGTCCAAGCGACGCTGAACTTCTTCGACAACAACGGGAATCCGCTCCCAGTCCCGCTGGTGTTTCCGCAGTCGGGCGCGACTGCAGCGTCGCCGGCAGCCACAACCACGCTCACGGTGAATCCCGGCGCGGGGCAACTCATTCAAACAGCGGGCCTGGCCAGCCAACCGACCGAGACTGGTTGGACGCAACTGGTCGCGACCGGGAACCTGGGCGGCTTCGCGGTATTCCAGCAAGCGAACGGCTCACGTATACAGGAGGCGGTGGTGCCGCTGGAGACCCTGAACCCATCGGCATTCGTAATATGGTTCGACAACACCGGCGGCAACGCCACCGGCATCGCGTTGGCCAATGCGGTGGCGCAGGGCGCGAACATTCCGGTAGTGATTCGCGACGATACTGGAGCGATCCTGCTATCCACCACCACCACGCTGGCGGCTGACGGACACACCTCGTTCGACCTGGCAAGCACGTACGTGCAGACCTCGGGTATCCGGGGCACCGTGGAATTCGATACGCCTGCCGGCGGCCAGATCAGCGTGCTGGGGATTGAGTTCAGCCCGGCAGGCGCTTTCACTACGATTCCGGCGCTGACGAAGTAGCCAGGCCGCAGGAGCGTACAACTTCGACGCCGACGGTCTGGCGCCGTCAATCTCGAACGCCACGATGGCGTTCACGGGGCCCGCGCTCGCCCACAGCAGCGGCGCGGCGGCACCATTAAAGGGAGAGCCTGCTGTCACCCAGAGTGGTGGGCGGCTCTCCGCCTTCGAAGGCAGGCTGCGGATACCAGGTTGAACGACGATAGGAAGTGTAGACGAGGCGAAGTCCTCGTGGGAGGGACTATGGGCGATGGGAAACCCTGGGCGGGTCTGCCGATCGAGATCCGATTCAAACTGAATGGCGCCGAAAGATCCGCTCTAGTGATGACGGATTCGAAGGGATGGTTCCAATGGTCGCCACCGGCCGGCGTCGGCGAGCTCTATTTCCGAACTTGCAAGTCGCAGATCAAGAATTCCGTCGTCCTGCTGCAAAACGAGCCGTCAGGAATGCTCCCGCTTTGGACCCCCGAAGAATTCGCCCATTGGTCCACCCTTGTCTCGCCGGCAACAGGTTGGGTCAGGGGATGTGTCGTCGACAGTTTAGAGCTGAGCCAAATCGCCAGGGCATTCCAGCTCAAGCTCTTGGCTCCCGATCGGCAAACCTTGAGGACGATGCCGGAAGGGGACGATACCCTCAAGTTGTCCGATACCTTCATAAAGAAGCTCAAAGAGGCGGCCAAGAAGCCTAATGCGGCCAAACCCGTGCTCAAGATGCCATCCGTCTGGAAGTAATTCCGGAAACTGGGTATGCGATTGACTAAGGTTACTGCAGCACCCTGTGGTTGGGCGGTTTTCCCAATTAAGGCGCCTAATCCTCACTACGATTCCGGCGCTGACGAAGTAGCCGGCAGGATGGCGAGAACCGTGGACGCGCTGAAAAGCGCGTCCGCATGCAATGAAGGGGAGAATGGAGCGTAAATGGGGAAGAATATAGCCATTGGTTGTGCAGGCGCGGCGGTCGCCTTCCTGCTGATCGTGGCAGTTTCCATCGGCGGAATCTACAACTCGCTGGTGCAACTCGATCAGGCCACCGAAGCGCAGTGGGCCCAGGTCGAAAACGCATATGAACGGCGGGCCGATCTGGTGCCCAACCTGGTGGCGACCGTCAAAGGCGCTGCCAACTTTGAGCAGAGCACCATGACGGCGGTTACGGAGGCGCGCGCCAAGGTCGGCCAGGTGACGCCCGCCGCAATGGCGGACATCGCTAAGGATCCCGCGGCCTTCCAACGGTATCAGCAGGCGCAGCAAGGGCTTTCTTCGGCGCTGTCTCACCTGCTGGCCGTCGTCGAAAAGTACCCGCAGCTCAAAGCCACCGGCAACTTCCGCGACCTGCAAGCGCAACTCGAGGGCACTGAGAATCGCATCGCCGTTGAGCGGCAGCGGTTCAATAAGGCGGCGCAAGCCTTCAATACCCGCCGCAGCAGTTTTCCAGCAGTGTTGGTCGTCGGCTTCTTCGGCGATAAATTCGCAACCAAGCCTTATTTCCAGGCACAATCCGGAAGCGAAAAGGCGCCGGAGGTGAGGTTCTAAGATGGTTCTGCGCCGGAGTTTGCCTGTCCTTATCGCACTCGTTTCGACGCTGCCTCTATACGCGGCTGAAACGCCCATTCCTGAGTCGCCCACCCGCTGGGTCACGGACACCGCAAACTTCCTGTCGCCGGAAACGGTGCAATACCTGGACAGACGCCTGGACGGCTACCAGCAGGACACAGGCCACCAATTGATCGTGTACATCGCCCCCACGACTGGCGATGCGCCGATCGAGGACTGGGCTGTCCGGGCCTTCGCAAAATGGAAGGTTGGCCGGAAGGGGAGTGACGACGGGTTGGCCCTTTTCATCATGACCCAGGACCATAAGATGAGGATCGAGGTCGGTTACGGACTCGAGGCCGTAGTGCCGGATGCGATCGCCTCCCGTGTGATTCGGGAAGTGATGGCGCCTCGGATTCGGGCCGGCCATCCCGATGACGCGGTAAAGGCAGCCATCGACACGCTGACCGATGTCATCGGCGGAGTGGCCGATGCGCTTCCACCCCCGCGGCGTCCGAAGCCGCCCATGCCATGGTGGGCCCGGATCTTTCTTGGATTCATCGGGCTAACTTTCTTCTCCTTCTTCGTCTCGTTCATCGTGAGCAGAATCCGCCATCGGCCGTGGCTTAACCCACCCAGCGGCAGTGGGGGTGGCGGCGGCAGAGGCGCCGTGACTGGCGCTCAGGACAATAGCGGCGGTTCTTACAGCGGCGGTTCTTACAGCGGCGGATCTGACAGCGGCGGATTTGACGGGGGCGGTGGGGAGTCCGGCGGTGGAGGAGCGAGCGGGGACTGGTGACGGTCGACGGCGATCGGATCAAGCAAGCCATTGCGACTCCGGCGTTTCCGCCGGCGGCACACCGCGTCTTCAAGCCGGCGAAGGCTTGAGTCTCGCATATAGACTGACAACCAGCTTGGATCTTGTGGGGCGGGCATTCTGCCCCACATCAGCCCGATGGAAAGTGCACATTTGTCGCCAGAATTGTCACTGTATTAAGCGAACATCAAAAGCCGGGGAAGCTCCGGTCAAGTTAATTAAGGAGAAGAGCGTATGACTAGTCAAATCACAGCAGCCGTAAAACAACCCGGCCGCGAAGTTTCGCGGCACGGACACTTCAGGTTCAATCTCGCAATCGTGGCAGCGATGCCGCTGTTCCTGGCCGCCGGACTGCCATTCGGCGCGAGGGCGAACCCGATTCTTTACATTGTGACGCAAAACAATATTAGCGGAACAAACCCAACAAGCGACACCAACACACTGATGTCCGTCGACCTCGGGGCGCCTCTCGTGGGCAGCATATTCACCGCGACGGCAATCGGGCCGACTACCCTGCAGGGAGCCGGAGGACAAACAGCGGAAATCCGCGGGCTGGCCTACGATAACATCGACGGTTTGATGTATGGGATCACGGCGCAAGGTGTTCTCGTCACGGTGAATCTGAACACAGGCGCAACAATCCCTCTGCTCACCCTGCCTTACTACGCCCAGAGCTCCTTCCAGAACGAATGGAGCGGCATGGCTTTCGATGGAACCGAGAATCTCTATGTAGTAAATGCTTCCGGCGCGCAGGAACTGGTCAAGATCAATCTCGGTTCGGGTCCGCCGGCGCTGACTCTCGTAGGCAGCGTATATTACCAGGGCGTCGGCTTTCGTGTTCCACTTCAAATCCTGGGCCTTGCCTTTTCAAACGGCGTCCTTCTTGGGAGCGATCGCTCTAACGATACTCTCGTCACCATCGACACCGCTACCGCGGTCGCCGCCTATACTTATGGCGACTCCGTTGTCATAAACAATGTGCAAGAGATTGCCTTTGGTCCGACGGGTACTCTGTATGTGGTCTTCGACCACGTAGCCAGCAGCGATAATGCCGGCCTCGCGACATTCGATTTCGCGCCTCAGCTCAGTGCTACGGAAATAGGAGAGCTTCCCTTTCAGATCGATTTCAACGGCTGCCAAGGTTGTGGGAATAGCACCTACGGCGCGGGCGGGTTAGCCTTCGGTCCGGAGGGTTACGTTGAGGTTTGTAAATCGTCGTCCACCAAGAACCCGGTCCCGGCTAACGGAATCTACAGCTTCACCGTGTCGGGGAGCGCTTTCAGCAGCAGCGCTAATCCGCTTATGGTTCCCGTTGGCGAGTGCTCAGGACCTATTCCGGTTGCTCCCCAAACGGCCACAATTACCGAACTGCCGGTGCCCGGCGTCGGTGTCAGCGCGATCACGGCGTTCGGCTACAGTGCGCCGCCGAGATCCCAAAAGGAAAATCTCCTGGAATCGTACGATCTGCAAACACGAACCGCCACCGTACTTGTGGTGCCATCCGCCACTGCGGGCGACACGTCGTCGGAAACCATCGCGACCTTTACAAATTATGAAGCGCCGCCCGGTCAGTTGAAAGTCTGCAAGATAGCCGGTGCGGGTGTTGCCGCCAATACACCTTTTACTTTCACGGTAAACGCGGGAACCCCTTTTACAGTGGAGGCGGGTCCCCTGGGCCAGGGCGGCTACTGCGCCGTAGTCCCTGGCAAGTTCCAGGTTGGGACCTCGGAGACCGTTACGGAGACGGTACCCGCCAGCTATGCGGCGCCGGCAATCACGGTGAATGGCGCAAGCACGCCGAGCGCCGGCTGCCAGCCAAGCCCTGGCTGCGTCGTTGCTGAGATGGGACCTGGCATCAACGAAGTGTCTTTCACCAATAGCGTGCCCGGGCAGTCGCAAAACATGGGGGCCCCTTTCGCCAACCTCGACATGGTCAGTTACTCTCTCGTGAGGCAGATGGCCGTTACGGGCACGCAGTCGTACATGACGTACCGGGCGGATCTGTTGAACAGGGGGACCACGGCCATGGGCCCCATAACTGCCACTCTGACGAGCCTCGATCCTTCCATTGTTCAGGTGATGGGGCAAGGTGCGCTGACTTTCGCGTCGGCGCCGGCCAACAGTCAGACCGCCAGCAGCAGCACGTTCACAGTCCTGACCAACCCCGACACTCCGCTCGATTTCTCAAAGCTGAGCTGGACGTACCAGTCCACGCGGAGCATCTCGCCGGGGCATTAGAGGCCGCCGTCCGACATGCAATTCCTATGACGATCTGGCCGGGCCGTAAAATCCCGGCCAGATGCCCGTTGAGACTCGCATAATACAGTGACAACCAGCTTGTATCTTGTGGGGCGGGCATTCTGCCCCGGGGTCCCCTCTGGGGCAGCTTTCAGCCGGCCCTGGCCGCCTGAAAAGGCGGCTGCGGCCAAGATTGGCCGCCCCACGTCAGCCCCGATGCGAATCTCAACGCCGCAAGCGGCTCTAGCCGTACCAATCCCACTGCGAACCGATCCATGGAAACTTGAAACACGTTTGTAACATTGGCTGGACTTGTGTCATCATCAATCCACGAGGGTTTCCTGGTGTGGATCGGGGAGGGAACGATGAACTGTCTGCCGGACTTGTGTGGGATTAAAAGTAAGGCTCGCCGTCTCCTTCCGAATTGCTTAAGCGCTGGCATCAACTTCAACTCTTAAGGAGAAACAAATGTATTACCAACGAAACCGATCCAAAACCATGCTGCACGTTCTGGCGGCGCTGCTGCTGTCCGCCGCGATGGCTGCCGCAGCCATCCCCGGTCTTTGCGACACCGGCTTTTCAAACAACACGTGTACCGGTCTGGTACCCGTTGGCGGGACCGACGGCAACTGGCAAATCGCCTTTCCGTACCCCACGGCTCCGTCCAGTTCCCCGATCCCAAATCCGTGTGCGGCCCCTCAGTGCGGTACAACTGGGCTGACCTTTGAACCAGCCTGGGTTGACACGCCCGATCCTTCCTGGCTCAAGAACAACAAGACTTCGGAATGGATCACTCCACAGGTAGAAGACAGCCTGGGAGGGCACTATGTCTATGCGATCACCGTCCCGGTCCCTACCGGCGATGGCCACGTGACCATTGTCGGCGAGCTTCTGTCCGACAATGAAGTTGAAGCGATATACCTGAGCAGCGGGGCTACTGAGTGTCTGCCGGTAGCCGGCTATCCCTATGACAACGCCGCCGTGAATTCGCCCTCCAACTACACCACACCATGGACGACGTTCAAGATTACCAGTGCGCCAGTCAGCGCTGGCGGCACCGCTACGCTGTATTTTGTGGTCCGGAATCGAGGCGTTGGCGGGGTTGACAGCAGTCCCACGGATACGGGCCTGCGCGTGCAGTTCAGTTCCACTTCCACATTTTTGCCCTGACGGGTCCAGGTGCGTACTCGCGCCCGCTGGCTGGCCAACGGCGCGAGTACGTATCGATGTCATTCTCTTGCGGGTTTAGTTAGAGGAGATCCAGAGCCGAGGGAGAACGCCCCTGAGCCAGCACGGGTGCTAAACGGTTTTGGGGGAACCGCTCCCTTACGGTCGCGGCTCGGCAGCAGTCTCGTTGATTTCGCAGGGCTTACCGAGCCCGAGCCAGTAAGACTCAGGTGCGAACCACCAACCGCAGCCTCAGCGGCGTCTTCCGTGAGGGCCTGAAACGTATCGCTTCCGAGCGGTATTGGCAGCGAGTTCAGGTCATCGCCCAGCCCAAAGCCCAAGCCCTAGCAATCGGTTTTCGATGCGATCGAGGCCCAAGACACACTGGAGCTCTGCATTTCACACCCGATCATCGAAGAGGTTGCGAAAGTGTTGGCCCGAGCTGGAGGGCGAGCTTCGCTCGCCTGGGCCGATTAGCAATCGGCCCGCAGGTTGCCAACCTGCCCCACAGCTCAGCCGGTTCACTTGCGAAAGCCGGCGCAACCCGGTATGTTTAGGCTTCCCTATGTCCAGCAAAACACCCATCACCGTCGCGCATGGCGACGGCATCGGCCCCGAAATCATGGCCGCGACCTTGCACATCCTGGAAGCCTCCGGAGCGGCCCTCGACATCGAGACCATCGAAATCGGTGAGAAGGTCTACCTGCGCGGCAACACCGCGGGTATCGAACCCAGCGCTTGGGAGTCCCTGCGCCGCACCAAAGTATTTCTGAAAGCCCCCATCACCACGCCGCAGGGCGGCGGCTTCAAGAGCCTCAACGTCACCGCGCGCAAGACCCTGGGCCTGTACGCCAACGTGCGGCCGTGCGTTTCCTACCACCCGTTCATCGACACGCTGCATCCGGGCATGGACCTGGTGATCGTGCGCGAGAACGAAGAA
>Ga0182016_10006148_pt1 | contig 12691 bp, 10 predicted proteins | sample 712S2MmetaG_FD_120491 | JGI IMG/M metagenome (GOLD analysis project Ga0182016, IMG submission 120491) | Permafrost microbial communities from Stordalen Mire, Sweden - 712S2M metaG | ecosystem: Environmental > Terrestrial > Soil > Wetlands > Permafrost | place: Sweden: Stordalen | collected...
CGGCCCATGCGTCGCAACTCGGCGAGCGACAGGCGCAACCCCTCGTATACGATCTTGCCCTTGCGCAACTTGACCTCGCAGATGCCGTGCGGTTTCTTGGGATCGCCGCCGTTGCGCATATCCTCGATCAGAAAGGTTCTGGCGCGCGGCACGGTGAGCAGAGCCTCACGCGCCCACTTGTGCGTAATGTGCGAAGGGCACATCACCAGCGTAGTGCTGGGCCGCCCCTCCGCCAACACATGGATCGTGCCCAGCGCCATATACGTCTTGCCGGCCCCGCACTCGGCTACGATCCGCGCGGACTTGGCTTTGCGTAGGTACTTCGCAGTGCCGGTGATGGCGAGCGCCTGCGCAGGCAGCGCCTTTCGCAGGAGCGTTGCAATGCGCGGCGCGACAGGGTCTTTCGTGCCTTGAAGCGGTGGGTAAGTTTCGAGAATTCTGGACCCGAGCTCAGTGGCATGGGTGCGGAGGTAGGAATACACATCGGTATCCATCGGAAGACCTCGCGAAATCGGAGTGATTGCTTCAACTGAAAAAGGTTGATGGTCCACCCTCCCGGTGCCTTACGATAATTGAAGCACTGGAGTAACCGGAAACATGGTTCTTGAGATCGTCCGAAAGCAAACGCCCGAGGAAGAGGAACTTCTTCGCAAACGGGAGGAATTGGCCTCCGTTCGAGCCGCATTGGCGGAACGCGAACTGGAACTGGCCGATTTTCGCGCCCAGTTGAAGAGCTTCGAAGGCCGCTATCTGCGGCAGGTCGGCGTACTGTATGCCGAGTTGGATGACTGGGAAGCCAAAATCGCAGAGATTGAAGCCTCGCTCAAGCCTTCGACGACTGCAAGCCAACGTGCCCAGGAAACAAGGAAACGGGCGGAGGAAACCCACGAGGCAACTCATGGGGAGGCGTCCAAGGCGAGGGATTTTCAGCCATCAGCGGACCTGAAGAGGCTCTTCCGGGAAGCTGCCAAGCGTATCCATCCTGATTTTGCCAAGGATGAGGCAGACCGAGAACTCCGTACTCGATTGATGGCTCAGGTGAACGCGGCTTACAGTCAAGGGGATGCCGATGCGCTCCAGAGAATCCTTGATGAATTTGGGAACTCGCCCGAATCCGTACAGGGTGAAGGTGTTGGGGCTGAACTTGTGCGCATCATCCGTCAGATTCATCAGGCGAAGAAGAACATCGCGGCCATAGAGCAGGAATTGAGTTGTTTGCGCGCAAGTGAGATCGCGCAACTGAAGCAGGACGCTGAGACTGCCGAGCAGGATGGAAGAGACCTTCTTGCCGAACTTGCTGCCGACGTTCGCGAGAGGATCGATGGAGTAAAGAAGAAGCACAAGGCACTGTCAGCGGAGTTAAAGACAAATGGCCGATAATCATGATCTTCTGATTCTGCCAGAACAAGGCGATTCATCGATTGTTCTGTCGGAACCACGATCTAACCTTGCTGCTCGGGGCCGTAAAGATGCATCAGAGATCCTGAAGATCGATATCGGAGAAAGATGCTTCGCTGGAGTTATGGTCAAAGGAAAATGGGGATTTATTCGAAAAAACGGGACATTTATTGTTGAGCCCAAGTATGGAATTGTAGAGCATTTTTCTTCTAAACTTGCTGCCTTTTCATATTCGACTGACCGTAATGAAGCACGCTGGGGCTACTTGGATCTTAGCGGATGTGTTTCTGTGCCGGAACAATTTGAAAAGGCGGGCGAGTTTTGCGAAGGTTTAGCAGCCGTGATGTACAACGGGAAGCATGGCTATATCCGCAGGGATGGGACCTTCGCTATCGAGCCGAGATTTGAATTTGCACAGCCCTTTAGAGATGGGAGTGCTGTCGTGAGAATTGGGAGCAAGGCCCGCCTTGTCGACAAATTGGGCAAGTATGTCGGGGGAGTTTTCGACGCCATTCACCAGTCCAGCGGAAGAGCTCTAGAAGTAAGAATCGGTGCAAAATCTGGATTTGTGAACCGGCAAGGAGAGCTTTTGATTGATCCCACGTATGAGGTTGTACGCGATGTGGATGGAGGATACGGCTGGTCCGCAAGGGTAAGTTGGGGCGATGCGATGGGCCTAATAAGTTATGATGGGAACCTTATAACTATCGCAGAATCTGGGTGGATCATAACGAGGTACGATGAACCGGATGGGGTTATACACCTCTGTTCAAGAAGCCTCAATGGACATGAACGATTTATTGATAGAGATGGAAAAATGTTGTTCGAGAGGAAAACCACGAAAAGGGCTGTTGGAAGCTTTAACGGTGGAGTTGCACTTGTCTCATGCGATTTCCCATACTACATAGACAAAAACGGAAAGCGCCTTACTGAAGATTCTTCGAGGGCCATTGGGAAGTTTTCTGGAGGCCGCGGAATTGTGGAGAGTGGCGGACGGTATGGCTATATAGATGCGGTCGGAAATCACATAACACCTGTCCAGTATTTAGATGCCAATCAGTTTATGGATGGCTACGCCCAGGTGCTTGTTGAAAATGATGGATGGCAATGGATAGATATAAACGGAGATCGTGTAGCAGAGCCACACTTCAAAGAGAATGGAAATACACCGCTTCGCGCAAAGCCTTTTGATGATCCGTGGGAGACGCGTCCTGTCAGAACTATTCCGCCCCATTTCAAAGAGGGGTTTTGCAGCGTATTGGTCAACGGAAAATGGGGCTATGTAAATACCAAATGCCAAGTGGTAGTTCCGCCAATATATTCCCACGCAAGATCCTTTTTTAATGGAATAGCTGCCGTGGGAGATGAGAACGGCAAGTGGGGATTCATCGATAGTGCAGGAGAACTAGTCATGTCCTGTCAGTTCGACCAGGTACGGACTCTTGAGAATCCTCGATCTTACTAAAGATCGAAATTCGCCAGACAAGTCAAGCGGAGAGGCGTCTATTTTTCACAAGGCACAGGTATTCGTCTAACACTGCTTGGCCAATGGTAAATTTGTTTGGGGACGCGGAATTGTCGTATTCTCCGATCCTCCGGTATTGGCGTTCATGATTCTTGTCACGATAGGATTCTGTGACGCACCCACAATGCTCGCACCGATGCAGAGTTCCACCATGATTCAGGCGAACATGCCGAATGTCAGTCTCGGTCATTTTGATCTGTTCCGGTATTACTTCTACCAGTTTCGGGTGAGAGCAGGTGGGGAGGATACATGTAAGCCCCGGCTTTTTCTTCGGTATAGTCTCTTTACCTCTTGCAACAGCGGGGCGTGTGCTTCCTCGCATAGATTCACCTCACAGTACCATGATGCCACCGCTTTTTGATCCTCGCCACAACAATCAGTTTCGTTCGAGATTATCTAAATTGCGAAGTTTCTGGTGCATAAAGTGCTACCCTTCGCTGTCAAACGATGAGCAACTCGGCACTCATGACCAGTTGCCATGAGTGGTTTGGCCAGATGATGGGGCCATTCATCTGCGAAAAACTGAGAGCCTTTGACTGCAAGCCCTCCCCGATCCACCCAAGCACTTCCTCGGTTGTCGCCGAGATCAACACCGGCTGGCAGCCAATACCGTCCAGCGGCTTGAAGCGTTCTTCCGCCTCCAAAACGCCGAGGACATGATCGGCCCATGATGGTTCGGCTGGCAGACCGAGAAAGCTCACCAGCGTAGCCCAGGCTTGATCGCTCTGGTATCCCAGCAGAATTGTCCGCCCCACGCCGCCATTGGTGTAAAGTGCTTCCGAAACAGCCACCAGGTGCCGCACGGGATGCTTCCGGTCCGACAAGCTCACGGCTCCCTTGTAGCAGGAGGCGTGTTCGCCGAGTGAGACCTCCTTCACTTCGCCGTCCGGGAAGGTCAGCGTGAACGTGGCTTTCTCATGCACAGCCGCGGTGATCGCGCCCACGTCGGAATCGTTGCCAAAGACGCTGATGAGATGCGCCTGTTCGTCCTCGCCCACATAGCGGTCCACCCGCAGCCGAATCCGTGTCGAGGTCTTCTCCGTCATGCGGTGATACTCAAGCAACCCGAGCCTCAGGTGCGCATTCTGCATCGTCCTCTCCTTCCGGCTTCGTCGGCGTCTCGGTCAGCTTCAGGGTCCTTCCATCGGCATAGACCAATCGCAACTCGTTCGCCCATCGTTCCCGGTGATGGATGATCTGCTCATCGCCGTCCTCCTCGACGAAGGTGGTCACGTGCTTGACCGACCTCCATCGCGCGATGTGCCGGTCTTCGCCCTGACCGAAGACTCCATTCAACAGGCCTGCCGTACAAAGCAGCCCCACATGGCCTCCATGCAGCGGCGTGATCGGACGGCCCGTGGCCACGTCCTCGCGCGGCATCAGAAACGGCAACGTCTGCTTCCATGCGCCCGACATCGGCAGCAAGTCTTCCAGCAAGTCATACGGAAGCCCACGGTAACTCAGAGTTGCCTCTCCTGTTGGAGGCACGGAATACGGCTCACACGTGTCCGGCGCCAGCTCCGGCAACGCCTGGAAACTGCCATAGGGGCTGATGCGCTGAAGTTGCCGCCGCGCCTCTTCGACAGCCACGCCCCGCACATTGCGACGAACACCAAGCACCGCGATCTGCCGGAAGCGGACCGACTCTTCGTCGGTCATGCGAAAGATATTCAGCCGTGCGAAGTGCGAACTGAGTACCCCGGCGCACTCATGCAACCGCTCGAACGGAATGACCAACACCAGTACGCCCTCCATCACCAGCCAGCGGAAGGTGTGTTCGAGAAACAGGCGCTCCATGCGGCTGTTTCCAATCGAGCCGATCTCAGAATCGTAGGGCGGATTCAGGTACAGCAGCGAGAAGGATTCCGGCTTGGCCACTGCGTCAAACGTATTACCTTGGATCGTCTCAATACCCGTGGAACTCGCAGCCAGTGCCCGCTCGGCATCGAGCTCCACACCATAGCGGCGCACGTCGGCATCGCGGGTAATCAGGTTGAGAGCCACGCCTTGCCCCACGCAAGGATCGACCACCGAGGTCGCTCCTGTGAAGCTGAGAAGTTGACGAAGATTGGTGCCTTCGCTCACTGGGAGCGGATAGAAGCCCATCTTAAGTTTCGCTACACTCCTGGCCATCGAGCCTCCTTTCTACCGGTTCTTGTTTGTGTCACTTGAACCATAAAATGGCACCAAGTGCCAAGTTATGCTTCCGAGACATTAGTGCGGTCGGCGCAATCACCTGATGGTGGCACTGCAAACGCCGGTCTATACAAAGCTGGCTGAATTGGTTCCATACCGGTATCGCCCAGCGAGGCTCAGTCTCTCTGCCCGCGCAGACAGCAGCAGATACTCTTGGAATTGCTTGCGACAGTAATTGCACTTACTGCCGCTTTATGCTTCTCTTTTGTACTTAGTGCCACTTTATCGTTCAAACGAGGCTCGCCGCCCATGAGGACACGGGCTGATCTGAAAGGAATACAAATGCATTGGTGCCACTTTATGCTTCAACCCGGTGCCATTTTATGGTTCAAGGCACAGTTTGAAATGACTGGCAAAATGCGAAGCGCCAGATGACACCGCATGACAAGGGTCGGTGCCAACCAGTCAGTCCATCGCTTATCCTTGTTGGGGAGGTGCTGACCGCACCATGACGAAATCCATTCTTTCCGAAATCGATGCCGAGATTGCTCGTCTCAGGCAAGCCAAGGCACTTTTGAGTTCCGCAGGAACAACCGCAATCAAGCGCAAGCCGGGCAGGCCGTCCAAGGCAGCAGCCATCGTCGTTCCAGTTGCCCAAAAGGCGAAGAAGCGCAAGAAGATGAGCGCAGAGGGGCGCGAACGCGTTCGTCAAGCACAGATCAAGCGCTGGGCTGCGGTGAGACAGGCCGCCAAGACCACGGCCGCTCCATTGTCGAAGTCGAAGAAGAAAACCGCGAAGACCGCTGCCTGACAGGCAGCGAGGGTGTGGTCACAAGACTCAACACAGCGATCCAGGCACCAGGAATTGCTGATGTCGCGGATTTGTCGCTTGAGTCGCCCGAAACCCGGAAGTTTGTAGGTCTTGGGTATTCGCTGAGCGCATCGGCAATTTGCGTAAATCCAGAATCCCTTCTGGCGCAATCGGCGTCTTTCGATACCCATTCTGCATTTGTACACAAATAATCCTCGATAAGCTCGTAACGGCCGAATGCAGGGGCACCCTCTACAGCACGGTTGACTTGATAGGGGGAAAGAAGGACAAAGGTCTAGAATGGACGTAATCGCTGTTCAGTCAACATTTGGAGAGTCAGCAGCATGGCTGCATTGAAGAACTTACTCCTCTCGGAAAACCTCCACATGGCGTGGGCAAAGGTCAGGCGGTATTACGCCACGACCGATGCTTGGTATGACGAACTCGCGGTCGCAAAGTTTGAGGCGAATCTTGAATCCGAGTTAATGAGTATTCGCGATCAGTTTTCAAGGGGAACATACTCTTTGTCTCCGCTTTTGCCGCTGCCGCAGCCCAAGAAGCCTGATCCTGACGGTCATCCTAAGGTACGTCAGGCATTCTGGGTCCAGGTTCGGGATCAGGTCGCGTGGGCGGCATTCGTGAATGTCATTGGCCCTATGCTCGAAGAGAAAATGCCGACCTGGAGCTATGGCAACCGGCTCTACCGGCCTGTCTGGTACGACAGCCCCGATTTACACCCAGAGTTGCGCTTCGGCCCTTTTCGCAGCTCGGACGGCTTGTTGTATCGGCGCTTCCAGCACAGCTGGCCCCTTTACAGACGGCATATCTACCTAACCGTTCGGGCAATGAGCCTGAAGAAATACCAGACAGAGATTGAACTCAGCGATGCAGATCGGCGCGTGCTTCAGTCCGAGCAGCGCAGGACGCGGCGCCTGCCTTATCTGAGGAGTGATTACTGGAAGAACCGTGCCCGCAATCCGTATTGGGTAAGCCTTGATCTTGAAAAGTTTTACCCCAGCCTCCACACCTCGACAATCGCGTCAAATATACGCGAAAACTGCAAGGACGCTGCAGATATTGCCGGGATACTCCTCGATGGCCTCCTTTGCTTCCGTATCGATTTTACCGGCTGGTCGCAGCGCGAGCTCGCTAAAATGGGTCTAACGAACGAAGCGGCGAACTTTCCTCACGTCCCTACGGGATTGATGGTGGCTGGCTTTCTGGCTAATGTAGCCATGCTCCAAGTGGACTCACTGGTTGATGCGAATATAGAAGCGTCCCAGATCGCTCATTTTCGCTATGTGGATGATCACGTCATTCTGGCTCCAACGTTTGACCGTCTTGAGGGATGGGTCCGGTGGTACGAAGAGGTGCTCGATAAGAAAGGGATCGGCGCGAGGTTCAATGTCGAGAAATTTGAACCAAAGGAATTTGGGGACTACCTGTCTCTCGATCAAGATAACAACCTCAGAGATAAGAGCCTTGACTTTAAGTCCCCCGCAGTCCAGGCCTCGAAGCTGGATCCTCGCTTCCCGACTCCTTTAATGACCAAGACGCTGGCGAAGGTCTCCGAGATCGGGCGCCTTGACTTCGATCTTCTGGATGCACGGGAGGAAGAAGTTGCGCTTAATGATCTTGAACACCTGCTCCTGGCCCCTTTGCCGGATACGGAGTTACCTGCAGCGACGCGAGTTTCTTTCGCTGCGACCAAGATCGCGCGCATCGCCGCGGGCAGGCAGGAGTCAAGGCAGACACTCGTCGCCCTTGAACGCCAGTCTTTTTACTTATCGAAGCGGATACATGAGACGACCGAGCAGTTGCAGGATGTGGCAGTCGCAAAAGGTATTCACAGGGCAATGCGCCAGCAGCTAACATCAGACCGGGCACGCGTTTTCCTCATCAAGGACGATATCAAGAAAATCCGCCGACAGATCGAAACGCGAGAGAGCAAGGAGAGGACTCGCGTCTTCTCCATCTTGATGAAGGCCGTCCGCGAGCATCCAGAAAAATTGCGTCTGTGGGAAAGGGTCCTTGAGTACTGTCAAATTGCCGGCTACGACAGTCTGGACTCGATTATCGAAGAACAGCGGCGTCAGATGGCGAAGAATCCAGTAGCCGCGCGAATCTTGACGGCTCGGTTGCTGCAAACCTTCGCCAGGCAATCGATTTGGTGCGTATGCCTCCTGGGTTCGGAGGAATATCCGCCCCGACGACACCTCGCCGCGAAGAAATATCTAAGAGCCTGTCTCCGCGTTCCCAAACAATTACTGCGATCGGCCGAGCCGAAATTCTACGAGGAGCTCTCGGCCAAGCTATGTGAAGCGGCAGCCGGGATCGTGCGCTTGACCATCAAGAACATTCGACCAAACGAGTCGCTTTCGACCGAGGATATCTCCGCAATCTCTTACCTTAGTGGAAAGGTCGAAGGGGTGAATTGGTCAAAAGTGCGATCGAAGTGGCTTGAGGAATCAGGCTATAGTCTTGGTTCGTGGGCCTGGTGGGCGGACACCGCTACGCAGCCGAAGCTAGCTTCTTCTCCTGGGCCGGTCTGGCGGACATTGGCTAAGCAGCTTGATCCCGATGAAGCCACTGCTTGGGCAGCCTTGTCACGCTATCCAGCGGCGCTACCTGGCCTCTCGCGCGTGTTGACCATTACTCCGCAGAGCTTACCGATGCAGAATCGTGTCGACTGGGTATTGGAGTCGATCTCTAAACAGCCGGATGCCATCAGTCTTTACTCGAAGCACAGCATCCTGGGCAGAATGGTCACATCGATAACGCGTCCGCAGCCCGATATGGTGAGTCTGCGTACCTGGTGCGACTGGACAAAAGAACGGGAAACGGTTTCGCCCTTCGACCCGAGGGTCAGCGAGTGGACTGCCCTTCAACTTGCGCAGAAGATACTCTCGACCGTTCGGCGAAATGGGAGAGAACTCCCCGTCCATTGGTCTGAATTCTGGGTCCCTTTTTCCTGGCCGCAGCCGACTGACCAACTTCACAGCTGGGAGTCATGGCGCAGGCAGGTAAGAAACGGCAAGCTGCTTCGCCGTCCAATTCGATTCGATCAGCTGCGCGAGACGGAGAGTCTAGCCGGAGGAGCAATAGAGTTCAACCGCATTCGCGAGGTCGCAATTCTCCTGCTGGGATTGTTGCGCAAGGACTTTTCCTGGCCCGCGCTCTGGAATGCTTCTGAAATGCAGCTTGAATTCAAAGAAGTGACTCGTTCGCTGATACGGCAGGCGAACGCGTCATCGTGGACAACCGCAATTTTAGAATCGTGCCTACTTCCCCGCCAACTAGAGACTCTTCTCTTCGATATGAAAATCCTGAGTGGCTTCGAAGGTGATGACGACACGGCTCACGATCCACCGCGGATCTTCACGGTGAAGAGATTAGGCCGCTATCTGGACAGAGCCGTTGAAGTCCTCGAAGGCGGACAGATGACGGTTCATAATCACCAGCCGCGGCAACTCGTTCCGATTCGAATTGAGCAGATCTCGCGAGAAGAGTGGGCGGTCGAACTCGACCACGACGAAACGCATGAGGATGATGATCAGTGATGGATAGCGAATACGCTGAGCACGTGCATGTCGGTCTGATTCAAACCAACCTTGACGCTTCCTCTGCGTGGCGTAATGGCCCACCTATGATCGTCGATGAGCAGGAGGCGACGTGGGAGGACATCCGCTGGGCGTTTCGGAGCTTTGCGGCCTCCGATCCAAAGCCGGAGATCGTGCTTCTTCCGGAGCTGGCTCTGCCGCGAGGACGCATTGCAAGCCTGAGAAAAATTGCCGCGTCCACCGGGACGATTGTCATTGCGGGGCTCGACTACAGAATTGACCACGTCCGGAGAATTGTCTGGAATGAGGCCATGGTTATGATCCCGGGTTCGCCGCGGATTGCGCATGGATCGAGAGTGCCCGCGTCTGTCGTGGTGGGAAAGACATTTCCCGCCGCTGAGGAGCGGAAAAAGCTTCAAAGTGTAGGCTGGACATTCCGTGGCGATCCCAAGCTATGGCTCTTCAGGGCCGATGATATCGGCGACTTCGGAGTATCCATCTGTTACGACCTGATGGATCTTGAACGGGCGCTTCTCTATCTGGGCAGAGTTCATCATATGTTTGTGCTCGCGTACAACAAGGACACTGAATCGTTCAGGCATCATGCCGAGTCGCTCGCGCGCACGATGTATTGCAACCTGATCATTTGTAATACCGGTTTCTTCGGTGGGTCGATCGCCGTATCTCCCTACCACGAGACCTGGCGACGCACGATTTATCGGCACGAAGGCAACAACATGCTGGCGACCCAAGTCATTCGCATTCCAGTGCGGAGTCTGGACGACGCGCAGCTTGAAAAGAATACTGCCGAATCCGCCGGATCGAAGAGTCCGTTCAAGAGCCTGCCGCCGGGCTGGAAGCGTCTTGGAAGCCGACCCAAGCTTCATGTTGAAGAATTTCCAGTCAAGAGTCTTGATTAGAGCTGTGGCGACCGTCCGTAATATTGAAACATTGTGCCCTCGTTGACGCTAAATTGCTGGAACATAATGCAATAAGTGTGTGTAGCGAAGATTTGTAATGTTAACTTCGCCCAGTATTCAGAAATTCGGCTGTCAACTGTCGCCCCCCCCGACGCGCTCATAGGGTATGGAATTGTCCCCCAAAGTCATCCAGCCCTATGGCGAAGTTCTCTGGGCCACCATCTTTCAAGGCCCGGAGCAGAGCCTTCTGTTCCGCAGCTTGGACCCAGCCTTCGAGGTCGCGCCCGCTCAATGCCTGATCCTTGGTTTGATCCGCCAGCAGAACGGCACCGTCGTTCAACGGAAAGCCGATCTTCCTTCCCATCAACAGATTCGCAAGCAGACGAATGCGAGCATTCCGGTCCGGCAATGGGATGACAAGTTTCTCCTGAAATCGGCTGCGAACGGCAGCGTCGATTCTCTCAAGATAATTGCTGGCGGCCACAAGGAAGACATGACTGTCGCGGGCGCTGATACCGTCCATTTCCTGGAGCAGTTGGCCGACGATCTCATCTGTCAACTGGTCATTGCCGCCCGCCGCCGCGCGATCAGGCGCAATGACGTCCAACTCATCCAGAAACAGAATCGCTGGCGCACTGGACCGCGCGCGCTCGAAGAGTAGTTTCACGCGATTACCGCTCTGGCCGAGGTAGTTGGCCTTCACATCGGCCGTGGTAGCCGCGATGAAGGTCAGCCCGCTCTCGTTGGCGAGCGTGCGGGCAACCTGCGTCTTGCCCACGCCGGATGGACCGGCCAACAAAAGGCTCCGGGGAATCGAGACTCCCTGCGCTTGCCACTTCTCCGCGTCGCGGAGCAGCGCGCAGACCAGTTTGAGCCGGTCGAGAACCGCATCGTCGAGCACCAGAGTCTCCCATCCGGCCTTGCTGTCCACCTTGGTATTGTGCGACTTTCTCGCCGCGCCGATGGCGTCCAGAAAATGCTCCTGCGTGGGTTCCGCAGGATACGCAACCGAACGCACGGACTGCGCGAGTTGCTTGAGATCCCGGCCGCTCATTCCCTGGGTCAGCGCCGCCGCTTCCCAGGGCGCATCGACCGAGAGGCCCAATGCTTTGACTTCCTGCGAAAGTATCTGGCGCCGATCTTCCACGCCGGGGAGTTGCAACTCGATCTCCCAGCCAAAACGCGAGAGAATGGCGTCATCGAGCATGTCGCGCCGGTTGGTAGCTCCAATCACCCAGACCTGCGCATTTCCACGGATGCCATCCCACTCGGCCAGGAATGCGTGGACGATGTCGGTGGCGAACGTATCTGTTTCGGCTGCGCCCCGACGGCCAAGAATTCCTTCGCACTCGTCGATGAAGATGATCGCCGGCTGATGCTTTCGTGCCCGATCCCAAACCTCGCGAACGCGCTTGCCGCTTGCTCCCACGGTCTGCTGCTTCAGGTCGGCCAGAGAAAGCATTTGAAAGTCGCAGCCCATCATCTCTCGAAGCGTGCGAGCAACGAAAGTCTTGCCCGTCCCCGGAGGCCCTGTGAGCAGCAGGCCACGCGGGGCAGCCCGGTCATTCCGCTCGAAAAGTTCTGCCCTGCGCAGGAGGTCGAGCTTCTGGCGTTCGGGAATATGAACTCCGCTCCACGACTCTGCCGCCTTTTCGATCCGCTGTGAACTCGCGGTGGCGCGCGTCAACTGGTCTTTCTTGTTCCAGCTTGCACGAAGAGCTGCGAATCTTTCCTCCGCAAATCGCAACTGAGGTTGAAAGCCGGCAAGCTGTTGGGCGAAGGCTTTGTGCGGCGCCTCCTGCATATTCCAAGAGACACCGTTCTTGGTGTAGGTGAACGTTTTGAAATTCACGTACGCGCCCGATGGATAAATCATGAATAAGATATCGCTGCGCCAGTGAACAGCAACGATGGGCTTTCCCAGCTCATATTCCTTGCCGTCATAGTCCGGCAAATCGACTACATCGTATTTGCCGGTCATTCCTGGAACGCGAACCACGTTCATTGGGTTGTGCGCAAGCGGTATCCATAGCTCGACTCTTGCATTTCTCAAGAAAGCGCGTCTGGCTTCGCGAATGAGTCCGAAGTGCCACCCCCACAATCGGCGCAAGGGCGCACCCAGATCGTTCACGCTGCGCTTCAAATACTCGCGCAGAAAGGTTGTGTGATGGGTGCAGAAATAGTCCCAGGCACACTCGGCATCGACATCCGTGGAAGTCTGTTGCAATTGGCCAACAGTCTCATCACAGATTCGCTTGCGCTCTGCCCAGTATTGTTCCAATGCCGTGGTCATGGGGGAAGTCTCCACAACAATACCGTCATTGTAAGACGAAATGGCCGC
>Ga0182016_10006149_pt1 | contig 12689 bp, 6 predicted proteins | sample 712S2MmetaG_FD_120491 | JGI IMG/M metagenome (GOLD analysis project Ga0182016, IMG submission 120491) | Permafrost microbial communities from Stordalen Mire, Sweden - 712S2M metaG | ecosystem: Environmental > Terrestrial > Soil > Wetlands > Permafrost | place: Sweden: Stordalen | collected...
GCGCGGCGTGTGCGCGCATATATGAATTTGGTTTCCGTGGGACGCCGTATCGCAAGGTGGGCCACGGCAAGGTCACCGAAAAAATTGAATACCTGTCGGCCGACCGCGAGGAACAGTTCATCGTGGCGCAGGCGAATTCGCCGATTGATGACAAGGGTCATTTCACGACGGACCGCGTGGTCTGCCGCCAGCGCGGCGAGTTCATTGACGTGGAACCCGCGAAGGTGGATTTCATGGACGTTTCGCCGAAGCAGCTTGTTTCCATCGCTGCGTCACTGATTCCGTTCCTCGAACACGACGACGCGAACCGCGCGTTGATGGGTTCAAACATGCAACGCCAGGCCGTGCCGCTGCTCGTCACCGACGCGCCGCTCGTCGCCACCGGCATGGAAGAACGCGTCGCCCGCGATTCCCGCGCCGTGCTGGTGTCGGAAGAATCCGGCAAGGTCGCGTCCGTCAACGGCAACCAGATCATCATCACCGCCGACGGCAAGCTGCCCGAAGGCAAAAAGAAAATTAAGCATGATCCGGAGAACGGCATTTCCGTTTATCCGGTGCGCAAATTCATGCGCTCAAATGCGGCGACCTGCATTAACCAGAAAATTCTGGTGGAGAAGGGCGACCACATCAAAAAAGGCCAGGTTCTGGCCGACGGTCCCTGCACGCAGGGCGGCGAGCTCGCGCTCGGTCGCAACGTGCTCGTGGCGTTCATGCCGTGGAACGGTTACAACTTCGAGGACGCGATTCTCATCAGCGAGAAGATCGTCAAGGAAGACATCTTCACCTCGATTCACATTGATGAATTTGAAGTGGCGGCCCGCGACACGAAGCTTGGACCGGAGGAAATCACGCGCGACATCCCGAACCTCGGCGATGAAGCGTTGAAGAACCTCGGCACCGACGGCGTCATCCGCATCGGCGCGGAAGTCAAGCCCGGCGACATTCTCGTCGGCAAGATCACGCCGAAGTCCGAAACCGAACTCGCGCCGGAAGAACGTTTGCTCCGCGCCATCTTCGGTGAGAAGGCCGCCGACGTGAAGGACACGTCGCTCAAGGTTCCGTCGGGAACCTACGGCATCGTCATGGACGTGAAAGTTTCGTCCAAGAAAGACGGCGAACGCACGGTCAAGTCCGCTTCCGGTGAGGAAAAACGGCACTCCAAGCAGATCGAGGCCGACCACCAGAAGAAATTGAACGAGTTGCAGGACCAGTTGACGGAAGCGTTGAGCAACATTCTGCTCGGCGAAAAAATTCCGCTCGACGTGGTGAATTCCGAGACCGGAGAAATCATCATTCCGGCGAACCGCAAGATCACGAAGACGCTGCTGCGCAAGCTCGCGACGGTCTATGACCGCATCGAGATTGATCCGTCGCCGATCCGCAACAAGATCACGGAAATCATCGGGCAGTTCAAAAAGAAGTTCGACGATTTACAGATGCAATACGACGAGGAGATGGAACGCGCCGATGCTGGTGAAGGCATTGAGGCCGGCATCGTCAAGTCGGTGAAGGTTTACATCGCGTCGAAACGTAAATTGTCCGTCGGTGACAAGATGGCCGGACGCCACGGTAACAAAGGTGTCGTTGCCAAGATCGTCAAAGAAGAAGACATGCCGTATCTCGCGGACGGAACGCCGGTGGAAATTGTCTTGAATCCGCTGGGTGTGCCGAGCCGTATGAACGTCGGACAGGTTTTGGAAACGCACTTGGGCTGGGCGGCAAAGCTGCTCGGCATGAAGTTCGCCACGCCGGTGTTTGACGGAATGAAGGAAAAGGAAATTCGCGGCTACCTCAAGCAGGCCGGTCTGCCGGAACATGCGAAGACGCATTTGATTGACGGACGCACCGGTGAGGTGTTCGACCAGGAAATTGTCGTCGGCTACATCTACATGCTGAAGCTCGGCCACTTGGTCGCGGACAAGATTCACGCCCGCGCCGTCGGCCCGTATTCGCTCGTCACCCAGCAGCCGCTGGGCGGCAAGGCGCAATACGGTGGCCAGCGCTTCGGCGAAATGGAAGTGTGGGCGATGGAAGCCTACGGCGCGGCTTACACGTTGCAGGAACTCTTGACCGTGAAGTCCGACGACGTGCAGGGCCGCACGCGCATCTACGAAAGCATCGTCAAGGGCGACAACTCGCTCGAGGCGGGCATCCCGGAATCGTTCAACGTGCTGGTGAAGGAAATGCAGTCGCTCGGCCTCGATGTGAAGGTCGGTTACACCAACCCGGCGGAACATCCAACTGACAACAGCCAGGCGGTTGCGGCTTTGACCACGGAATAAAATTATTTATGACTACTTCAAAAGAAAACGCCCGTGAGTTACTGGGCTTGGAAAAAGTCAACCAGGTGGATTACATCGGGATCACGCTCGCGTCACCCGACGCCATCCGCTCCTGGAGCAAGGGCGAAGTCAAGAATCCCGAAACGATCAACTACCGCACGTTCAAGCCGGAAAAGGGCGGCCTTTTCTGCGAACGCATTTTCGGTCCGGTCAAGGACTGGGAATGTTCCTGCGGCAAGTATAAGCGCATCAAGCATCGCGGCATCGTCTGCGACCGTTGCGGCGTCGAGGTGACGCTGGCGCGCGTGCGCCGCGAACGCATGGGTCACATCGAACTGGCCGTGCCGACGTGTCACATCTGGTTCTTCAAATGCATGCCCTCGCGCATCGGTCTGGCGCTGGACATGACGGCGCGCCATTTGGAACGCGTGATTTATTACGAAGATTATCTCGTGATTGATCCCGGCAACACGCCGCTCAAGCAGAATCAATTGTTGAGCGAACTCGAATGCCGCGAGGCGCGCGAGACCTACGGCGCGGAAGCCTTCGTCGCCAAGATGGGCGCGGAAGCCGTGCGCGAAGCGTTGGAACGCGTGGACTTGGTCAAAGGTGCGCACGAATTGGAACGCGCCATGACGGAAACCAAGAGCAAGCAGATCCGCAAGAAGCTCGCGAAGCGCATCAAGCTGTATCAAGGTTTGCATTCGTCGAAGAGCCGTCCGGAATGGATGATTCTCACGGTGCTGCCGGTGATTCCGCCGGATTTGCGCCCGTTGGTTCCGCTCGAAGGCGGACGTTTCGCAACGTCCGACTTGAACGATCTTTACCGCCGCGTTATCAACCGGAACAACCGTCTCCGCACGTTGCTCCAGCTCAAGACGCCGGAAGTCATCATCCGCAACGAAAAGCGCATGTTGCAGGAAGCCGTGGACGCGCTGTTCGACAACGGCCGTCACGGTCGTCCGGTGACCGGCGCGGGCAACCGCTCGCTGAAATCTTTGAGCGACATGCTCAAGGGCAAAGGTGGACGTTTCCGTCAGAACTTGCTCGGCAAACGCGTGGATTATTCAGGCCGTTCCGTCATCGTGATCGGACCGGAACTGAAGTTGAACCAGTGCGGTCTGCCGAAAAAGATGGCGCTCGTTTTGTTTGAGCCGTTCATCATCCGCCGGCTCAAGGAACTCGGCTACGTTCACACCGTCCGCAGCGCGAAGAAAATGATTGAGCGCCAGACGAAGGAAGTGTGGGACGTTTTGGAAGAAGTGACGAAGGGTCATCCGGTGCTGCTCAACCGCGCGCCGACGTTGCACCGTTTGTCCGTCCAGGCGTTCGAGCCGATGCTGATCGAAGGCGAGGCAATCCGCATTCATCCGCTGGTCTGCACCGCCTACAACGCCGACTTTGACGGCGACCAGATGGCCGTTCACGTTCCGCTTTCAGTGGAAGCGCAGATGGAAGCGCGTCTGCTGATGATGGCGACGAACAACATCTTCTCTCCCTCATCCGGCAAGCCGATCATCACGCCGACGCAGGACATCACGCTCGGCTGTTATTATGTCACCGCCGAACCGCGCAAGGCCGCGCCGGCGAACTCAAAGGAACTGCCGTTGTTTGGTTCCAAGGAGGAAGTCCAGTTCGCCTACGACGACGGCGGGATTAAAACGCACGACCGCATCCGGTTGGCGAATCCTGATTTCGGCCGCAAAACTGTTTACGGCGACGCGACCAAGAAAATCATCGAAACGACGGTGGGCCGCGTGTTGTTCAGCGAGATCTGGCCCGCCGAACTCGGCTTCTACAATCGCGCCTGCGGCAAGAGCCAGCTCGGCGACCTGATCTGGAAGTGCTACAAGTTTGCCGGTCACGAAAAAACCGTGATCATGCTCGACAAGCTCAAGGAACTCGGCTTCCGCGAGGCGACCAAGTCCGGCGTGTCCATCGGCATTGATGACATGATCATCCCGAAGGAACGCGACCAGGAAATCGAAGGCGCGCACAAGCAGATCAACGAAGTGGAGAAGCAGTATCGCAAGGGTGTCATCACGCCGGGCGAACGCTACAACAAGATCGTGGACATCTGGACGCATTGCACGGACCAGATCGCCAGCGTCATGTTCCGCACGCTCGAACAGAACCAGGGCAAGAAGGAATACAACCCCGTCTATTTGATGGTGGATTCCGGCGCGCGTGGCAACAAGCAGCAGGTGCGTCAGCTCGCCGGTTTGCGCGGCCTCATGGCCAAGCCCAGTGGCGACATCATCGAGAAGCCGATTTTGGCGAACTTTCGCGAAGGTTTGTCGGTGTTGGAATATTTCATCTCGACGCACGGCGCCCGCAAGGGTCTGGCCGACACCGCGCTCAAGACCGCCGACTCCGGCTACATGACGCGCAAGCTCGTGGACGTGTCGCAGGATGTCATCATCCAGGAAGAAGATTGCGGCACGACCAACGGCATCTGGGTTTCCGCCGTCTATGAAGGCGAAGACGAAGTGGTCAAGCTGGCCGACCGGATTGTGGGCCGTTTCTCCTGCGACGACATGGTCAACCCGACCAACCCGAAGGAATTTCTCATCCGGGCGAACGAGGAGATTGACGAAGAGAAGGCAAAGCGCCTTGAAGCCACGGCCATTGACCGGATGCGCATCCGTTCCGTACTCACTTGCGAAAGCAAGCACGGCATTTGCATCCATTGCTACGGCCGCAGCCTGGCGACCGGCGCGCTGGTGAAACTCGGCGAAGCCACCGGCATCATCGCCGCGCAGTCCATCGGCGAACCCGGCACGCAGCTCACGATGCGGACGTTCCACATCGGCGGCACGGCGGCGCAGGTGTTCAAGGTTCCGCAGATCAAGTCCAAGCACGATGGCACGATTCGTTTCAACGAACTCCGCGTCGTTCAACTCGAGGACGGCAACAACATTGTGCTCAACAAAAACGGCACGATTTCCATCCACGACGAGACCGGACGCGAACTGGAAACCCACACCATCGTCATCGGCGCGGTCATCTCTTTCAAGGACGGTTCGCACATCAAGAAGGGCGACACGTTTGTCCAGTGGGATCCGTATAACGTGCCGATTCTTTCCGAAAAGGCCGGCAAGATTAAGTTCCATGACATCATCGAAGGCGTGACGATGAAACAGGAAATGGACGAGACCACCGGCCAGGAAGCCATGGTCATCATTGACCACAAGGAAGATTTGCATCCGCAGGTCATCATCAGCGACGACAAGGGCGAAGTCGTGGCCAACTATCCGATTCCTTCCGGCGCGCACATCGTGCTGCATGAAGGCGACAAGATCGTGGCCGGCACCTTGATGGCGAAGACGCCGCGCAAGAGCGCCAAGACCAAGGACATCACCGGCGGTCTGCCGCGTGTGGCCGAGTTGTTCGAAGCTCGCCGTCCGAAAGACGCGGCGGAAATCTCCAAGATTGACGGCCTCGTGGACTTCGGGGCGAGCGTGCGCGGCAAGCGCTGCGTGCTCGTAAAGGATCCGCAGACCGGCACGGAAGAGGAGCATCTCATCCCGATCGGCCGTCACGTCATCGTCTTCAAGGGAGACATGGTCAAGAAGGGCCAGCAGCTCACCGAAGGCCCGGTGGATCCGCATGAAATCCTTGAGATCAGCGGACCGCAGGAATTGCAGGAACATTTGGTCGGCGAAGTGCAGGAAGTTTATCGTCTCCAGGGTGTGACGATCAACGACAAGCACATCGAGATCATTGTGCGCCAGATGTTGCGCAAGGTGCGCATCACCGAAGCCGGCGACACCCAGTTCCTTTGGGGCGAACAGGTGGACAAGCTGGAGTTCGAGGCCGAGAACGAGGCCGTCGAGAAGAAGGGCGGCAAACCGGCCGAAGCGTCACCCGTGCTGCTCGGCATCACCAAGGCGTCGCTGGAAACCGACAGCTTCTTGAGCGCCGCGTCCTTTCAGGACACGACCCGCGTGCTGACCGAGGCCGCGACCCGCTCCAAGATTGACAGCCTGCGCGGCTTCAAGGAAAACGTGATCATGGGTCACATCATTCCGGCGGGCACCGGCTTTGACTACCATCGCAAGACGCAGATCCGCGCGCTGGTGGACATCCCGGACGAACCCGAAGTCGAGGAAGCCCCGGAACCTGCGGCGGAAGAAAACCCGCTGCTCGCGTAGGCGGAAAACAATCATTCAACAGAGGCGTCCGGGCAACCGGACGCCTTTTTTGTTTACGACGCCACCTGATCAAACTCGAATTCGACGGAACGCTCCTGCTCGTCGGCATAAAGAGAGCCGCTGCCGCATCCGTCAGGAATGCGATTTTGCTCCAGATGCTGGCACAAGCGGTTTAAGCTTTGTCCGCATGGCAATCCTTGGCAAACGCAATCTTCTCTCCATCATCCGCGAGTCCAGCCCCGGCCTTTATCTGGACGGCGGCGGACTGGGCGAAATCCTGCTGCCCGGCCGCTACATTCCGAAAAATCTCGTGCCAAAGCAGAAACTCGACGTGTTTGTCTATCGCGATTCGGAAGACCGGCTCGTGGCCACCACCGAAACGCCGCACGCCATGGTCGGCGAGTTCGGCTACATGAAAGTCATCAACGTCCATCCGCAGGTCGGCGCGTTTTTGGACTGGGGGCTGGCCAAGGATCTGCTGGTGCCGTTCCGCGAACAGGAATTTCCCCTGCGCGTTGGCGACTGGGCGGTGGTCTATGTCGGCCTCGACTTGAAATCAAACCGCATCCTTGCCAGCACGCGGTTGAACCGGCACTTGAACCGCGAGCCGGTCGCGTATCGCGCCGGCCAGCCGGTGAGTTTTCTCGTCACCGACAAGACGCCGCTCGGTTACAACGCCATCGTGGAAAACGCGCATCGCGGCCTGCTTTACCAAAGCCAGTTGGCGACGGCGTTGAAGATCGGCGCGAAACTGAAGGGTTTCATCCGCGAAGTCCGCGCCAACGGGAAGATTGATTTGAGCCTCGATGCGTCCGGCTACAAACGTGTCGCGCCGCTGACAAACCTGATCGTCGCCGCGCTCCAGATCAGCGGCGGCAAACTGCCTTTTGACGACGACAGTTCGCCCGCCGCCATCCGGCAGAATTTTGGCGTCAGCAAAAAAGCGTTCAAACAGGCGCTCGGCAAGCTTTACAAGACCCGGCGCATTGCCTTTCTGAAACCGGGTATTGAACTGCGCGAAGACGAGGCGTGGTCGCCGGGCGGCGAGGCCGGGACTGCTACGATGGCAAAAAAAGGCAAGTAAACGCCAAAAGACGGATGGCAGCGTTTGGCGGCCTGTGCGAAAAATTTAACTGTTCGGTGGCAGCACGTCTCTTCAGCGGGGTTCCTCACCTCCACCTCCTTGGCGTCTGCCACCGGACGAGTTTTTTTACGACTGACCCAATCATCAGCCACGGATCCGTCATCAGCGCCTTTTCATAATTCTTCACTTTGCAATTGCTTTGCCGTGCCTCGCGGCAAAGACTCTGTTAAGCATTAACCGATATGTTGCTCACCAAAGATGAACTGCGCAGTCTCGTTGAACTGACCCATCAGTCGCCGCACTCGCTGCTGGGGATGCAGCCGTTGGGGGACAAATCCGGCGTCGTCGTCCGCGCGCTCCTGCCTGATGCCAAAAAAGTTGAGGTCCAGCCCGTGCATGAAAAGGACAAGCCCGCGTTCGAGTTGAAGCGGATTCCAAACACGGACGTGTTTGAAGGCGTCACCCAATTGGCCAATGCCGTTTACGCCTACGACTTGGTCATCACGGATAAAGCCGGCCACACGCGCCGCACGCGCGATGCGTATTCCTTTCTGCCGACGCTGGGCGAAGCGGATTTGTTTCTCTTTGGCAAGGGCGACGAGCGGAAAATTTACGACAAGCTCGGCGCGCAGCTTCGCACGATTGACGGCGTTCACGGCACCAGCTTCGCCGTCTGGGCGCCGAACGCGCAGCGCGTCAGCGTGGTCGGTGATTTCAATAATTGGGACGGGCGTTTTCATTCAATGCGTTTGCTCGGCGCGTCCGGGGTCTGGGAAATCTTCATTCCCGGCGCGGGGCAGGGCGCACATTACAAATTCGAGATCCGCGACGCGCATGGCCACATCAAACTGAACACCGATCCGTTCGGATTCTTCTTCGAGGTCGCACCCAAGCAGGCGGCGATTGTCTGGGAAACCAAAAATTTCAAATGGACCGATAAAGCCTGGTTAAAAAAGCGCCGCGAGCGCGATCCGCTGCGCTCGCCGATGAGCGTCTATGAAATGCACGTTGGTTCGTGGCAGAAAAAAGCCGCGACGGAATCGTGGAGCTACCGCGAACTGGCAAAGCCGCTTGTGGAATACGTCACGCGGCTTGGCTTCACGCACGTCGAATTTCTGCCCGTCGCAGAACACGCGTTTTATCCATCGTGGGGCTATCAGGTCACTGGTTTTTTTGCTCCGACCAGCCGCTTCGGCACGCCGGAAGATTTTCAATTTCTCGTCAACGCGCTGCACGAGGCCGGCATCGGCGTGATTGTGGACTGGGTGCCGGCGCATTTCCCGCGCGACACCTGGGCGCTCGCCAAGTTTGACGGCACGGCGCTCTTCGAGCACGAAGACCCGCGCAAAGGCGCGCATCAGGACTGGGGCACGCTGATTTTTAATTTTGGCCGCAACGAGGTTTCCAATTTTCTCGTCGCCAACGCACTGTTCTGGTGCGAGCGGTTTCACATTGACGGCCTACGCGTGGACGCCGTTGCCTCGATGCTTTACCTGGATTACTCGCGCAAGGAAGGCCAGTGGATTCCGAACCAATTTGGCGGCCGCGAAAATCTTGAGGCGATTGAATTTCTGAAAAAATTCAACCACATCACGCATACGGAACATCCCGGCGTGATGACCATTGCCGAGGAATCCACCGCCTGGCCGCAGGTGACGCGGCCGCCTTATATCGGCGGGCTGGGTTTCTCCTTCAAGTGGAACATGGGCTGGATGCACGACACACTCGGCTACTTCAAGCGCGAGCCGGTGCACCGCAAATACCACCAGAACGATCTGACGTTCGCGATGCTCTATCATCACAACGAAAATTTCGTCCTGCCGCTGTCGCATGACGAAGTGGTGCATGGCAAAGGCTCGTTGATCGGCCGGATGCCCGGCGACGACTGGCAGAAATTTGCGAACCTCCGCACGCTGCTCGGCTATCAATGGCTCTTCCCTGGAAAAAAACTGTTGTTCATGGGCGGCGAAATCGGCCAGCGCGCCGAGTGGAATGAAAACGCGCAACTCGACTGGTGGCTGCTCGACGCCGGCCCGTTCCATCGCGGCGCGCAAAAATTCGTCGCTGACCTGAACCAGCTTTATAAAAATTCGCCCGCGTTCTGGCAGGCGGATTACGACCACGCCGGCTTCAGTTGGATTGACTGCACCGACCGCGAGAACAGCGTGCTGTCATTCTTGCGCCAGACGGCGGACGGCAAAAATCAAACCGTGGTCATCCTGAATCTCACGCCGGTGTCGCGTCCGTTTTATCGCATCGGCTTGCCGCGCGGCGGCAAATGGAAGGAATCTTTGAACAGCGATGCGGAAATTTACGGCGGCAGTAACCAGGGAAATTACGGCGGAGTCATGGCGCACAATCAACCGTGTCACGGTCACCAACACTCGGCGGAATTCAATCTGCCGCCGTTGAGCGTGATCGTGTTTCAGGCGGAGTGAGCGTAGTGGCACAGGCATCTTGCCTGTGTGTGTTCGATTGCCCGCCTTGAAACTCACAGGCAAGATGCCTGTGCCACTATTTCAAAACGAAAGCTGTACCACGCGCTCCTGAATCTGGCTGTTCCAGCGGTTGAAGTAGCCGAACAGCCGGTAAAGCTCCTCCAGCTTCGGCAGGATTTCCCGGCGTGAGGCGGCGTCCGCTGAAATCCATTGCACGTCGAGTGATTTCAATTCGTCCGTTACTTTCTCACGCAGTTGGTTCAGTTTAATTTGCAGGCCGTTCAACTTTTCAACCCAATCCTGTCCGCGTTTGAACAATTGGACTTGCACCAACGGCGAAGTCGCCTTGGATTTTTCCGTGAGAAAACCATCGGCGTTCCGGCAACTGTTCGCCACCTCGGCAAATAAATCAGCCAGCGCGGCGGGAATCTGCTTGATGTCTTTTGGCTTCGCGCCGAGTTCCAGTTCGAGCAGGTGAAGCAGCCGCAGTTTGGGTTCGGCCAGGCAATGGTAAGCCGCGTTCAGCTGGGCGTAACGCTGCGTAACGCCGGCCTTTTCAGATTCGCCCGCGCTGTGGACACGGTCGGGATGCGCCTCCGCCGCCAGCGCAAAAAACTTTTGCTTGAGGGCGTCGGGTTCCAGCCACGGACGGCGCGGTTCGTTGAGGAGCGCGAAATAATCGGACACAGGGGCAAATTAAAAAGTTGGAAATTGTAAATGCAAAAAGAAGACCCGGCGACGGCTGTGCTTTCAATTTATCATTTTTCGTTTTGAATTGATCAGGCGCTGAAGCTTTCGCCGCAGGAACAGCTCGTCGCCGCGTTGGGATTTTTCACCTTGAAGCCGCCGTCCTGCAACGCCTCGATGTAATCCAGCTCGCTGCCGGTGACGTAGAGCGCGCTCTTGGGATCCACCACCACGCGCACGCCGCCGCTCTCCACGAGGATGTCGCGGCTGGCCGGGCCATCCTGCAAATCCATCTTGTATTGCAGGCCGGAGCAGCCGCCGCCGACGACCGCCACGCGCAGGACGCCGGCGGGCCGGCCCTGTTTGGTGAGCAGCGTGGAAACCTTGTTGGCCGCGCTGGCCGTTAGTTTCACGAGCCGCTCGTCGCCGGTGCGGAAATTCGGCGCAGTCGCTGGTTTGCTGACAAAGTTGGCAATCATTTTTAACTGCCAGCAAGGTAGCCGTTCACGCCATCACCGTCAACGTGGCGTAAAATCAGGCGGTGGGCGGCTGCGAAAAAATATAATCTGACCTTGCTTTTGGTTCGCTGATGGTTAGCTTTCGACCGTCTTGGCTTCACACGACACAACGATAAAATTTAAAATTGAGAAGGCGGGCTCCATTCGGCTCCTGACGGAATTTGTTGTCGGCACTGCGGCATCCGAAGCAGGCGATCCATTTGATCAGTGGTTGCATGACAATCACGCGGTGTGCATAGATTGGAGCACGTTCGGAGTTGAAAAGCTCCAGTCGCAATCGCTGCGCAAGGATTAACCGCGTTGCTGGCGTGTCAACGGGCGCTCGCCGTGGTCATGATTTTCTGTTCGTCGAGCTTCCGCTCGTGGTAATCCACGATGCGGTTGATCACCACTTCGCGGCCTTCCAGATGCCAGTCCATGCTCCGCGCGAACCAGTAGCCTTCCGGTGTCCGCAGGCGGGTGAACCCGTAGTTGAACTTCCATACCGCGCCGACAATGCCACATAACACGTTGACCTGTTCGGTAAGATGCAACTCTGCCTGGGCGATGGCGTAGTCCACCTCGTCAATCCAGACGCGGCCGGCGGCCTGGTTGATGAAGTTGTCCGCGAATTGGTTCACCGGCAGATGATTGTTGAGCGGTTTGAAATTCACCACGAGCGACGGCCGGCCATTCAGCATTTCCCGACCAACCAGCGTGAATTGAAACCGCTTGATCAGGCTCGGAATGGAATAATCTTTCACTTTCAGTGCCTTGCCGTGGATGTTTGAATGTGTCTCCGACAACTGCTCAATCTTGGCGGCTGCTGGCGGGGTTGCCGCTTGGGCAGCGGGCTGTGCGGCGGCCATGGCGGCCACGCGCAGCGCCTTGTTTTCCACGCTGCGTTTTTCCTCACAGCTTTTCAATTCGCCCGCGCTGTTGCGATATTCCCATGTCCGGGTGCGGATGTATTGGTAGTTCATGTCTAACAAATTGTCGTTCTTGTCCTCCTGGCTGACCGCGCGGGCGACCACCTGTTGCAGCAAAAAATCAATGGTCGGCAGCGGCTTCGTGTCGGCGGGGCTGGCAGCGTTGGTCTGTGCCGGCGTGAGTCGCACCAGTGACAGCAGGACGGCCAGAATCAATGCGGCGGTTTTCATACAAGCATTAGATGTAAGTAATGGCGGATCTATTCAACCCGATGAAATGGTTTCAACATCCGTGTTTATCTGTGTCCATCCGTGGTTTATTCTTCGCCGCGTGAAACTGATTTCCTGGAACGTCAACGGCCTGCGCGCCGTGCTGAAGAAAAATTTTCTCGAATACCTTGCCGCCGAGCAGCCCGACGTGCTGTGTCTGCAGGAAACCAAATGCACGCCGGATCAGGTGGAACAGCTTTGGCCCGCCAGCTACACGACGTTCTGGAACTGTGCCGAAAAGAAAGGCTATTCCGGCACGGCGATTTTCACGAAGGAGCATCCGCTCAAAGTCACGCTGCACGTCGGCATCGCCGAACACGACCGGGAAGGCCGTGTGCTGACGGCCGA
>Ga0182016_10006156_pt1 | contig 12683 bp, 14 predicted proteins | sample 712S2MmetaG_FD_120491 | JGI IMG/M metagenome (GOLD analysis project Ga0182016, IMG submission 120491) | Permafrost microbial communities from Stordalen Mire, Sweden - 712S2M metaG | ecosystem: Environmental > Terrestrial > Soil > Wetlands > Permafrost | place: Sweden: Stordalen | collected...
ACCTGAAATCTCTGAGAACGGGCCCAAAAACGGGAGAGAAAGGGCCCAGCGACGGTCAAGGTTCTGCTGTCGGTGTGCAAGTACTTGGAATTCAATAGTTTATGGGGTGGCTGGAGGGACTTGAACCCTCGACCACCGGATCCACAATCCGGCGCTCTACCACCTGAGCTACAGCCACCGTCTACATCTTAGCAGCGCGCCACAACTGGTCCACGCGCTGCTTCACCGCTTCCGACATCCGGATCACTTCCGGCCACCGCCTGGTGAAGCCCTCGCCCGCCCACTTCTTGGTCGCGTCCACGCCCATCTTCGACCCGAAATTGATCAGCCGGCTCGCATGGTCCAGCGAATCCACCGGGCCCAGCGTGAACTGTATGTCGCGCTCCGGATCGATGTTGTTCAAAGCCTTCCAGGCCACCTCCGAAACGTTATGCACGTCCACGTCTTCGTCCACCACCACAATGCACTTACTGAACATCGCCTGCCCCAACCCCCAGATGGCGCTCATCACCTTGCGCGCATGCCCCGGATACGCTTTGCGAATCGAAACCAGAATCAGGTTATGGAACACGCCCTCGGCCGGCAGGCAGATATCGCGCACCTCCGGCAGTTGCAGCCGCATCAGGGGCAGAAAGATTCGCTCGATGGCTTTGCCCATCCAGAAATCTTCCATCGGCGGCGGACCCACGATGGTCGCCGGGTAAATGGGATGCTCGCGCTCGGTGATGCAGGTGATGTGGAATACCGGGTACTCGTCTTCCAGCGAATAGAAACCCGTGTGGTCGCCGAAGGGGCCCTCGGTGCGCAGTTCGCCCAACTGAACGTAGCCTTCCAGCACAATCTCAGACTGCGCCGGCACTTCCAAATCCACCGTCTGGCACTTCACCATCTCCACCGGGCTCGACCGCAAAAAGCCGGCGATCATCATCTCGTCCAACTCCGGCGGCAGCGGCAGAATGGAAGAAAACATCGTGGCCGGGTCGCCGCCCAACGCCACGGCGACGGGCATCCGAAGGTCTTTGCCCTGCGCCTGCAATTGCCGGTAATGGTCCGCGCCCTGCTTGTGCGTCTGCCAGTGCATCCCGGTGGTGCGCTCGTCATAAACGTGCATACGGTACATGCCGCAATTGCGTTTGCCGCTGATGGGATTTCGCGAAAAAACCAGTGGAAGCGTGATAAAGCGGCCGCCGTCATCCGGCCAGCATTTCAAAATGGGGTAATCCGCGAGCGAGAAATTCTCACGCTTCACAATCTCCTGGCAGGGGCCTTTCGACACGATCTTCGGAAAGAACGCGCCCACTTCCGCCAACCGGGGCAGCATCTTGAGTTTCCCGAGCATGCCTTCGGGCATGCGGAATTCGATCAGCTCCACGATGCGCGCGGCAATGTCGTCCAGCGAATCCACTTCCAGCGCGATTCGCATCCGCTCATCGCTGGCAAACGCATTGAGCAGCGCAGGGATTTTCGATCCTACCGGATTCTCAAACAGCAGAGCCGGACCGCCGCTCTTCACCGCGCGGTCGGCGAACTCGGTGATCTCCAGCACCGGATCGATCGGTTCCGTAATGCGCCGGAGCTGTTTGCGCTTCTCGAGCGCTCGGATAAAATCGCGAAGATCCGTATAAGCCATGCGGGTTTTATTATGATCGAAACGTCATGTCCACTCGAACTGCATTCATTACAGGCGCCAGCCGGGGTATCGGTCAGGCGTGCGCGCTCACGCTGGCGCGCGCCGGCCATCGCGTCATCCTGGCCGCGCGAAACGCCGGCAAACTCGAGGAAGTGGCGGCGCGGGCGCGAGAGGCGGGCGTCGACGCATACGTCGTCGAAATCGACATGTCGAGTCCGGATTCCGTGCAGGCCGCGTTCCATAAGGCGCAGAAGGAATTCGGCGCGGTGGAGATCCTGGTGAACAACGCCGCCATCACGCGCGATGGACTCGCCGTGCGCATGAAGAAGGATGATTGGGACGCGGTCATCAACACCAACCTCTACGGTTCCTTCCAAGCCATACAGCAGGTTCTACCCAACATGATGCGCGCACGCTGGGGCCGGATTGTAAACATCGCCTCGGTCGTGGGGCTGACCGGCAATCCGGGACAGGCGAACTACGTTGCCGCGAAGGCCGGATTGATCGGGCTGACTAAGTCGCTCGCGCAGGAAATGGCCCCGCGCAATATTACAGTAAACGCCGTTGCGCCGGGATTCATTGAGACGGATATGACAGCTGTGCTCCCTCAAGAGTTGAAGGATAAGCTACTGCAGATCATTCCATTAAAGCGCCTGGGATCTCCCGCTGACATAGCGGCCGCCGTCAAGTTCCTGTCGAGCGACGAAGCCGGATATATCACTGGCCAGACACTAAGCGTGAATGGCGGCATGTACATGTGAGCCTGGGGTCGCCAATTACGGCGGGGGGTGGCGCAGGCGGTTTCGCCTGCCCATCTCCGCAGAGTCGTTGGTAGGAGAAAACTGCCCAAAGTCCTCGCGATACCACGCGCAACCATTTATGACGCCATGTTTAGAATTAAGATAGCGGCGCGTGGCAATCCAGGATGAAAGAAGCAAATATGAAGAAGAGCCCGCCTAAGCGGCCGACCAAAGAGATGCGACCCGAGTACGACTTCTCAGGCGGCGTCCGGGGCAAGTATGCGGATAAATATCGGGAGGGGACTAACGTAGTGCTGCTCGACACCGAACTGGCCGCAATTTTTCCCGATTAAAAGTCCGTGAATGATGCGCTCCGGGCGCTTGTCGCCATCGCGGCCCGAACCGAGAATCGCGACCGCGCGTAGCTTACCCCGGCGGGTCTGGAATCGAGAGCCTACTGCGGATTCTCCCACAGGGCGTGACCTCTACCTTCCCTTCGCAGCACGCATCCGTGACGCCGGAGGTGCCGGAGCAGGGCGTCGAGTTTCATCCGACCACAACGAGTTCCTGCTTGGCGTCGGGAGGTAAGGCCCGCAAGGATTCTTCTCGCCGGTAATCCAGAATGAGTGCGATGGCTTCGCGGAGACTGGTCAAGCATTCTTCACGCGATTTTCCTTGCCCATTGGCTCCAGGCACCTCGGCGCAGTACGCAATGTGCCAGGGGCCGTCCTCCTCAACAATCGCAGTGAACTCGTTATGCATAGTGTAATTCTACCCCTCTTTCGCGAGGAAACACGCCAATAACAGCCTACCGGCGTTGAAAGGACGGCCGCCGCAAACTCGAATGGCAGTTAGCTTCGCGGGGCCGTCTTGCTCGATTGCGCCTTGGGCGCGATTCGCTCGAAGATATTTGGCTCCCGCGGTCGATTAACGGAAAGCCAGGAGTTGCGGATGTGTTGCGCCACTTATTGGGTGACGAGGGTGCCACATCCGTCGCCCCAGTCGTTTAATACCCATGGCCGCAAGGGTGAATACTACAAGAAGCCTTTCCGGGAATTGGTGGCACGGATTGCCTCGACCGACGCAGACCCAGCGGCGCAAAACAATCGAGCCGCCGCGCCCGGCGCCATATCGGTGCCCCTCGCCCCGAGCCCCCAGCCACAACCCTTCGTAAACATGGAATCAACTTCTCCCCGGCGTGACGGTTCGGATGTGCCCTACGCCAGCAGGATGTATCGAACCGGCCAGCCTTACTTGGGGACTGGGAACCGGGAATTCATCTGGAATTGCTGGAGCGACGGATGCACGGTACAAGAGTTTGTGAAACTCGCGCGCCGTTGGCAGGGCGGTCCGGAAGACGTCCGCATTTACTACCGCCTGGAGGTGATCAGGCTCGAACCGCGGCCAACTGCGCCGATTCGAGAACCTCGCTGAGACCGCCCGCCCTACCGCACCGTCAAACTCCACGGCGAAACACTCAGGTACCCACCCCTTAACCAGGCCCTCACCTGCGGCACTCGCAGCAACGGCGGCAACACCCCACCACTCCGCACCTTCACCGCAGCCATAGCTTGCTCTTCCACCGACGCCTCATTCGACTGAGAAAACAGTATCTCCAGCAAACTACGCCGGCCCGGATATGCCACCAGCGTCACCGCGTCCCCCGCCGGAATCGACGCCTTCTGCTTCACCATCTCAATCGCGCGGTCGATCCCGCCGATCTCATCCACAAGCCCCACATCCTTGGCCTGATCGCCCAGCCACACACGTCCCTGAGCGACGGGTTCAATCTGATCCACGGTTCGCTTCCGCGATTGCGCCACCTTATGCAGAAACACCTTATAGTTGTCGTCAATCCCCTCGCGAAGCTTATCGCGCTCCCCCGGGTCAAGTGGCGCATAATCGCTATCGATCGCGGCGAAGCGCCCACGCGACAAACCATCCTTCGTGATCCCCAGCTTGTCGTAAAGGCCGTGCAGATCGGGCTTGCCGAACACCACGCCAATCGACCCCGTCAACGTCCCCGCATAGGCCACAATCGGCGAACCATTCATCGCCATGTAGTAACCGCCCGACGCAGCCGTATCCGACATCGAAATCACCACCGGCTTCTTCCGCGCCAGTTCATTCATAGACCGCCAGATCGCATCGGAGGCAAACACTTCCCCGCCCGGCGAGTCAATCCGCACAATCACACCCTTCAAGTCGGAGTTATCCGCTACCTTATCCAGCAGCCTGGTGAAACTCTCCGATTCAATGTTCGAGCTGCTGTCGCTTGACCCTGGCTCGCCCCGCAAAATCTCGCCTTGCGCTACAACGAAACCAATATGCTGCTTACTGCTCAGAATGGCGTCCGTCTTATCGCCGTGAATATAGTCCCGCTCACTTACCTTGCGCACGTCATCCTTCAACGCAGCCTTCAGCTTGCCGTACATCTGATCTTCGTAACAAAGCCCGTCCACCAATCCGCGTGAAGCGACCTGAGGCGACAGCAGCGGCCCGTTATCAATCGCATCCTGAATCTCGTTCGCCGATTTCTTCCGGCTCACTCCAATCGTCTTGATCAGATCGCCATAGAGCCGGTCGATGATACTCGAAAGAACCTCGCGCGTTTCCGGACTCATGTTCGTCCGCGTGAACATGTCGCCGTAATCCTTGTACTTTCCGGCGTGCTCCACGTCCACCTTCACGCCCAGCTTATCCAGCGTGTCTTTGAAGTACATCAGTTCGAACCGAACGCCCTTCAGATTCAGCATGTCGTCGGGCCCGATGTACACTTTTGAAGCCGCCGTGGACACGTAGTATTCCTTAGTGCCGGGCGATTTCAGATACGCGTAAAGCGGCTTCCCGGACTTGCGGAACTGCTCGAAGTCATAGTGCAGTTCCTGCATCTTGCCCCACCCGATCGCCAGACCGTCGGGCTCAATCACAACCGCCTTGATGCGCTGATCCACCGCCGCCTTGCGAAGCAGCAGCCACACTTCCTGCATCGTCAGCGGCGCCCTTTGGCCGAACGCTTCCAATGGGAATTCCACGGGCGCGCGTTCGGGCAGTTCACCCGAAAGATGCACCACCAGCGTGGACCCAGAGGCAATCTCCGCCGGCCTGCTGCGCAAACTGGCGATGGCAAAAAGAGCAATGACCCCAATGACAACCGCGACAACCACTCCGACGACGATACCGAGTAAGAATTTGGCCACAGGTTTCCCTATCCGAACGTTAACACGCGGGATGCTGCCTGAATCTCCGTTACTGATTACAATGAAGAGGCTGTTATGCCTCAGTTCCGTATTCATCGCATGAAGGACCAGCCCCGGGAAACGTTCCGCTGGGCGCCGCACGTTTCGGCCCAGGCCGTCGTCAAACCCAGGGATTACGAGCCGGGCGGTGAGATCGAAGCCCAGCACGAGTATGAAGCGTGGGCGCAGTCACGCTCCGGCGACCGGCCTCTCGAAGTGGGTGATTTGCTCGAAACGGAAACAGGGGATTTGCGCATCTGCAAGTACGTTGGCTTCGAACCGGCCAAATGGTTTGTGCCGGAACCTGTCGAGGTCGAAAGCGAGGTCAAATGAGCGAACCGCGGTTGGGCGATATCATCGACGACTTTTGCATCAAGTGCAAGCGGCTCACGAACCACCAGGTGGTCTCCATGTTGGGACCGGAGCCCGCCAAAGTTCGCTGCCGGACCTGCTATTCCGATCATGACTACCGCCATGAACAGGCGCCCCCGCCCAAAGTAGACCCGCGCAAAGCGGCTCTTTTCAACGCGGTCCTGGAGAAAATGCCCCCCCCGCCAGAAGTTCCAGCTCTCGATATTCCTGCAATCGATCTTCCCGCCGTCGAAATCCCCGCCGTCGAAGTCCCTGCAAAGGCCAAGAGAAAAGCCAAAGCCTGACACGATCATCGTGTACACTGGAGACATGAACGTCACGTTCTCCGCAGCCGATGAAGACGTCGCACGCGCTCGCAAGATCGCCCAGGAGCATGGCACAACTCTCAACGAAGAATTTCGCCAATGGCTCAAGCAATACGCGACCTCGGCCGAGCGCAGCCAGCGCCTGAACCAGCTGTTTGAAGACTTGGCGGATTGGCGCCCCGGTCGACCATGGACCAGGGAAGAGCGAAATGCCCGCTAGAAGAAAACCTTTTTTTGACACCAACATCCTGGTCTACTGCTTCGACTTGGACTCACCGGCCAAACTCGAAAAGAGTCGAGCGCTCATCACGGAAGCCTGCACGGAGCGTTACGGCGCAGTCAGTTATCAGGTGATTCAAGAATTTACGAACGTGGCGTTGAAAGCCGCCAGACCGATGTCCGTCGCTAACGTGAGACGCGCCATAAGCGAACTCTGCGAACCCATTGAGATCGTCCATTTTTCTTTGGGACTTTATGAAGGCGCTCTCACCATCTTCGAGCAGTACCGTACAAGCTGGTACGACGCGCTCATTCTGGCCGCCGCACAACAGGCGGGTTGCGCCGTGATCTATACCGAAGACCTGCATCATGGTCTGCAACTTGGATCTTTGCGGGTCGAGAATCCGTTCCGAGGCTGAAAGGCCGGCGTTGCATCTGACCCAGAACCCGAATTCTAAAGACCCGTCGTGGCATCCTGACCATATATGTCCAAAATCGCTTTCCTCGGCCTGGGAATCATGGGCGGACCCATGGCCCGACACCTCCTCAAAGCAGGGCACGAAGTCGCCCTGTGGACCAACACTCCGGAAAAAGCCCGCAAACTAGCCGCCGAAGCGGGCGGCGCCTTCGCCGCTACGCCCTCGGAAGCGGCCAAAGGCGCAGAGTTCGTTTTCATCTGTGTCGGAAACTCGGACATGGTCGAGCGGATCATCTTCGGCTCGGACGGCGTGGCCCAGGCGGCCAGCCCGGGAACTATCGTCGTAGATACCAGCACCGTCAGCCCCACCTTCAGCCGGAAAACGGGCGACAAACTCGCCGAACGCCAGATCTCGTTTCTGGGCGCGCCGATCACCGGCTCGAAGCCCGGCGCTGAAAATGCCACACTCACCTGGATGGTCGGCGGCGACCGCGAAGTCTTCGAAAAGACTCGCCCCCTCATGGAGATCATGGGCAAGAAAATCTACTACTGTGGCGGACCCGGCATGGGACTCCACGCCAAGCTCACCCAGAATCTGATCCTGTCAAACATCCTGCAAGCCTTCAACGAAGGCATAGTCCTCAGTACCAAAGCTGGGGTCGAACCCGAGCTCATGCTCGACATCCTCTCCAACAGCGCTGCGAAATCCGGCCTCATCGAGTTCAAGGCGCCCTACGTGCTCCGCCGTGACTTCAGTCCCAATTTCTCCGTAAAATGGATGCACAAGGACATCGGCCTCATGCTGGAATCGGGAGAAGAGCTCAATGTGCCCCTCCTTTTAACTGGTTTAACGCATCAGATCTTCCAGAACGTCATCTCCAGCGGCTTCGGCGAAGAGGATATCTGCTCTACTATCAAACCCTTAGAGCAGTCTGCGGGCGTCGAAGTTCGCAAACGTTAACTTTTTTACAATTTCCAAAAATAGAATACGGAATATGGTTGACGGGAAATTCTCTTTATCCTATTATTGGAAGTAAGCCGGGGAGGTACTAAACTCCCACCAAAGCGAGACTAACCTCTAACGAAAGACCCCTGAAGCAACCTCCCCGGCGCCCGCAAGGGTCTGGTCTCGCAAACTAAAGTACTCGTACCGAAATACTAGAACCTGTGCAAATTCTTGCACAATTCTGCACAAGCCCGGTGCTATCATCGCGGCAGTTGCCTTGAAATGACATCCGTCACGGTCCTCGGCTCCACAGGCTCCATCGGCACCAACACCCTGGACGTGATCCGGCAGAATTCCCGTCGGTTCCGCGTCTTCGCTCTCGCGGCCGGCAGGAACACGGAACTCCTCGCCCGCCAGATCATCGAATTCCGCCCGTCGGTGGCTGTGGTCAGCGCGCCGGAACTGCTGCCGATTCTGGCGGAAACCCTGGCTTCCCTGCAACTTCCGTCGCCGGAATGGCCGGAACTGCGAGCCGGTCCCCGTGGTCTGGTGGAGATTTCGACCGCGCCCGAATCGGATGTCGTCGTCTCCGCCATCGTTGGGGTGGGCGGCCTGGAAGCCACCTATGAAGCGGCGCGCGCGGGAAAGAAGATCGGACTGGCCAACAAGGAGTCGCTGGTTTCCGCCGGCCGACTGGTGATGGATGCTGTTCGCGCCCACTCCGCGGAACTGCTCCCCATCGATAGCGAGCACAACGGCGCGCACCAATGCTTCCGTGCGGGCGCACGAGCCGAGGTGACGAAACTGGTTCTCACCGCTTCCGGCGGCCCTTTTCGGAACACGCCGCGCAGCGCTTTTTCGGAAATAACTCCGGCACAAGCCCTCCAACATCCTACCTGGAAGATGGGCAACCGCATCACCATCGATTCCGCCACGCTGATGAACAAGGGTTTCGAAGTGATCGAAGCCTGCTGGCTATTTGATCTCGCCCCTTCTGAAATCGAGGTTGTGGTGCATCCGCAATCCAGCGTTCACGCCATGGTGGAGTACAACGATGGCAGCGTGATCGCCCAGGTCTCCGCCACCGACATGCGCATGCCCATCCAATACGCGCTCACCTGGCCCGACCGGCTGCAGGCCCCCGTGCCGAAAATCGATTGGACTCAGGCGCGGCAGTGGACTTTCGAACCACCCGACACCGAACGGTTTCCTCTTTTGCGGCTCGCCTACGAAGCCCAGGAAGCCGGTGGTTCCGCAACCTGCGTCCTGAACGCCGCCGACGAGGTCGCCGTCGCCGCATTTCTGGACGCAAAGATCGATTTCCCCTCCATTGCCTCCGTAGTCTCAGACACGCTGGCAAACTTTCCGCATCGCCACCCAACTTCTATTAGCGATATCCTGAGCGTTGATGCGGAATCCCGCGAATTCGCCCGGCAGTTCGTTGCAAAACGAGAGTCGTCCTCAAACCAAAAGCACTCGCTGAAAGCATAATTAATGATCTCCGTTCTCCAAAACATCTTCTGGCTTCTGGTCCTCCTGGGAGTCATGATCCTGATTCATGAGTTGGGTCACTTCTGGGCGGCACGCATCTTTAATGTGCGTATCGATGTGTTCAGCTTTGGCTTCGGTCCGCGATTGTTCGGTTTCCGCAGGGGCGAGACGGATTATCGTTTCTCCGCCATCCTGTTCGGCGGCTACGTGAAAATGGCCGGAGAACAGCCCGGGGATGAGGAGGCTGCCGACCCGCGCGCATTTCTCCAGAAACCCCGCTGGCAACGGTTGATCATTGCGTTTGCGGGTCCGGCAATGAATATCGTCCTCTCCATCGCTCTTCTCACCGGCCTGTTTATGGTTAAGTACCAGCACGTAATCGAACCGGGCGGCGCGATCGTCGGCCACGTCGTGAAGGACTCGCCCGCGGATAAAGCCGGAGTCAAGGCCGGCGATAAAATCGTCCAGTTTGAAGGGCAAAAAAGCCCGACCTGGGACGACATCACCCAGCGCGAAGTGGTGAGTGCGCAGCAGAATCTCAGCGTCATCCTGGAGCGCAATGGGAAATTGATCCCGGTCACGATCACTCCGGTGCTCGACGACCGGATCGGCATTTCGACCTCGGGCTGGGAAGAAGAGAGCGAGATCCTGACGCAGGAGGTTTCACCGGGCATGCCGGCCGAGGCGGCTGGCATTAAGCCGGGCGACGTTCTTTACGCAATCGACGGCCAGCCCATTCACTCCCGCTTCAAGCTTCAGGAGGTGATTGCCGCAAGAAATGGCGATCCGATCGACCTGGATTACGTCCGGAACGGACAGCATCACACAGTTTCCATCCGGCCGGTGATGAGCGGCGCGGACGGCAAACCGCATTTCATGATCGGGGTCGCTCCTGTACCGAATCCGAATGTTGTTACCGAGCAGCTCTCGTTCCCCAATGCTTTCCGCGAATCGCTCCGCGAGAATAAGAACAACGCCACCGTGATCGTCGGCTTTCTGCGGGGACTGGCGGAACGCCGCATGTCGCCCAAAGCCGTCGATGGACCCATCGGCATCGCACGCATCTCCGGCAGAGCGGCGCAGCTCGGGCCCTCTGTTTTCCTGGTTCTGATGGCTACCGTCAGCCTGAATCTCGCGATCTTCAACCTGCTCCCCATCCCCATCCTGGATGGTGGCGTGATCCTCATGCTGCTGGTCGAGATGCTGATCGGACGGGATCTTAGCCTCCAGGTGAAGGAAGGGGTAATGAAGGTCGGCTTCGTCTGCCTGATGGCGATTGTCGTTTTCGTGCTCTATAACGACATCTCTAAGGTGTTCACACGGGGTTAAACCCTGGGGTTAAACCCTGGGGTTAAACCCTGGGCTTAAATTAGAATCGTTCGCCTTTGGCATTTCATCTGCAAACGTGACACCGAATGGAAACCTCGTGTATCCGACAGACGGCGCTGCCGAATACCACGAAGCTGTTTGCGGACTTCACCTATCACCCCGATAAAGTCCGTTCCTTCTATCCTTATCTGCCGCTAACGGACGATAGCTGGCGAAAAGCCGCCGCGTCGATCCGTTTTTCAGCCGAACAGCGTGCCAATCTCGTCGCGGCTCTCGCGGAGCAGAACTCCGGCAATCCCTTGCTGGAGCAGCTCGGCCGGCCGGAAACAGTTGCCGTTGTCACGGGCCAGCAGGTCGGCCTTCTCTCCGGTCCGCCTTTCACGATCTATAAAGCGCTCACCGCCATCCGCCTCGCGGAGGAACTGAACGCCGGCGGCATCTCCGCAGTGCCGGTGTTCTGGCTCGCCACGGAAGATCACGATTTCGCGGAGGTGAATGAAGCATGGGTTTATGACGCCCAATACAACCCCGTGCGCCTCGAAGCGCTCGCCCACCCCACCGTCAGCCAACCCGTCGGCGGGGTGATAATCGAAAATTTCCCGATTGACGAATTGGCCCGCGTGTTGGCCGGGCTTCCGTTTGCGGACGACGCGATAGAACTGGCTCGCAACACTTATAAGCCCGGCGTCACGTTCGGGCAGGCGTTTGCCTCCCTGCTGGATCGTCTGCTGGCCGGCCTGCCGATTTTGCGGGTGGATCCGATGCTGCCGCAGTTCCGGCGTTTGGCTGCTCCTCTTTTGCGGCAGGCCGTTTCCCAGGCGCCGGAGCTGATCAGCCAGCTCCGCGAACGTGATAACGCGCTCGCTGCCGCCGGCTACCACTCTCAGGTTCACGTGGAAGATTCCACGTCATTGTTCTTCCTTTTGGACAAGAACCAACGCCTCAATCTGAAGCACCAGAAATTCTCTCCGGAGGAGCTGGCCGCGCGCGCCGAAGATCTTTCGCCCAACGCCCTGCTTCGGCCGGTTGTGCAGGATTCCATGATCCCGACCATTGCCTACGTGGGTGGACCGGCGGAGCTGGCCTACCTGGCTCAATCGGAAGTCCTGTACCGCAGCCTTCTGGGCCGTCAGCCGATTGCGGTCCATCGCGCTGGGTTCACGCTCGTCAGCCCGCATACGCTGAAGCTGCTGGACCGTTACAAGCTGGAATTGACGGACTTCTTCCACGGTGAGGAAAAACTGCGCGAGAAGGCCGCGGGAGCCTTAGTGAATCCGCAGCTTCTCGGACGCATGGACGAGTCGCGCGCGGCCGCCCTCCTGTCGCTCGGCCGGATGTCGAACGACCTGAAGAGTTTCGACCCCTCCATCGCTAAGGCCCTCGGCCGCAGCCGCCGCAAGATCGAGTATCAGTTCGATAAGATTGCGCGCAAGGTTGGTCGTGAAGCGCTCTTGCGCAGCGATCGAGCCGGGCACGATGTCGCGGCTCTCACGCATCTCTTGTTTCCGCGGCACCGCCTGCAGGAGCGCTTATACTCAGGCCTCGTCCAGGTCGCCCAATTCGGGCCGGATCTGGCGCAGCGCATCTATCAGGAGATGAAACTCGATTGCGCCGACCACCGCGTTCTGGTCATGCAATAATTCGTCCGTCTCAGTTTCCGCATGCTCCTCGGGCTCTTCGCCAAGTTGCAGACCTGCGAAAAAAACTGAAACCAGATCCAATCCTCACAGACAAGAAACCGCCGAGGCTAACTAAGAAGGTAGCCAGACGGCTTCTCGAAAAACTAAAGAGAAAAGCTAGTCCTCGACTGGCCGCAAACAACAAACCACCCGAGCCAGCACTCCGGGAATCCTACCCAGGCCAAGGCAAAAGCGTCTACGCCGGCACCTATCCGCGTTCATCCGCGTTTATCGGCGGCTGAATGACTTGGTCACTTCGAGCCAAAGTTTATCTCCTCAACCCCCTCAACAACTTACCCAAAATCCCCCTCCCAG
>Ga0182016_10006158_pt1 | contig 12681 bp, 10 predicted proteins | sample 712S2MmetaG_FD_120491 | JGI IMG/M metagenome (GOLD analysis project Ga0182016, IMG submission 120491) | Permafrost microbial communities from Stordalen Mire, Sweden - 712S2M metaG | ecosystem: Environmental > Terrestrial > Soil > Wetlands > Permafrost | place: Sweden: Stordalen | collected...
ACTATCTACCCATGACAGTCAGCGATGAGAAATTCGTAGCCGCGACCACCTTCCGAAGATCAGGTGCCGCAGTATCGACCGCCACCTGGATCGTGCCGATGGACGATGATCGCGTCGGGTTCTGGACATCTTCCCGTTCTGGAAAATACAAGCGTTTGCGGAACAACCCGAGTATCACGCTGCAGCCCGCTGATAGCCGCGGCCGGGTCAAGGCGGGATCGACGCCCGTGGCGGGGACGGCCGAGCTGGTCACCACCGGGGCCGATTTCGACGCCATTCAGGCCAAGGTTCGCGCCAAGTACGGCTTCATGGTCTCGATGTCCCGGTTGTTCAATACGCTCGGTCACCTCGGCAAGGGGCCCTTCCCCTACGGTGACGTCGGCGTCGTCGTTACCGTCAACTCCGAGATCCTAAACACCCAGCCCTGAACCCGGCCCCTGAACCCGGCCCCCCGAACGTCCAGCCCCGAACCCTGACCCCACGTCCCGCCCCGCACCGTCCGGCTTAAGCTTCCACTGGTGAACACGGTATTGATCATCGGGGTGGGCGACCTGGGCGAGCGCTTCGCGGCCGGGCTGGCGGCCAGTGGCCAGGTACGCCGGCTGGTTCTCGCCAGCCGGACCGGCGCTGCCGAGCCGGCGGCCATGGTGGCGAGCGCCCATGACGTCTACGTGGAGCCCGTCGCCTGCGACGCGACCCGGCCGGAGGACGTGGCGAGCCTGCTGGCGCGGACCGCCCCTGATCTGATCGTCCAGTCCGCGGCCGGGCGCAGCCCGTGGGCGCTGGCCGAGCGCGATGACGAGGCGGCTCGCGCGGTGGGTGCGGCCGGGTTCGCGCTGCGGCTGCCCTACCAGCTGCCGGTGCCGCTCGCCGTGATGCAGGCAGCACGGGACACCGGGTACGCGGGCCCGATGGCGAACGTGTCGCTGCCCGACGTGACCGGCCCGATCCTGGCTCGCCTGGGCCTGGCGCCCACAATCGGACTGGGAAACGTGGGCATGATCCTGCTGCGGGCCCGCGCCGCTCTGCGCGCCGCCGAGCCGGTAGCCGCGCTTCCCCTGGTCCGGGTCCTGGCCCAGCACTCCCAGCTCAACGCGGTCATGCAGGCGCGCGAGCCGGCCGACCCCGCGGCCCGCCCCCGGGTCTGGCTAGGGGAGCAGGGGCGGCGCGCCGATGACCTCGCTTACCAGGCGCCGCCACTGGCCCCGAGCCTCCGGCACAACTACGTGACGGCCGCCGCCGCGCTCCCGGTTCTGCAGGCGCTGCTGCCGGGAGCAGAACCGTTGCGCTGGTCCACGCCCGCTCCGGGCGGACTGCCCGGTGGGTACCCGGTCCGGATCGACGGCGGATCGATCGAGCTCGACCTGCCGCCGGGACTCACCCGCGCCGAGGCGGTCGCGTTCAACGAGCAGATGAGCCGCGCCGACGGCGTCGAGCGGGTCGATGACGACGGCACCGTGTACTTCACCGCCGCCTGTCGCGAAGCCGTCGCCTCCGTGGATCCGGGTCTCGCCGATCCGCTCCCCATCAGCGACCTCGAGGCCCGCGCCGCCCGTCTCGACGCCGCCCTCGCCTGACCTGGCGGGCGAACGGATTGTCTCGCCCAGGTAACGGCGCGTCATAGGTCCTGGGTCCGGCGGCGCCGCTGCCGTAGCATGCGCCACGTGCAGCTTTCCCGCGGCGGAGCCGGCCTGGCGACCCGCCGCCCCTTGACCGTGGGTATCCTCGTCGCCGCAGTTGTCCTGGGGGCCGCCTGCGGTTCGGCATACCCGACGGCTGGCAGTGCGGCCAGCGCCAGCGCCTCGGCCGCTTCGTCCAGCGCGGTGGCCCCCGCAACGAGCGCCCCGCCGACATCTACCCCGCCGACATCCGCCGCGCCGACTACGCCGTCCAGCCCGTCGGCGACCAGCCCCACGGCTCCGGCTACGCCGGGCGGCACCATGGACCAGACCTGCGCCCAGAAGGCCAAGGACGCGTTCGTGCACGTCACGAAGGTCCAATCCGCTGCGGGCGGCGCCCTGACCATCAGCGGCAACCCGTCCACGCTGGTCTGCGGCGGTCCCGACGACTTCCACTTCAACGTCGCGACCAGCACCGAGACCGGTCACGTGGTCCCCAGCGCGACCATCGACACCTTCCCGATCTCCAAGATGGCCGCGGAGCGCATCCAGCCCAGCCAGCTGGCCTCGTACCTGACCACCGACCAGGACACCCGCATCTTCCTGATCGGCGGCTCGCTGTCCGCGATCAGCAGCCTTCAGGAACAGTTCCACCCCTAACGAGCGCCGCCCTACCCCTGACGAGCGCCGCCCCGATCAGGCGGGCTGCCGCCGGAACCGCCATACCGCCAGGGTCCCACCCACCACGGCCCAGGCCAGCAGGACCCCCAGATCGGCCACCGGAAACGCGTACCTGGCCGGGGTGTACGCGTCTTCCAGGACTCCGGCCAGGGGTTTGATCGGCAGCGCGCCCGCCGCGGCGGACATCCAGTGCGGGAGGCCGATCGTGGGGTCGAAGATCCCGGAGATCATCACGATCGGCAGGTAGATGGCGTTGGTGATGGGGCTGGCGGATTCCGCGCTCTTGATCACCGAGCTGACGGCGAGGCCGAGCGCGGCGAAGCAGATAATCCCCAGCGCAAGCCCGCAGCCCAGCAGGAACACCCCGTCCAGTCGTGGTGCCGTACCGAACGCCAGCCACCCGGCGAGGGCCGTGCAGCCGGCGATGGCCAGGCTGGTGACGACCGTGCTCACGACGAGGCCGGTCAGGTAGGCCCCGGACGGGAGCGGGGTGGTCCGGATCCGCTTCAGCACCCCGTCGTGCCGCAGCACGGCCATCTTGGCCCCGAGGTTGGCGTACGCGGCGGCGATCACCCCGAAGGCCAGGATGCTCGGCACCAGCACCTTGATCTGCCGGATGTGCCCGGGCAGGTAGGAGCCGCCGTTGGCCGCGCCGAGCAGTAGCAGGAGGAACAGCGGCAAGGCGAAGGTGAACAGCGCGTACTCGGGGCTCCGCCAGAAGTTGCGCTGCTCCATCAGGGTCTGGCGGACGGTAAGGCGGGCGGCTCTCACTGGGCTGCTCATCGGGCGGGGTCTCCATCGGTTCGCTCGACGTGGTGCAGGTAAGCGTCTTCGAGGCTGGGCGTGACCACAGCCAGTTCGTCCAGATCCCCGACGTGGTACCGCGCCGCCCAGTCCAGCAGCGCCCGCAGTGTGGCCGCGGTGTTTCGGGTGCGGCAGGTGGCGGTCGGGCCGCGCATGATGAGCTCGATGCCGTCCGGCGGCGGGATCTCGCTGTCACGTAGGGCATTGGGCAAACTAAACGAAATTTGGGCAGGCAGTTCCGCAAGTTTGGCGACTTCCCGAGTGGAGCCGACGATCTTGATGCGGCCGTCCAGCAGGATCGCGACCCGGTCCGCGAGGTACTCGGCCTCGTCCAGGTAGTGGGTGGTGAGCACGATGGTCTTGCCGAGGCTCCGCAGGTTCTCCACCGCGGTCCAGAGCCGCCGCCGGGCTTCGGGGTCGAAGCCGGTCGTCGGCTCGTCCAGGAACACCAGGTCGGGATCCCCGGCCAGGGCGAGCGCGAAGTCCAGCCGCCGCCGCTGGCCGCCGGAGAGCTTTCGCACGGAGGTGTTCCGGTCGGCGGTCAGCCCGGTCACCTCGAGCAGGTCGCCGAGCGGCCGCGGGTGCGGGTAGTACTGCCGCCAGATCTCGATCAGCTCGCCGACCCGTGCCTGGCGGGGAAAGCCGCACTCCTGCAGGACGATGCCGATGCGCTCACGCAGCTCGGCGGGCTGCGCGGCCGGGTCGAGGCCGAGCACGGTGACCGTGCCCCCGGTCCGCGCGCGGAAGCCCTCCAGGATTTCCACCGTCGTGGTCTTGCCCGCGCCGTTCGGCCCAAGCAGGCAGAACACCTCACCCTGCCGGACCTCGAAGTCGACACTGCGCAGCACCTCCCGCTTCCCGTATGACATCCGCAGCCCGCACACCCGGACCGCGAGGTCCGGGGCCGTATCGCCTTCCAGTGCCGCCGCCACGAGCTGGCTAGTCATCGAGCACCGCCAGGCGCTGCGCCGGGACCAGGGCGTGCACGAGCGTGTCGACGACGGTGGCTTCGGCCACCTGCGGTGCGATGGCCGCCCCGTATGGGTCGGAGAACCGGTGCCGGGCGAACCAGGTCAGCGTCTCCAGCACGAGCCGCGCGGTCGCCGCCGCGTCTGGTGTCGCGCGCAGCAGCCCAGCGCTGGCGCGGCTGCTCAGGTATTCGGTCAGGGCCGCGAGTACCGGCCGGCGCAGTCCGCTGTTCAGCAGGTCGGCCAGTTCCGGGAGCTCCCGGGCGGACCGCTCGATCATGTCGGCGGCTTCGCGCGTCTGGCTCTCCAGCGTGAACGTCTCGCGCAGGATCGCTTCGAGCTCGGCCGCGGGGTCTTCGACGTCCTGCTGGGCCAGCGCCCCGGCCAGGTAGCCGAACGGGACCACCGAGGCCACGTACTCCTGGGCTTCCTTGATCGTGACGCTCAGCGGCGCGGGCGACAGCGGGAGGTCCCCGCCGGGCAGGTCCTCAAGCAGCAGCGCGTGCCGGATGGCCAGCACGAACAGGCCCTCCTTGCTGTCCACATAGCGGTAGATCGCCGCTTCGGACAGCCCGAGCTCGGCCGCTACGTCGCTGATGTGCGCGGACCGGTAGCCGTCCCGGGTGAAGACCCGGACCGCCGCTGCGATCAGCTCGGGCAGCCGTTCGTGGGCGTTCCGCTTACCCGGCATACCCGGAGTATATGCGCAAGTAAGTGAGTCACTCACTAACAACCGAAATCAGCGGCTGCACGAACAGGCCGTGCAGGGCGCCAGGCACCAGGCGTCGGCGGCGATGCGCCACGTGGCGTCCGGCTGCGGCCGGACGACGGTGCAGCCGAGCCCCCGCAGCCGGACCGGCTGGCCGTCCGGGCCCGTCCCGGCTATCAGCCGCTCGGCCACGATCAGGACCAGGCCAGCGGCCGGCAGGATCGTCCTGACCTCGATGGCCAGTGGCAGCCGCAGGTCCATCACGTGCAGGATCGCGGACCGGACGCCGATGCCGTCCGCCGTCTGCCGTGCCCACGGCCGCAGCGGCGCCGTCGGCTCGTACTGGGCCAGCGCCGCGCCTACGTCACCGTCGCTGACCGCGAGCGACACCAGCTCGACCGCCTCCACGGGCCGTCGGGCCGTGAGCGGAGCGATAGGGTCCGACAATGCAGCTCCCTCCGCGCGTTGGCCTCGGCCCAGCGTGGCAGGGCAGGACCGGGGGAGGGACGCCGGCTCGGGGGGAAACTCAGGAGGGCACGTAATCAGCGGGCCCGCAGCCGCTCGTACAGCGCCGTCGTCTCCGCCGACGGCGCCGCGCCGAGCTGGTCCTGCAGCGTACCGGCCAATTCCTCGTAGTGCCGGATGGCGCGGGCCGTCTCACCGAGGCGTGCCCAGCAGCTCATCAGCTCCCGGTGGGCGGACTCGTTCAGCGGCTCGTGCCCGATGACGCGGCGGAAGGCCGCCGCGGCCGCCTGGTAGCGGCCCGCGGCTACTTGCAGTCGGCCGATCGCGAGCAGCGCCGACTCGAAGGCGCGGCTCAGCTCGTCGCGGCGGGCCTGCGCCCAGTCGCCGACCGCCATGTCCGCGAGGAAGTCACCGCCGTAGACCGTGACGGCCCGCTGCAGGCCGGGCAGGGCGGCCGCCGCCGGGCGCGCCTGGCGGGCGGCGGTGAGGGCGGTCGTGAACGTGTCGACGTCGCAGTCCCGCGGTCGTGCCGGGTTGACGGCGTACCGGCCGTTCGCGTACACGATCCAGCCGGGGTCACCGAGGGCATGGCGGAGTTCCCGCAGCGCCGTGTGCAGCGCATTGCCCAGCTGCTGGCGTGATGCGTCCGGCCACAGGGCGGCCCCGATCTGCTCCCTGGTCAGTGGCGGCGACGTGGCGAGTAGGAACAGCAGCTCGCGCGGTTTCGCGTATCCCCAGTCCGCCGAGGTCAGGGTGGCGCCATCACCGAGCCGGACCGTGGCCGCGCCCAGCGCCTGGATGACCAGGGTGCGCTCACCGCGCCCCGGATCTGCCGGCACCTCAGGGCCAGCTGGCCCGGTGGCGGGCGAGTCGGCGGCCCGGGCCGTGATCGCCGGCTCCGGCTCGGCCAGGTCGTCCGGCTGAGCGAGCCGTCCTCGCTGCCAGGCTGCCGCGAACGCCTCCGCACCGAGCACGGCCTGCGCCCCGGACACCGTCTCCTCGTGCTGGGCCCGCTCGCATGGCGGGATCACCGTGCCGATCGTCTCCCGGATCGCCTCGGCCGCCCCGAGCAGTGCCACGGCGTGCGCGGTCCCGGTGGCCGTCCCCTTGGCGGTGAGCGCGACCGCGGCCAGATCCTCCAGCACGCTGGACGTTCGCCACCGGTCCTGCAGCGCGCGGTGGATCTCCAGGCTCTGGTTCAGCAGTGCGGTGGCGGCGGGATCATCCTGGCTCGCGGCGAGCAGCCCCAGCTGTTCGAGTGACCAGGCGAGGCCCTCCTGGAATCCGATGCTCTCGGCCAGCGACCGGCTATCACCCAGCAGCGCAGCGGCGCGGCCGGCGTCGCCTTGGTAACGCGCGACCGTCCCCAGGCTGAGCAGGGACCACGCGGTTCCCTCCACGTCACCCAGCTCACGGAACTGGTCCAGCGCCGCCGTGCACTCGGCGATGGCCCGGCCGAAGTCGCACTGCAGCCAGGCCACGAAGCCCAGGTAGCCACGGGCGCTGGCGACGGCTCGCCGGTCGCCGGCGCGCTCTGCGATGGACAGGCTCTCCGCGTGCAACTCCATCGACCGCGCGTACCGGCCCTGCTCGCGGGCGACGCTGCCCAGCACCTGCAGCGCACTGGCGATGCCGGCCGGGTCGGCACGTTCACGGTAGAGCCGCAGCGCCGCCTCGAGCCGCCGTACCGCCGGTCCGTAGTCACACTGCAGCAGGGCCAGCCGACCGCTGCCCAGCAGGGCCTTCGCCCGCAGCTCCGCCGGCCCGCCCTCGCCCGCCACCACCGCCTGGTCCATCCAGTCGCGGACCTCGTGGTAGTGCCCCCGCAGATAGGCGTACCGGCCGAGCTGCCCAGCGATCCGCAGCGCGGCCACCGTGTCGCCGGACTGCCGGGCGAAATCCAGCGCCACGCGGATGTCCGGCCGCGACAAGTCCAGCTGGTCCAGCAGTTCTTCCAGGCCATGCCACCCTTTCGGGCCCGGTTCTGGTGACCCGCCGTCGACCAGCGGCCCGATCTCTTCGGCCAGCGCGGTGAAGTACCTCAGGTGCGCCCGGCGCAATGGCTCTGCTTCGCCCGCCTCGGTCAGCCGCTCGGTCGCGTAGTCGCGGATCGTGGTCAGCAGCTGGTAGTGGGCCCCATGGCTGCCCTGATCGACGCGCAGCAGTGATTTGTCGGCGAGCCGCGTGAGCAGGTCGAGGATGTCCCGGGCCGCGATGCCGTCACCGGCCGCGACCTGCTCGGCCGCGGCGAGCGTGAAACCGCCGGAGAAGATGGCCAGCCGCCGGAAGACCGCACGCTCGTCCGCGGTCAGCAGTTCGTAGCTCCAGTCGAGGGTGGCCCGCAGCTCCTGATGGCGGCGTGGGGCGCTGCGGGCTCCGCCGGTGAGCACCGCGAACAGGTCGTCGAGGCGCTCGGCGAGCTGGGCCGCGGACAGTATCCGCATCCGCGCGGCGGCCAGCTCGATCGCCAGCGGCAGGCCGTCCAGACGACGGCAGATCTGCCGGACGGTGTCCGCGTTGCCTTCGCTGACCTGGAACGATGGCCGCACCAGCTGGGCTCGCTGCTCGAAGAGCCGCACCGCGTCCGGCCAGGACAGCGGCGGGACCGGCCAGCTGCACTCGCCCTCCACGCCCAGCGGCTCGCGGCTGGTGGCGAGGATGGCCAGGGCCGGGCAGCCGGCCAGGAGCCTTTCGGCGAGGTCTGCCACCGTGGCGGCCAGGTGCTCGCAGTTGTCCAGCACGATCAGCACGGGCCGGCCGCTGACGTGACCGGTGATCGCCTCGGTGGCATCCTGACCGGGAGCGTCGGCCACGCCGAGCTGGCTGGCCACCGTTCGGGCCACGATGTCCGGCTCGGCGATGGCGGCGAGTTCCACCCAACCGACGCCCCCTGGGAAGCGGTCGTGCGCCGCGTGCGCCGTGGCCAGCGCCAGCCGGGTTTTGCCCGTGCCGCCTGGTCCGGTAAGCGTCAGCAGCCGGTTGCCGCCGAGTACCCGCAGGACATCGCGCAGTTCGCTGTCGCGGCCGACCAGCGACGTGAAACGCACCGGTGCCTGGCCTGCCGTGAGCCATGTCATCTGGAGTCGCCCGCCCCGCCCGCTGACCCGAATGTTCCCATTTCGGAATCTAGTCCCCGACAGACTTGGGCACGAGTCATGGCCCCGGCGGGTTCAGAGCGGGCGGCCCGGCGGCGCTTCCCCCCGAGCCCCCCGCGATTCCCCCCGGGGCGAGCGGCGAGTCTTCTGCCGAACCAGGTGCGGTGAGCGACCGGAAACGGGGCCGGCTCCGCTCACGGCACACGTACCGGAAAGCAGTGCAGAAGGGATTGCCACCATGAGTATCGCCAACCGCATCGGGCTGCGCGTGGCTGCGGCCGCCGTGGCCACGGGGGCCATCGCGGCAGGCGGCCTGGCCGTCGCCGGGTCGGCGGGGGCCAGCACGGCCACCGTAAGCAGCCGGCCGTCGGTCAGCTATCGATTCCAGACCCTGGACAACACCAGAGACCTCACGTTCAACCAGCTGCTCGGCATCAACGGCCATGGCCTCATCGCCGGGTACTTCGGCTCCGGCGCCGCGGGCCACCCGAACAAGGGCTACCTGCTGTTCCCGGGGTACAGCCAGCACAACTACCGCAACGAGAACTTCCCAGGCTCGGTCCAGACCCAGGTGACCGGGCTGAACGACGAAGAAGCCACGGTCGGGTTCTGGTCGAACGCGAACAACGCCAACCTGTCCAATCCCAACTTCGGGTTCTACTCACTGGACCGCCGGCACTTCCACACCGTGGACTTCCCGACCGGGAACAACGCCAGCCCACCGGTCGACCAACTGCTCGGCATCAACGACAGTGACGTCGCGGTCGGCTTCTACACCGACGGCCAGGGCAACAACCACGGCTACACCTACAACATCCGCAACCACCGGTTCACCGTGGTGACGGTGCCTGGCGCCAGTCAGCTCAGCCTGACCGCCGCCGCGATCAACAACTACGGCGACGTGGCCGGCTTCTACACCAACGCGGCCGGCGCGACGCTGGGCTTCCTGCGCTATCACGGTCAGTTCCGGACGCTGAGCGTTCCGGGTGCGGCCATGACCCAGGCGCTCGGCGTCAACGACCGGGATGAGGTCGTCGGCGTCTACACCGTGGGTAGCGGCAGCACGGCTGCGATGCACGGGTTCACCTGGACGCCCGGCCACGGCTTCCAGACCGTCGATGACCCGCACGGCATCGGCACCACCACCCTGAACGGTGTCAACGACCGCGGTCAGGTGGTCGGCTTCTACACCGACTCGGTCGGCAACACCGACGGGCTCCTGGCCAGCCCCCGGTAGTTCAGCCCGGGTTGGTCACCCCTGGCCGCCCGGAAAGCAAGCCGCCTAGGCGGCCGGGTGCGCCCGGCCGCCTAGGCACGCTGCGCCAGCCCGCGCTACGGGAACTGGCCGGGAACTACTGTCGGGCCAGGTTCGGAGCGTTGGAGCGGAGCACGAACTTCTGGATCTTGCCGGTCGCGGTCTTGGGCAGCTCGTCGACGAACGTGACCGCCTTGGGCGTCTTGAAGTGGGCGAGCCGATCCCGGCTGAACGTGATCAGCTCCTCCTCGCTGGCCTTTTCGCCGTCCCGCAGTACCACGAACGCGTACGGCGCCTCGCCCCACTTCTCGTGCGCCAGCCCGACGACGGCCACCTCGGCCACGGCCGGGTGGCGCAGCAGCACGCCCTCCACCTCGACCGTGGAGATGTTCTCGCCGCCGCTGATGATCACGTCCTTGATCCGGTCCCGGATCTCGGCGTACCCGTCGGGGTGCACGACCGCCGCGTCGCCGGTGTGGAACCAGCCATCGCCCATCGCCTTCGCCGTGGCGTCCGGGTCGTTGTAGTAGCCGGTCATCACGACGTTGCCACGCACGACGATCTCGCCGATGGAGGCCCCGTCGTGCGGGACCTCGGTCCCGTCCTCGGTGACCACCCGCAGCTCACCGGAGCTGATCAGCTCGACGCCCTGCCGGGCCTTCACCACCGCCCGGTCGGCGGCGGGCAGGTCCGCATGCTCCGGCACCGGCTCGCAGACCAGGATGAACGGCGCAGTCTCGGTCAGCCCGTAGACGTGCGTCACCTCCCAGCCGAAGTCCCGCTCCAGCCGCTCGATCGTCGCCGCGGCGGGCGGCGCCCCCGCCGTGACCACGTGCACGCCGGGCCGCAGCTCGCCGCGTACCTCGGCGGACGCGTTGGCCAGCGAGATCAGCACGGTGGGCGCGGCGCACAGCCAGCTGACCTGCTCGTCCCGGATCAGGCGGAACACCGCGGCCGGCTCGACCTTGGGCAGGCAGACGTGCACCCCGCCGGCCGCGGTCACCGCCCAGGTGTAGGTCCAGCCGTTGGCGTGGAACATGGGCAGCGTCCACAGGTAGCTCTGGCCCACGCCGAGCGGCAGGTGCAGCAGCGTGCCGATGACGTTCATCGCCGCGTTGCGGTGGGTCATCATGACGCCCTTGGGGCGGGCGGTGGTCCCGCTGGTGTAGTTGATCGTGATCAGGTCGCGCTCGTCGATGGGCGGCAGATGCGGGGCGGGCTCGGTGGCGGCCACCGTGGCCTCGTAGTCCGCCCAGCCTTCCCGGGAGACTCCGGCCCCGCCGAACGAGACGTAGTGCTTCACGCCCGGCAGCTCGTCCCGGATCCCGTCCACCATGTCCAGGTAGTCCGGGTGCACGCAGACCACCGAGGTGCCCGAGTGGTTCAGGATGTAGCTGAAGTCATCGGCGCTGAGCCGGTAGTTGACCGGCACCAGCACCGCCCCAATCTGCGGTACCGCGTAGAACGCCTCCAGCTGGGCGTGCGTGTTGGGTGCGATCGTCGCCACCCGGTCCCCGGCCGCGACGCCCATCGCCTGCAGGGCGGTGGACCACCGGTCACAACGGTCGAAGAACTCTTCGTAGGTGAGCCGCAGATCGCCGTCGACGACGCCTTCCCGGTGGCCGTGCAGGCGGCGGGTGCGGCGGGCGAACTCCAGCGGCGTCAGCGCAACTTCCATCGGTGTCCTTCGTCATCACGGCAGGCTCCACGACTGGTTCGCGCCGCCGGTACAGGCCCAGATCTGGACCTTCGTGCCTGGCGTCGTTGACCAGCCCGTGTCGTCAAGGCAACTGCCCGACTCAGGATTAACAATGGCACCGTTGGATTGCGGTTGCCAGACCTGCGCTCCTGTTCCGTTGCAGGTGTAGAGGTCGACGAGGGTGCCGTTGGCCGTCCCGAACATCTCGGTGAGGATCGGGGTGACCATCGCGTTCAGCGTGGCCGTGCTCACCGCGCCGGAGGACACCGCGCTGGCCAATGCGCTGCCGTAGTACCCGTCGTTACCGGGCATGTCCATATCCAGCCCGGCGTTGGCGGCGGCCGTGGTCGAGTGGGTGGCCCCCAGCTGCGGGAGCGGTCACCGGGGAACCAGCCCGCACGGCAAGTTAAAGGGGAACCAGCCCGCACGGCGGGCTAAAGGAGAACCAGTCCGCACGGCGGGTTACAGGGAAATCGGCCAGCGCTCCGTCCGGAGGCCCATGTCCCAGAACATCCACTCGTACCGGCTCGTCGTGCGGAAGTGCCAGTGCATCCGGCCCCGCTCGTCCGCGGACAGGCCCGCAGCCAGCCGGTTGGTGACGTCCAGGACCTCCTGAACGTAGATCCCGAAGTCCTCGCCACCGTAGGTGTCGATCCATTTCCGGAAGCGCGGGTCGGGTGATCCGCGGCGGCGCAGCTCCTTGCCGACCTCCCAGTAGATCCAGTAGCACGGCAGCACCGCGCCGACGCCCTCCGCATAGGAGCCGCCCCGCGCGGTGGCGAGCAGGTAGCTGGTGTAGGCCAGGGTGGTGGGCGCCATCTCGGCCCCGTCCGCGACGCCGGGATCGATGCCCAGCTCGGCCAGCAGCGTGTCGTGCAGCTGCTGCTCCACCGCGACCACACCGATGAAGTGCCGGGCGAACATCTCGGTTTCGCTGGCATCCGGGGCCCGGCTGGCGATCGCGGCCAGCGTGTGACCGTACTGCTTCAGGTACAGCGAGTCCTGGATGACGTAGAAGGCGAAGGACTCCTCCGCCAGGCTGCCGTCGGTCAGGCCGGTCAGGAAGGGATGGCTGAGGATGGCGTCGTAGATTCCGCTGACGCTCTGCCAGAGCTCGCTGGTGAAGCTGTCGCTCATCCGTTGCCCCCATTTCCTGTTGTGCCGCCCATAACCGTATTACGGGCCTGAAGGGTCACGCGGCACCTTGCCCCGTTCGGGGGCATGATTTTCTTTTCCGGGGTGTCGATTCCGGGCCGGCCCCTTCGTGATGAGGGTGAGAGGACGCCAGACCGGCGCCCGGTGAAGGGAGATCGGCGATGACGCAGTACCTGCTTTCCGTGCACCTCGACGAGGCCGCACCCGCTCCGTCCGACGAGCAGATGCAGC
>Ga0182016_10006159_pt1 | contig 12681 bp, 13 predicted proteins | sample 712S2MmetaG_FD_120491 | JGI IMG/M metagenome (GOLD analysis project Ga0182016, IMG submission 120491) | Permafrost microbial communities from Stordalen Mire, Sweden - 712S2M metaG | ecosystem: Environmental > Terrestrial > Soil > Wetlands > Permafrost | place: Sweden: Stordalen | collected...
GATCGGGCGCGAGCAAATCGCCGCCTTTCACCTCAACGATTCCAAGACCGCCTTGAACTCCCGCGTGGACCGGCATGAGCACATCGGCCGGGGAAAAATCGGTCTGGAAGCCTTTCGCCACATCGTCAATGACGCCCGTTTTGCCAAGACGCCCGGCTGCCTGGAAACCTACAAGTCCAAAGACTTGCACGAGGACATGGAAAACCTGGCGACGCTGCGGTCGCTGGTAAAGAGATGATTTACAATTTCGGACGGCGCTTGACACCTTCCGGAAGAGCGAGCCACTCTTGCTTGTCCGACACCCAAACATGCTCCGATGGTTCCAAGCCCTTCAAGTCGTCAAATGAACCGAGCCCGATGGCGATGGCGTCGGGCTTGCTCCGTCGTTGGGCAAAGATTTGGCTGCCGCAGTGAGGGCAGAATTTACGGATCAAATCTTCGCTGGAATCGCACTCGGCCAACGCTCCGCTGATGGACACCGCCGTGCGGGGATACAGCGCCCGCGCGAAGAAGGCGGACCCGGTCAACCGTTGGCAGTCCTGGCAATGGCAGACGCGCACATTGATCGGGTCGCCGATGGCGGCGTATTGCACCGCTCCACAAAAGCAGCGCCCGGTCCTTCGCTCAGGGATCGAAGTTGGATTCGAGGCGGAATGCGTCGTTGGCATGGCTTGACTCTTGGCCTACTTCACGCCGACGTAGCAAGCAAAAACACTGTTGCGATGAAGCACGTCGTAGCGGGAGAAACCCACGGACTTGAGCAAATCGAGCTGGAACGGCAAGGATCGCGGTGAATCCTCCTTGTCAATGTAAGCAAAAACTTTTTCCCGATAAGCCTCGCCATCGAGGGCTGCGAGATAATCGCCATAGCGCCGCCACATGATTTGCTGTATGTCCGGCACCTCAAAAAAGCAGAGGTCCGCCACGTAAATCCGCCCACCCGGCTTGAGCCAGCGGTGAAATTGGGCGAAGGCGGATTTCCAATCTTCCTCATCGCGCAAATGGTGCAGCACGGCGGCGGCGAGAATGACGTCGAAGCTGTTTTCCGCGAAGGGGAGCGTCCGAAAATCGGCTTGATGGATGACGGTCGAGGCGGCGCCGGCGGTTGCCAGGCGTTGACCGGCTCGGTCCAACATGGGCCGGCTCAAGTCAACAAGATGACAATGGAGTTGGCCGATTTCCTGCAAGACCCGAATCGTGAAATTCCCCGCGCCGCATCCCAAATCGAGCGTGTGGTCGCCAGCCTTGAGGTGGCTGGCGCAGGATTTTGCGACCAATTCCAGCACCAGCGGGGCATCGATGACGGCCTGCTGGCCGGTTTCCAAGTTGCTGAACCGACCGACCTCCTGATCAAAGCGGTCTCGAATTTCCGCCAAGGTGGATTTTTGCGCCAATGGTGTTTCCATGGCCCGACCACTCCTCCTGTGGTTGGCCCCCGGGTTGTTTGCTTGTTCCATAAGTTGATTAAGCATGGCGACAATATCGCTGAATGGCGGTTTATACGGAATTGCTATTATAAAATAGCTGTATTATTAAAATCGTATGACCAGGCCTGATGTCCGTGAACTGGAATGTTTCGTGGCGGTGGCGGAGCATCTCAATTTTTCCCGGGCCGCCCGGCAGCTAAACCTCTCCCAACCGCCCCTCACCCGGCAGATCCAGTCCCTGGAGCAGAAGTTGAACGTCCGCCTGCTGGAGCGCAACACCCATGCCGTTTCCTTGACCGATTCCGGCCGGTTGTTTCTCGAGGATGCCCGGGCGATCATCAACCACCTCGACAGTGCCACGGAGACGATGCGCCGGGCGCGTGAAGGCGAGGAAGCAAGACTGCGCTTGGCCTTCATTGGCGCTTTGCTCGACCAGCGTCTCATCCGGCTGCTGCAGCGCTTTCGCGGGCTCAACCCGCGTTGCCAGGTGCAGATGGCCGACCTCTCGCCCGGGGCGCAAATTGAGGCGCTCCAGGAAGGCCGCCTCGATGGGGGATTTATCGGCGCGCATCCGCCGCGGGCCATCAAGGGCATCCACTTCGCGGCCTGGGGCCGGGAACCTTTTGTCCTGGCGCTCCCCGGCGATCATCCCTTGACGAAGGTCCGCAGACTGGAATGGCCACATCTCAAGGGCCTGGCCTGGGTCATGGTTTCGCGGACAGCCGCGCCGGCCTTTCGACAACAATTCTCGGACTTGGCCCGGCGCCACGCGCTGCAAGAGCGAATCGTCGGGGAATCGGAACGGATGCCGGCGGTCTTGACCATGGTGGCCGCCGGGAGCGGAGCGACCATGGTGCCGCAATCTGCCATCCGGCTGGTTCCAGCGGGGGTGGTCTTTCGGGCGCTCCCGCGGCCCTGCCCCTCCCTCGCGCATACTTTCGCCTATCGCACTAATCTCGTTCCGCCGCCACTCCGGGATTTCCTGCGCCTTTTGGAGCTGTCGGATGGTTGAGCGCCAGACTTGCGCCCGAGCGCCGGATTCTTTAGGCTAGAAATGGCAACGGCTCGCCGTTGCCGCCGGCCATGCCCGAACGAAAAGTATATTATTTTGACAATAACGCCACGACGCGCGTCGCGCCGGAAGTGGTGGACGCGATGCTGCCGCTGTTGCGCGACAATTGGGGCAACCCGTCCAGCGCGTACCGGTTCGGCAACCAAGCGGCGCAATTGGTGGAAAAGGCCCGCGCCAGCGTGGCGGCCCTGCTCCATGCCGACCCCAAGGAATTGGTCTTTACGAGTTGCGGAACGGAGAGCAACAACGCCGTTTTGCAAAGCGCTCTGGCCACCCAACCCGGCAAACGCCACATCATTACCACCGCCGTCGAACATTCCGCCATTATGAAACATGGCGAATTTTTGCGGTCGCAGGGCGTGGAAGTCACTTTTCTGCCGGTGGATGCGGATGGGACTCTGGACCTGAATTTGCTCGATCAATCCATCCGCTCGGACACGGCTCTGGTCTCGGTGATGTGGGCCAATAACGAGACAGGCGTGCTCTTTCCCGTGGAGGAAATCGCGGCCATTTGCCAGAGCCGGAACGTTCCCTTTCACACCGACGCCACTCAGGTTCCAGGCAAACTGGAAATGGATGTCAAAGCGCTCGGGGTGGATTTCCTCTCGCTTTCGGCGCACAAACTTCATGCCCCCAAGGGCATTGGTCTGCTTTACATCAAACGCCGCGCGAAATTTCAGCCTTACATTGTGGGCGGCCATCAGGAGCGCGGCAAGCGGGGCGGGACGGAAAACACGGCCGGCATTGTCGCTTTTGGCCGGGCGGCGGAACTGGCGCGGGAACATTTGGAGGAGGAGAACACGCGGGTGCGGGCCTTGCGCGACCGGCTGGAGAACACCATTTTGCAAACGATTCCCAATACCGTCCGCATTGGGCCGAAGGAGCCGCGGTTGCCGAATACGAGCAACATCGCCTTCGATTTTGTCGAGGCGGAGGGGATTTTGATGGCCTTGGATCAGTTGGGTATCTGCGTCTCCAGCGGATCGGCCTGCACCACCGGCTCGCTGAACCCGTCCCATGTTTTAACCGCCATGGGGGTCAAGCCCGCGCGCGCCAAGGGCTGCGTGCGGTTTAGCCTGGGTATTTACAACACGGCGGAAGAAGTGGATTACCTCCTGGACCATCTGCCGCGGGTCATCTCCAAGCTGCGGGAAGCTTCGCCGCACCACGGCAAGGGGCGGGAGACCAAAACTTCGCCTGAACTTGCGGCCCGGACGCTTTGACAGGCTCGGCGGCCGCATCTAATCTTAGTTGTTTCATGAATACGAATCCTCATGTAGCCATTGTCGGCGCCACGGGCGCTGTTGGAGTTGAAATGCTGGCCACGCTCGAGAAACGGAAGTTTCCCGTGGGCGAACTGACCTTGCTGGCCTCGGCCAGGTCGGCGGGCAAGAGCATGACCTTTCGCGGCCAAAATGTGCCGGTAAAGGAATTGACTCCACTTTCTTTTAAAGGAATCGATATCGCGTTGTTCAGCGCGGGCGGCGGCATTTCCAAGGAATTCGCGCCGCTGGCGGTCAAAGCCGGTTGCGTGGTGATCGATAATTCCAGCGCGTTCCGCATGGACGATTCCGTCCCGCTGGTCGTGCCGGAGGTCAATGCGGCGGACATCCGCCAACATCAGGGCATCATCGCCAACCCCAATTGCACCACCGCCATCACGCTTATGGCGCTCTACCCGTTGCATCAGGCTTTTGGAGTGACCAGGATCTTCGCCTCCAGTTACCAGGCCGTTTCCGGGACTGGGGCCAAAGCGATTGAAGAACTGAAACGGCAAACCGCCCAAGTCGTGGCCGGCGAACCGCCGACCAAGGAGGTTTATCCGCACCAAATCGCCTTCAACGTGCTGCCGCAGGTGGATGTCTTTTTGCCCAACGGCTACACCAAGGAAGAAGCCAAAATGGAAAATGAAGGGCGAAAAATCATGCACCATCCCGCGTTCCGCGCCAGCGTGACGTGCGTCCGAGTGCCGGTTTACCGCGCTCACTCCATCGCCGTCAGCGCGGAATTTGCCAAACCGGTGACCGTTGCCGCCGCGCGCGCGGTCCTGGCGCAAGCCCCCGGACTGGACGTGGTGGATGATCCGGAGAAAAAGGAATACCCGCTGCCGCTCTACGCCAGCGGCAAATACAATTGCCAGGTCGGACGCCTGCGCAAGGATTGTGCGTTTGACAATGGCCTTTGTTTTTGGGTGGTGGGCGACCAGTTGCTCAAGGGCGCGGCGCTCAACGCCGTGCAAATTGCCGAGGAACTCTTGCGGTAACAGGGCTGACTCGCTACCGGATAAACTCCGTATAGAAGGTCGCGCCCGAGATGATGAACCCGATGGCGGTGATGATTTGCCGCACGCGCGCCTGGGGAATGCGTTGGGAATAATGCGATCCCACATAATACCCCACCAGCGCCCCCATCGTCATGATGGCGGCGCGCGGCCAATCAATTAAGCCCGCCCCAATAAACCAAAGGGCCGCCATGAGGTTGATGAGCGAGCCAAGGATCGTCTTGAGCGCATTCATCTCGAAGATGTTCTGCATGCCAATAAACCCCAAGGTGGCCAGCATCAGGATGCCAATGCCGGCGCCAAAATAGCCTCCATATATAGCCACGGCGAATTGGAAGAGGACGGCCTTCCAGACATGGTCTTTTTTGGAAGAGGCACCATCTTCGGTTTGTGTGATGGCGAAGCGGCGGAAAGCCCCCTGGGCCAAAAAAAGGAGGGTGGCGAAAAGGATCAAAAAAGGGACCAATTTGGCAAAGATTTTGTTGCTCGTCCCGGTGAGCAAAGCGCTGCCGATGAGGCCGCCCACCAGGCTGACCGGCAGAAACCGCCGCAACCAGGGCATGACGGGCTGGGTGTGGCTCCGATACCCGTACACGCTCGCGCCGGTGCCGATGAGCAAAGCCAGCGTGCTGGTGGCATTGGCCGTGACCGGGGCCGTGCCAAAAGCGAGCAAGGTCGGAAAGGTGACCAGGGTTCCTCCGCCCGCCACCGCGTTGATCGCGCCCGCGGCCGCCGCCGAACAGGCCAGAGCGATCATCTCCAGGTGGGACATCATATCGGGAGAAGCGTGGCCGTCGAGTCCACAAAAATTATGAGCCGAGCAATTTCCAGATTTCCGCCGGAGAAGCGGTGCCGGTCGTGCCGAGCTTGTGGATGACCACCGAGGCGGCGGCGTTGGCCAACTGCAGCGCTTCCCGCAAGGTGGCCCCGGCGGCCAGGGCGGACGTCAGATTGGCGGTGACACAATCGCCCGCGCCGACGATATCAATTTTTCCGCGAAGCGGCAGCGTCGGCAAACTCTCGACCAGACCCGCCGCATCCGCGCCCACCATGCCGTTTTCGGAAAGAGTAATGAAGCAGGCACTCCGCTGCTGGCCGGCCAGCGCCGCCGCCGCCGGTCCAACTTCCTCGAGCGGAAAAATATTCTTCCGGCCGGCGAGCCGGGAAAGTTCCGCCCGGTTCATTTTGAGGGAGATGGGCGGATAACCTGCCAGGCCCCGCCGGCTGTCCGCCATAATGAACAGTTCCGGACGCTCTTTCTTGATGGCGCGAATGGCTTGCAGCAGCCGCCGGGTAATGACGCCCGTTTCCGCCAAATCCGCTTGTTCTAAAAGGATGATCGCATCGACTTTCGGGGCCAGCGCACGCAGGGCGCCGATGACTTGGTTTTGCAGGCGAGCGGGCGTGGGCGTCCAATTCTTGCAGTCCAGGCGGTTAAGTTCGCGCGGCGGTTCGGGCGGCGAAATGACCAGCGGTTTGGTGTAGGTGAAGGTGCGCCTTTCCTCTGTCAAAAAGAACGCATCCGCGTTGACTCCCGGGATCGCCGCCAGGGCGCGCTTCAATTCAAAACCTTCGCCGTCGTCGCCCGCGAAACCAATGGGATGGATTTGGGCCACCCCCAAGGCCGCCAGATTATTGAGAATGGTGCCCGCGCCGCCGGGTTGCGAACGAATGCGCACCACATTATGCACCGGCAAACCGGTCTCGATGGAAATCTCCTGCCGGGCGGGATCAATTTCAAGGTAGCGGTCCAGGCAAAAATCGCCGGCGATGGCGATGCGCAGCCGCCGATATTTTCGGGTGAGCGCCAGGAAGCGCGCCTTGGCCAAGCGGCCGGATTTTTCCTTGTCACTCATTGAATAATACGCGGGTCAGCGCCGAAGGGTCGCGATAGTCGGCCACGATGACGTGCGCGCCGGCCTCGAGCAGTTGCGACCGTTTCAAGGGGTCCATTTGCCCCGAGCCGTTGTGATTCTCGTCGCTGGCCACGGCCACGGCCAATCCACCCAATTCGCGGGCGTGGAAAATTTCCACCGGGCCGTCGCCGAAACAAACCAACTCCTCGCCGCGCAATCCTTCGTCCGCCATGATTTTATCCAGCACCGCCCGCTTGGCAAAGCCGCCGGGCGCGGCGGGGCTGCCGTAAATTCGGCCTTCAAAGTAACGCGCCAAATCCAGCAATGCCGCTTCCTCTCTGACCCGACTTTCCAAGGTGCCGCTCAGGACGGTAAGACGGAAGCCGCGTCCATGCAGCAGGTCCAGCAAGGGCCGCGCGCCCCAGACCACGAAATCATCGGCGCGGGCCTGTTTTCCCGCGATCAAGGCGGACCGCTCGGCGATAATCTGGTCCAGGCGCTCCTGATATTGCTGGAGCAACTCCCGTGGCGCCGGCACGCTGGCCTGGCGGGTCTGGGCGCGTTGGAAAAATTTTTCCATTTGCACAATGGAAGGTTGCCCGTTGGTGGATAGAATTTCCGCCACCAACTCCTGGCGAACTTGGTGCTCGGACTCCCCATCCCGCCGGGGATAGTAGCGCAGGAAAATCTCGCACATCGTTTCGGGCCAGCCGTGACGCAACCAGGATAGCGTGCCGTCAAAGTCAAAAACAATGTGGCGCGCGCGCGGGCGGGGCGAAAACCCGGGGCGGAGTTCCATTGGCATCGGAGTCATTTAGAGATTGTCCTTCCAGATGCCGGCATCCTTCAACAGGACTTGCCGAAGCAGTGGCAGCGGCGGGGTCCCGTGGCGCAGCAATTCGTTATGGAATTTTTCCAAGCTGAAATCAGATCCTTCCTGCCGCTGGTAATCCTCGCGCAATTTGAAGATTTCCAGCTTGCCGAGCGTGTAATAAAGATACTCCGGATCAAAGGTCCCGCGCAGCGCTTCCTGGCGCGCGGGCTTTTCCTCATAGTAACAATTCTCGCGGAAAAACTTGGTGGCTTCATCGACCGTCATGCCCAGGCAGTGCATCTTGATCGAAACACAAAAGCGACAAACCCGCAGCAAGGCTTCGTCGGTTTGGGCCAGGCGATATTTGGCCGCCTTGATTTTTTCCGCGGGCGTGGCGGTGGCCGGATCGCCGGCTCCGAAGCCTTCGTCAACCATCATTTGTTCGGCATAATGGGCCCATCCTTCAACAAAGGCGTAACTGTTGAAAATCTTTTCCAACCGATTGGCCGGCGAGGCGTTCAAGCACAGGAACTGCACATAATGTCCGGGATACGCTTCATGCACGGAGACGATGTCTGTCGTATAATAATTAAACGCGCTGAGCCATTCATCCTTTTGTTTGGCGGGCCATTCCGGCTCGGGCGGGGTCACGTAGTAATAGGCCTCGGTCGCCTTGGTCTCAAACGGCCCGGGCGTGTCCATGGAGGCGAAGCTGGTGGCGCGCAGGTAGCGCGGCGTATCCGCCACCCGCGCCGGGACAGAGGATGGAATGGCAATGATATGATGGTCCACGACAAACTGCCGAATGGCGTCCAGGTCCCGAATTGTATCAGGAATCAAGCTTTGCTCCGTGGGGTGATCTCTTTGAATGGCTTGATAGACTTCCAGCGGCGGCTTTTGTGGATCGATGGCCCGGGCCGCGTCGGCGAAATCCTTTTGCTTGCGGCGCAACTCGTTCTCGCCCACTTTCAGCAACTCCTCCGGCGACAGCGTTACCCTCTCGCCTGCTTGCAAGAGCATTTGGTACTTTTCGCGGCCCAGGGCGTATTGGTCATTGGCTTTCGGGAGCTTGACCTCCTTCAAATAAGTCGCGTAGCGCTTCATTTCCTCGACCGCGCTCCGGTTGGCGGCGGTGAAGGCCGAGAGCAACGCCGGGTCCTTGACCTCCTGCAAAGCCTCCACAAGATCTTTGCTGAGGAAATCCGCGCTGCCTTGGGCCACTTCCATGGCGGTTTCGATGAACGGACGCGGCAAAGACGCCGCCAAGTTGGCCCGCGCCGCCGCCGTTATGTTGGAAGCCTGGTTGAGCAGGGAAATGATCGACTTGACGCGCTCGGGCAGAGGAGCGAAATCGCGTTTGATATAAATGTTGACGTCCAACGCGCCGGCATAGGTCATGGGATTCTGCGTATAGACTTTCAGCCCTTTAAAAGAAAGGATTTCCCGCTCCACCGCGGCGCGTAGAATTTGGCAATCAAAATGCGCCTCCGGACTGAGCAACCTTCCATCCAATGCGACCAGGCGCTTTTCGCAGGCTTCCAATCGCGCCAGTTCCGCCGCGATGGAGGCGCGGCTCAAATCGGTCATTTTGCCATCGTATTGATGGTAACCGAGGGCCGTCCCAGCCTGGGGCCGCCAACTCAGGTACCCTTCGATGTAGTCGTTGGCGACTTCGGCAAATTCCTGATCCGGGCTTGGGACGGTCAAGGCCCCCGAATCCTGATGAAATCGCGCGCAACTTGCTAAAAGCAAGGAGGCGGAGAGCACGATGGCAATGCGCATGGGCCAACGTTCTACCCTCGTTGGCGAACTCTGAGAAGATAAAAAATCACAGACCGCTCTTGCGGTCCGCCAGGATTTCCTGTTCGGCGGCGATGAGCCGATCGCGCATGGTCACGGCGTCCGGCGCCTCGCGCAACTGGGCAAGGACATCGGTTCGTTGCGCGATGAAGCAGACGCGGGCCAGGGTGTGCAGATGGAGACGGTCGTCCTGCCCGCAAATCAGAAAAAAGAGATGGGTGGGACGGCCATCCGGGGCGCCGAAGTGAATTTCCTGCACCGGCCGCCCGACGACTAAGAAGGATGCCTCGAGCACATAAGGCTCATGAAAGCGCGGATGAGGGAGGGCCAAGCCTCCCGGCAAAGCGGTGGAACACAAAGCCTCCCGCGCCTCCAGGCTCTCCAGGAGGGATTTGGCGTCACAGACGTGGCCCGTCTTTTCGGCCAGCGCGACCAAGTCGCGCAAGACGGACGCCTTGGTCTTGGATTTCATGGCCGAGTCCACCGCGCCAGTTGCGATCATTTCCGGCAGAATGGCCTCGTGCGGCAAAAAATCACGGGTGTGGCGGGTGGATTTCTGATGGTAGGCCGCCAGCCGTTGATCGGCGAAACCGAGGATGCGTTGAGAGGCCCACTGGTCAATGTCGCTTTTGCGAAAAACAGTCCGGTCGCCCCGCTTCTCGCAGGGAATTTCCTGGTTTTTCAATCGGTCTTCGATGTCCGCGCGTGTCAAGTGCAAATAATTGGCGACCTCATCCAAGTTCAAAACTTCGAATGACATAAGAACACCTTCCCGGAAAACTGGTTTTACTGGCGTTTTCCTTTGCCACAAGATACCCTTCGGTGCGGCGAAAACAAACAAAACACGCGCCTCTTTGCCAGTTCAGCGCGGCGCGCGCGCAGGCCACGCCGCCGCGTGCGGACGCTAAAGACAACGCCAGACCTGTTCTTTGGGAAACCGCACCTTGGGAAACAACGAGTAAGGGTCTGTGGCCGACCGGTATCCCACGGTCGCCAGGACGGTCGCGGCCAGGCCCTTCTGCGGCAGACCGAGGATTTCGTCGAATTGTCCGCGATCGAATCCTTCCATGGGGCACGCGTCAATCGCCCGCAAGGCCGCGCTGCTCAAAAGAATCCCCAAGGCGATATACGTTTGATGGCGCGCCCAAGCCAGCCGGGCTCCGTCGTCCATTCCCTTAACGACCGAGTTGATGAGCATCTCGCGAAAGACCGCGAGCTTGGCCGCCGGCACTTGCCGCACCTGGGTGATGCGCTGGAGGTAGGTGTCAATGCTGGCTTCGTCCAGGTTGCTCTTGGCCGCAAAAACAACCAGGTGCGAAGCATCGACGATTTGCGCTTGATTAAATGCCGCCAATTGCAGCCGCTTGCGCAAAGCCGGGTCTCGCACGACCAAAAGCTGGTAGGGTTGCAGCCCAAAACTGGAGGGTGCCAGGAGCGTCGCCTCTTCCAGCGCGGCCCAATCGGTTTCGCTGACTTTGCGAGTGGGATCAAACTGTTTCGTGGCGTAACGCCAGCGCAATTGTTGCAGTAACTGTTCCGCGGTAATGGTTGTATTCACGGTTTGGGTAAAATTGTTTTTATCGTTCTTCCAGCCAACGGCTTCATTATATCCCGTGCGTGAAATTTGGAAAGAGCCAAGGTCGCGGGAATTCTTCGTTTCCTTCGTTCCCTTTGTGTCAAAAATAAATCATTCCGAGCGGGCTGCGCTGGATGCGGGCAAGACGATTAACAAAAGGAAACAAAGATAACGAAGAATTCATCCAAGCATGTGCGCGGTTGGTCAAAATGATAAGCGCGCACAGCTTCCTGGACGTTCCGGCGCAGAGCGTCCCAGTCGTCGCCCTGGGTAAAGATGTTTTCCGAAAGGCACTCGGCGCAATAACCGCCGTCTTCCTCCTGTATCACCTCAAAAACCAGTTCGTTCATTTGGCCAAAAACATCGCCCAAGCGCCGTGCCGTGACAAGTTTCAATTCTTCATTTTGCTGATCAGCGTGAGGCAAGTTTATAACCTTTGTATTCAATCCTTGCTTTAGTTGAGGTACTGTCAGGTATGCGTGTTGTCGCCAAAAAACTGGGTCAGTGGTACCGTAAAAATGCGCGCGACCTCCCTTGGCGCCGCACGCGCGATCCTTACGCGATCTGGATTTCCGAAATCATGCTGCAACAGACGCAGGTTAAGACGGTCATTCCCTATTTCGAGCGGTGGATGCGGGCTTTTCCGACCGTCGAAGCTTTGGCCCGCGCACCGTTGCAGGCCGTGCTGAAGCAATGGGAGGGGTTGGGTTACTACCGACGCGTACGCAACGCCCAAGCTGCGGCGGTTCAGATCGTGGAGCGCCACGGGGGCCAATTTCCAACCACCTTTGCCGAAGTCCTGGCCCTTCCCGGCGTAGGCCGGTACACGGCGGGAGCCATTTGCAGCGTGGCCTTTCATCAGCCGACGCCGATTCTGGACGGCAATGTCATCCGGGTCTTGAGCCGCCTTTTTGGCATCGAAGGCAACCCGCGGGACAAGAGCGTCAACAAAAAGCTCTGGAGTCTGGCGGAGGCGTTGGTCTCGGTCCCTGGTGTGGAACCCTCGCAATTGAACCAAGCCTTGATGGAATTGGGCGCGCTGATTTGCCTGCCGCGCTTGGCCAAATGCGCGGAATGCCCGGTGAAAGGGCGGTGCCTTGCCCTGGCCGCGAACCGGGTGGAAGAACTGCCCGCGCTTCGGGCGCGCGCGCCCGCGCGGCAGCGGCGTTTCATCGCTTTCCTCGTGCGGCGGCGCGGGAAATTCCTGGTGCGCCCGCGTCCGCCGGAAGGAGTGAACGCCGGTTTGTGGGAATTCCCCAACCTCGAAGTCCCGTTGAAAACGAAGGACCTGGCCGCGTTGGCCCGGCCATTTGGCATGGCCGCGACAGACCCGATTCTTCAAGTCCGCCACGCGATTACCAACTCACGGATTTTGCTCGAGGTCTTCCAGGCCACTCTTCCCATGCCAGTCCAACCGCCGTGCGTCTGGAAGACCGCCGCTGAGGCCAAACGCTTGCCGTTCACCAGCGCCCATCGCAAAGTCTTGGAGGTGGTGGCTAACTAATCGCGACGATAGTGGTGGTCGCGACGAAGCGATGGCCAATGTTATCCACCATGACACCGAAGCCTTCCAAGGTTCTTACCCCGAGCAGAGTCATATCGCCGGATTCCGCGAAGACCACCTCATCGTTGGTCTCATACCCTTCCGCGCTGAGAATGGCGTAGCCCACCTCTCGCTCGATTTTTTGTTGCGTCGCGGTGGCAAAAATTCTCTTGCCGCGCGGTGAAATACCAACACTTCGTAAAACCTCCGCTGGCAGCCAAGTCAATTCTGAGCCTGTATCGACCAAAGCCTCCATCGGTTTGGTGGCCAGTTCTTCGTGCTTGGGGTTGCGCGCGACCACGTTCACTTTGA
>Ga0182016_10006161_pt1 | contig 12680 bp, 14 predicted proteins | sample 712S2MmetaG_FD_120491 | JGI IMG/M metagenome (GOLD analysis project Ga0182016, IMG submission 120491) | Permafrost microbial communities from Stordalen Mire, Sweden - 712S2M metaG | ecosystem: Environmental > Terrestrial > Soil > Wetlands > Permafrost | place: Sweden: Stordalen | collected...
GGTTGTTTATGACGCTTTAGTCCAATGGGAATTCACGGCCCTGGCGCCTGATATCACCCAGGCCGATCAATCGGGTGTCGTGACCTTTTCTTTCAGCCTCAAGAATCTGGCCCAATAATCTTTTTTTAAAGTCGTGGTAAACTATCCGCCATTTCCAATGATTATTTGAGAGGGTTTTTATGCCGAATATAGCGGTCATATTTCCGAACGAAGGGTCCCAGCATGTGGGCATGGGTAAAGAGTTTTACGACCGTACGGTCAACGTCCGAAACTACTACGACATTGTCGAAAAACTTTTGGACATTAAAGTCGCCAGCATCTCTTTTTTAGGCCCCAAGGAAGAACAACAGCCCACTCCCATCGCCCACCTCATCACGCTGTTGTGCGATGTGGCTTTTTACGACCCTTTCATGCAAAACCGCCGCAAGGCCAACCTCATGATGGGCATCGGCATCGGCGAAATCGCCGCCCTGGTCATCGCCGAATGCATTCCTTTTCCCATCGCCTGCCAATTTGTTTATAAGCGGGCCAAGCTCATTGACGAGTTCGCTAAAAAACACGGAGGGATCAACGTTCTGCTCAGCGGTATTACCCAGGACAAACTGGAATCTCTTTTGAATCCTGCCACAGGCCCCATTGTGATTACCCAATATCTGGCGCCCGATACCCATATGCTCTGGGGCCCGGCGGCTTCATTGAATCCTTTGATGGACCGATACAAAACCATACGGACAGTGAAGAGCACTGTCTTGAGTCCCCGCGGGCCTTTGTTCACCACCCAGGCGGTGGAGCTCGAAAGCCAGTTTGACGCGTTGCTCACCGAGTGCATGGGCGATCAAAGAATCTTTCCGCCCAAAATCATCACCCACCGAGTTTCGGACGGGGAACAGATCAATTCGCCGACCGATGTGCGGGATATGATCATCAAACAATATTCCCAGCCGGTGGATTGGTGCCGGGCGGTGCGCCTAGTGATCGACCGAGGCTTCCGTACCTGGGTGGAAGTGGGCCCCAAAGCCATCTACGGCGATTTCATCCGCAAGATCGACAAGAACAACCGCGTCACTAATGTGGAAAACATGAAGAGCCTCTCCATCGCGGTTCAAGTTACCAGCTCGTAAGGTTTTTCAATTAACGCGAAAAGCTTTTTGGAAAAATATCGTTTACTTCAACGCCGTTATCGTCTTGAAGTTCTCCGGTTGAATCCCGATCAATATCTTCAAGGGGGTCATCACTTGATCTCGGAAGACGCCGAGAAGGGTTTAAATTTTATTTCAAGCGAAGCGCACCTTTACGCTCTCAAAAGATCACGTAGCTGGCGGGTTTTTGTGAACCGAGAACGGGTTCTGGGTAATCTCATTTCAAGCCAGGCGCTCTGTTTTAATTTATTCACTGATCTGAAAATGGGAATTCTTCAAAAAGACCCTGCCGCGAGCCGGGTCATTAAAAATATGTTTCCCACTCTGCCAATTGAAAAAATCATCAGCGTTGATTTAGAAAAACTTCCCCGAATTCAAGGTTTTAAAAAAGTTGCTACGTCCTTTGACACAATCCTGGTCTTTAAAGGCCCAAAATCTGTTGAGTCCATTATTGGACTTGAAGTGAAATACTTGGAGGGTTTGGATGAAAGAAGAGTGGGCCGAGGCAAGCAGTGGCATTCACTGGCGGCAAGTTTTGGGATATTTAATAAAAAAGGTCTTGCCGAATATCCTCCGAAATTTGGATTCAATCAAATCGCCCGTAATTTTTTGTTAACGCTGGCCTATGCCCGTTATCCGCAAAAAAAGGTTTACAACTTTACGCTTGGGTTGAAAGAAGACAAAGAAACCCAAGAGAAGGTAAAACGGTTTAAAAATGGGCTCAAAAAATCTTTTAGCCAAATGGTCCAATTTATTCCATTGGAAGATCTGGTTAAGCGGGGGTTATCGGCTAGCGATGGTAAATATCGAGATGTTTTACAGAAGTTTCAAATTCGTTATTTTGCTTAAAACCGGTTATCGCTCAGCCAGGCGCTAAAAATTTTCTCTCAGGCTTCTCGCGACAACTCAAGTTCCTGAAACCCCCTTTTTATCGATTTTCAGTCCTTGTTTTGTCATTTTGTTCAGAAATCACTTGTATCTTGGTGATTCTTGTTGATAATGATTATCAATTGAACGGGATTGTCAAAATTGCGGTTTGGGTGCCGCCGCGGAACGTTTTGCTTTGTTAAAGGCTGTTCGCCAGTTTTTGAGATTCAAAAGGAGCGGTTATGGGTCATCAAATTGAACAAAAATTAAGTGCGGGTGCCTGCGAGTTAACCCAATGTTCCTGCGGGCGGGGAGCTTTGAAGATCAAAGATAAGGTTATTTTGTTATCCTCGGCCGAAATCGCCCAAATGAGCAAAATTTTCTCCGGCTTGGTTCAGCCCGTGAAACCGTCTTTGTCGAATAAATTGAATCAATTGATGGGCGGCCAGCCCTGGACGGATTTTTCATTGCCGGAATAAGTTTAACGAAATGGTTTGTGTCGCGATCATATAGCTATAAGGGTGAGGTCATGATAAAGGAATGGAAGAAAAAGGTAGGCCGTGTCGCCAAGACATGGGGGCCGGCCTGGCTTGTCATGATCGCGGATGTGGACGCGGCCAGCGCCATCACGGCGGCGGAAAGCGGGGCCCAGTACGGCACCAAGCTGGTCTGGTTCATTATGTTGCTGACCTTTCCTTTGTACGTGATCCAGGAAGTGGCGGGCCGGGTGGGCGCCGTCACCGGAAAAGGGCTGGGTGAAATCATACGGGAAAACTACAGCCGGCGGGTGGCGGTTTTTTGCGCGGTGCCGATGGCCCTGGTGGACATCATCAGCTATGTGGTCGAATATACGGGAATCGCGGTGGGCTTCGAGATGCTCGGCGTCTCGCCCTGGTTTTCAGTTCCGATCGCCTTCCTGGCCCATGTCATCGTGGTTTACAAGAAAAAATATGTCGAGGCTGAAAGGCCTTTGCTGGTGATCTCCGTGGTTTTTACGGTGGTGTGGATTGCCGCGGCTTTTTTAACGGCCCGGCACGGGGTGGAGATCACTCCCTTTTATTTTTCAACCTCATCGGATTTTATTTTTCTGCTGGCCGCCAATATCGGGGCGGTCATCATGCCCTTCATGCTCTTTTATCAGGTGTCCGCCACGGCGGAAAAGGGAACCAATCAAAGCAGTCTTTCGTCCATCCGGTTTGAAACCATGGTGGGCGCCCTTTTTTCCGAAGTGATCATGGTGGCCATCGCGGTATCCGCCATCGGGATCAAAACGGCGGCGCTGGATTTCACCTCGCCCAAAGTGCTTTCCCAAAGCCTCGCTTCGGTTGCCGGAATTTTCGCCCCTTACGTGTTCGGCGTCGGCCTGATTACGGCTTCTTTTATCGCGCTGATCGTCATTTCCCTGGGAAGCTGCTGGGGAGTCACCGAAGCCATGGGATGGGGCCGAAAGCACTGGTTTAAGGTCTATCTGGTGGAATCCATTCCGGCGGTCATCATCCCGCTCGTTTCCTATAACCTCATCAATCTGGCCATGAATTTGATGGTTTTGCAGATTGTGGTGCTCATCGCGCCCGCCGTCATTTTGGGCGTCATCGCTTCCAACAAAAAAATGATGGGCGGCTTTCTTTTGAAGGGAATCAATAAATACATCTATTGGATCACCATTCTTTTGATTTTTGGCACAGGGGTTATTAGTATGCTGCCTTATTTGGACAAGTTAATCACAAAATAAAGTGGGCTTGTTCCGAGGGAAAAATTTAAACCAATTATTTACCCGCTTGCGCTTTATCGGTTGATCCAACCTGTTCGAAGCCGTAAAAAAGGAAATTTTTTCTCCCGTCAAACTTAAATGAGAAAGAGGTCGCGATGAATAGCGCTTTATACCGAACCGGGTTGGTTTTTGTTTTGTTCCTTTCGCTGTCGTCCTTTAGCTGCCGCATGATCGCCAAGGGTGATTCGACGGCGCTCCAAAATACCCAAAATTTAAAAAAGGAAACGGATTCGGTTCTTCAAAATCCAGCCGCTAACACTGAAACCCAGCTTCAGTCCGATTTGAAAACCCAGGAAGTCTATGTGGCGAAAACTTCATCCAATGATCTCATCGTCCGGCAATGGCAGATTTTGGATAATCCCCAGGGCCATTCTTTGGGCCAATTACTGGCCAAATTACAGTCCGGCGCGGCAATATCCAAAGTTGAACTCCAAAATCGGCAAAATCTGATCGATCAGGAATTTGATCAAATCATTGAATTGGAGCAAGACAAAATCACCCGGCTCACCGCCACACCCGCCGCGAATTAAAAAGGAACCGTGCATGTCAACTTTAGTAAATGACTTAAATCAAGAAATTAGCGGGGTGTTGCAGGGTAATTTAAACACTTATTTGAGCGGGGTTAAGTCTGATTTGAAAAGCTTTTTGCAAAACAATCAAACTCAAATTTCTATGTGGGCCGCTCAACTTCAAAGCGGCGTGATTGGCAAAGATGATTTAAATGACAACATGCTCAATTTGGCCGATCTTTTCAAAATCACCAGCTTGACCGAAGCGGGTATTAGCGCGATTCAAGCGGAGAATATAGTTAATCAAATACTGGATATTATTTCCAACAAACTAGTCAACTTTGCTATCGGCGCGATTGTTGCCGCTCTTTAAATTAAGATATTCCCCTGAAGTTTAAAACAACGCTTAGAAATCTTGGTTATGGCATAGAGGCGCAGGCTAGACAAAACCTTAAACCTCAAGCCGGCCTTTTTCGCGCATTAGAAAAGTATTAGTAATGCGGCCTGGTATTGACTGGGTTGCTTTCGGTTTTTAAACTCAAATCAAGGCCGATTCATTTTTAAATCAGTGGTAAAAAAGGTCTGGAAAGAGGCCCGTCAAGTCTAAAAATATCCGTTTTCCCATTTTATTCCTTTTGATCGCCACCCCTTTTTATTTTATCACCTTCATTCGATTGATGATCTGAATGATTTTTTGTCCCACGCCGTGCAGAAGAATGGTTTGGTACTGGATAAAAAGACTCCCATGCGACAGGGCTCTACCTATCTGCTTCAAGTCGAAAACCAATCTTCGCAGGACCCTTCCCGCGTTTGGGCGACAGCGGAGAACCTGCATCCGGAGATCGGGGATAAGGTGACTTTTTATTACCACCCCGAAAATCCAGATGATGTTCGGGTTCTGGATGGAAAGGAAATTGTGCGTTATAAAACGGACTTTTTTATTCCGTTTTAAGTATAAAACCCCTCTTCAATGGACCCTTCGGGATCAAAGGGAATACTTGCTTTTGGCGTAGAGGTACAACTAACAAGAAAAATCACGATACACTGGACAGCCCTATAGAATTAGTGACGTGTATAAGAAAGAATCCGACTCCCTGTACCTCTACTGACATGTCCCCTAGCCCACCGAAACAAACCCAATTTTCGCGCTGGACATTTTTTGATAAAAGACTAGGTTGGGTTTGGTGGTTTTGGAATAGAACAGTAAGCCCCAACTATGGCGTTGGGGCTATGGCGCCGGCGCCATAATTCCCTAAGTTTCCCTCCTCAAAAGCCTCAAAAACCCTTATTTATCAACCATTTCCACTTGGCACCACCCTTGCATTAATAGAGGTGTAGCCGGTAGTAAACTCAAATGGAGAAAATCATGAAAAAGCAAATCTTTAGCGCCATCTGTCTAGCACTAGCAACAATGTTTCCCATCGCTTGTGCCCGGAACAACAATCCAATGATGCCTACGGTCAACACGGCGGCTTCAACCCCAACCACCCCTTCGGCAACGGCAATCCCGACTGTGCAGATTACCGACTCAAACCTGCAGGCGGCCCTCGGGCAGGTTCTGTATTCGAATGGGGTTCTGAGTTCTCCTTCGGACACCATAACGGCGGATAAATTGGCTACCCTGACCAGCCTGTCGGTGGATAACGCGGGTGTAACCAGTTTGGAAGGTTTGGAATATTGCACTAGCCTGACCGACCTGGAAGTGAGCTGGAACAACATCACGGATCTGACCCCCATCTCGGGTTTGACCGGGTTAAACACACTCAATTTGACGGCCAACCCTGTCACCGACCTGACCCCCATCTCGGGCCTGACGAATCTGACCAGCCTGGAGATCGGGTATAGTTCAGTTACCAGCCTTTCGCCCATCGCGGGTTTAACGAATTTGCAGGTTCTTGAAGCTTATAATATTCCTATCAGTGACTTGTCGCCCGTGACTGGCTTGACCCAGTTGGTCGAGCTGAACGCTGATGCCGACCAGATTGCCGCGATCCCCTCGGGAATGAACGCCATGACCAACCTGCAGAATCTTGAACTGTACGCCAATCCGCTGACGAGACTGCCGAACCTGTCAGGCTGCGTCAATCTTCAAAGCATGGACATTGATAATTGCCAGATCACGGATCTTTCCCCGGTCACCCTCATCAGCAATTTGGTGCTCTTGGCCGCCGATAATAACCCCCTGAACGCCACTTTGCCGAACCTGTCCAGCATGGTAAACCTTCAATGCTTGGAAATTGGGAACTGCGGCTTGATCGATATCACGGGACTCTCTGGCATGACGATTCTTGGAGCGCTTGGCGTGGAAAACAACAGGATCAATAACATTGACCCCTTAGTCTCGGCCCAAAACGCCGGGTCCTTCGGGAACAACTCTAACATCAACCTGAGCGGAAACCCGATGGGCGCAGAGAGCGCTAATGCCGATTGGAACTTACTGGTGAACCACGGGGTGAATATGCAAGGAACCGAACCGCAAGTGCCGTGACACTGTCACGGAAAAATTTTAAGACCCAAACTAACGCTGATAAAAATAAATAAGGAGAAAGAAAATGAAAAAGATCTTGAAGGCAGCGATGATCATCCTGGCGATGGCTGTCAGCGGAACGGGGGTTTGGGCTTCTAATGACCATCCGCGCTACACCCAGGCCCAAATCGCCCAGTTGAGGGCCGAGCACAAGGCCCATCACCAGAAGCAAACCAAACCCAGACGCACGGTGGCTGGCAAGGCCGTGAGGGGAGCCAACCAGGTTTCCCCGAAACCGATGAAAAGAGACCACTAAGCCTTTCAACAGTCAGTTCAGCAGAATACAAAAGTTCCAGGCTCCCCGCACATCATAAATTCATTTTTAAATCTGAATCGACGCGAAAAAGGCCGGGCATATCGCGTGGCCTTTTTTTATGAACGCCCAGAACGTTGAGTGAACCTAGGCTCCCCTTTTGGAAGAATAACTTGAGGCAAAACCATTTAGCGTGCCGATGCGGGAGCCGCTTTGGATTTTGTTTCGAGGTTTTGTTATCAAAACCGTCCCGGTGTTCTTTGAGCTTATTCGCCGGTGGTGTGATGATCCCGTAAGGTTTTGGCAAAGACGAGAAGCGCGATGACTAAGACAAGAAGAGCAATCCATCCTGCGGCATCCCACCACTTAGAAGCAGGCGGAGAGGCAGGCGATAAAGCGGAAGAAACTTCAGGCGTGGATGCGGATACTTGAGTGGGTTGAAACATCGGAAGAGCCGGGGCCGGCGAGAACAACGGTTTTTGTGAATTATTCTTCACCGGATAAGAAGTAACTTGCGGGCCGGCTGGCGCCACGGGAGCGCCTTCATTGGTTTGTGGGACGGCAGTGGGATTGGATTGAAGATTCAGGGTAGAGACGGGGAATCCATTAACCTCATCCGCCGCGCAGAAAGCGGACGCCGTGAAAAAGCATAAAACCAGAAGGATTGCGAAAATGCCGACCTGATTTTTTAAGAGGACGAAGCCCCGGGTTGTTCGATTCATGAATCAATTAAAAGCAAAATACATACCATTTAAAGAACCCTTTTTTAGGCTGAAAATGAAGGGCTGAAAAAATCGACTATCAAAATGATGATCGTGTGTCTCAAAAAGGGATGGCCACTTTGTTTTTGAATCTTTTAATGGGGCGGAGCAGTTGATAAAAAATTGTCTGGTATAATTGTATGTGATTTATTTTGTCCAATATCGGAGGGGTTATATGAAACAGGCTTATTATTTTATGACAGGACTGGCTCTCTTGATTTTGGGGTTTGGCGCGACAATCAGTTGTGGTCCGACACCCGCTGTGTCGGCCGGAAGCTCAGTTACGAGTACCCCCACGCCGTCTAGCGGCCCGACGACTGTTTACGCGAACGGGGTCACCAATGTGAATTGCGCGTATTTTACAGCCACCGATGGAACTTCTTCCGCGCCCTATACGATGGCGGCCAGCGGTTTTGCGGGTTATGGAACCGATACCAAAAGTTTTTCGTGCGTATTTCCGAATCTCCTGGGTTCCAACCCCTATTCGGAGTTTGGCATGAGTAATGGCACCGTTACCAATCTGGAAGGTTATAACCTGTGTACTTTTTATGCCGAGGCGCAGACAAATACTAACGCGGGGTTCGTCACCGTCGGCTTTAACGCGGCGACTCCCGGAGGCGGCACTCCCGATAACCTGATGATAAGTGAATTATTAACTTCGACTTGGTCGCCAGTGACCATTGTGATTAGGGATGGAGCCCGGACGGATGGATACACGGGACCTGGTACCCTGGCGAACACCCAGAATTATTTCACGGAAAAACTGACGGTCGTTGCACCGGCAGGCTTTCCGGTTACAGTCTATTTCGATCAGGTTATTTTGCATTAACCGGTGCGCCCGAAAATAGCTTAACTTCCCAAACAAAAGCGGTTTACTGCCTAAAGAAAACAAAGGGCCACGCTACCCGCTTTGGCAATAAAACTTCCCAAATTTGTGATTTAATGGCTGTCGTTTATCATCCTTTAGCCAGAAACATGGGAATTTAAAGTGAACGAAAAATTCAACTGGAAATCAATCCGGCCTTTTTTAAAGCAGGCGCTTCTGGAAGACGGCGCATGGAACGACAGAACCAGTCAATCGGTTATCGCCAAGAACCTGCCTGCCCGCGGTGAAGTGCTGGCCAAGCAAAAGGGCGTTCTGGCGGGGCTTCCGCTGGTGGTTGAGATTTACAAGCTTTTGGATAAGCGCTGTAAGGTCAAAATTCTAGTGTCTGAAGGGGCTAAAGTCCGGCCCGGTCTGAAAGTGGCGCTGCTGGAAGGCCCGGCGCAGGCGCTGTTGTCCGGGGAGCGGGTATCTCTCAATTTGCTGAGCCGGTTATCGGGCGTGGCCACTTTAACGAAACAATTCCGCGACATTCTCAAAAGTCCCCGGCTGTATGACACGCGCAAAACCACGCCGCTTTACCGCCAGTTGGAACGTTACGCGGTGCGGGTGGGGGGCGGCAAAAATCACCGGTTCAATCTTTCGGGGCATGTGCTGATTAAAGACAACCATCTTCGTCTGGGTGGGGGCGTGTTTGGCGCGGTGACCGCGGCCCGGTTGAAATACGGCTTGAAAGAATTTATTGAGGTGGAAGTGACCAATTACGCCGAGGCCCAGGAAGCCCTTCGGGCGGGGGCGGATATTATTTTGGTGGATAACGCCTCTCCGAAAGATTTTGGCCGTATTTTGAAACTGGTGAAGGGAAAAATGCAGGTGGAAACTTCGGGCGGCTTGACGATTCACAACATCCGCCGTTATTCAAAACTGAAGGTAGACCGGTTTTCGTCCGGCGCTTTGACCCATTCGGCGCCGTCGATTGATTTTTCGATTGAGCTTTATCCCCGCTGATGCACAAAACCAAAGCGAAAAGCATTTCACCACGGAGTACACAGAGTTCACAGAGTGAGACTTTTTGGTTTGAAACAATTAACAAGGCAAAAATCATTTCACGGAGTACATCGAGTTTAGGGAGTGAGTCTTTTTGTTTTAAAACCCTTTTTAAAGTGGGTTTGAATGACTTCTAAAGCAAGATCGGTTCAACCCATACAGCCCGAAGCGTTTTGGAAGGGGTTAAAAGCTAAAAGCTTTGGGCGTTCCTTTTATTCTTTTTCTGAAGTGACTTCGACCAATGACATAGCGTCTCAATTGATTGCAAAGGGCGCGCCGGAGGGAACTCTAGTGACGGCGGAAGCGCAAACTAAGGGGCGGGGACGGCAGGGCCGGGTTTGGACGACGTCGCAGGGAAAGGCTTTGGCTTTTTCGCTGGTTTTAAAACCACGGCTTTCTTCACAGGAGATCGCGGGAATCACTTTGGCGTCAGCGGTGGCGGTGGCCCAAACGCTGGAAGTTTTTGATTTGAAACCTCAAATTAAATGGCCGAATGACTTGTTGTTAAAAGGCAAAAAGGTTTGTGGAATTTTGACGGAAGTGGGTCCGCGACACGATAATAGGCAGTCGGTTATTTTGGGGATCGGGATTAACCTGAATCAGGGAGCGAAAGACTTTCCCCTGGCGATTCGATCTCTGGCGACCAGCGTTTACCGGGCCTCGGGCCATCGGGTAGACCGGGTTGAGTTTCTGCAAAAATTGATGGCCAATCTGGAAACAGTTTACGGTTGGATGAATGAAAAAAAGTTTTCCTGGGTTTTAGCCGAATGGCGTAAAAGGTCGGTGACCTTGGATCAGCGGGTCAAAGTGACTCAAATCGCGAAAACATTTGAGGGGCGGGTAGTGGATATCGATCCCCGTGGATTTTTGTTAGTGCGCCGTGAAACAAGTCTTACTGAAACGGTTCTATCGGGCGACATTGAGATTTTAAAATTAAAGACAAGAAAACATGTTTAACCACCAAGGCACCAAGGGCACCAAGAACAGCGAAAGACAATTCATTTGGGGTAATGCTTTAAACTAGAATTCTTTTTTGTCGTTCAATGTTTAACCCAAGATTTTTTGTTTTTGTCTTCCTTGGTGCCTTGGTGGTTCAAAAGGTTTAATTCTAAGTTTGAGAAGGGGTTTTCATGATTTGGGCGGTTTTGATCGGCAATACGCGAACCGTATCGGCTTTGATGCGGGGAAACACTATATTGAAAAAAGAAATTGTGCCCACGACGGCTTTAAAATCGGCCCATGCGGTGGGTCTTTGGGCAAAAAAGCTCAGGCGTTTAGCGCAGGTCAACGGCATCGTGGTGGCCTCTGTGGTTCCTCCAGTCGATAAGGCTGTGGGGAAATCGCTCGAACTGGCTTTTGGGTTCAACCCCCATTTTGTGACGCATCAGACGCCGATGGGCGTTCGGGTAAAAGTTAAAAAACCGGCGCAAGTCGGAGCGGACCGGCTAGCCAACGCGGCGGCGGCCAAGGAACTTTATGGTTCGCCGGTAATTGTGGTGGATTACGGAACCGGCACCACCTTTGACGTGGTGAACAAAGACGGCGATTATTTTGGAGGGGCCATTTTGCCGGGGCTGGGCATTTCGACCCGGGCGCTGCACGAATTTACGGCGAAAATTCCACTGGTGAAATTTGAAAAAGTAAAGTTTGCCATTGGGCGTACCACCGAAGAGGCGGTCCGGGCCGGGGTTTATCATGGAGCGATTGGGACGACCAAAGAGCTTCTTTTTAACATCCGCAAAGAATTAAAAGCCGACGCGCCCGCCATCGCCACCGGCGGGTTTTGTAAGGTGTTTGAAAAAACGGGACTTTTTAAACAGGTAGAGCCGGATTTAACCTTAAAGGGGATCGCCGCGATTTGGCGAAAGATGAATGCGTAATATTGAACAAATGGCCGCCGATGAGGATTTTCGGCTTCGGGAAGAAAAAGCGGAGCGGGTTCGGGGTATTTTTTTACTTCTGGGCTGGGGGCTGGGGGTTTGGGGATGGTACCGGTTCTCGCATGAGAATTTAGGTTCGGGAGCGCTGGCGGTTATTTTATCCCTGGTCTTTTTTTCTTTGCGGTGGAACGCCGTTAAGAGCATGAGTGTGACGACGAAGTCTTTCGCGCTGGGCTTTTTGGCCAGCGGAATGATGCTGACGCTTTATCTTTTCACGGCACTCCCTTCGTTTTACTGGGGGCAGGACCCGGCCTTTTGGCTGGCCGTCCATTCAGGAGCGGTGACGGAGCCGGTCTGGTCGCCTTTGGTTTACCTGCTGGGCGAGGCCGCCAGTTATCTTTTTTCATCCGAAGCCATGTCCATTCTTCCCTGCTTATCGGCGGTGGTGACCGCGATGGCGCTTTTTATGGCGGCGCAGGAACTTTTCTCCAATTTTTTGACGGAAAAAAACTTTAATCTGATTTTTATTTTTGTGTCCTGCGCGGCTTTGGGCTTAAGCCGGCCTTTTTGGAACGCGGGGACGATGGGACTGGGGCTGGTTTCCAGCCTGGGTCTTTTGCTTTTCCTTCTGTTTCGGCATTTGCTTCAACTGGAAAAAAAATACGCCCCGATTTCTTTTTTGCTTTTGGGGCTCTTGTGGTCGGTCCATCCTTTGTGGGGCTTCATTGGATTTTTTTATTTTTGGACAGAGAGTCCCTATATCCGGCGGATTTTTAACAATTTATGGCCTCTTTTTCTGGGTCTTTCACCCTACCTCTGGATTTTTTTACGGCGGGGAAAAGGTTTTTTTTCCTGGGGCGGCAACAGCCCCGCACTTGAAATGTTTAAAGAGAGTCCGGAATTGTGGGTGAATCATTTCCTGAAAGACTGGTCCTGGACGGGGGCGGCGCAGGCCTTTGGCTGGGAAGTGGCGGCTTTACTGGTTTTGGTTTTGGCGCTGGGACTCTATAACTGGCTGATGGGTGTGGCGACGATTTCAAGAACTGATTTTTGGATTTGGCTTTTCAGCGGACTCGCGGCGTTTTTATTTTATTCGGATAGCA
>Ga0182016_10006168_pt1 | contig 12673 bp, 15 predicted proteins | sample 712S2MmetaG_FD_120491 | JGI IMG/M metagenome (GOLD analysis project Ga0182016, IMG submission 120491) | Permafrost microbial communities from Stordalen Mire, Sweden - 712S2M metaG | ecosystem: Environmental > Terrestrial > Soil > Wetlands > Permafrost | place: Sweden: Stordalen | collected...
GGCGCGCTTCGATCAAGTCATCGGGTCGGCAGTCCGCGAGCTGAGCCGATCGAATTCTCGGAAAACGCGGGGATTTGGAGAGATGGTGGGCTTGCTATGGAGTAAGCCCAATTTCTCAGCGGCGATTCGTTTGGAACATCTGTTCAACAGACTGCTCTCTCAAGAGACCCTTCTGCGCATATTTTGCTATTACCCGATCGACGTGTTTGGTTCTGACTTTGATTCCGGCATTCTCGATCCGCTCTTGTGCACGCATACGCACCTGTTGTCCGGCGCCGGCGATGGGAAAATTGAGAAAGCGCTGATGAGCGCGATACAAGAAACGGCCGAGTTGCCCCATCTGCCTCATCGGACTTCCGAGTTAGTCAATCGAAAGTGGGCGACGCTCCCGCGAGGCGAGTCGATGATCCTACGATTAAAACTACGCGATCCGGATTACGCCGATGAAATCCTGGACCGGGCTCGGGATCACTATCAGAGCTCGCGCAACGTGAACGCCCACTAGTCCCTGGGTGAGGCCGGTGCTGTTCGCTTGCAGCGAGCGCCCGGAGTCAAGCGAATCGAACACACGTTCGCTCGCGTAGTGTGCCAGCGCGCTTTCGAGGGCGTGCTTTGCGGTGCGCAGCGGGCACTTCTCCCGGTTGTCATTTCTAGGTCGGGATGCTCAAGAATCGGGCTAGAATGCCAACAATCCACAATATATCGTGCTCAGTTTACTAGGACAAGTTGCATATATATGCGTATTTCACAGGGAACTTGCTCGAAAGTGAGACCCTGTGGGCAGACGAACCTCTAGGCGAAAGCTCGGGCAGAAGCGCAAGATCCCTCCCAACACGCGAAGCGTCACCGGGCGACGCCAGAGCCAGAAGAACGACCGCACCGTTTCGGTCGAATCAGGTCTTGAAGCTCGGTTTGCGGCGATTCTCGAATTCGACCCACGATATCATCGATACGAAGAGCAATATCCGATCGAGTACCTCGATGGCGCCGGCAAGCGCCAAGAGGCCCATCCCGACTTCCTTGCTTACTTTGCTGACGATGGTCAGCAGCCGCTCCTGATTGACGTCAAATTTAGGTCCGAGATCTTCCGAGACTGGAAGAAGTTGAAGCCGCGATTCCTGGCAGCCCGCAGATACGCTCTCGGCCGTGGCTGGCGCTATCGCATCCTAACCGAAGTTGAAATCGACACAACCTATACCGCAAATGCGGTATGGTTGCTCCCATATCGTCGAACAAGTCTTCCGGACGGAGACGCACTTTTAGTGCTTTCGGCTCTCCGAAAGATGCGGTACGCAACCCCGGCTACGCTCATGCAGGGCTGTTCTACCGACGAGTATCGTGTCGGTGAGCTATTGCCGACTCTCTGGTTCCTTATCGCGACCTTCGCGATAAGCATGAACCTCGAAGAGCCCGTAAATATGAACAGTCGCATTTGGGTAAATGAATGAATAGCTCGCTCAGCCTCACGCCGGGCTCTGAAGTAATGTCCGCCGGAAAGCGCTATATCATTCAGAGCGCGATTGGATTTGATGCAGTCATCGCCATCGACGTCGGAGGCACCGCAGAGGTCCGGCTGGCGATTAAGGACTTGTCTGTCCCGCAGTCGCCCCCTCATTCATTGCCCGATCTCGCCTCGATCGATTCAGCCAAATGGGACATTGCCAACAAACGCAGAGATTTAATCCTGCCTTTGGTTGATGTCCATCGCGTCCCCAAGGCAACAATGGATCACGTTGCGAGCGAACTGGGCGTGCATCGAACGACGGTAGGGCGTTGGCTTGAAAACTTTCGCATCTCCGGCGAGCTTACCAGTTCATTATTGCCATCCAGGAAGCAGAATAGCGACACAAAGCCGCGCCTTCCGCAAGCTGTCGAAGCGATAGTTCGCACAACGATCGACACATTCTACCTGACTGAGGCTAAGCCATCAAAGCTTGACACTGTACGCGAAATTCAGAAACGATGCAGAAATGCGCAGCTGGTCTCGCCGCATGCAAACACGATATATAACAGAATTGCTCGAATCAGCCCCAAGGAAAAATTAACGAAACACGGCTTCAAGAAGATTGCGAACGAGCGGTACTCTGCAACACCCGGAACGTATTCACAGGCTGTTGCCCCGCTATCTGTCGTTCAGATGGACCATGCGTTACTCGATATCTATGTCGTTGACCAAGCAACACGTCGTGCGATCGGCCGGCCTACCATAACTATCGCCATCGACGTCTTCAGTCGTTGCGCTTTAGGATTCTATCTCTCTCTTGAGAAAAATGGTGGAGCGCTAGCGACAGGGCAGTGCATTGTCCACGCGGCCTTTCCAAAGGAGACTTGGCTTGCCGAACGAGGTGTGGAAGGCTCCTGGAACTGTTGGGGCTTTCCAAAAAAGCTTCACGTAGATAACGCCAAGGACTTCCGCGGAAGTATGGTAGAGCGAGCCTGCGCCAACGTTAATCCAAAAATTGATATAGACTTTCGCCCCGTCCGCGAGCCACGCTTCGGCGGTCATATCGAAAGATTTATCGGCACGCTTCAGGGGGTCATGCATAAGCTACCTGGGACGACTTTTTCTAGTCCTGAACACCGCGGTGACTACGACCCGGTCAAGAAAGCCAAACTAAGCCTCACGGAACTTGAAACCATTATCGCCGACTGGATCGTGAATATTTATCATACGCGCGTCCATGCCGGCATCAAGATGCCGCCCGAGCGGCTCTGGCATCACGGCATGTTTGTTGGTGACAACCAACGCCCGGCAAGTGGCCTTCCGAATCGACCAACAAACTTAGAGCAACGTCGGCTTGACTTTATGCCGCACGCCAGAAGAAGCGTTACCCGTCAATACGGCATCGCCTGGGACAATGTTCACTACTACCATGACGTACTAAAGCCTTACGTCAGCGATGGTCGCTCTTACATCGTCAAGCGAGACCCGCGCGACATCAGCGCAATCTTTTTCTATCATGAAGACACCAAGAGTTACTCTCGAATTCCGTATGCAAATATCTCCCTGCCGCAGATTTCTATTTGGGAGTATCGAGAGATTCAAAAGCAACTCGAAGCAGAAGGCCGTGCGAATGTTGATGAGGCGGCAATCTTCGAGGCTTATGAGCGAATAAATCGACGCGTCGAAGAGGCAACGAAGGAAACGCATAAGACGCGCCGTGCTGGGGAGCGGAGACTGGCCGCAACCTCCGCGGCGCCCGCTAAGAGCAAGGCGCCAGAAGCGATGAACACCGATAGCGAGACTTCAGACCCGCCTGAGACGGGGAAGCGGTTTGGCCACGTCAAGCCTTATTCGGTAACGCTCCTTTGACGGAGGAAGAGCTCGCCGAGAGGATCTTTGAAATTGAGCGACCGCGGCTGATTGAATACAGCCGCCTCCGTCAACACCTCGGCCTCATGGGATCGCTAATGCGGCGCCCCGCCCACGACCGAATGCCTTGTCTTGTCCTCGTCGCAAATCCGGGTAATGGCAAATCGACTGTACTTTCTCGTCACGCTTCTCTCCATAAACCAGACCCTGGCGTCGACGAGAATGCGGCAACCTACCCTGTAATTGTTTTAAAGTCACCCGGTGCAAACGAACGGGCATTCTATGAGAAAATCTTAAGAGCGCTAAATGCGCCCAAGCCACCCTATCAACGCGTCGAAGCCATGGCAGAGCAGGTCGTTATCGTCTTGAAAACTGCACGGACGCGAATGCTCATAATCGACGAATTTCATGACATTCTTGAATCGCCGGGGAAGAAGCCCGCACATTTCCTAACGGCGATTAAAGAACTACACAACGAACTACCCATTTCGATTGTCGGTGCTGGCACTCGCGCCGTATACCAAGCGCTCAAGTCTGACAGGCAACTCGAGAGCAGATTTCGGCCAATTGAACTTCCGGATTGGCAGCTAGACGAAGAACTGATTGCACTCCTCGAGAGCTTCAAAGCCACTTGGGGCATCGAGTTTGATTCAGAGGCCTTAGGTCCTAAGATTCTCGCGAAGGCCGGCAATACGATCGGTGAGATATCGTGGCTTCTCGAAAATGCTGCCAAAGAATGTGCTCGACGAAACAAATATCAGGTCACTTCCGGACTACTTGACAACTGTGGGTATGTTCGTCGAATCTGATCAACACGACACGCCGCCCATCGTCGTGTGGCCCGGTCACCCACAGCCTCTTCCCAATGAGCTTCTTACTTCTTGGCTAGCGCGGGTTTCGTCAACAAATGGTTTGTTCGTCAGTCAACTACTCCGCGCGATCAAAAAAGGCCCCAGCTGGGAGCGTGATATGGACGTAACGGCGGAGCCTTCTCTGCTGTTGGCGCTTTCTGAGCGTACGGGCTCCTCACTAGCGACCGTCGAGGGTATGCGCCTAACTCCATTAACCTATGCAGGCGCACTAATGCCGATTAATGCGGGCTATAGAAAGCGACGTAGCTATGGGCTGCAAGCGTGCAAATCATGCTTGGAAGCGACTACGCACTACAAGAGGCTTTGGCGTGTTTCACTTGTGGTCGCCTGTCATGTTCACGATGAAGCATTGATTGATCGATGTCCGTCGTGTAAAAAGCCCCTTAGAGTCTGGCAATCTACGTCAGTCGATCAAACGACACGCTTCCTTTCCAGTAACTGCTTCTCTTGTGGGCACGATCTAGCAGCGGCTCAAACGTTGCCAGTCTTGCCCCTAAATCTGAAGCGCTACTGTAGAGAACTAGCCGAGATCGCATCAGCAGACTCCGCGGTACCTACGGCTCGCTGGTGCGAGAACCTTAGAGACTTAATCAGGGGAAGCCTAGCGTCCAGCAAGTCACGGAAGATCTCACCTAAAACACGTCCGTTTTCGACCCGTCCTCATGCGGAGAGGCTTGCAATTATCGATCGTGCCCTTTCGTGAACTACGAGTGAGTAACGGCCATATAGCAAAACAAGAAGCGCTAGAGATGCGAGAACTAGTCGTCGGGTGCGACCTCCGGCGCAGGAACGTACGCTTCGCCAAAGTCGTGCCGAGGGATTCGTGACGCTGCGATCGATTGAGCAGGACGATCGATGAGCGCTGAACTTGAATACTCGGTGGATACCAAGGGCGTTCGTGATTCTCAGCGGGCCAAGTGCCCGCCACATGTGTTTCTGTAGAATCAAATGCGTATGAGCGCCCCGCACGAAAGCCTCGTCGACACGTTAGTGGGCTCCAATCAGCAACCTCTTGGCGAAGCGCTAGGAGCACGATGGCTCACGGACAGCAATTATAAGGGGAACACGAAATCCGTTGCGCTCTTTCCCGAGCACCACTGGCGTCTATTTCCAGGGCACCCGCGGCCGCATAACTCCGAGACGCTTTCCTCCTGGCTTTCACGATTTTCTCGCTCTAACGGGCTATCGGAGGTTGAATTTGCCCGCGCAATATTTGTGGGTGCTTCGCCGAAGTTGATCTGTGACTGGGACGTCCTGCAGACCGGTGCCCTGGTGCGCTGTTTGGAAAAATGTGCAGGCATTGCGAGCGGCGAGCTGGTCAGACAGCTCGGGTTTATAAGTGGCGCTAGTCCGCGTAGTACGAACGAGTGGTATCAAGATTGGCGTCTCGAGCTGGGTTTACAATGGTTTCCCTCACCCTTGCGGCGTAGGCAAGTTTGCCTAGAATGTATTGCCGAAGTGCCTGCTTATCGATTTGATTGGTGCTTCGCGTTCGCAGTAATATGTCCAAGGCATGCATCGGCTTTCCAGGTGTCTTGCGAGAAATGTAGCGAGGATCTTAGCTCTAGGGCTGATGGTGCCACAGCGGTAAAGGCTAAGATGGCATCATGTTTGACCTGTAAGCGCAGGCGCAGAATCGCAAGACGTGAGGCGAATGATCCGGACGATGTAGATTATGGATTGTTGTTAAACTTTCAAGAATATCTCTCGACCCTGGCTCGACAGGCGCGCCTAGGCTGCACGATGTCATCCTTGTTACTTCTAGGGGTGAGGCGCTTCATCGACGTGTGCGAGCTTTACAGGAACGCATTGCCTCCGAACACGTGGAAACGATGCTTTCCTTCATATCCTTTTCGCGATGCAATATCGTGCTCAGCATTTCATACTAAAACCGTCGCAGAGCGGACCCGGATGTTGTTATGGCTCGCCATCATCCATCAAAATAATGGAGGCGCATTCAATGATGCGCTTTCGGGGCTCTCGCAAGTTCAACTCTTAACCCCGGAATACAAGCCCGAAAGCCCTTTTGTTGAAAGGATGTGCCGTATCGCGTCTCATTATTATCGTCAGCCGAAAGTGATGGGAGAAATAGAAGACGGCGATCAACAATATGCTCTGGCGATGAAGTCCTTCGTCGAAGTAATGCGCGTGGCGAGCGGGTCTCGGGTGTAGCGTTTCTACCGGTGTTTCGCGCTGAACGAATTGGCCACCCTAGCGATCGCCACCGCGATCCTGGCGATCCGACCGGGCTGCCGATCGTCAGTGGCAGGGCAAACGGATAGCGTCAAGCGGCCACATTATCACGCGGAACGCGTGAACGCCGGCTCCGAACGCCGAGCGCAACCGCAGTTTCATGAGGTGATGCCCGGGAGTGGCTCTTCTGCGAGGCGCGCATCACCGAGCGCGTCAATGAATATCTCGCGCAGTTCGTTGCGGAGCGCCTCGACATCACCGCGGTCGCGCCCGAGATTCGGCGTGACGTCGTCCAGTCGCGTGATGATGCGATGCAGCCGCGCTGCTAAATGCGGGACTTGCTTCTCACGCGAGAAGAGCACCTCGCGCACGTAGACGCTGGCGTTCATTCCGCCGGCGGCGGCGCGGCGCCGGTCGAGGGTCGACTTTTCGGCGGCGTTCAGGCGGATAGTGATGACGCCGGTACGCGCGCGCTTTGCCGCCACGTTTGTTACCGGTGGATCGTGTACGGTGGCGCAACATTCGGGCCGGCTTGCCGGTCGCGAAGGCGTTGCGGCGGCGGCGACAGTTTCGCGTCTTCACTCATCGTGATCCCCTGACGAGGCGCTCGCTGCGCCCGGATTATCGTGCTGTTACGCCGCTTCAATTCCGACTAGCAAGACGGCAAGCTTCTAGCGATCCGACGGGAATGCGTTACGAGATGTCCTGGACCGCACACCTAACGACACGATTGTAGTCACGCACTTGGCGCGCCTCACGGAGCTCGGCTATCGGCGACCGCATATTGAGTCCCATATTGGTCGATCGAAGCCACGCGCGCGCGGCGTCATTATCATAGCGCTCGGAAACCGCGCGTACCGCCTGAAGGGCGGCCCGCAGAGCATCCTCGCGGCGCGGTTCGCGGCCGGCAATCCACTCGTGTACGCGGCGGGTCTCGGAAACGCCGCCAATTAGAGCCGTCAGCTTCAGGCCAACGCGGTCGACAAGCTCTTGAACAACCGCATCGCGCGGCAACGCAAGGACGCCATTAACTGCGGTCTGGATCCGAGTCGGTACCGCCTCGACTCTCATAAGGCGATTCTATCATTTTGCCATTCACGCGCCAACTGTTACACCATCCGTAAGGCAGGTTCCAAAGCGGGTTGCGCGCATTCGCCGGTTCATTAGGCTCCAGCTCCCCAGCGATCGACGTAGGTGCGGACAAATGCGAGATCGCCAACGTTGCCAGCCAACATGCGATCTATAGGAGGCCGATCGCCGAAATCAAGATTTGGACGGCGGATCCATTCGTCAGCGAGGGAGACCTCTCCAAAAATGGAGTGAAGGCCGCCGTAAATGCCAAGCACGTAAGACATTCGCTCGACTTGGTCGCGAGTCGGTTGAGCTGTCGCAGGTGCGGTCTTCCATCGGTCCACCGAACGGGTGCTACTTCCTAGAAGTACGGCTCGCTGTTCGCGATTGAGTTGCCAGGCGTCGGCAATTCGGAAGAAGGCTTTTAGAACTGTGACCGTGCTCTTGTCTTTGGTAATGACCGCCATATCGCTTCCTCCGGGTCACCTTTGCACTGTAAGAGCCTGCTCTCGACATAATAGCTGAGCTGAATGCCGCCTAGCGGGCGGCCGGCGGATACCTTGGGCGCCGGAAAACGGCGCTTTTAAAGGGCTCTTTGGCTACTTCCGCTACCTGGGCCCGGATCCGAAGTTGACCTCGCGAGTCCGGACGTGTCGCTTGTGCAAGCTACCGGCACTAAACGGGATTTCGTTAGAACGGAGGTTGCAGGCACCGTGCGCATCGGTGGAAGCGCTTCCGTTGATCCCTTATAGCCTTCTTGAAACGGCGACCACTTGATGTCGATGACCGGTTTCGCTTTCGGCATGGCTGCTCTTTCGTCCTCAAAAAGATACATCACTTAGTAACTTGGCGGCCTATCCGGCGTCACTTGCGATGTTTGCTGACCGGCGACGATCCCAGCAGATCGGGAGACACCGATCAACTTGAGTTATACATCATTTGGTGCCGACACTCCGCAAACGGCGCGGGACCTCGAAAGCCAGCCGGCTCACCCCGTCAATCGACGACGATTTTGATGTTTGTGCGACCAGCCTCGGTTGGCATCGTATGAGAACCTCTCATCGTCGGCGGCCATCTCCGCTTCCGTCTTCGGGGGGCGCGGAGGCACCAAGCCTGCCCGGCGGGCGAGGACGGCTTTTGGTAGATAATAGTCGATGTTGTACTTCATTAGATCCAACGGATAAGTCGTGTCGCAATCGATGGCGGTTTTGAGAACGGAAGCAAGCGGCGAGCAACGTAGCCCATAGGAATGATTAGGTCCGCGGGCACCTGATCGGCTGGAACGACTTCGTTCGGCGCGACATCTCTCGGACGCGCCGCAATGATCACGCCGACGGTTCTCGATGATCTGGGGCTGTTCTCGGCTAGACTCTCGCTCATCAATCCCACCCCGCATAACGCACCGCTTTTAGCGCGGCCTTTGCAGCAGATTCTCCCAACGGTTAACCGGCGCACAAGCCAATGGTTATGATGTCGTTATCCGAGGCCGCCGTATCCGATTGTGTAGAGCGACTCTTCGACGACGCGGCGTCCTTCGTCGCTCCCCACCCGCCGAACGCACGGGGTCATGAGATCCTGCGATCGATAAGTCGCAGTATCTCTTCCAAAAGCGGAGGTGCGAAGGCATCCCCAGGGCGTCAAAATGGCTCTGACCTACCCGGCGGCAAGGCCGTGGTGCCCACGGTTCGTAAGGGCTGCCGGGCGTTGAAAACCTAGCCGCGCTTAAGCGCCTGGGAAAGCGTTTGCTTTCCAATCCGCTGCAGATAGTTACCGAGCTTCATGTCGCCGCGAACGCCGGGTGCAAAATCCGGCCCGTACTCGTTGCGAAGGCTTTTGATGAGTGTGTCGCTGCGCTTCTTATGAATCTCGCCGTCGACATCGCGGTGCCGCTTGTCCAAGCCAGGTTGTTGGGGCTTCCGGTTGGCCATTATTCGCTCCTAATCTGGGAGTTGCCACCAGCGGTGACCGGGTTATGGTAGCACGTTGCTACCTTGGTGGCAATATGCTACCATATGGCGTGGGCCCGCACTATGATCCCGAGCTAGTCGCCCAGTTAGCCGGCCAAGAGGCAACCCGAGCCATCACCCTCGTCGCGTCGGACGGCTGCGCAAACCTTGGGCTCACGAACGACGATGTTTGGTCGATCTTGCGCGCCCTCTCCGGTCCGGCGTGCCGCTTTTATAAATCGATGACCTCTGACCAGCGACCGGACGAAATTCTCGACGTGTATGACGTCTGGGTTGACAACACACCGATTTATCTCAAATTCAAAATTATTCTTACTCATGATGGAACCCGGCAAATTGTCGTGGTTCTGTCCTTTAAACGAAATGAACACTTTGCATGATTAATTGTGTCGTGTGCGGATCACTTGATGTCAGCACATTTGAGCGCGAGCGGATTTTGGCGGTAGGGGGACGGGAGATCCGAATCCCCGGCGACGTCGCTACAAAGTGTGCTTCATGCGGCGAAGAATTTTATACTGGTGCGCAAGCCCGTGAGGCGGATCGAAAAGTCGTTGAAGTGCGCCGCTTGCGCGAGGGTCTTCTAAGCGGAGAAAACGTAAAAAAGATTCGCCAAGCCCTTGGCATGTCGCAATCCAGCCTTGAGAAGGCACTCGGGATTGGAGCCAAGACTATCGTGCGATGGGAAAATGGAACCTCGGTCCAGAGCCGGCTTATGGATAGCATGCTTCGGCTTGTGGCATTCAACCCCGATAATCTGAGACTACTTGCCCGACTGCGCGATGCAACAGATGATGCGATGTCGGCTGCAATGCCTGAAGACAGAATCAAAGATGGGCAATTGCAAGCCGCAATTATTGCCGGCCTTGAAGATGCGGACGTACCTGACGAAAAGACTGTCAAGGTAACGCAATCAATCCTCTCTGCTATACACCGTTTTCAAGAAGAGCGGATCGAACAATTCGTCGAGAAAGCACAGTACGCATAATGTCATATCGCCCGCCCGTATCAACTGCTCGCATCCTTCCGCTTACGGAGCGATCTGGATCCCCGCGTAGCGACGATGCAAAACTGGCTCAGATCGTTGAGGCAGCGGTAACCGCTGCCAATGAAAAGACCAACTCAAAGTTGGTTACCGAATTGAAGAACGTTGTCCAGCGATTGGAAACAGGCATCGAGAGATTATCATCTTCGTTGGAGGCCTATGTCAGTGGAGAGCAAGACGTCGCCGTCGCATCACTCGTCGACGGCGAGCGTGACGACGTTCCTTCGATTCAGCGGATCAAAGCCGAAGCCGCAGCAGTTTATACCCTTAGCGCGACGGACATTGCCAAACATTTCGGTCTTACCTGGGGCCAGGTCGGACAATTGCTGAATCAGTACGGACTGAACTGGGCCGCGACGAAGACGGATCTTTGGAGCAAGGCATTATTTGAAAAGACTCACCGGCGTCTGTGGCATCCGCGAGTCTTGGCGCTTTTAACGGAGGTCGTTGGGGATGAGCACCACCCGGATCGACAAGGCATGTCAGCTGGCTGCATAGCGATTCTTGAGCAAGCGCGTAGGTAATCGTCCTCCGGGATGCAGGACCGGCCTCAGGTTACAAACTCCTCGTCGACCAGCCAGTCCTCGGTCTTCTCGGCGAGTCGCTTGACGTGGTTGAAGAACGTTCGTCGCGCGGATGGTCTTTCGGAATCGGATCCTCATACGGAATCGCGGATGAACGAATAGATGGCAAAGAGCAACGATCCAGAGATAACGGCTCTTACCAAGCAACTGCGTGACCTCGAAGCGCAACGAGAGGCAATTGAAGCACGACTGGCAACGCTATCGCAAGTTCCGCCGTCCGAGCAGCACTCAGTTCCAAGTCGCCCTGCTAAAGATCGCTCACCGCAAGAGAAAGTCGATCTCTTTCGCAAGCTGTTTGCTGGCCGCCCCGATGTCTTCGCGCTACGATGGGACAATACGAAAGATGGCCGCTCGGGCTATGCGCCGGCCTGTTCGAACGAATGGGCCGCTGGGATTTGTGGCAAACCGAAGATCAAGTGCGGTGTCTGTCCCAATCAAGCGTTCATTCCGGTGTCAGACGAAATCATCAAGCGTCATTTGCGCGGATACGTCGCTAGTAGCAATCGCCGGGATTTCGTGATGGGCGCTTATCCTCTGCTTAAAGACGACACATGCTGGTTTCTCGCGGCTGATTTCGACGGCGAGCAGTGGGCGACAGATGCGCTTGCCTACACCCAGACGTGCGAGTCACGTAACGTCCCGGCAGGGCTCGAACGCTCAAGGTCGGGGCAGGGCGGCCACGTATGGATCTTCTTCAGCGAGCCGGTTGCGGCGCGAGAGGCGCGCCAACTTGGCGCGGCGCTCATGACAGAAACGATGGAGCGTCGACCGGAGATCGGCTTCGCATCGTACGATCGATTCTTTCCAAATCAAGACTTTATGCCGGCCGGCGGGTTTGGTAACCTCATCGCTCTACCCCTTGCCCGGCGCACTCGCGATCGCGGCAATAGTGTCTTCGTCAACGACAAACTCGAGCCGTACGAAGATCAATGGGCGTACCTCGCGGCCCTGCAGCGGATGACGCCGGAAGCAGTCAGCGACCTGGTTCGTGAGGCGCAAGACTCGGGCCGGGTGCTGGGTGTCCGCATGCCCGTCGATGACGACGAGTCGGATGAGCCGTGGTTGCTGCCACCCTCGCGCAGGCGTTCGCCACGACCGATCACCGGGACGCTACCGAAATCCGTAAGCGTTGTGCTGTCCGATGGCATCTACATCGACCGTTCGAATCTGCCGCCCGACATGGTTGCGCGGCTCGTACGGGTGGCGGCATTTGCGAATCCCGAGTTTTTCCGTGCTCAAGCGATGCGGCTCCCCACATACGGAAAACCGCGGATCATCTCGTGCGCCGAATTGCACCCGCGCCACGTCGCGCTTCCGCGCGGATGCCTCGACGAGGCTGTCGACCTCTTGCGCTCAAACGGCGTGAGCGCAGCCTTCGAGGACCGTCGCGAATTCGGGTCTCGCCTCGATCTGCGCTTTCTCGGTAAGCTCCACGCGGAACAACAGGAAGCATTCGACGCGGTGATCGAGCACGACTTCGGCGTGCTGCCTGCGCCGACGGCTTTTGGCAAGACGGTTATTGCGGCCGCGGCTATCGCCCATCGCAGACGCAGTACGTTGGTCTTGGTGCATCGACGCGAACTTCTCGCGCAATGGATCGAACGCCTCAAGACGTTCCTTTCACTCGACCC
>Ga0182016_10006169_pt1 | contig 12673 bp, 12 predicted proteins | sample 712S2MmetaG_FD_120491 | JGI IMG/M metagenome (GOLD analysis project Ga0182016, IMG submission 120491) | Permafrost microbial communities from Stordalen Mire, Sweden - 712S2M metaG | ecosystem: Environmental > Terrestrial > Soil > Wetlands > Permafrost | place: Sweden: Stordalen | collected...
ATCGCTGCTAAAAAACAAGTAATTACCATCATCTGAAATAGTGGAATGTGCAAATGAATAATCTATATTATTTAAGGGAAAAGGCTGTAGCTTACTCCAGCTTTTACCATTCTTAACCGAAGTATATAATTGCGGACGATTGACAAAGTTCTTATCTTTTTTATGTTTTACATAGGTTACACGCGTTACAAATAATTCATTTTGCTTAGAGAAACAAACGGGCCCATCATGGTATTGAGAGTTAATTTTTTTTGAAAATGATTCAACGATTAAAAATTGTGGTAATGCTCGGCGGCTCCAGTGCCGAACGCAAGGTGTCGCTGCGTTCCGGCGCGGGCGTGGCGCAGGCGCTGCGTTCGCTCGGCCACACGGTCACGGAACTCGACCCGGAAAAACTGGACTGGATTTTGCCGCCGGAAATGGACGCGGTGTTTCTGGCATTGCACGGCACCTACGGCGAAGACGGCACGGTGCAGGCGCAGCTCGAAAAGCTCGGCGTGCCTTACACCGGCTGCGACGCGGAGGCGAGCCGCATCGCTTTCGACAAGGTTCAAACGAAGCAGCGGTGCGTCGCGGCTGGCGTGCCGACGGCGAAATTTCTGGTGGTCGAATCCTCCAAGACGCCGTGGCCGCTCGGCTGGCAGCCTCCGCTGGTGGTGAAGCCGGTGCGGCAGGGTTCGAGCGTGGGACTGCAATTCGTGGAGCGCGTCGCGGACTGGCCTGGCGCGCTGGCCGAGGCGCTCCGCTATGATTCGCAAGTGCTCGTGGAAGAAAAAATCGTCGGGCGCGAGGTGACTGTGGGAATTTTGGACGGCCTGGCGCTGCCGGTTGTCGAGGTGCGGCCCAAGTCCGGCCGTTATGACGAGCGGAGCAAATACACCGCCGGTGAGACCGAATATTTCTGCCCAGCGGATTTTGACGCAGCGACGACCAAGCGGATTCAAGCGGCGGCGCTTGGCGCGTTTCACGCGGTTGGCGGACGTGATTATTCGCGCGTGGACGTGATGGTGCGTCCGAATGGCGAACCGGTGGTGCTCGAAGTGAACACGCTGCCGGGCATGACGGAAACAAGTTTGCTGCCGAAGGCGGCGGCGGCGGCGGGAATCGGCTACGCGGAGCTTTGCCAGCGGATGATTGATCTGGCGTTGAAACGGAATGAAAAATTTAAAATTCAAAATGAAAAATTAGAGCCCGTCTCCGCGTAAGCTGGCTTCAGTCTTCATTTTTAATTTTAAATTTATAATTTTTAATTGAATAAAATGTGGTTTAAGCGCGAACAAAAAAACCGGCGGCTGAACCGCGGGCATGTGCTCGACGTGAAGCTGCGCTCCGATCAGGTCAGCGCGGCGCGCATGCGGCTGGGCTTGATGATTCTGCTGGTGCCGGTCTGCACGGCGCTCGGGCTTTACCTGTTCTGGCGAGCGGGCGAGTGGGCGCTGGACAAGTTTGTCTATGAAAATTCCACGTTTGCCATCCAGAGCATAGAAGTTCAAACCGACGGCGTGATCGCGCCGGAACAATTGCGCCGCTGGACGAACGTGAAGCCGGGTGCGAATCTGATCGCACTCGATCTCGCGTCGGTGAAGCGCAACCTGGAGCTGGTGTCCGCGATTGATTCCGTTTCCGTCGAGCGCGTGCTGCCATGCACATTGAAGGTTCGCGTGACGGAGCGCGTGCCGGTGGCGCAGGTGAACGTGCCGGTGGCCGACGCGTCGGGCGGCATCGCTGTTTCCGTTTATCAACTGGATCAAAATGGTTTTGCCATGAAGCCGCTGGACTCGCGCCTGTGCGTCATTCCGCTGTCGCAGATGAGCGCGGAACTGCCGGCGGTCACCGGCCTGAATGGTTATCAACTCCAGCCGGGCCACCGCGTCGAGTCGCCGCAGGCGCAGGCGGCGCTGCAACTGATAAGCGCGTTCGACCACTCGCCGATGGCGGGGCTGGTGGATTTGCGGCGCGTGGATGTTTCGTCGCCGGGCGTGGTTGTGGCGACTACGGGGCAAGGCGCCGAAATCACTTTTGCTTTGGAAAATTTGGAGCAACAATTGGCGCGCTGGCGGAAAATTTACGATTTGGGACAGAGCATGAACAAGGCGATTGCCTCGGCGGATCTGGCGGTGTCCAACAACGTGCCCGTGCGTTGGACGGCGGCCAGCATCGTGCCGGAAGCGACGCCGAGAAAATCCAACCCCGCAAAATACCGGAGGAAAAATGTTTAAAAGTAGTGGCACGGGCATCCTGCCCGTGTGCATCAAAATAATGGCAACGCACGGGCGAGACGCCCGTGCCACTAATCATTGGAGGAAAAATGTTTGATGACGCGAACATCATAGTCGGCCTGGAAATCGGCACTTCAAAAATCTGCGCGGTCGTCGGCGAGCAAAACGCCGACGGCACGCTGAACATCGTCGGCCTCGGCCAGTCGCCCGCGCGCGGGACGCGCAAGGGCGAGATTGTGGACGCGGCGCTGGCCGAGGAATGCGTGCGCAACGCCATCGTCGAGGCCGAACAGATGGCCGACGTGGAAATCCGCAGCGTTTATCTGGGCGTGACCGGCGGCCACATCCGCGGCTTCAACAACCGCGGCGTGCATCCGGTGGTTTCCGCCGACCGTGAAATTTCCGAGGACGACGTTCAGGATGTCGTCAAAAATGCCAAGGCCATCAATCTGCCCGCCGAGAACACGGTGGTTCACGCGGTCCGCCAGCATTTTTTGGTGGACGGTCATGACGGCATCACCAATCCGGTCGGCATGCTCGGCGCGCGGCTGGAAGTGGACATGCACGTCGTCCACGGCAACACGAACCGCCTGCAAAATTCCGTCCGGCTCGTGAAAGGCTTGCAGCTCGAAGTGGAGGAAATTGTATTCAACGGCCTCGCCTCCTCGCTCGCGCTGCTGACGAGCGAGCAGAAGGAACTCGGCGCGCTGGTCGTTGACATCGGCGGCGGCACGACGGATTACGTCGTTTATTACGACGGCGTCATCAAACACACCGGCGCGCTTGCGCTCGGTGGCGACCATGTCTCAAACGACCTTGCGTACGGTTTGAAAGTGCCGTTGAGTCGTGCGGAAAAATTGAAGCTCGAACATGGCGCGGCGCTCGTGGACGAATCGGTCAAGGGCCAGACCATCACCATTCTCAACGATCTGGGCTTGCCGTTGAAGACCGTCAACATCGAGCATCTGCAGCGCATCATGTCGCTGCGGCTGGAGGAAATTTTCCAGATCATCGCGACGGACTTGGAGCAGGCCGGCTTCACGGATTATCTGCGCGCCGGTGTTTTTCTCTGCGGCGGCTGCGCCCGCGCGCCGCACATCGCCCGGCTGGCTGAACCGGTTTTGCAGCTGCCGGTGTCGCTGGGCCAGACCAACTCCATCAGCGGCTTGAAATCCGCGCTGGATCAGCCGGAATTTGTCACCGCCATCGGCCTGACGAAATTTGGTTCGCTTAAGACACGCAAGCGCGACGGGAAATCGTCGCTGGCAAAAGGAATCAAAAACACCATCACGAGTTTTTTGCGGCGCTGACAAATTGAATTCGCCATGAATACGAACAACGAAACACCGGCAGTGGAAATCGAATCAACCCGGGCGCGGACGATCAAAATCTTCGGCGTCGGCGGCGCGGGCGTGAGCCTGCTCGACACGCTGGAAAGCGAAGAATTTGCCGGTGCAAATTTCATCGCCATCAACACGGATGGACCATCGCTGGCGGCCTCGGCGGCGACCGTGAAAGTCCATCTCGAAACCAAATTACTGCGCGGGCTCGGCACCGGCGGCGATCCGGAACGCGGACGCGCCATCGCCGAGGAACAATTTGACACTTTGAAAACCACCTGCGAAGGGGCTGACGTGGTTTTGATCGTTGCCGGTCTCGGCGGTGGTGCGGGCAGCGGCATCAGCCCGGTGCTGGCGCGCGCGGCCAAGGAAAATGGCGCGCTGGTGCTGGCGTTTGTGACATTGCCGTTCGTATGCGAAGGCAATCGCCGCCAGCAGCAGGCGCAGCAAAGTCTGGCGCAACTTAAAGCTGTCGCCGACGGCGTCATCTGTCTGCCGAACCAGAAAGCTTTCAAGCTGATTGACGAAAACACGAGCGTGCTCGACACGTTCCGTATCACCGGCGGATTGCTCGTGGAAGGCGTGCGCGGCGTGTGGCAGTTGCTCACGCGGCCCGGCCTGATCCAGATTCATTTCGACGATTTGTGCGCGCTCGTGCGCAATCGTCATTCCGAAAGTTCCTTTGCCTTTGTCGAGGCCGCCGGCGCGGGACGCTCGCGCGAGATCGTGGAAAAACTGCTCGCGCATCCACTGCTGGACGAAGGCCGCGCGCTCGCCGATTCCGACGCGGTGCTGGTGAGTTTGATGGGCGGAAAGGATTTGACGATGGCCGAGGTGAACCGCGTGATGGAACAGATCGGCCGTCACTGCGAACACGCGCAAATCATCATGGGCGCGGCGGTGGACATGCGGATGAAAGACCGTCTGTCCGTGACCATCATTGCGGCGAAACATAATGCCGAATCGTCCGCTGCCTCGGCTCCGGCCGTGGTTGCTGGTGATCAAGGCGGGCAAATGGCTCCGCGCGACACGACGGCACGGTCGGGAACTCGTTGCACCACGTCGTCACCGGTGTTCAATCTGGAACAGCGCGAACAAAGGCTGGCCAAACACGCGGGCCGTCCGCGCAAAGCCGCCTCAAAAATGCGGCAGGAACAGTTGCCGCTGGCGATTGTTTCCAAGGGACGCTTCGACAAGAGCGAGCCAACGGTTCACAAGGGCGAAGACCTCGACATCCCGACGTTCGTGCGGCGCGGCGTGGCGTTGAATTGACGGTTGACTTTCTGGCCGGCAGCGCGACCCTGCCACTTCACCAGTTAGATTTTGAATTGTTATGCACCTCTTCGAAGCCATCATTGACGCGAACCACCGGGCCGTCGCCGGTGACGCGAGCGCCGGCCTGCATCCGGCGGAGTTCGCGGACGAGCTGCCGGTCATCGCGCTGACGTGCATTGACCCGCGCCTGAACGCCTTTTTCCCGAATGCGCTGGCGCTGCCCGCCGAGCAGTTCATCTGGCTGCGCAACGCGGGCAACATCATCACAGGTCCGTTGAGCAGCACCATGCGCTCGCTCGCGCTGGCGTGCGCGGTCAAGGGCGGCCGCGAGATCGCAATCATCGGCCACACGAACTGCCAGGTCTGCCGGACGACAACGATGGTGTTACTGGACGATCTCAAGTCGCTCGGCGTGGATCGCAGCCGGTTGCCGGAAAACGTGACGGAATTTTTCGGCCTGTTTGGAAGTGAACGGCAGAATGTCATCAAGACGTGCGATTTTGCGCGCAGCAGCCCGCTCATCGGCCCGAAAATTCCCGTGCATGGTCTGATGATTGACATTGAAACGGGAAAACTGGATTGGGTCGTGAATGGTTACGACACGTTGCGGACGCATGTGACGCCGCCGATGCCGAAGATGGATTTCGCGGCGCTGGGCATGACCGGCTCGTTCAAGGATTTCGAGCTGGGCGAGATGAAATTTCCCGAAATGAAGATCGGCGAGGCTTCAGCGAAAATTGGAAGCTCTGAAATCAAACTTTCGCCGCCTTCTCAAATCGCGCCGCCGGTTGTGCCAACACCGGCTGCGGTGCGCCCGCCGAAAATTCCGCTGCCGCCGCCCATCCGCCCGCGCGTCACTTTGCAGAAAAAATCTTCGTGATTGAATCCGCTGTCCGCTCTGGTAGAATGCACGTTCGATGGTTCGGGGCGTAGCGTAGCCTGGCTAGCGCGCTTGCTTGGGGTGTAAAAAAGGGCGTTTTGGCCGGTTTATGCTTTGGTTGGCAATTGCTGATTCGGCCAATAGCCACAATGGTTTTCTCCGTTTCTGCTTTTACTCTGCTTGGGCGCGTTTGGCCCCAAAAACTCAATATAGTATAGAACAGCAGTATAGAATTTTTCACCGTTGGATCGGCTCTCGACTTCGACCAAAAACTGTCTGGCTCGGCGCTCACCCATCCCCAGAGTCCTTTTCCACCATTTCTATAAACAAGAAATACGGGTATTGACTGCGGGAATTTCATGGTTATAATGATGAGTATGATAGTTCGCAAAACCGAATCGGAATGGATTCGCGCCGCGTTGAAACGCAGCCGGGTGGTCGCATTGCTTGGTCCGCGCCAATCGGGCAAGACCACCCTGGCCCGGTCGTTCGTGCCGGCTCGGTCGCTCAATTATTTTGATCTTGAAGACCCCGCCAGTCTGGCCCGGCTCACCAATCCAGAGCTGGCCTTGCGCCCGCTCAAGGGGCTGGTGGTCATTGATGAAATTCAGCGTCGTCCGGAAATTTTTCCGCTGTTGCGCGTGTTGGCCGACCGCCAGCCGCTGCCCGCCCGCTTTCTGATTTTAGGAAGTGCCGCGCCAGATTTGTTGAAACAATCTTCGGAAACTCTCGCCGGTCGGCTGGAAACCATTCCGCTCGAAGGATTCCGACTGGCCGACCTGGGCGCGTCCGCGCAAGCGCGGCACTGGTTGCGTGGTGGATTTCCCTTGTCCTACACAGCGCGCACGGAGTCCGACTCGCTGGTGTGGCGGCGGCAATTTATCCAGACTTTTTTGGAACGGGACTTGCCGCAGCTTGGCGTGACCATTCCCGCCATTGCGCTCCGGCGTTTCTGGAATATGCTCGCCCATTACCACGGCCAGATTTGGAATGCCGCCGAACTGGCGCGCGCCCTCGCCGTCAACGAGTCCACGGTTCGCCGTTACCTCGACCTGATGACCGGCGTGTTCATGATCCGGCAACTGCCGCCGTGGTTTGAGAACCTCGGCAAGCGTCAGGTCAAGGCCCCGAAGATTTATGTGCGCGACAGCGGCCTGCTTCATGCCTTGCTCGGCATCTCCAATCAGCGCGATCTCGAACATCATCCGAAAGTGGGTGCTTCCTGGGAAGGTTATGCCGTCGAGGAAATCCTCAAGGCGTTGCGTCCTGACGACGCGTATTTCTGGGCCACGCATAACGGCGCGGAGATTGATCTGGTGCTCTTCCGTCGCGGGCGGCGCATTGGCATTGAATGCAAACGCACGGACGCGCCCACGCTCACCGCGTCCATGCGGATCGCCCTCACCGATTTGAAACTGGACGAACTGAACGTGGTATATCCCGGAGAGAAACGGTATCCGCTGGCGAAGAAAATTGAAGTCGTGCCGCTGGCGGAACTGGTGAACGCCGGTTGATTTCAACTTGGCCGCAGCGTCGCGCGAGAATCGCGCCTTGTCATAACGCGCTCCCGCTTCAATGGCGATTTGAAACACCTGGCGCAAAATGCTGACGGTGTGATTGTGCGAGGATGAACTGGTCGCCTTGGCGTTGGTTATGCTCCAGGATTCGCACTCTAAACGGGAAATTTTGCTGACATCCTTGTCGTTTAATGCCGGCCACGATTCCAGCAGGGCTTTGATGCGGAATTCGTAATACTCTTTTGTTTTGGGTTTGATGTTTGGGTCGTTCTGGAGCTTTTGCTGATAGGCAGCCAAAGCATCACCGAAGGTCAACTTTCCCCTCGCAACGGCCGCCTGCGCGCAGGCGCGTTGTCGCTCCTCTTTGTGAAAATCGCCCAAGCGCAATTTGGCCACGCTGATGCGGTCGGTTTTGAGAGATTTCCAAATGAGCTTGCCGCGCACCCGGATTCGGGCATAATAATTTCCAGATGGGATGTGACGAACAAGATTTGCCACCGGCGTTTTCTGCCAGCGTGAGTCTGTATTTTCGGATGAATTGGTCTTCATGCCGATAGTATAGAAAACCAGTATAGAAAACGCAAATTGCAAGCCTGTAAAAACACGTTTTATCCAATAGATTTAATGGTTCGGGGCGTAGCGTAGCCTGGCTAGCGCGCTTGCTTGGGGTGCAAGAGGTCGAGAGTTCAAATCTCTCCGCCCCGACCATTTTTGCCCGAAGTCTTCACAAGTAACGACCTGCAATTTGCGCTCGTTTTTTTGGCTCAACACGTTTTCAACCGTCTTTAGCCGATCTGAATGTGTGTTTCCTGGCAGCAATTAAAACGGCAGCGGCGAATGAAAACATGCACAAAGTGGACGGTTCGGGAGCTGGTTCGACGGATGCAGAGAACTGTTGTGACAAAATATCATTATCAAAAATATCACTCGTTGAAGTGATGCTTAATTGATATTGATCGTTCGGGTTGAGTGAAAAATCATATGAATTCGAAACGTAATCGAGACCAACTGAAACATAGCTGTAGTTCATCAGCGTATTCACAGCCGTAACATCCGATAATGTCACAACAAGATTTTGATCTTGGAAATACGAGCCACCTTGAGAAATGTTCATGGTTATCTGCTCATTTGCCGCAATCGGCTGAAATAACCAGTTGGCTTGAGCCGTAGATTTTATGAAGGAATAATTGGCGCCTGTCATATAATAACTCGAACCGCCGGAACTTGTTACAGGGAAATCGTTACCCAAAGCGGCACTGTTAAATTGATATGAAAAAGTGCCAATATTATGATTTACGGAAAGACCTGATGTCCAAGGTTGTCCAAAAATAACTGTTGGGAAAACCCTAGGTGGAGAGGGGGCTGCATAATTGACGTTGAGCGGTGTTCCGTCATTGGAACTTCCGCCAAAAGTGCCAGAGTCTGTTGAATATAAAACATTTCCTGGATCGAGCGAGAAACCATCACCCTGCCACCACTCGTATGAATACGAACCAGATACTGAATAGTTTTCTGAATTTATATTGACACCATTAATCTGTGCCAAAACAAGAGTTTTTGATAAACAAAGGAAGATAAAGACCCAAATTGCCGAATATCTCATTTTTATAACCTCTTTAATAACGTCTTCAATTTTCAAATAGAAAACCCCTCGACTTTTCTTTACTTTAAAGTGTCTTAAAAACATACAGTCGTCAAGTTAAAATTGGCAGCAAATCTGACACAGGAGCGAGACACCGTGACATGCTTTTTTCGCCCTGCCTAATTGGTTAATATCTCCTGTTTTCGACGGACAAAATCAAGGTGTTGATATGGAATTGGCATGACTGATGCTCAAAAGCTCGTGTATGCATAAAACACAATTCTACATCATGGCGATGATGGTTCCGCTTGCCGCCATTGTTGCGAGGGTTATTGCCAAGCTCAAAGTCGAGGTTCCCGTTGGTTATCAAGACGAAAACGGGTTCCATGTCGGCAATGGCCACACTGAAAGCAAAGTTAGTTGGCCGCCGTTTTGGTGATCTGTCCCTCGTAGCAAGTGTCCAAATCTTGGGAAGTGGTTGGTTTGTTGACCAGTTTTTGGACAGGATATGGCCTAATTCTTTACACTTTGAAGGTTAGTTTCTTCGTTTAAGTTAATTGGTTCGGTTTTTTGGTTTGTTTTCTCTTCTGATTCTTCACAATTCGACCGGTTATTCCGGAAGGCAACATGTTTGATGTCGTGCGCATCGGTTCTGAATTGAAATTGGATTAGCGCGTTCGGCCGGTTTTGAATACCATGGCAGAAATTGCCGGTGTCTCGGCATAAAATTTCGCGCAAATCAGATGAACGAATCCAGTCACAGTCACCAAATCAATAAAGGAGTGGTTCGCATCCTTCTAGTGGATGACCATCCGTTGGTGCGCGAGTCGCTAAAGGCCATTATCAGGAGGGAACCGGATCTGGTTGTGTGTGGCGAGGCGGAGGATCGGGAGCGAGCCTTGGAACTCGCGGCTGCCGATGAACCGGATCTGGCTTTGGTTGACTTGACATTGAAAAATTCCCATGGACTCGAGCTCATCAAGGATTTTGGCAACATCTGGCCAAAGATAAAAATTTTGGTGCTCTCCATGCAAGACGAGGTGCTTTATGCCGAACGGGTTATCCGTGCCGGCGCACGGGGATATATTTCCAAACAGGAGGTTCCCAAGAAAATCCTGCTGGCGATCCGCCATATTTTGGCGGGGAAGATCTACTGGAGCGAACAAGCCGCCGCACATGTTGCCTCGAAAGTTGCCCGCTCGTCCCGCCCTGGTGACAATTCGTCGGCGGAAATGCTGACCGATCGTGAATTGCAGGTTTTTGAACTCATCGGTTTTGGAAAAAGCACGCACCAGATTGCGGCGGCGCTTCACATCAACTCCAGCACTGTGGAAACGTATCGGGCGCGAATCAAAGAAAAATTGAAACTTAAAAGTGCGCTCGAATTGCTTCAATACGCCATAAGATGTTCAAATAGCCCTAAGTTTTGAGCAAATCTGCTTGTTTTAATTGACATTCTGCGCTCGTGTTGTAGTAAAAACCACTACGTAATAATAGTGTTTTTAAATTACAGACAGTTTTGATATTATGAGGTAGAGTTACATGCATGGAGTCAAGGGTGTCAGTGCTGGAAAATTTTAGTTGGGTGACGACCGGCACTTTAGATGTGGCCGGATGTTTAGAGGAGTTTAATTAAACGCTGCAGAAGCAGCGATACTTTCAGAAGTTATCAGCCATTTATTCACATTTAAAAAATGCAAATCGAAGCTCCAGCTTGGTATTGCGCACGGACGAAGCCAAAACATGAGCATATCGCCGCTGCGAATCTGCGCAAAAACTTGAAGCTGGAAGTATTTAATCCACGTCTGCGTCTGGAGCGTGCAACGCAGCGCGGCGTGGTTCGTTCGGTGGAACCGCTATTTCCCGGCTATCTGTTTGTCCATTGTGTGATCGAAGACAGGCTCAATGAAATTCAGCACACGAACGGCGTCAGCAGTCTGGTGAGGTTTGGCCTGAAAATTCCCAAGGTGGGTGATCTGATCATCGAGGAGTTGCAAAAATATTTTGAAACGGAAGAACCCGTGATGGTGGAAGACGCCCTCGCGGCGGATGATCAGGTGATAATTGCGGACGGGGCCTTTGCCGGAATGCAGGCCAAAGTGTTGCGGGTCATGCCGGCCACGCGGCGGGTGCAGATCTTGCTAGAGATTCTAGGCGGCCCCACTTCGGTCGAGGTGGATCGGGCCTCGGTAATAACGGGAAAGGACACCATGGCAGCCAGGGTTCCCGTTTTAGCGGCACCGCTTCAAGCGCGTGTGCGTAATTAAGTTGAAGTTGCAGCAACAAATCGAACCTCGAACACCGGTTTTCGGTGTGAAAATGTTGGTTTGGTGTGGGAAATCCACCAAACGAGCAAGTGCGGAGCCTTGTGGAGAAACGGAAGCTCGGTCAATTCATTTTTTACCGGCTGAATTTCAGGTGATTTTTTACCGGATCTTAACTTTAATGACACAGCAATCGTCTCATTTCATGGCATAAAGCGTCCTGTTCGTTTTAAGGGCAAATCTAATTTTTAAAAATATTGAACTCAAATCACCATAAGGATTGTTCGGTTTGGGCCGTTGCCGCCGTTGCCAAGCCGCGCTGGAAGCGGACCTTGGACGTGCTGCTGATTGTTCTGGCATTTCCTGTGCTGTTGCCATTGATAATGTTGATTGGCCTGCTAATACGAATCGTTTCCGCCGGACCTATCCTGTTCAAACAGGAACGGATTGGTTATTTGGGCGAGCGGTTTCTGTGCTACAAATTCCGCACGATGCATGTCAATTCGGATACCGGGGTTCATCAGGGTTATTTGAACCAATTGATGAATTCAGACGCGCCGATGATCAAAATGGATTCAAGCGGGGATCCGCGCATCATTCGGTTTGGGCGGTTGTTGCGGTCGTCGGGCTTGGACGAATTACCACAGCTCATCAACGTCCTTCGCGGAGAAATGAGCCTGGTTGGCCCGCGGCCTTGTGTTTCCTATGAGTATGAAAAATATCTGCCGTGGCAGCGGGAACGGTTCAACACGGTGCCGGGATTGACCGGCCTGTGGCAGGTCAGCGGGAAAAACCGGACGACCTTCACCGAGATGATTCAATTGGACATCCGATATGCACGCACCAAGACCCTGTGGATGGACTTGAAAATCATTTTGATGACCATTCCGACGTTGTTGATTCAAGTTTTGGAAACACGGGTGAAAAATAAAATGGCCGCCCGCGTGACTTCATCAAAAGTAATCGTGTCGAACCGGTCGGAAGATGAGTGTTGCTTGCAAAAAGCGACTTTGATACAAGTGGTGACAGCGGCGACAGACACGGAACACCGGCGCAAGCTGGGAATTCAATAAGGAAACATATGGCAAAACAAATAAAAATCGGGGTTGTCGGTTGTGGCTATTGGGGGCCGAATTTGATTCGCAATTTTAGATCGTTGCCTGATTGCGACTTGAAAATGATGTGCGACCTCAGTGAGAAGCGCCTGTCGCATCTCAAGTCGTTGTATCCTGAAGTTGAGGGATCGCCGGATTACAACCATATGCTCAACGGCGTCAATCTGGATGCGGTGGTCATCGCCACAGCCGTCAGGACGCATTTTCCGCTCGCCAAGGCGAGTTTGCTGGCGGGCAAACACACCTTTATTGAAAAGCCCATGGCCGCTTCCGCGCGTGAATGCGAAGAACTGGTTGAAATCGCCCAAAAAAAAGGTCTTGTGTTGATGACCGGTCACACGTTTTTGTATTCACCGGCCGTCCGAAAAATCAAGGAAATCATCGCCAAGGGTGATCTCGGTGAAATTCGTTACATTTCCGCCCGGCGGCTCAATCTCGGACTTTTCCAAAAAGACATCAATGTTGCTTGGGATTTGGCCCC
>Ga0182016_10006171_pt1 | contig 12672 bp, 15 predicted proteins | sample 712S2MmetaG_FD_120491 | JGI IMG/M metagenome (GOLD analysis project Ga0182016, IMG submission 120491) | Permafrost microbial communities from Stordalen Mire, Sweden - 712S2M metaG | ecosystem: Environmental > Terrestrial > Soil > Wetlands > Permafrost | place: Sweden: Stordalen | collected...
CAAAATCACCCGCCTGCACTGGAATAACGCGACTGGCAGGCTGACTCCCGATTCCACCATCCTGGAGATCGTCGGACGGTGAGGATCGAACCCAATGATATGCAATACTATATCATAGATCGAGTTTCACGTGTCTACACATATCAAATCGAGCCGCTTAAGCGGTCTCCCGGCCGAGGTCCTTCGCGATCTGATCGCGGCCCGCAAGGCTCGTGGCTGGAGCCAGGCTGAACTGGGCCGCCGTGTGGGGCTGCCTCAAGTCCACATCTCCGGCATCGAAACCGGGAAGGTGGCACCGCGTTTCAACACGCTGCTCGATCTCGTGCGCGTACTGGACTACGACCTTCTGCTGGTTCCCCGGCCGCTCGTCCCGGCCGTTCAATCGCTCATCCGCGACCAGCGCCACGCGCTTGGCGGCGCGGCCGACGATGGCGAGCGTCCCTTGTACGCCGTAGACGACTCCGAGGAAAGCCGTGAATCCTGAACTGGCGAAGGTCACCGCGCTCGGTGTTCATCTGCGTGGCCACCGGATCGGAATCGTCAACCGGCTGGCCGGCGACCGCCACATCTTCGCTTTCGAACAGGCCTACGTTGACGATCCGAACCGGCCGGCCCTGAGCCTTTCTTATAAAGGACAGTCGGGCGGATTGGTCACCGCCGTTCGCACAATAGGGCGCCGTCTGCCGCCGTTCTTCGCGAACCTGCTGCCGGAAGGACACCTGCGGAACTACCTGGCTGAAAAGGCCGGCGTCAAGCCCGAAAGGGAGTTCTATCTCATGGCCGTACTCGGCGGAGATGTTGCCGGCGCGGTCACACTCCAGCCGATGGACGCGGGCGGTTACGATGGCGATCGGCCTCATGGTGGGAGTGATGTGCGGGAAGAAGGCCAACTGCAAAGCGGCGTACTGCGCTTCTCGCTGGCAGGCGTGCAACTCAAGTTCTCCGCTGTAGCGGAAACTTCCGGTGGCTTGACGATCCCGGCCCACGGTGTCGGCGGGTCGTGGATCGTCAAGCTTCCCTCCATGCAGTTCCCCGCCGTCGCCGAAAACGAATTCGCCATGCTCGAACTGGCGCGGTCGATAGGCATCGAGGTTCCCGCGATCAAGCTGGTTCCGGTGGCCGATATTCAGGGACTTCCGCCCGACGCCGCGCGCCTGGAAGGCCGCGCACTCGCCGTCGAGCGGTTCGACCGCGCCGCCGGCGGCCGCATTCACATGGAGGACTTCGCCCAGGTGTTCGGGCTGTTCCCGGAGGACAAGTACGGCTCGCGCAGCTACGCCAACATCGCTGCGGTGCTGTGGGCGGAAACCGGCGACACGGGCGCGTACGAGTTCGTGCGCCGTCTGGTGTTCTCGGTGCTGATCGGCAACGGCGACATGCACCTCAAGAATTGGTCCCTGCTATACCCGGATGGCCGCACTCCTGTGCTTTCGCCGGCCTACGATTTTGTCGCCACGCTGCCGTATATCCCCGGTGACAGCCTCGCCCTCACGTTTGGCCGTAGCAAGAGCCTCGACGGGATCACACTCGACCAGGTGCGCCGCTTCACCGATAAAGCACGTATGCCCATGGACCCGGTGTGGCGCATCGTGCAAGAAACGGTGGAGCGGACCGAAGCTGCCTGGAGAGTTCTGCCCCAAAAGGATCTGCTGCCTTCAGACATGCGAAAAGCAATCGACCGGCAGATTCTCGCGGTGGCGGCGAAGACGGGCCGGAAACGCTGACAGGCATTTTGGTCCTGGGATGGTGCGTGGACCTCAGGGGCTCATTCATCGGCGATTGGACTGGAGCCTTGTCTCATGCAAGATGAGCCTGGAGGGGGTTGAGATCCGGCATGCTGGGGATTGATCGTCAGCATGCAGGCAAACGAGATCTGCCCCGATAGGGACTCTACCCTGTTATTCTTATAGCGATGGCACGCTCAGCCGGAAAGACAAAGACCGTAGCGTTGTCGGGTCGGAAGCAGGACGGCGTGTCTGCCAAGGTCCCACGTATCGCGCGGGTCGCGCAGCGCCTGGGTCGCATGATACCCGAAGCGGAATTACGGCAATTTCCGAAGGATCTTTCCAGCCAGGTTGACCACTACGTCTACGGAACTCCGAAACGGTGAGGCGCGTCTTTGCCGACACGCTCTACTGGCTCGCAATCTTCCTGCCCGGCGATGCGTGGGCTGATGCGGCGCGTTCGTCCGATGTTTCCCAAGCGCTGCTGATCACAACTGAAGAAGTACTGACTGAGTTTCTCACCGCCGTGTCCGCCCACGGTGATCGCACCAGGCGCTTGGCTTGCCGCCTGGTACGCGAAATTCTCAACGATTCCGAAATCGAGGTGATTTCACAGTCACACGAATCGTTCCTCGCTGGCTTGGCGCTGTATGAAAGACGGCCCGACAAGCAATACAGCCTCGTGGATTGCATTTCGATGAACGTGATGCGCCAAAGAGACGTTCCGGAGATTCTTACAAACGACCGGCACTTTTCGCAGGAGGGCTTCGTCCGGCTCCTGAAGAAGAAAGCCTAAACTCCAAGTGGCGTGTAGCTTGTTGCCACCGTTCCACACCGAGCATACTGGACTCACTACCCCAACAGCCTGTGTTCCTTCAGCTTCCGGTATAGGTTTCTCTCGCTAATCCACAGCGCGCGCGTAGCGTTGCCGCGACGGCCGTGGCTGGCTTCGAGCGCCCGGCGGATGTGCATCGACTCCATCATGTCCGATAAGTTCGCACCACGCCCGACACCGTCTCCGCCGCCTTGCCACCACGAAATTGGACCTGGGCCTTGTTTCTGCCGCGGGCTCTGAGCGACAATCTGGATGTGACGGCTGTACTTGACGCAATTCCATTGGCCCGAGACGCGCAAGGCGCATATCGCGTCGGCGGTACTCGTGTCACGCTCGATCTCGTGGTGCGAGCGTTCAACCGGGGGGCAACGGCCGAGGAGATCGTGCAGAAGTACGAGGTTCTGCAGTTGTCGGATGTCTATCAGGTCATCGGATATTACCTGAAGCATGCGGATGAACTGGCCGAGTACTTCGAGAAACGCGTGCTTGAGGAGGACGGGTTGCTTTCTTCCCATCCGGAGTGGGCGCCGATAGGCCTCCGCGATCGCCTGCTGGCGCGCCGGAAGCCCCGGTGAAATGGCTGGCGGACGAGTGCTTCGATAACGATATCGTCCGCGGGCTGTTGCGCCGCTCCCCGACCCTGGATCTCATCCGCGCTCAGGACGTTGCCGAGATCGCCGGCATGGACGACCGTAAGTTGCTGGCATGGGGAACCGGCAACGAACGTGTGCTTCTGACGCACGACCTGGCAACCATGGTTCCAGCGCTTCTGGTTCAACGCCAACAAGAGTCCGGATGTACGCCGATCGTCCTTGTGTCTGATTCGCTCCCAATTGGTGCTGTGATCGAGGAAATCCTGCTACTCGATCAGTGCTCGGAGAAGGCAGACTGGGCCGCGGGCGTGATTTATCTGCCGCTCCGTTAGTGGCGCTTTCCAGACGTTCAGGCGAGGACCGCGCAACGGTGGCGCAGGCCGTGGGATCACTCGATATCCAACCCCTTTTCCCTCACGGTTTGCGCATCTCGTGTTGATAGGCCGTGGGTCACGGCGCTACCCCAACAGTTTGTGCTCCTTCAACTTCCGATAGAGATTTCTCTCGCTAATCCCCAGTGCGCGCGCGGCGTTGCCGCGATGGCCATGGTTGGCTTCCAGGGCGCGGCCCGTATCCCGCTGAGTTTCACAGTGGCAGCCACACCAGCCGGTTTTCCCACTCCGATGCATCCGATGCCACCCACGCGAGCAGGAGCTCATCGATTGCATTTCCAACGTCGAGGCTCTGCGGGATGAGGAACACACCGGGGCTTTGCCTTCCAGCGCTCCTGAACGCGCGGAAGTGGGCCGGCATCGTGCCGACATCATGTGAAACGAGTACTCGATGCTGTTCCGCGGCCAGCGCCAGGACCTCGGGATCAGTCATGCGGCGTAATCTAGCCGCGTGAGCCGTCAGGAAATCCAGGGATGGCTCCCGGCGCAAAACTCCGCTGACAATGGCCTTGTTGAGATCCGCGTCCGCCAAGAACCGAACCCTCACGATGGGCGGGTCGTGTGCAGCTCGTCGCGATTGCGCATGAGTCTCTCGCGCAGATTGGCGGGCAGCGGCTCGGCATCGCGCCTCCCTTCCGCCCATTTCTCGCTCTGGCGGATCAGGTAAGCGTCGATGTCAGCCTGGTTTGCGAGGTAGTAGGCGATGGCGCCGTAGACCTCTTCGAGCCGAAGAAGCTCGAAATTCTGGCAAATCGTCTCAGGAGACTCGCCGCGGCGGAATGCATGGACGATCGAATCCAGAGAGATTCGTGTACCGGTAACGTAGTAGTTGCCGTCGCGGCCTTCAATGTATTCCTTTGCCATGCCTCCCTTGATTGTACTGCCTTCCGGAAAGTAACGAACCCGCCTTGCAACAGTGGGCAGCAGAATTTCTAAGGCGCACCCGCGTGGGGATTCGGAATCCGCACCTTGGTCTTGCCCCGCGCAAGAACGTAAGAAAAAAGGGGACTTATGTCCTTCCCGCAGACGCAAATCAGTTCCATCAGGGAACCGATTCCTCCCGTAAAATATCTGACCTTCCGGCAGATATCCCGCAGATATTCCCTTTCCTACGACACCGACAGGCGCCGGAATGGGGGACCGGTGGACGTGTTGGCGCATCATGAAATTGGACAAGTAAAAGCGTCCTTGAAAAGCATAAAAAACCGCGCCTCATGCGCCTGCGGGGAAGGAATCCCTTTCCTTTTTACCCTCCCGCGCTCCATAAAACGGGGAGATTACCTATGATGCCGTGGCTCTTTCCTAAACCTTACAATACTCAATTCTAAACCTTACAAAAACCGCCCTTCCCGATAAATCGAGGGGCGGCTCCATGGCGATTTGACACATATTACATTTACAACGTGTGCCGAGCGGAAAAGTTATGCACATGGACAACCGCCGCCGATTTTATAAAATGATGAAGTCCTAATCTTGCTTGGAAGGATTGCAAGCATTGCGTCCCACCTCGTCCAAGCCGGGGATGGGGCGCAATGCTTTTTTTGGATGGTTCCCAGATGCCCATAAGGTTCTGTGAAGCATCTTTGCCGAAGGGGTTAAATCGGGCGACGGCCAAATCGTCCGAGGCGGGCTTGCGGGGGAGCGAAATCCCCGCCGGAACTCAAATCGTGAGTGGCTGGCGTCTCCCTCCTACGTTTCCCTTTTTTCGGTTCGCCGAAAAAAAACAGGCACGGGGGAGGGGGGCGCTATCGAAATCTTAATCGTAAAGTGGTCCGAAAATATAGCGGTCATTTCCCATTTAGGGATTTGAGTTCCTTCTGTATGTTATAGAGCGTCCGCAGCCGTTTCAGGCTTTCACCCAATTCCTTCGCGGGGCGTCCTTCGAGCTTCGCCTTTATATAGCGGGCGGCTATCGGGATTGGGATTTCAAGGTTGAGGTGGTTGCCATAGAACCCGTCCAGTTCGGCAATCATCTCGGGGAAACCCGCCTTTGCCGGAAGCAGGTCGGGGATGAGCTCGGCGACTTTCTGTTCCTGTCCGGTGGCGGGTTCCGAGAAAAGATTCGGGATGAGTTCGCTTCGGCCGTGCTGGTATCCGTCCGCCAGTCCCACGAGGTAGAGCAGTTTCAGCATGACCGCCGTCTTCGCGTTGCCGCCCCCGAGACCGTTCCATGCCATTCCGTTCGACATCCCGTCCGTCACCGCGGGATCGTCTCCGAGCAGACTGCCGGAAATCAACGCAAGCACCAAGAGGGCTTTTGTCATATTGCGAACATTCTAGCTCCCTGCATCGTTCGATGCGACATGAGCGGAGAGGTACAATTCAAGGCATGGGACCAACGACGATTTCAAAACTTCCCGACGGAAGATTTACGGTTTCCACAAAACCCGGATCGGCGCTCTCCGCAGACGACTTGCGTGAAGAACTGCTCTTGACGAATAGCAGGCCGGACATCGTTGACGACATCGTATATCGTGCTCAGCGGATGCCCTGACCCTGTACCCGTTTTTGCCTCTCAAAACCGTCGCTGATGAGAATCGTCCGAATCGCGCGACTCGTGTTTTCGATAACTTACGCGTTTTCTTGAACGCGCCGCACAATTCGAATCCCTCTCTCCCCGCCATTTGCTTTCAACGACTTATATCGTGCCGAGTACCCGTTTTTGTCTTTTCCAGCACTCTGGCAGCGGTTTTCAAGGCCGATTTATCCCCAGCCGGAAATGCCCTTCTAAAATGGGCTTCACGCTAAATTGTAAATCACTTCATGTAGCCTATTATGAGGTCATTGAATTCTGGCAGCGAGTTACACTGCTTTCTCTCACCAGAGGGGAGCTTCACGTCACAGACTGCGACCTTGCCTGAGCTGAAAAGGAATTCTCCGAGCTGCCCCCCTTCGAAGCCATCCAAGAGTTGTTTGTGCGTATCATCCTTTCTCCAGATGATCACGGCGCACATCGCTGTAATGATTCTCGTACCACGCATCCGGCCATAGATCCAACGGTCGAGACTTGAATACCACAGACGCTTGCGCCGAGCACTTCTCCAGTCCTTCAAGAGCCGCGGTCTTCGACATTTGCCGCTCGACCCTCGCCAGGGTATCGCCGATCGAATGCAGAAAATACCCCAGCATTCCGAGCGCTACCGACAGAAAAATGAGCAACCAGTTCCGCATTCGACCCGTAATGGTAGCACCCTTCCGTTTGGTGGCGGCTAAGACTCCAACTCAGGAGGCGGCGCGTGCTATGATCATCGCCGGAGGCCGGACCCTATGGCCGAGAGCGAACTGCCTGGCAAGGACACATTCGACGCATTGGAGACGTTGTTAAGCGACATCCGAAAGCGTGCCCAGAAAAACCACGACCGCGAAACTGCAGGAGATGCTGACAAAGCGGATGTTCTACTCAGGGATTTCGGCGTCGCGATGGCTGAAGAAAATTTGCTCCTGAAGAAGAAATTGAAGTACCTGATGGAGGTGGTTCTCCCAAAGGCAGCCGTGGCGCTTCAAGGGAACTATAAGGCACACTGCGAGCTGGAAAGCATAACCAGCGACGCAATAGTGTCGGTCACGACGGTGCTCGAAAAATTAGAATAGTAGACGTTTGCGCTTCGCGGCGATCATGTGCGGGATTTTGGGCGATAAACCGTCAGTGGGGAGAATCCGGCAAATTGAACTTATTGTGTTTTCTTTAACTTACAAGGAATCAATGGCCGGTAGGGTTCCAAGTCCCACCTCCGGTGCCACGTAATCGGTATTTACTAGTGTAGTGCGTCATGCAGAATGACGATTATCCAGGGACTTGCGAGCGCGCTTGACCTTTTCGAGGATGTCGGCGGCTTTCGCGGTCCAGATGAATGGCTTGGGTTGGTCGTTGTGCTTATCGATGTAAGCACCGATGGCCATGATCAATTCCTCGACATCGCGGAAGATTCCTCTTCGCAAGCCGTTTTCAGTGAGATCGCGGAAGAAGCGTTCGACCATATTCAGCCACGAACTGCTGGTGGGCGTGAAGTGAACGTGAAAACGCGGGTGACGCGCCAGCCACCTTTGTACTTTCGGATGCTTATGCGTGGCATAGTTGTCCACGATCAAATGAAGGGTCTTGTCCGAGGGCGTGAGATCGTTGATCACTCGTAAGAAGCGAAGCCATTCTTGATGTCGATGACGGTCGTCGCACATGGAGATGACGGTGCCATCGAATGTGTTGAGTGCGGCAAACAAGGTGGCGGTGCCATTCCGCTTGTAGTCGTGCGTCATGGTTCCGCAGCGGCCCTTCTTTAACGGCAGACCGGGTTGCGTCCGGTCCAGGGCTTGAATTTGGCTCTTCTCATCGGCGCAGAGGACGATGGCGCGCTCCGGTGGGTCCAGATATAGTCCGACAATCGTCTCCAGCTTTTCGGCGAACTGGGGATCGTTGCTCAGCTTGAATGTTCTTACCAGGTGCGGCTTGAGTCCGTGAGCATGCCAGATGCGACGGATACTGGCCTCGCTCATGCCCACCGCTGCAGCCATCGTTCGAGTGCTCCAATGCGTTGAGTTGTCTGGCTTCTCTTGAGTGGTTTTGGTCACTACCCGCATGACCTGCTTGTCCGTGATTGTGCGCGGGCCGCCGGGTCGCGGTGCGTCCTTTACCAAAGCTGGCAAACCACCATCCAGAAACCGATTGCGCCAGCGCGCCACCTTCTCTGGGGTGATGCTCAACTCCGCGGCGATCCGTTGATTTTCGAGACCACTTGCGGCTCGCAGAACGATGCGGGCGCGTTCTACGACGCGAGCCGGCATCGAGCGTGCTCGCGAATGTTGCTCCAAGACACTCCGCTCTTCCGGGGTCAGATTGATGGGGCGCGCTACACGCATCGGGTCGTCCTCTATTGTAAGGACGTAGCCCAAATGATAATCGTTACTATTCATGACGCACTACACTAGCGCAAGCTAAGTGGCGTGTAGCTTATTGCCACCGTTCCACACCTACCAAACCAGACTCACTACCCCAGTAGCCTGTGCTCCTTCAGCTTCCGATAGAGATTTCTTTCGCTGATCCCCAGGGCCCGTGCCGCGTTGCCGCGATGGCCGTGGCTCGCTTCCAGCGCGCGCCGAATATGCATCAACTCCAGTTCCACCAGGGTAGGCAGGCGTCCGCCATCCACCGTTGGAACGGCGGCGGCGAGGGGCTCGGCCGCAGCACCCCGCACCGAGACCGGAAGGTGTTCTGCCAGGATTTCCGCCCCCTCGCAAACTACCACCGCGGCTTCCACGGCGTGCAGAAGTTCGCGTACGTTGCCCGGCCAGGAGTGCCTGCGGAGACTGTCTAGCGCGCCTTCGCTGAGCACCTTGCCGGAACCGTACCGCTCGTTGAGCATGGCCACGAAGTGGCGCGCCAATAACTCGACATCCGCCCCGCGTTTGCGCAGGGGCGGGATCTCCACCGTAATCGTGCTCATGCGGTAAAACAGATCTTCGCGAAACAGCCCCTTGCCCACCATGACGCGAAGGTCGCGATTGGTCGCCGCCAGCACCCGCACATCCACCCTGATCTCGCTCGTTCCGCCCACGTGCCGGAACACTGACGTGTCCAGTACGCGCAGCAGATTCACCTGCGTGGACTGGCTGATCTCTCCGATCTCGTCCAGAAAAATCGTCCCGCCGTGCGCCACTTCGAACAGCCCCGGTTTGGCCTTGTCGGCGCCCGTAAACGATCCCCGCTCGTGCCCGAACAGCTCGCTCTGCAGCAGGCTCTCCTGCAGCGCGGCGCAGTCCACTACCACGAAAGGCCTGGCTTTACGCGGACTTCGCGCGTGGAGCAACTTCGCCACGCGCTCTTTCCCGCTGCCGGTTTCTCCCGTGATCAGCACCGTGGAATCGCTCGCCCCCACCAATTCCACGAGGTGCAGCATGCGTCGAAACTCCGGGCTTTCGCCCACGAACGAAGCCGCCTGATCGGGCGGCATGAGCGCGCGCTCCAGCAGGCTCGCCCGCTGCCGCAACGCCCTCTGGTCGATGGCGCGCTGCACGCGGATCTGGATCTCGTCCAGCGGGCAGGGTTTGGTCACGTAGTCGAACGCGCCGACCCGGATCGATTCGATGGCGCTGTCTATGGAGCCGTGGCCGGTGAGCATGATCACTTCGATCGACGGGTTGCGCGTGCGGATAGCCTTCAAAGTCGCCAGGCCATCCATCCCGGGCAGGCGCAGATCCAGAAGGACGATCTCCGGCTCTTGCCGCTCCATGTGCGCCACCGCTTCCTCGCCGGAACCTGCGGTGGCGACGTCATGGCCCAAGCGCCGCAATTCGCCAGACATCACGTGGCGGAAGGCCGAGTCATCGTCCACCAGCAGGATTGACGCGGTCGTCTTCATGGCTGCACCAATGCGGGCAGAACGATTTCAAACGTCGACCCTCGGCCCGGCTCGCTGGTCACGTGAAGATCTCCACCCCACCGGCGCACGAAGTTCAGCGAGAGGAACAAGCCCAGTCCCGTGCCGCCCTGCCGGCGGCTGAAAAACGGCTCGAAGATGCGCTTCTGGTCTTCGGGCGCAATGCCGCAGCCGTGGTCGGCCACGCGCACATGCACCTGCTCGCGCAACTCGGCTTCCACCGTGACGCAGCTTCCGGGCGGCGAAGCCTGCACGGCATTCAGCAACAGGTTGATCAGGGTGTGTTGCAACTCCGCTTCTTCGGCCCGAACGTGCATGCCGCCGGGCATGGTTTGCACTTCTACCTTCACCATGTGCTCGCGGGCCGTCGGCTCGATGAGGCGCGCCACCGCGCCAATCACAGCCGTCAGGTCCACCACCTCGCCCTGCGAGCGCTGCCCGCGCGACATCCGCAGGAAGTGCTGGGTAATTCCCCGGCAGCGCAGCAGTTGCTCCCGTGCGATGGTGGCGCTCTCGCGGACCCAGGCCGAATCGGTCTCCTTCAGGATGCCTTCCACGCACATCAGCACGGTAGCCAGCGGGGTGTTCAGTTCATGCGAAAATCCCGACGCCAGCGTTCCCACCGACGCCAGCCGGTGCGATTCGGCCAGATGGGCCTCCGCCGCCCGCCGCTCGGAAATGTCGCGCCACACCTCCACCACCTGTTGCAAGCGCCCGTGGGAATCCAGGATGGGCGAAGCGTGCACCTCTTCCCATATCACCTTCCCCTCGGGCGAGTGCCGTTCGCAGATCCGCACCTGCCGCGCCCCGGATGTCAGACACGCCATGGTCGGGCAGTCGGTCACGGTGCAGCCTCCGGGTGTGAACTCGCGGCACTGGCAGCCTAACACCTGCTCTCGCGAGTGCTGCGCGCGCAGCAGAAACGAATCGTTGGCAGCGATCACGTGGCGCTCCCCGTCCAACACCACGATTCCGTCGTCAATGCTGTTGATCACGGTTTCCAGGCGTTCGCGCTGGTTACGCACCTCTCCCACCAGACCGGTAACCGAATCGGCCATGGTGTTGAACTCGCGCGCCAGCCAGGAAATGGTGTCGCTGCCCCCGGCGGGTACGCGCTGCGCCAGGTCGCCGCCCGCGATCTGGCGGGCCGTGGTCTCGAAGCGCTGCAATCGCCGCAGCACCGCTACCCGGATCACCACTCCGATCGCCCCCACCAGCAACAGCGTGATGCCCGCGGTTCCCGCTACCAGCCAGCGCAGGTCGCGTGTCATGGCTTCGCTCAGTTGATCTGTCCTGTAGTCCAGGATCAGAATGCCGTTGATCTTATTGCGCGCGTCGTGGCAGCCGAAGCACTCCGCGCGGTTGCGGATGGGGATCACGGTGCGCAGCACCTTGCCGCCGCGGGTCTCGATCACCCGGCTCGATCCTCTCTGCGCGGGCGGATAGCGGTGGCAGGCCTGGCAGGTAGGAGCGGCGATTTGCAGTTCGGAGTCCGGCGCTCCGTTCCCGGCGGGGTAGCGCTCCACACCGGTGCGGTCCAGCAACACCAGCCGCTCCACCGGGGACTGCTTGCGGAAGCTCTCAATCATCTTGGCGATCAGCGTCCGCTTATTCTCGATCATCTGGTATTCCAGCGCCACGCGAATCAAATCGCCCTCGGCGAGCGCGGTGGCGCGCGCCGTCTCCAGCAGAGACTGCATGTGGTGCTGCGAATAAAGGAATGCGCCGCCGGCACACGCGAGCACGACAGCCGCGGTGACTCCCACAGCAAGACCTACGGTCGTGCTGGCGAACGACGGCTTTGTGCCGCTAGCCACTGGTTCGGTCGAATCATGTCATACTTCTGCCGAATGCGTCAACGGCTGCCTGTCTGTCAGTGACATTCTGTCAGCCTGCCATCTCTTGGGCTCGCCTGCCCTCGCATTGTCAGCTACTTGTGTTTTGGCGGTCTGCGTGCTTTAAGTGCGCCGCGAAGGGAGTCACCGCAGATGGAAATGTTGTTGATGGGTGCTTGTCTGAGCGTATTCGGGTTGGCGGTCTGCTGTCTGGCTTTCGGGGCGGCGACGCGCGATTCAGAGTACGCGGCCGCCGCCGCGCCGTCGGCTGAAAAGGAGTTAACCAAGGCCGCAGCTTCGCCCGCGCGCTTCTTTGTCGATCCGCCGATGCTTCCCATGGCCGCGCGCACCAGGGTTCCAATCGAAGCCCTGCTGCTGCAGATTGAAAACCACGTCCGCCTGGAACACGCGGCCGCGGAATGCTTCCTGGAATCTCCCAACGCTTCCCTGCTGCATAGCCGAACCATGTCAACGCTGGTGAACTGAGGCTCTCCATGGCCGATATAGACCTTCTCAAAGGGTTGGCTTCCGAGGACGCGGAGCGCGTGCTGGCGCTCGGCAAGCGCGTGGCGGTACCTGCCGGCGCGGAACTGTTTCACCTGGGAGATGCCGCCGACAGCATCTACGTAGTGGCGCGTGGACGGCTCCGCCTCACCCTGCCCATGCAGGTGCGCAGCCACGAGGAGGACATACTCGTCGAAGAGCGCTCCAGCGGCCAGACCGTGGGCTGGTCGGCCTTAATCCCACCGTACCGGTTCACCCTGACGGCATCCGCGCCGCTCGAAACCGAGGTGATCGCGTTTTCCCGCGAAGCCCTGACCGGCTACTTTGCGGCGCATCCCGACACCGGATACGCACTCACTTTGAATCTTTCGTGCGTCATCGGCCATCGCCTGCAGCTATTCCAGGCTATGTGGCTGCG
>Ga0182016_10006174_pt1 | contig 12669 bp, 8 predicted proteins | sample 712S2MmetaG_FD_120491 | JGI IMG/M metagenome (GOLD analysis project Ga0182016, IMG submission 120491) | Permafrost microbial communities from Stordalen Mire, Sweden - 712S2M metaG | ecosystem: Environmental > Terrestrial > Soil > Wetlands > Permafrost | place: Sweden: Stordalen | collected...
AAAGTGGTAGCAAATGTTTGGAGCGTTGGGAAGCCACCCAAGCTACACCGCGCTTGGGTGGCAAGATCAAAAAACCAAGAATATATTGGATTTTTTGCTCTGGGGAAACTATAAGACACAGAGACGCAGAGAAAAACAAGGTCAAAGGCAAGACTGGAGGGCGCAGAGGTGGCAGAGGACGCGGAGGGGCAACAAAAAGAATTTCACCACGGAGGCACGGAGACACAGAGAAAAAAAGGCAAGGCAAAGGCAGAGCTCACGGAGGTGGCGGAGGACACGGAGGGACAGGGTTCTCGGGTCTCAGCATCCTAGGGGTTGATCCCTTGGGGGCAGTATGGGCCTTTCGGCTCATGTAAGATTGTCCTTTATGACTTGGCGTACCACCGCGTTGCCTTTTCTTCTTGTCCTGGCCGGAGTTCCCCTATTGGCTACCGACGAGCCTAGCCTCACCGATCAATACCGCGATACCGCCGACAAGCTCATTCGCGCCGCCATGGCGGATCGCGAGGGGTATGACCGGCTGACTTACCTCTGCTACCGCATCGGCAATCGCTTGAGCGGATCGGCGGGACTGGAACGGGCGATCGCCTGGTCGGTGGAGCAGATGAAGGCGGTGGGACTGAGCAACGTCCGGGTCATTCCCACGAAGGTGCCGCATTGGGTGCGCAATAGCGAATCGGCGAAGACGATCACGCCGATGGAGAAGCCTCTGCACATGCTGGGATTGGGCATGAGCGTGGGCACGCCGCCGGGCGGGATCACCGCCGATACGGTGGTGGTGGCGAACTTCGATGAGCTCGCCAAACTCGGCCGCGACAAGGTGCAGGGCAAGATCGTGGTGTACAACTACTTCTTTACCAATTACGGGTCGGGGCGGAATTATCGCTCCAGCGGCGCTTCGCGGGCGGCGGCGCTGGGGGCAGTCGCGGTGCTGGTGCGGTCGGCCACTCCGCTGGCCATGCAGCAGCCGCACACGGGCGCCATGGAGTACGACCCCGACCAGCCCAAGATTCCCGCCGCGGCGATTACTCCCGAAGATTCGTACATGTTGGCGCGCTTCTATAACGAGGGGACGCCGGCGCGAGTCCATCTGGAGATGGGCGCGCAGATGCTGCCGGATGCCGATAGCGGCGACGTGATCGGCGAGATTCCCGGTAGAGAGCATCCCGAAGAAGTGGTGGTGATCGGCGGGCATATCGATTCGTGGGACGTGGGACAGGGCGCGCAGGACGACGGCGCGTCGATCATGGCGTGTTTGCAGGCGCTGGCGATTATTCATCAGCTGGGACTGCAGCCGCGGCGCACGCTGCGCGTCGCCTTCTGGGTGAATGAAGAGAACGGCACGCGCGGGGGCGAGGCATACCGCGCGTTCGTGGGCGATCAGCTCAAGAATCAGGCGATGGCGCTGGAGATGGACGGCGGGGCGGAGACGCCGCGCGGATTCGGCGCCGGGGTGGACGAGAAATCGATGAACTGGTTGAAGCAGATCGCCAAGCTACTCGAGCCCATCGGGGCCGGCGAGATGACACCGGGCGGCGGCGGGGAAGATATCACGGCGCTGCTGCGCGATGGGGTCCCCGGGATGAGCGAACGGGCCGCCGGGACGCATTACTTCGACTGGCATCATAGCGAGGCCGATACGCTGGATAAAGTCGACCCCGAGGACTTCCGCAAAAGCGTGGCGGCGCTGGCGGTGATGAGCTTCGCTGTCGCGGACATGCCGGGCCGCCTCACCGCCGCCAATGGCGGAGGGAGACGAGGGCGGTAGTCGCACGTCTATACTGAAAAGAGATGTTGCGTGCCGCGATTCTAGCCGGACTCATCGGGGGTGCTCTGTTCCTATGCACGCTGTGGGCTCAGGACCCTTTTCGGGAGTATCCGGCCTGGGAATACAATAATTTCCCGCTGGCGCCGGACTATAAGGTCCCGGGGGAGTGGACCTTCGCGCGCCTCATGTACCCCAGCAGCCCGGTATATGTGGACTGGCAATCGACCATGAACTCGCAGTACGACTGGCACCAGGGGATGACTAACTGGACCATCGACTATCCGCGGTCCGACCGGCATCTGGCGCTGGCCATCCGGCGGCTGACGCGGATCGATGCCCGGTCGGCGGAACAGCCGATTAATCTGGAACAGGACGACGACGTTTTTAATTATCCCTGGCTGTACGCGGTGGAAGTGGGGCACTGGCAGCTGACCGACCAGATGGTCGCCAAGTTCCGCGAGTTTCTGGATCGCGGCGGCTTTTTCATGTGCGATGACTTTCATGGCACGAAGGAATGGGAAGTCTTCATTCACTCCTTTAAGAAAATCGAACCCGACCGGGAGATCATCGACATCCCCAATGACGATCCGATTTTTCACACGGTCTACGATCTTGACGAGCGGTACCAGGTGCCGGGGATGCAATATACGCAGCCCCCCCATAGCATCTGCGAGAAGTGCCGGACGAATCCGACCTGGGGAAGCGGCGGCGACGATCCGCACTGGCGCGGGGTATACGACGATCACCATCGATTGATCGCGGTGATGACGCACGATAACGACCTGGGTGACTCGTGGGAGAACGCGGACGAGCCGACCTATCCGCAGAAATTCTCGTATATGGGGCTGCGGATCGGAGTGAACTATCTGGTCTACGCGATGACGCACTGAGGGGCTGCGCTTCGCTCGCCCGGGCAAGCTGAAGCATGCCCCACTTTCAGTCCCAGGTTTCGCGGCGATAGGCCTCGTATTCGGCGCCGAATGCCACGCGCAGATTTTGCTCTTCGAGGCGGATTTTGCGGGCGTAGGCGATGAGCGCCATGGCGAATCCGGCGAGCGCCAGCCATGTGCCGGTTACGAGGGCGGTGCCGGCGTACATGGTCAGGAGGGCGACGTAGATGGGGTGGCGGAGCTTCCGGTACGGGCCGGTGCGGATGAGTCGATGATCGACCTTGATGGAGATTTCGCCGCTCCAGTAGCGGCCGAGATGGCGGTGCGCGACGATTGCGAGGAAGAGGCCCGCTGCTTCGATGGCGAGACCGGCGGCCATGATCGCTGAGGATACCGGAGGAAATGGGCGGCTCCGCGGAGAGGGATTACCTCGAGAATTAGGGCGGCGTTGGTGAGGAATACGTGAATGCCGCGCGAGGCTCGCGATTCGGCGCTTTTGGTCTCGGCGACTTTCTTGGCGGCGGCATCCCAGTAGAGGCTGAAGACTATCCAACCGATCGCCGCTCCGACCCACGGCCAGCCCTTGATGACGTCCTGGTCGAATAGGGTTGCGGCGAGGGGCGGTTGAGGTGCGGGGCGAACCTCACTGCCAGGGCTCCGACCACCGCGCCTGCGAGGGCTGCCCAGAGGATGGTTGGCCGCTTCATGGGCGTACTGGAGATTGGCCCGGGACCGCTCCCTCACGGTCGCGGCTCGGAAAAGCGCACGGCTTCCAGCCTCCCATCGCTTCCTCCAGGAACAGCGCGACGCGCAGGGCGATGTCCTCGCGCCACGGCGCGGTCACCACTTGCACGGCGATCGGCAGGCCGGCGCTCGATTGGCCGCAGCGGACTACGACACCCGGCCATCCGGCGACATTGTAGGCCATGGTGTGGCTGAATCCGCGGAAGTTTTCGTCGCGGATGGATTGGCCGTGGGGCAGCGCGGGGTGGGTATACGCCGGGCAGAGGATCACGTCGAAATCGCGGAGGAAGCGCAGCATTTCGGCGCGGTAGGCGTCGAGCTCGGTCCAATAGCGCGCGAGGCCGGCGAGGTCGGTGCGGTACGGTTCCAGCTTTTCGAGCCAGCCGGTGAGGAGGGGATGCACTTGTGTCGATCCGATGTCGCGGAGATAAGTGCGAAGGCTGTCGCCGCCGTCCGGTCCGATGAATTTCATCTCAAGGTCGTAGGCTGCGGGGAGACAGGCGGGGCGCGCTTCGGTCATCGACTGCACGGTGGAGGCGAGGGTGTGGGCCGCTGCGCGAACCACGGCTTCGACCTCGGCGTCGGGACGCGCGAACCCGTTGTCGGCGTAGAACGCCGCGCGTAATTGCGGAAGCGGGACTTCTTCGGGCTCTCGGAATGGGGCGTCGGGAACGGTGGGGTCGATGCCATCGGGGCCGGTGAGCAGGCGCATGGCATCGACGAGGTCTTCGACGCGGCGCGCCATGGGACCGATCTGCCACACCATCTCGAGCCATCCTCCGGCGGGCGGGAAATGGCCGGTGCGCGGGAGGCGGCCGGAGGTTGGCTTGATGCCGGCGATTCCACAGAAAGCCGCGGGCAGGCGGACCGAGCCGGCGGCGTCGCTGCCCAGACCTAACGGCGAGCCGCAGGCGGCGATCAGTGCTGCTTCGCCACCGCTCGAACCTCCGGACGTGCGGGTCGCGTCGTAGGGGTTGTTGGTCTGGCCGTAGATGAGGTTGGCGCTTTCGAAGGCGAAGAGAAGGTCGGGCAGGTTGGTGCGCGCGATGGGGATGGCGCCGGCGCGGCGCAGGCGGGCGACTAACGTGGCGTCCTGGGTGGACGGCGGCGCGTTCCTGCGTCCCCAAGTTCCGGCAGTGCAGCGCGTGCCGGCCTGCTGGATGGAGTCCTTGATGCTGAATGGCACGCCATGCAGGGGGCCACGCAGGTAGCCGGAGGCGAGTTCGCTGTCGGCTCGGCCGGCATCGTGGAGGGCTGGTTCGGCGAGCACTTCGACGGCGGCGTTGAGGAGGGGATTGATGGCGGCGATCCGGTCGAGATGGGCTTGGATGATCTCGCGCGAGGAGATCTGGCGTTCGCGGATGAGGCGGGCTTGCTCGCGCGCCGAGAGAGTGAGGATTTGGGTCAAACTTTATTGTATTCATCGTCAAGAAAATGTTCACCACGGAGACACGGAGGCACGGAGAAAAAAGTCAAAAGCTAAGACTTGAGCACACGGAGGTGGCGGAGGCCACGGAGGAGTAAGCGTTTCGGGTCTCCGCGTCGATTGTCGCCTATGAAATCGGCGACAATGGGGCGACGCACCATGATGCTTCGCTCCAACAAAGCTATCGTTACTGGATCTGCCCGCGGACTGGGCGCTGTCATCGCTCAAACGATGTGGCGGGAGGGCGCCGATTTGCTGCTGGTCGATCGCCCGCAGTCGGACATCCAAGAACTGCGCGACCGTTTGATGGCTAGCGCTTCGGACCAGCAGTCGGCCCACTCGTTCGCGGTCGATCTTAGCGATCCAGGGGCGCCGCAGGCGGTGCTTAGTGAGGCGCGCCGTTTGTGGCCGCGCCTCGATATCCTTGTGAATAACGCTGGGATCCAGGGCCCCATCGGCATGATCGCCGATAACGATTGGGCCGCCTGGCGCGAGACCATTCAGATCGATCTTCTGGCGCCGGTGGAGCTGTGCAAGCTGGCGATTGCGTGGATGCGGGAGACCGGCGGCGGCCGTATCGTGAACCTGGGCGGCGGCGGGGCGGCCGGACTGAGACCCAATTTTTCGGCCTACGCCACCGCCAAGTGTGGACTCATCAAGTTCAGCGAGACCATCGCGGCCGAAGTGGCGGGGCTCGGCATCCGCGTCAACTGCATCGCGCCGGGGCCGATGAATACCGCTATGCTGCAGGAAATTCTGCAGGCCGGAACCGGGCAGGCCGGCGCCGCGGAGTACGAACAGGTGCGCAAGCAGGTGGCGTCGGGCGCTACCGACCCGCAGATTGCGGCCGACCTGATTGTTTATCTGGCATCGGAGAGGTCGGCCGGCGTTACTGGCAAACTCATCAGCGCCGTTTGGGACCCTTGGCGCACGCTGCACGAGCACGCTGAAGACCTGCGGGGCGATATCTACACGCTGCGCAGAATCGTGCCAGAAGAACGGGGAAAGACGTGGTAGCGATTATCGGCTGCGGGTTGATCGGCGCCAAGCGGGCGCGGGCGCTGCAGGGTTGCCGAGTGCGCGTGTGCTGCGATGCGGTGCTGGAACGCGCGCAGAAGCTGGCGGCGCAGTTTCCCGGCGCGGAGGCGATGGCGGACTGGCGGGCGGCGGCGACACATGCCGAAGTCGAGATCGTGATCGTGGCGGTGACGCACGATCAGCTGGGTCCGGTTGCCGAGGTCGCAGCTGCAGCGGGGAAGCATGTGCTGATCGAGAAGCCCGGGGCGCGGCGGGCGGCGGAACTGGATCCGGTGTTGCGCGCGGCGGAGCGGACTGGCGTCGCCGTGAGGGTCGGGTTCAATCATCGGTATCATCGCTCGCTGCAGGAGGCTCGCAGGATTTTTCTTTCGGGCGCGCTGGGCGGAATGATGTTTATTCGGGGGCGCTACGGGCATGGCGGCCGCATCGGCTACGATCGCGAATGGCGGGCCGACCCGCAGGTCTCGGGCGGCGGCGAGCTGCTCGACCAGGGTATCCATCTGATCGATCTGTCGCGATGGTTTTTGGGCGACTTCGAAGAGGTGCAGGCGCACATCGCTACGTATTTTTGGGATATGCCGGTGGAGGACAACGCGTTCCTGATTCTGACTACCGGAGGCGGGCAGACCGCGTTTCTGCACGCGACGTGGACGGAGTGGAAGAATCTATTCTCGCTCGAGATCTATGGGCGTGTGGGGAAGCTCGAGATCTCGGGATTGGGCGGGAGTTATGGCGTGGAGCGGCTGGCGTACTATCGCATGTCGCCCGAAATGGGGCCGCCGGAAACTACCATTTGGGAATACCCCATGGCGGATAATTCGTGGGACTTGGAATTCGCCGAGTTTCTGGAGGATATCCGGCTGCATCGCGATCCGGTGCCGGGAATTCGCGACGCGCAGGCGGCGCTGGGCGTGATTGAGAGGGTGTACTCGGGACCGCTCCCTCACGGTCGCGGCTCGGAAACGCGGGGTGCCGATACTGAGCCGCGCGCGTGAGCAAGCGGGTTCGACGCTAGATTTTGGATTTTACGGTGCGGCGGTCTAACTTCAGGCGCCGGGCTGTCTCTTCATAACTGCCGGTCTGACGATAGATGTAAGTGCAATAGCGGCGGAGTAACTCGTCGGCAGTTAGCCGGCCGGCGCGGAATTCGCGCGCCAGTTCGTCGGCGCCATCGCCCGCTTCCACTTGCGCGGGACGGTAATTGCGGCGGATGAGGACGTTGCGCACGCATTGTTCCAGCTCGCGGTAATTGCCCGGCCACGAGTACTTCGCGCCGAGATTCTGCTCGACCCACTTCATCGATTCCGCCGCCAGCTCTTCCGACTCCGCTCCCGCGATTTTACGCGCCATGTAGGCGATCGACTCGCCGAGCACTAGCGGGGAATCGGCGATCTGTTGGGCGAGCGACGGGGTAGCGATCTGGTCGGAGCAGAGGCGGTAGTACAAATCCTCGCGGAAACGGCGGGCCTGGATGTCGGCGGCGAGGTCGCGATTGGTGGCGGCGACCAGCTTGCCCTGGAATCGCAGCGCGGCGGTGTCGCCCACGGGATTGAAGCGGCGCGTCTCGATCACGCGGAGGAGCTTCACCTGAATGCCGGGCTCGAGATCGCCCAGTTCATCGAGAAAGACCGACCCTCGCGCGGGACAGGTTTCGAGCCAGCCTTTGCGATCGCCCACCGCGCCGGTGAACGATCCGCGCCGATGGCCGAACAGCTCGGATTCAACCAACGTGGGCGAGAGCGCCGAGATGTTGATGGGGAAGAAGAGCGCCGCATCGTCGTCGGGAAACGTCATGCGGCGATCGTCGAACCGTAAGTACGGCGATTCGGCGATGGCTCGCGCGACGAGTTCCTTGCCGCTGCCCGATGGGCCGGTGATCAGGGTGGCGAATTCGCCCATGCGCTCGAAGAGCGTGCGCCGGTAGCGCCGCATGTCGTGGGTGAAGATGGATTCCCAGACGGCCGCGCGCAAGTGGGCCGCGGGCAGCGAGTTTCCGATGATGTCCCGGAAAATGCGCTCGAAGGCGCATTGAATCTGGCGGAAGCAGGCGAAGGTATGGGCCGGCTCGTACGTGGAGGGCAGCGACAGCCCTTCGATTTCGAAGAAGTGGCGCCAGTCGAGGAGAAATTGCGTGTAGAATCGCCAGCGAGATGCGCCGGCGCTCTTCTGCGCGCCGAAGGTCGCCTCGAAAAAGCGCGGGTAATAACGTTGGTAGAGGAGATTTAGGACGGCCTCTTCGTAGAGGACGCGGTCTTCTTCGCTCGACGCGGTGTGCGCCGCGAGCTTGTCGCGCAATCGCGGGCACAATTCCTCCAGGCGCGCGCCGATGCGCCAGACGTTGGTGCGGCGCCGCTCCGGATCGTGTATGGAAAAGCTCCAGACAGGTTCGTCATCGGCGAAGTCGGAGCCCAGCGCGGCGCGCTCGTGCTCCGCGCGTTCCGGCAGGAACGGATTGCAGAACGCCAGCCGGGAAGCGGCGCGGAGGAAGGCCCGTTCCGGCGACGTTAGGAAAGCCATCGGTACACCGATTGTACAGGGGCTGGCAGAGAATGTATATTCCAATTGCCAGGGAGACGGTGGCGCGCTTGTAAGCTGCTGAAAGGACTAAGGTCCTGGATGGGGGCAGGCGTGTACTATTCAGAGCGCCATGATTAATGATTCAATAGCACCGACGATGCAACGCGGTTTCGGCGATCTTCTAAAAAGGGGCGGCTTCCAGGCATTCCTATGGACGCAGTTTCTGGGCGCCTTCAACGACAACCTTTATAAGATCGTAGTCTCCATGCGGGCCGTGCAGATCTCGGCGGCATCGGGCGGACTGTACCTGTCGCTCGCGGGCGCGGTGTTCGTGGCGCCGTTCCTGCTCTTCAGCGGGTACTCGGGCCACCTGGCGGACGCCGTCAGCAAGCGCACCGTGCTGATCGCGGTGAAGGTGTTCGAGATTGCGGTGATGCTGCTCGGGCTGGCGGTGTTCTTCTCCACGCGCGTGGAGTTGATGCTCATCGTACTGTTCCTGATGGCGGTGCATTCCACGATTTTCAGCCCGGCCAAATACGGCATAGTGCCGGAAATGCTGGGCGACGAGGACCTTTCGCGCGCCAATGCGCTGCTTGAAATGAGCACGTTCGTGGCGATCGTGCTGGGGACGGCGCTGGGTTCGCTGATGTTCGCCGCGTGGAAAGCCGAGCCGTGGAGGATGGGCCTGGTAATGGTCTTTGTCGCCCTCGCGGGGTTCACTGTCAGTTTGCGGATCACGCGTGTCCCGGCGGCCGGCGCGACGGGCCCATTCCTCCGCAATCCGTTTGCGGAAGTGATCACGGGAACCAAACATCTGCTGGCCGATCGCGCGCTTTGGCTGACGGTGCTGGGCATCTCGTATTTCTGGTTTCTCGGCATGCTGCTGCAGTTGGACCTGCTGTTGTTTGCGCACGAGGTGCTGCACGTCAACGATCTGCGCACCGGACTGATGGTGACCTGCCTCGCGGTGGGCATCGGCGCGGGCAGCATGTTGGCGGGCAAACTCTCGGGCGACAAGGTGGAACTCGGGCTGGTGCCGCTGGGATCGATACTCATGGCGCTGTTTTCGGTTGCGCTGTATATGGCGCGCGGATCGTATGGCTGGTCGGTAGGCATGCTCGCGCTGCTAGGCCTGTCGAGCGGACTCTTTATTGTGCCGCTGAACGCCTTTCTGCAGCAGCGGTCGGAAGCGCATGAAAAAGGGCGCATCATTGCGACCAACAATTTCCACAATACGATCGGGATGCTGCTGGCGTCGGCGATGCTGTGGCTGATGCACGACCGCATGCATGTCGGGTCCGACAAGCTGATCCTGATTTTCGGACTGGCGACCATCGGGGCCACTGCCTATATCGTGTCGGTGGTACCGGATTTCCTCATTCGCTTCGTGCTGTGGACGGCGACGCATTCGCTCTTCCGCATCCGCATCGTGGGCCAGGAAAACGTGCCAACCCGCGGAGCGGCACTGCTGGTGGCGAACCATACTTCGCACGTGGATGGACTGCTGATTGGCGCGTCGGTACAGCGCGTCATTCGCTTTATGGTGTGGCGGCCGATTTTCGAGCGGAAAGGGCTGCGCTGGTTCTTCCGCCTGGTGAGCGCGATTCCGGTGGGCACAAAGTCGCCGCGAGAGGTGATAGAAGCGGTGCGGCGGGCCAAGCAGGAATTGGCGAGTGGCGAAATGGTCTGCATTTTCGCGGAGGGATCGATCACGCGCACGGGCAATCTGCTGCCTTTCAAGAGCGGGCTGGAGCGGATCGTCGCGGGTACCGATGTCCCCGTCATTCCGGTGCATCTGGACCGCCTGTGGGGCAGCATCTTCAGCTTCGAACGCGGCAAATTCTTCTGGAAATTGCCGAAGCGGATTCCTTATCCCGTGACGGTGAGCTTCGGGCAGCCGTTGCCTTCCACGGCCACCGCGCAGTGCGTGCGGCAAGCGATTCTGGAACTGGGCAGCGAGGCGGTGGAAGCGCGGAAATCGACGCGGGACACACTGCCAGCGCGATTCGTTCGTTCGGCGCGAACCAACTGGGGGAAATTCGCGATGGCGAATTCCACCGGGTGGGAACTGACGTACGGGCGCACGCTCATCGGAAGCCTGCTGGTGGCCGAATGGGTGCGGAAGAACCGCCGCGAAGAGGAGATGCTGGGCGTGCTGCTGCCGGCGTCAGTCGCAGGGGCGGTGACGAACGTCGGGGTCACGCTGGCTGGCAGGGTCCCGGTGAATTTGAATTTCACGGCGGGCGCCGAGGCGATGGCCGCGGTGAGCGCACAATGCAAGATTCGGACGGTCATCACGTCGCGGACTTTTTTGGCGAAGGCGAAGCTCGATGCCGTTGAGGGAGCGGTTTATGTCGAGGACATTCTCGGCGGCGCGAGCGGGTTCGCGAAGGCGGCTGCCTGGCTGCGGGCTCGACTCATGCCCGCAGGCCCACTGTTGCGCCGCTACGCGAAGGGTGCGCAAGGTCCCGACTCACTGGCGACGGTGGTCTTCTCGAGCGGCAGCACGGGCGTTCCCAAGGGCGTGATGCTCTCGCACTACAACCTGATTTCCGATATCGATGCCATGCTTCAGGTCTTCTCGCTCGGGAGCGAGGATCGCATCGTGGGCGTGCTGCCGTTCTTCCACTCGTTCGGATTTACGGTGACCATTTGGCTGCCGCTGTTGAGCGGATGCGGCGCGGTTTATCAACCGAATCCGCTGGATGCCAAGGCTACGGGCGCGATGGTGCAAAAACACAAGGGCACATTCCTGCTTTCGACGCCCACGTTCTGCGGCAACTACTTGCGGAAATGCTCGCGCGAGGAATTCGCATCGCTGCGCTTCGTGCTGGTGGGTGCGGAAAAGCTGCGAGAGCAGACCGCGCGCGAGTTCCAGGAGAAGTTCGGACTCGGACTGCTGGAGGGCTACGGTTGCACCGAGATGTCGCCCGTGATTTCGGTGAACACACCCGACTTCCAGGAGGGAAGCGAGAAGCAGATGGGGTCGAAGCCGGGAACGGCTGGACCTCCGCTGCCGGGCGTGGCGGTCAAAGTAGTGGATGCGCAGACAGGCGCGCCGCTGCCACCGAACAGCGAAGGGCTGTTGCTGGTGAAGGGGCCGAACCGCATGCTCGGCTATCTCAACAATCCGGATTTGACGAACTCGGTGCTGCGCGACGGCTGGTATGTGACCGGCGATATCGCCTCGGTGGACGACCAAGGCTTCATCCGCATTACCGACCGGCTCTCGCGCTTTAGCAAGATCGGCGGCGAGATGGTGCCGCATTTGAAGATCGAAGCCGCCGTCGCCGAGATTTTGGGAGAGCCGGCGTGCGTCGTGACGGGCGTGCCCGACGAGCGCCGCGGAGAGCGCCTGGCGCTACTCTATACCGATGGCGCGCTGGCCCCGCGGGAGATGTGGCAGCGCCTCTCCGAAAGCAGTCTTCCCGCGCTGTGGATTCCCAAACGCGAAGACATTTTCCACGTGCCCAGCCTGCCGCTACTCGGCACGGGCAAGCTCGACCTGCGCGCCATACGGGCGCAGGCGGCCGGTCTGATGGAAAGCTGCGATAAAACGAAGTAAGGGCCGTAATCAGGGAAAGGAGCGACGGCGATGGAAGGCTTTCTGCTTTTCGTTTTGGTTGTGGTCCTGATTGTCCGCTGGGCGATGCTGTCACGCCGTTATAGCGAGATGGAGCAGCGGATCGCGATGGTGATCCGGGAGCACATCGATCCCAAGGAAATCACCCGGCTGATCAAGCGAATTACGCAGTTGGAAGAGACTGTCGCCGAGTTGAAACGCGGGCGGCCGGTGGAGGCGGTGGAAGCTGCGGCAGCGCCGGTGGCGGTTCCCGAGCCCGCGCCGCAGCCTGTCGCGATTCCGGTGGTAGCGCCCGCGCCGAGGAGTGAGGCGCCGCAGCCATTGGCGCCTCCCGCTCCACCTCGTCCCGTTGCGCCTCCGGTGTATGTCGCGCCCGAGCCGGCGCGTCCCTCGCGCACCAGCGCCGAGTGGGAAGCGTTGGTTGGGGGGAATTGGCTCAACAAAGTCGGCGTGCTCGTCCTGGTGATCGCCATCGCGCTGTTTCTGGGCTACGAGTTTCCGCGCTTAGGGCCGGGCGGCATCTCGGCGATTTCGCTGGCGCTCAGTTTCACGCTGCTGGTGGGTGGCGTGTTGCTGGAGCGGCGCGCGCGCTACGTGATTTTCGGGCGCGGTCTGCTGGCCGGCGGATGGGCGGGCCTCTATTTCACCACCTACGCGATGCAAGCGCTGGACGCGGCGAAGGTGATTCATAATCCCGTGCTGG
>Ga0182016_10006175_pt1 | contig 12669 bp, 11 predicted proteins | sample 712S2MmetaG_FD_120491 | JGI IMG/M metagenome (GOLD analysis project Ga0182016, IMG submission 120491) | Permafrost microbial communities from Stordalen Mire, Sweden - 712S2M metaG | ecosystem: Environmental > Terrestrial > Soil > Wetlands > Permafrost | place: Sweden: Stordalen | collected...
CACCACCCGTGCTTTGAACTGCGGACTGTGCTGTTTTCTCGTCGTCGTCATCGACCTCTCCTTGTCAACGACTCCGTCGAAATCTTAGCTTATTGCCTGGTCTGAAATCCTGGGACCACTATAGGGTGAGGACGAGACGCTGGTTGCGGGGGACTGCAACACACCGAACGTACTTCGGCTACCGTTCCGTGTGGCTCTGACCGCAACCGCATGAATCAGTGGCACAAATGGAACCGGGGTGGACAACAACGTACACGGGAAGATTGTGAATGGCGTATGCCTTCGTCTGTGCCTTAATTGCTTTTTGAACACGTGTCCGAGCTTCTTCATCCGATTCGCATTCCTCCAGCGCACCAATCAAATCCTCAACATATTCGGTGAGGGCATTTGCCATCATTCCGTCCTTCACCTTCGGATGGACGTACATCGTCATTCCTTCAGGCGCATCCGCATTGGCAATTGCGGCGTATTGTTCCAGACTTGCGGTGATGGCTTCGCTCTCTTCCTCAGTGAATTCGACATTCACCGGGACGTAGCCCTCTGGTACTTTGGAAGTCTGTTCTCGTCTGTCGGGCATTCCGTTCGGACCTATCAACGCCAAGGATATCAGAACGCCAAGGACGATTCACGTCGAACGACTGCCGAATTCATCAGTGGATCGAGAACGGCCAGGAGAACGATGGGCATGAGGGATACCCAAGCGCCGCTGAAAGCGTTGGCCGTACTTGCCGACGCACTACGCTGTCGCCACCCGCTTTGCAGCCCTAGCCGCTAGCTAGTGCCTTCGCCAGATTTGCAACAAGAGCGGGTTTCCGGGCGGCAGTTGGCACAATCAGCCCGCCTACCCGATCTTCGACAAGAACGTATATGCTTGTCTTCGATTCTTCAAGAAGCAGGACAATTTCGCCGCATTCGCACTCGAAGATCTCTGGGGCTACTCCACGTTCAAAAGAGTTGTGACTGAATTCTGCAGCTTTTACGGACTTGAGCGGTTCAACTTCAAGGAAGCTTGACAAGTTCATGTACTACTACGGCGCTGGAATCGAGTCGCTTCTGAAATCTCAGGACGCCGCCGCAGCTTCGGAATCTCGGCGCTGATCGGTGACTATCATCGGCGTGACCGCCATGCCCTCCTAAAAGGCACGCTCTTGCGGTTCCAGCCCCCACAGAGGGGTTCTTTGGGGCCGGGTGGACTCTACCCTGCCAGCAGTGGTTTCGTATGTGGACAGAATGCGTGTGGGACTCAAAGGAAGGAATCCCTATCGGGAGTCACACAGCCGGGAAATTTAGGCCGGGTAGTCGAATTGGAAGTCTTGCCCGCAATCATCCTGCCAGCAGTGTTGGGAAGGCCCCATTCGGGATTTTCAATCCGGCCCTGACAGAACCACCCCCGACTGTATAACACCGGGGCGGATTGTAGCTTTTTCGGATTCTCACTGTCCGACTTTTTCTGGCGGCGGCTCCGATCACCACGGCGAACCAGTCGTTAGAGTGCCGCACCGTAACCGCACAGGGCCGCTCAGAATGGTTCGGCGGCGGTGGGGTAGGCGGGCCGGTCGCAGACTTTATATAAACGGACCCAAATCTTGTAGACTTGGCTAGGTTCATAAGCAACTCGACTCTGATTCTTAGTGACCAGCACGATGACGTGTCGAAGATCACAAAGAGTGCGAGCGTGGATTGTGCTGCTATGCGCTTCAACGATGAGACTATCGCACAGCGAGTGACAGAAGCCTTCAAACACGCTGCGGACCTTTGCCAGAAGAAGGAGCCGTTTTGATTGTGGAAGCCGATCCACTGCGTTCTTTTCAATCATTGAATCGGGGCGTGGACTTGCATCAACACAGGTTAGGATCTGGCTGGCGGCTGGTGGTGGTTTCGGAAGTCGCTTTCAAGGTCCCGCTTTAGCATCTGAGGAAGTTCACGTTCAAGGTGCTCGGAGGTTTCGGCGTGTGAGTGCCGAGTGTGCTGTCCGATCTCAAGGTATAAGCTGTATTTCGGAGTCGAACCCGAAGCCGAGTTTATCACAGGCTTCAATTCGACTCTAAGCGGAAACGACTTCAAATTGCGCCTCTTTAAGAACTCCGCATGTTCCGTGCGGCAAACCTTCTCCATAGCTTCGGTAAGTCCGTCCATTTTCAGTCCATCTTGATCTTCAACGTTGTCTGTCATACTTCCCTCATTGCCGAGCATTATAATTATAGCGCTCCACCGGCGAACGCCGAGCGCCCCAGACCGGATTCACCAGGAAAACGGGCCGCTTGACGAGTTGTACGACAATAGTGTACGATAACAATATGCGTTGCGCCCTTTACGCCCGTGTCAGCACGACAGATCAGAATTGCGAAATGCAACTCCGGGAATTGCGGGAGTACATCGTCCGCCGTGACTGGAAGAGCGGCGGGGAGTACGTGGACACCGGATTCAGTGGGTCCAAAGCAAACCGCCCTGCGCTGGATAAGCTCATGGCCGATGCCGCCAAGCGGAAATTCGACTGCATCGCCGTCTACAAGATTGATCGTTTTGGCCGCTCTGTGCTCCACCTGAATCAGCAGTTGGCGGCACTCACCAGCCACGGCGTTCGGTTCATAGCCATAAGCCAATCGCTCGACACGGACGAAAAGAATCCCACCAGCCGCCTCTTGCTCCAGATTCTCGCCAGCGTTGCCGAATTTGAAAGAGAGATGATTCGTGAGCGCACGCTTTCCGGCATCCGGGCCGCTCAAGCTGCGGGGAAGATCGTCGGCAGGCCCAAACGGGTTTTCAGGCGTGACGAAGTTCTCAGGCTCCGTGACGTGGAGAATTTGTCCTGGCGGGCCATCGGCAAGAAACTTGGCATTCCCGCCATGACTGCCCTGGACTCGTACCGCCAACCGGCCCCGGCGACATGTACGGAAACTGCCCCGCCAGAGAAGCCCGTTTCTGGTGGCAAACGCAAGAAAGTCGCTGCCGCCTAAAGGTGTATCTAAAAACGAAGGTCTTTCGGACGCTTGCCAAGCAGGGAAAGTTGGCGATTCGGCGGAGCGCTGCTCTCGACATCACTCCCCCCAATCATTTCCGCCAGAAAATGTTTCGCGGCTAAAATCGAGAGAGCGCCACAAATGTGGGCCGCTTGGGCCGGAGCGTGCAGCGGTCTTAGAAGTCTTGGTTGGAACGTCCACACAAGAATGACTTCCGCCCCAAACTCCGGTTGACGGCATTCGGCGGTCACCCGCTGGCTCGCAAGTCTCAGAACGAGTAAAATGAAGGTGAGTTGAACTGAGACGATGCCGGCCAACGAATGCATCGAAGTTCGCCACGGTGGCTACTACGTGGCCGGTACCCGCATTGGCCTCGACGTCCTGGTTTACGATTTTCGGCGGGGACGGTCGGCGGAAGCGATTTTCGAGGCATACCCGTCCATTGGATCGCTGGCAAAGGTATATGGCGCCATCACCTTCGTTTTGGAGCACCCGGCTGAAATTGAAGCATACCTGAAAGATCAGGACCGCATCTTTGAACAGATCAAGACGCAATATCCAATGCCGCAGGGCATGATCGAGCGTTTCGAGCGAGCCAGGAAAGAAGCACCGGCCGGCTAGGGCCGCGCGCGTTCCGGTTCGAAGGTGATTCTCAGGCGCGAACCCGTGGCCTCCGCGTAACGCTCCAACGTGCGGGTGGAAGGCTTGCTTCCTCCACCTTCCAGGCGGGCGATCACCGCCTGAGTCGTCTTCATGCGGCGTGCCACCTGCTCCTGGGTCAGACCGGCGCGGGTGCGCGCCTCGATTAGAGCGGCCACTAGGGAGAACTCCTCTTCCAGCGCCTCGTACTCGCGCCGATACTTGGGGTCCTTCATCCAGTTGTCGTGCAAATCGTCAACTCGAATTCGGCTCATGAGTCTACCTCCCTGGCTCGTTCCAACGCCAGATCAATCTCCCGCCGCGGCGTCTTCCGGGTCTGCTTGACAAACACTCGGACCACCACTACCCGGCGGTTTCGCGCGGTGACGTAAATGGCGCGGGAAATCCCGTCTCTGCCCTTCATCCGCATCTCGCGCATTGCTTCGAGACCATGGACCTGAATCAGTTCGGCAATCCGGCGAAAGCGCGCCCGCATCTCGAAAAAGAGAGCCTCGAGTTCATCCCGAACGCGAGCGTCGAGCAGTTCTACGATCCACGACATCCGTATTCAGTATTGCATTTTTGCAATACTCCGGGGCAACGAGGAGGCGTGCCGCGCCTCCTGGTATCATCACGCTTGGGAGTCTGAAATTGTCTCTAAGTATTGAACCTCTCGTCTCACCGTCGGAACTGCTGTCGTCGCAGGACCTGAAGAATCTCGAAGATGTCGGGTATATGACCTGCATGACGCTGGTCATGCTCGGAAACTACGCTCAGACCGGCCATTTCGGCGGGCCGCTGGCCTATACTCCGTACAACGTCGCGGTGCACCTGGCGGGGCCCGGCCTGGGCGGACTGCGCTATGACTACCGGCGTCCCAAACATCCCTACGGCGACAGGTTCATGATGGCCGCGGGGCACAGCGTTCCAACCTGCTACGCCCTGTGGATGATCCTGGGCCAGGCGCTGGCGCGCAGGTTCGAGGCCACCGGCGACCGGCGCTATTACGTGGACCCGCACATCGCCATGCTGCCCATCGACGCGCTGGGCTTCCGCCGCGGCGCAGGTGCGCTGGCTACTCTGCTAGCGGATGCCGGCCTCGACGGCCATCCCCTGTTCGCCCAGGCGAAAACCCGCGGCATCCGCGCGCTCTCGGGCCATTCGGAATCGACCGACCTCACCAACGACGTGAATGGCGGGCCGTCGGGCGTCGGTATCGCGTCGGCTGCCGGAAAGGCGGCGTTCTGGGATTATGCCGGCGCGGCGAGCCTCAGTTCGCCCAAGATCTTCGCGCTGGAAGGCGAATTCGCGCTCACCGAAGGCCACGCCCAGGAGTTCAAGACGCAGGCCCTGGCGCTACAGGTGGGCAAGCGGCTGCGCTTGCTGCTTTCCGACAACAACGCCGGCATCGACGACAGCTTGCTGGGCGGCGTCATCGATTCCCGCTACCAGGCTTACCGGCTGGCCGATCAGTGGACGTCCTATGGTTGGAACGTGCTCCAAACGGAGCACGGCAACGACTATCCATCGGTGCTGGCGGCGCTTAAGACGATGGAAGATTGGGACCCCCAGGATCGCCGCCCGATGGTGCTCATCGGCAAGACGACCAAGGGCTATTGGCCGGGCGCGGTGGACGGCAAGATCCCCGGCTTCGGCGACCAGTTGGTGGGATACAAGAGCCATCCGTTCGCGATGAAAATGAATTCCGAGTATTTCGTCGCCCTGGCCGAGACCTTTGAGAAGCATTACGGCGTGGAGTTCGCCGGCATCCGGCAAGGCGCGGTGAGCGATCCGCGCGAGCGGCTGATCCAGTTCAAAACCAATATCGATGTGGTGATGTCGCTGCTCGACCGCAACGGGCTGGGCGACTGGCTGGCCGACCGGCTGGTGGCCATCGGCGACACCGTCAAAGACGACCTGCCGCTGCGCATCGACACTCGCGAAGACCCGTTCCTGGACAACCGCCTGCGCGTGGCGCAGCTTCCCGTGGAACCCCAAAAGGTGACCGTGCGCAATGCCGTATCGGGGGCCGCGAAGCAGGTCGAGATCACGCTCTTCCGCAAGGCCGGCGAGACGGCCGGTCCGCGCCGCGGGATCTCGGAAATCATCAAGTGGATGAACTACGTCACCGGCAACCGCTTCTTCACCGTGGCGGCCGACCTGTCGGAATCCATCAACGTGGAGCACGGCAGCCTGTGGGGCCATTACTCGCCCGACGCGAATCCGCTGGGCACGCGGCTCAAGGCGCCCATTCAGGAAGCCGGCAACGTTTCGACGGCCATCGGGCTGATCAGCCAGAGCGCGTCGGTGGATCCCGCGAAGTTTGCCGGCGTATGGGCGCTGAGCGGCACCTACGGCGCTTTCACGCCGCTGATGTACACGCCGGCGCGCGTCTGGAGCCAGCAGAATCAGGACAGCCGTTTCCGCATGGGCGTGCTGCACATTCTCTCGGCGCATTCGGGACCGGAGACGGCGGCCGACGCGCGCACGCACTTCGGCATTTTCGCGCCGCAGGTGTGGAAGCTGTTCCCCCGCGGGCAGGCCATCAATCTCAACTTCTGGGATTATAACGACGTGGCCGCGGGCTATTTTGCCGCCGCCGAGATCGCCGCGCGCGATCCCAAAGTGGGGCTCATCACCCTCGAAGTGGCGCGCCCCGATTTCCCCGTGGCCGATCGCTCGGCCTTCGCCGATAGCGACCTGAAAGCGGCCGCCAAAGGCTTCTATGTGCTGCGCGATTTCGCCCCGGGGCCGCGCCATGGCTACGTGGTGGTGCAGGGGTCGAGTTCCACGGTCAACCTGATGAAGGAACTGCCGCACCTGGAACAGGCGGTCGTCAACGTGAAAGTAATCGCCGCCGTCAGCGAGGACCTGTTCGACCGGCAGCCCGAAGCATATCGGCACTCGGTGCTTCCGCCCGAGGCCTATTACGACTTGATGGTGGTATCGACCGGAACGCGGCGCATGCTCCCGGTGCGCAATGTGGGGCCGCTGACCGATGAGTACTCGCTGACGTCCGATTGGGACAATCAGTGGCTCACCGGCGGGCTGGAGCCGGAAGTGATCGTGGAGGCGCACCTGGACCCGAAATCGATCTTCGCGGGCATCGAGCGGTTTGCGCGCGAACGGGAGCAGCGGATCGCGGGGCAGCGGGAGTTGCTGGGGTAGTCGTCTATTGCGGCGCGCGTGCCAGCGGGCGCTGGACTCGGACTGAGTTCCCGTATGAGCGTGAGTAGTTGCTCGGGGGGCACGGTGGGGGTGGCTTCGATTCCGCAACCGATCTCGGGATTTGGTGGCATAGGCGCGGAATACGCTCCCTCACGGGGTGCCCTCTGGGCCCGGCTCTGTAACGAGTGCCCGCGTGTTTGCAATTAGTTACCGAGCCGCGACCGTTAGGGAGCGTTCACGGGTGACGGACCTTCCCCGGATCGGTCAGCCACCCTCTCCCCCAACATTCCACCCCCGCCCGCATCCAGCGTGTTACTATTCCGTTTTAATCCTGGAGCGTATCCGTGAAAGTATACGAAAGCAAAGACATTCGGAACGTGGGGGTGGTGGGCCACGGCGATTCCGGTAAGACCACTCTCACCGCCGGATTGCTCTTCACCTCCGGAGCCACCAACCGCCTCCTCCGCGTAGATGAAGGCAATACGATTACCGATTTCGACGAGGAGGAAATCTCCCGCCGAATCACCATCTCCACCGCCATCGCCGTCGCGGAATGGAAAAAGATCAAGATCAATATCCTCGATACCCCGGGCTACAACATCTTTATTAATGATGCCCGCGCCGCTCTGGTGGCCGCCGATTCCGCCCTCGTCCTGGTGGATGGCGTCGCCGGCGTCGAAGTGCAGACCGAGAAAGTCTGGGGCTTTGCCAGCGATTTCAAGCTTCCCCGCGCCATCGTGATCAATAAGCTGGACCGCGAACGCGCCGACTTCCAGCGCGCCCTTGAAAGCGTCCAGGAAAACTTCGGCCGCGCCGCCGTCCCCGTCCAGATCCCCATCGGCGCCGAACGCGACTTCAAAGGAGTGGTCGACCTCATCCGCATGAAGGCCTACACCTATACCCCCGATGGCGACGGCAAAGGCAAGGAAAGCGATATCCCCGCCGACCTCGCGGACGCCGCCCAAAAGGCCCACGAAGCGCTCATCGAAATGGTGGCCGAGGGCAATGACGCCCTCATGGAACAGTTCTTCGACAAAGGGACGCTCGAAATCGACCAGATTGTCGACGGCCTGAAGCAGGGAATCGTCGAGATGCGCATTTTCCCGGTGTTCTGCGCCTCTGGTCTGCACTGTATCGGAAACGACCTGATTCTCAACTTTATCGCCGAAAACCTGCCCGCGCCCACTGAGCGGGAAGGTGTCCCGGCCGTCATCGGCGGCAAGGAAGGCACGCAGAAAATCTCCGCCAAGGGCTCCCCCTCGGCTTTCGTCTTCAAGACGACGGCGGATCCGTTTTCCGGGCGCATTACTTACTTCAAGGTGATCACCGGAGTGGTGAAAAACGACGCCAACCTGCTGAACGTCACGCACAGCAGCACGGAGCGGCTGGCCCACATCGCCAGTCCGCAGGGGAAGACGCTGCAACCCGTTACCGAAGTCCAGGCCGGCGACATCGGCGCGGTCGCCAAGCTGAAGGATACCCTCACCGGCGATACGTTGGAAGAAAAAGGGTCGAATGTGGTCTATCCGCCGGTGAAACTGCCGGAGCCGTCCATCGCGTTCGCTATCGAGGCCAAGTCCCGCAACGACGAAGACCGCATGGGCCAGGCGGTCCACCGCATTTTGGAAGAGGACCAGTCGCTGCGCTTTTACCGCGACCCGCAGACGCGCGAGTTCCTGCTGGCGGGTACCGGCCAGCAGCACGTGGAAATCGTGGTCAGCCGCATGAAGCGGCGCTACAGCGTGGATGTCACCCTGAAGGCGCCCAAGATTCCGTATCGCGAGACCATTCGCGGCAGGGCCGATGTCCAGGGCCGCCATAAGAAGCAGACCGGTGGGCACGGGCAGTTCGGCGATTGCTGGATCAAGATGGAGCCGCTGGTGCGCGGCGGCAAGTTCGAGTTCGCCAACGAGATTTTCGGCGGATCCATCCCCAAGAACTTCATTCCGGCGGTGGAAAAAGGCATTGTGGAGGCGGCCGAAAAGGGGTATCTGGCCGGCTACCCCATGGTGGATTTTAGGTGCACGGTCTACGACGGGTCGTATCACGATGTCGATTCCTCGGAACTGGCTTTCAAGCTGGCGGCCCGCAAGGCGTTCAAGGCGGCCATGCTGGAGGCTAAACCGGCGCTGCTGGAGCCGGTGATGAACGTGGAAATCCAGGCGCCGGTGGAGTATGCCGGCGATCTGATGGGCGATCTGAACGGGCGCCGCGGCCGCATTTCCGGCATGGAAACCAAGGGAAGCACGCAGTTCGTGCGCGCCGTGGTGCCCATGGCCGAAATGTTGAGCTACCAGAACGACCTCACCGCCATGACCCAGGGCCGCGCCACCTTCAGCATGGAGTTTGACCATTACGACTACGTGCCGCCACTGCAGGCCGAAAAGATTATCGCGGCTGCCAAGGCGGCCAAGACTGGCGAGGAAGAAGAGGAAGAGTAGGTAATTTCTGTCGCAAAACTCAAGAAACCGCTCCCTTGCGGGGTGCCCTCTGGGCCCGGCTCGGTAGCAGTCGCGCCTGATTCCACGGGACTTCTTACTGAGCCGCGACCGCAAGGGAGCGGTTTTGCCGTTACGCCCAGAGTAGGTGCGCGGGTTGCATCCGGCGTAACCGTGTTGTAGCCTTTGAGGGGCTGCAACACAGCGTCGGCTTACGTTAAGGCTTTCTTTTCAATGGTTCGAGGCAATTGATGGTCGGTCGTCCCAAGACCTTCGGCGGCTTTTGGGTTTTAACGGCGGCGTTGCTGACCGGTGGCTGCAGCTTTACCACCCGGACGGCCAAGGTCCCCCAGCCGTTCGTCCCACCGGCTGGCCGGGCGGCCGCGCCTGCCTTAATGCCCCAACCTCCGGAGATTTCCGCCAGTTCCACGGTCTTCGAGATCACTCCCGTCTTGCGCGCCAGCTTCCAGTTTTCCGAGGAGCGGCGCGCCTCCGAAGCCCTCATCCAACAGGCCAATTTGAAACTCCAGCGGGGAAGACGCCTGTACCAGGCGAGCGAGATTTCGAACGCGCGCCTGGAATTCGATGAGGCGATCGACCTGATGCTGGCCGCCTCGCGGCAGGATCCCGGCGACCGCCAGGAGTTCGGGCGCAAGCTCGATGACATGGTGGATACCATTCACCGCTTCGATCTGGCGGGCCTGGGCGCGTCGGAGGCCACCGAAGACGGCAAGTTCGATCAGGCTCCTCTGGAAGACATCCTGAAAATGACCTTCCCCGTGGATCCCCGGCTGAAGGCCAAGGTGCGCGAGCAGGTGGCCGCCACGGCCTCGCAATTGCCGCTCACGGTGAACGATACCGTCCTGGGATATATCAACTACTTTTCCAATCGCGGCCATCGCACCGTGGTCAGCGCCATCCAGCGCGCGGGGCGCTACCGGCCGATGATTCAGCGGATCCTCGATGAGGAAGGCTTGCCGCAGGAACTCATCCACCTGGCCCAGGCCGAATCCGGTTTCTACCCTCGCGCCATGTCCAGTATGGCGGCCGGCGGCATGTGGCAGTTCGTGAGATTCCGCGGCAACGAGTACGGCCTGAAACAGACTCCGTATACCGACGACCGGATGGATCCCGAAAAAGCTACGCGCGCCGCGGCGCACCACCTCCACGACCTGTACTCCGAATTCGGCGACTGGTACCTGGCGCTGGCGGCTTACAATTGCGGTCCCATGGTGGTGGAGAAAGCGGTAGAGCGCACTGGGTATGCCGATTTCTGGGAACTGCGCAGCCGCGGAGTGCTGCCGGCGGAAACCACAAATTACGTGCCCATCATTTTGGCCATGACGATTATGGAGAAGAACGCCGCGGAATACGGTCTGGATGGCATTCAGCCGGACCCGCCGCTGGAATACGACACGGTGGAAATCGCCGCCAAAACCAGCATGGCCCTGGTTTCCGATATGACCGATACACCCCTGGCGGAACTGGCCGACTTGAACCCCGCCATCCTGCGAAGCATGGTCCCTCCCGACTACCAGTTGCACGTACCCAAGGGAACCGGCAATCAACTCATGGTGGGATTGGAATTGATACCGCCGGAACATCGCGATGCCTGGCGCATGCATCGCCTGGGCGCCGGGGAGACACTGGCGGACCTGGGAAAACGGTACGGGGTCGCACTCAATAGTCTGGTGGCGGCGAACAATCTCCCGTCGCCCGAAGCCAATGAAGGCGACCGCCTGATTGTTCCGGCTGCGGTGCGCGCGGAGCCGGCGGCCCGGCGGCCGGCATCGCAAGCTACCGTCCGGCGCACTAGCGCTTCCACGGCCGCCAAGGGAAAAGCGCCGGCGGCCCGGCCCAAGGCCAATTCCAGGCCGAAGCCCAAAACCGCGCTGAAGACGCCGGTGATCGTCGCCCGTACGACGGCGCAGTAAGTTTGAATTGAATTTTCCGCCGATTGCGCTTTTCGCTATTGCCCGTCGCTCAAAAAGGGGTATGCTATGGGTGATCGTGCCCCGATGCAGAGAGGCTAGGTGAATGTTGAAAGGCTCGAAACTTGCTCCGAAGGACGAAGAAGAAATGGAAGACTTCCACGACTATGAAGACGAAGAGCACTCGGAACTAGACTCGAAGCTCGACGATTACGAAGACGAGTTGGAAGAGGACGATGACGAAGAGGAAATCGAAATAGTCATCGCCACCGTCGCGGTTCAGTCCGCCACCGTCGTCGCGCCCGAACCGCCGCCTGCGCCGCCAGCGGCGACCCCTCCGGGAGCTCCTCCCAAGAAGCCGATCACGAAAGCGTCCGCCGCCAAAAAGGCGCCCGCGGCAAAAGGTCCGGTTAAGAAAGCACCCGTGAAAAAAACCATCGAGAAGAAGCCCGCAGTCAAGAAAGCCGCTCAGAAAGCACCGGCTAAGAAGGCGCCGGCCAAGAAGGCGCCAGCAAAGAAAGCGCCGGCAAAGAAAGCGCCGGCAAAGAAGGCCGTGGTGAAGGCCGCCAAGAAGGGCAAGAAGTAGAATCCAAGCGCGGGGGGACGGATCGTCGTCTGGTCCGTCCTATCAAGGCTCCAAACTCCCGATGTCGCCCCGCAATGTGGGGCGGTTCGGACGAGACCGCAGCGGGCGCCTCGTCCGCTTGCAAGCGCGTCGGCAGGCGGTACCGGCTGCGGGCGAGGGCATCCACCGAACGGCGCTTCCTGTCGGTAGGTAGCTGAGTGAAAGGGATAGCTATCATGCGCAGACCTATTCCTTGTTCGGTGGGGCAGGCGGATTTGTCACTGTATGGCGCGGGCGTCACTTGCCTGCGCTATGCGCGCAAAGCCCACAGCGTCGAGAAGATCGTGTACAGGTTCCAGGCGATCACGACAGCGAACCAATAGTTCAGGAAGACCACCACGCGCGGACGATGGAAGCCGAGCGCGGCTGCCGCCAGAATGATGGCGAAGCATTTCGAGATCAGCAGCCCGGCAACCGGTCCGATGGCGAGCAAGCGGCCGACGAACACGCTGGTTTCCCGCGCTCCCAGATGCAGACCGATTAGGGTAGTCAACACATCCAGACTCTGTAGACCGAAGAAGACCGGCATTGAGGGCTCCGGAAACTCCCGTCGTAATCGGAATGGAATCGTCACTGTGGATTCGGGCGCAGTCCGATTCCATTCTGCCCCACAGCACTGAGCCCGGTCCAGACTCTCTTTGGTTAAACCATCTTCCGCAACACAGATGCAGCGCCCGGCGGGGAAAGTGGGCTGCCCCACCTGCGGGCTCACTGCAAATTCCACGACATCAGGAGTTCCGACCCGGAGTTCACTCTTCCCGCATGAGTTTGGATGGATCGAGGGCAAGCGCTCGCCAGGCTGGAATAGCGGACGCTGCCACGCCCAGCAGCGCCATCGTCAGCACCGCCCCGCCCACCACCACGGGATCCCGCGGATTCGCCCGATACACAATCTGCCCCAGCAGGCG
>Ga0182016_10006180_pt1 | contig 12663 bp, 15 predicted proteins | sample 712S2MmetaG_FD_120491 | JGI IMG/M metagenome (GOLD analysis project Ga0182016, IMG submission 120491) | Permafrost microbial communities from Stordalen Mire, Sweden - 712S2M metaG | ecosystem: Environmental > Terrestrial > Soil > Wetlands > Permafrost | place: Sweden: Stordalen | collected...
ATGGTGGTCGTCGCGGTCAGCCCCATGCCGAACCGAGCACGCAAATCGAAAATCGGAACGATGACGCCACGCAGATTGATCACACCGCGAACGTGGGTTGGCGCGTTCGGGATCATCGTTGTTTCCGTCCAACCTTTGATCTCGCGCACGACCATGATGTCGATGCCATACTCTTCCGAGCCAAGCGTGAACGTAATGAATTGCTGGGTATTTTCGCCCGCTGCCGGCCGATCAAGGTTGTCCCGGGAAAGGCTATTGGCTGTCGACTCTTGATCAGGCTGCATCTGTCGCTTCCTCGTTACTGTCACATGTTTCGGTCTGCCGCGTACGCGAGGCGGTTAGCTCCTGGACTCCAGCTCGGCCGTCGATCTCGCGTAAGCTCGCTATATCCAGGATCAAGGCTACCCGGCCATTGCCCAGGATGGTCGCGCCGCTGATGCCATCGACCGGGTCGTAATTGGCTTCGAGGCTCTTGACCACGACCTGTTGTTGACCCAGAAGCTCATCTACCAGGACGCCGATGCGCCCGGCGCTCTCGCTCTGTACGACAATCACGATGCCGCGGCAGGGGTCAGTGATGGAGTCGGCAATCGAAAAGCACTTGTGCAAATGGGTCAGCGGCAGATATTCACCCCGCAGCGCGAGAACATCTCCGCGCCCAACGACTGGATGAATGTCGGCGGCTAACGGGCGCAGGCTTTCAATGATCGCCGTCAGCGGAATGATAAAGGTTTCCTTGCCAACCGAGACGACCATGCCGTCGACTACCGCCAGGGTAAGCGGCAGCGACAGCGTGAAGCGTGATCCCGCTCCGAATTTCGATTGCACGTTGATGCGGCCGCCAAGCGATTGTACATTCCGTTTCACCACGTCCATGCCTACTCCACGGCCAGATACGTTCGACACCACGTCAGCGGTGGAAAATGCCGGCAGGAAGATCAGATTGTCGATCTCCTCGTCGCTAAGGGTCGCACCCGGAGCCACAAGGCCGCGGTCTCGTGCCTTGGACAATACTTTCTCGCGGTTAACACCCCGACCGTCGTCGGACACTTCGATGACAATCCGGCCACCGCGCTGCGCCGCAGACAAATTGATCGTGCCTTGACGAGGTTTGCCCGCCGCTATCCGGGCATCCGGACTTTCGATCCCGTGGTCGAGCGCATTCCGGATCATGTGAGTGAGAGGATCGTTCAACTGCTCAATGACGGTTTTGTCGATCTCCGTCATTTCCCCGGCGGTGACGATACGCACCTCTTTGCTCAGCGTGGCGGCAAGATCGCGCACGATTCTGGGCATTCGCGCGAATACCGATTTGACCGGCTGGGCGCGGATAGCCATGACGCTTTCCTGTAGCTCGCGGGCGCTCTGAGCTAGGGCTTCGATACCGTGAAGCAATGCCGGATACTGGTCCGTCGGCAGCAGGCTGCCCTGTTCGATCAGCATCGCTTGTGTAATGACCAGTTCGCCCACGAGATTGACAAGTCGATCGACCTTGTCGACATCAACCCTGATCGACTGGGGCGGTGTTGAGGGCGCAGTTGCCGTCTCGACGGGTTTTTTGACGGCGGCAAGGACGACGGGGTTTGCGGCTTGATCGATCTGCGGTACCACCGCGGCGACGCCCGATATGTCTTCGATCTTCAAATCGCAGTCGTCTTCGACGAACTCAAAAACCTCATGAATGGTGCTTTGCGGTACGCCAGTTTCGAGCGTGAACACCCAGCTCAAATACGCGGCTTCCGGCTCAATGACGCCAAGCAACGGCAGCCGGGAACTATCGACCTCGACCGCCAGGCCACCCAATTTGCGCAGCTGACGGATCAGGAGCAGCGGCTCATTGGCCTTCTGCAGCATTTCCGAATGTGGTGTAAACGCAATACGATAACGCCTTTCGCCGCTAACCTGAATTCCCTCGGTCGTCGCTGCTTGGGCCGGACGGGTTCCAGCCACCGCCTCGGATGCGCTCACCAGCGCCTCTTCCATCACGGCGACGATGTCGGCACCGAAATCGGCGGCCAATTGATGCTCATCTCGCGCTGCGCCCACAATATCGGCCAACGCATCGCTTGCACGCAGTAACATTTGCATCACATCGGGAGTCGCAGATATCTTCCGCTCCCGCATGGCATCGAGCAGACTTTCGAACACGTGCGAGAACGCCACTAATGCCGTGAACCCAAAAGCACCCGCCCCGCCCTTGATGGAGTGGACCGAGCGAAACACGGCATTCACGGTCTCTTCGTCGCCGCTGCCGTTCAGTAGAAAGTCTAGGTTGGTCTGCAAGGCATCAAGGAGTTCGCCGCACTCCTCGAAATATGTCTTGCGAAATTGTGTGAGCGGGTCGCCTTCGCCCTCGGAATTTATGGACATACGCGCTGAACCAGTTCGACGAGTTTCTCCGGGCTGAACGGTTTGACGAGCCAACCGGTAGCACCCGCCGCCTTGCCGTCGGCCTTCTTCGTACTATCGCTCTCCGTCGTCAGGATCAGGATCGGCACGGCACGATGCTGTGACCCCGCCCGCACATTCTTGATCAGCGAGATGCCGTCCATGTTCGGCATGTTGAGATCGGTGATGATCAGGTCGAACTTCGACCCGGCGAGCACGGTCAGCGCCACTTTACCATCCTCTGCTTCGCCAACTTCGAATCCGGCCTTTCGCAACGTGAACGAGACCATGTCCCGCATGGTCTTGGAGTCATCCACGGTCAATATTCGTTTGGCCATTCAGATCATCCATTTTGAAAATTGTGATTGCAGGCCAAGATCGGTGAGGGCCCCTCGGAAAACATCCGACGGATTGATGAACTGCAGACTGATCCCGGCGGAGTCGGCAGCGTATCCTGTCGCCAATAACACCTGCGCGCATGGCGTCGACATGCGCTCGACGGCGCTCGCATCGAGGACGACGGGGCCCTCTTTGAGCATCCCCCTCATGCGATCACACAGGACTTGTGCTTCAACGAGATCGAGCGTCTGCGGCAAAGGGTGCGCATCGATAATCGATTGAGGAGACGAAATATCCGTACCGCTTTGGTCCTGAGATGAATCGACGGTAAAATTCAAGTGGGCGACCCTCGAAGTATTGTAAGTGTAAGAACGCTGGCGGAAGGTTTGCGGCTGGGCGTGGGTCGGCTTGACGAAGCGAGGGCAAGGAGGAGAGTCGCTTGGCCTTTTCACTCTTTGGTCAACCGCGATGACCCTCTCGAACCCATACAGATTGGATGAGATTGATTGGTTGAGAGTTAAAATCTTGGGACGTACAATTACGGGTCGTTGACGAGCGTCGTCATTCCCGCCCTTCTGCCGGCAGCACGCCATCGAGATCGTCATGTGGCGCTCGATGACAATGACTCCGAAAAGCGAAAGCTGGTCTCACGGGATTGTCGAGAAACTCATGTGCACGGCAAAGGGCAGATCGTCAGTGTCGGTGGTACGGCTGCCGATCAATGTCGGCTAGGCGAGAGGCGTTGACGGACTAGCCTGCCGGCGGCCATATGGTCGATTTAAATACAGTGTCTGCTGCCCGCGCAGGAGCATCCCGAAACTGACAGGTCAGACCAAATGCCAAAGCTTCGAATAGTGAGGGCGCAAGACAATCGGTTGCTGGGCGCGCCGGAGCCTTCCAGCCGCAAGCGGATCGACCCCCATCTCGAACCGGTCACGCTCAAGCTGGGCGCCGTGGTTTGCGATGCGGGTGGCCTGCTCAAGCACGCCTATTTCCGGAAGGCGCCGTTCTGTCGTTGCTGACGGTGCTAGAAAACGGCTCGGCGATCGAGACCGCGAACAAAGTTTCCCGAGCGAAACCAGGTCAAGGAGTGACTTCGCCGCTATACAAGCTCGAATTGCTCAGGAGAGCCGCCAAGCTCGGCTAATTCCTTAGCCAACCAATGCAATTCAGCGGTCCGATCTAGTAGCGCAGCTTTCGCGGTCCGATCAGTGGTCCAACTAGCCTGCTTTTCGCACTCGTCGGCAGCTCTTCGCAACGCTTCGAATGTCTTTGTCATCTCAATGCTCACTGTTGCGTGCGCGACAGTGTCGCCTTGAATGTGCGAGCTTACAATTCGGGCACAATACGTACCGGAAAAGCACGGGTTGCTCAGTTGACGCCCCCTTAACCATAACCGGCAGACATTGGATGTCGAAAAGGAATTGTCATGGCACACATAGGCCGATGCGCATCGTGTAATTCAGAAATCGTGGTGGTTCAACTGATGCGCGTTGCAAGAGGGTTTGCGATGCAGACTACCAAATGCCCGAAATGCAGGTTCACTATGAACCTCGTGTTGAGACATCGGTTTCCGCGTGCGGCGACACTCGCCCGCCGCTCGGCCAGCGAGCGCGCGGCGTAGTCGCAGGCTCTTTCGCTCGCTTGCTGACCCAGTCGCCCGTGAAGAATTCGGAAGCGATTGATGGATCGGTGTAATTTGAGCTAAGCAGGTAGGTATTGGAATTTGCAAGAAAGCCGAGGGTGGGTATCGGTTTTCTTGCGCTTTTGGATTCCGGATTTTGGCGATCTTGATTCCTTTGACGGCGAGATTTGCTGTTGGAAGAGAGCCGTGAGCCAAGGGCGGGCAGTTCGTGCAGCACGGCAGCTCCAACCTCATCGTCATGGATCGATCAGGTCGAGCGCTTCTTCGCGCTGCTGACCGCGCGCGCCTTGAAACGCGGCGTGTTTCGCTCGGTTGCCGATCTCGAAAAAGCAATCATGGCTTACATCGAGGCCACTAACGCAGTCCCCAAACCGTTCCGCTGGACCAAGACCGCTGACGATATCATCCTGGCCAACATCCAACGCTTTTGCTTCGCACACTCGCCGCAAACGCCTAGCCTTCAGAATCGAGAAACTAGCTTACCTAGCAGTTCTTTCAAACAATAGCGGCCGCTCTGTCGAGCCCATCAGTTGCAGTCCCTTGGGAGCAAAGCGAACGATGCTCTCTCGCTCAAGTTTCGCGAGTACCCGAGAGACGGTTTCGTTTGTCAGGCCGAGGAAATCCGCGATATCGTTGTGGGACATCGGCAATGGTACGAGATTTGAGAGAACGCCCGCACGCGCGAGTTTCGCACGCCAAGTTATGATGAATTCCGCGAGCCGTTGCTCCGCACTACAGCGACCAAGCAGGAGTATGTGGTCGCGTGCGGCGCTCGTCTCTCGCATTGAGGCTTCAAACATCCAGTACAGACTTCGCGGATTCTCTCGGAGAAAACTTAGGAACGGCATCCTCAAGAACTGACAGGCGGCCACTTGGCTGATCGCATCGACTGAATATGTATAGAAGTCGGAAACTGGCAATCCGACAAAGTCACCTGGTAATGCGAAACCCACAATTTGCCTGCGCCCATCGTCAAGAATCTTGTAAAGACGCGCGGTGCCATGCGTGAGCATGTAGACGGTGATCGAAGGCTCGTTCTCGTCAAAGAGCGTCGCCCTTGCTCGAAAGCTGGTCCGGTGAGCTATTTTTACGAGTTCGCTTAATTCAATCCCGTCAGGGATTAATTGCTCATTTCGGCCAAGGAACGCAGCGGCGGATTCTCTGGAAAGAGTTTCCTTTGAGCCGGCATTATCTAGTCCCGAATTAATCGGCTTGTGCGGTGATCGCGCTAGAATAAAGCGCCGATGACCGATCTTTACCATGTGCAAAGTGCCGTCGTCTATGGAGCGCAAAACCGCGGCCCTACGCAGACCGGTCAAGACGCAATATTCCGCAATCGTGTAGGTAGCACGCGTTAAAGGGACGACGCGCTCTTCGCGCAGACGGCGAGGCTTAGGGTGCATCTGATAAGCCTGCCCTGTCTGTTCGATTACGGTTTATCGCACGGAATACTTTGAGCACGCGGTTGATCCGGATTTGAGCACTCTTGGCCTTGACCACAAGTACCGTCTTGGTCGTGCCGGTCGTGACGGTTTCGCCGATTTGGAATCGCCATTGCCACAGGCCAGCCTCAATCTCCACATGCGCGAATTCAACGCCGCGATGCTTCATGACTTCGGCTACGGAGGCGCGCCTTTGGCCTTCGCCTGTGCCAGCAGCTGCAATATAGCTGCGCGCTGATTTTCGTGTTGAGCTTCAGCGTGGCGCCTCCTCAAGAAGGCCACGCTGTTCCTGGATGTATAGATCCATAGTCGGTTTCCTTTATCGGAGCAGTGATAGAATACTGCCATGTACGATACCGGACATAAAGTCGAAAGTTGCGGCTTTGAAAGAGTTGCTGGGGTCTTGTTCAAGCTCATTCGCCCTCCATCCGAGGGGGGCGCATCATTTCAGCATTCGACCGAGGGGAGATCCCAAAGGGCGGCGTTTCCCGCGGGCGCTAGGCGCCTATGGCAAAAGCCATCTTGGGGACGTAAACGCCCGTCCCACGGCTTGTCCTAATGGGACATTCTCGGGCAAATCGTCCCAATGCGGCGATGTCCGGCCTATATTTCTGAAGAAACCGATCCATTCTCGTGACCGGCAATCTACGCCGCCTAATTTTGGAGAATTGCGGTTTTCCGCAATCGACCGTCTTCATCAAGAGTTCGCGTCGCTGATTTTCGAGGGCCGATCTGAACCCGGCCGAGCAGCACGCAATTGCGGCTTAGTTTTTCGCTCGACCTGACGAGCACAAGCCCAAGCATCTCAATCGTTCGGAGATTCGAAGGCAAGCCAAAAACGGAACCCACTCTCGATTAGCTCCACTATTCCTGTCACCGTGCGTAATATTGAATGGGATTTTTTGACCTGCCAGCGCCGCCGCACTGGCAGACGCGCCTAGTACCTCGCCTCAGTGATTATGACTCTTTGGAGGTGACCGGATAGGCGCGGCCCATTTTGGCGCGGGCTTTTTCGGTCGTGAACATCCAATTGATGCGGGCGCTGGCGGCGTTTCGTTGTTTTTCCCATGCGGCGATTTCGCAGATCAGGCGCTTAGGGTCGTCGATCCGACGGTCGAGGCACTGGCCGCGGAGTACGCCGATCTCGATCTCGACCATGTTGAGCCAGCTGGCATGCTTGGGGGTGTAGTGGAACTCCAGGCGTTGCAGAATCCGCCGGGCTTCGGCGGGCGCGAATGCTTCATAGAGGGCGCCGGCCGAGTGGGTTGACAGATTGTCTTGCACGACCCGGATGCATGCGGCTTCGGGATAGTGGACATCGACGAGTTCGCGCATGCACTGGGCGTAGTCTTCGGCTGCCCGCCGCGCGGTAACCTTGACCTTGCGCCAAGGCCTGTTCACGTCGATGCAGACGAAGAGATTGACGGTGCCGTTGCGGCGATACTCGCAGTCGTAACGTTCGAGTTGACCTGGCTCGGCCGGGATCGGCTGGCGTACCTCGCCGATCAGTTGGACGGGGCTTTCGTCGAAGCAGACCACCGGCCGCGTCTGGTCGGGCGCCTCGGCATAGAGGTCGAGCACGTCTTCCATGCGGGCGACATATTCGCCGTCGACCTTGGGAATGCACCACATATCCTTGCGCCAGGGCTTGAGACCGTTTTCGGCCAGCCGCCGGCGCACCGTCTCGCCCGACAGGCTGTCGTGATCAGTGAGATTGACCATGGCGCCGGCCAGCAGTTCCAAGGTCCAGCGGGCGCGACCCTCGGGAGGGCTTGCGCAAGCCGTTGCCACCAGCAAGGCTTCTTCCTTGCCGGTCAGCTTGCGCTCAGCCCCAGGACGCGGATCCTCGCTCAGCGCCCGTTCCAGATTGCCTTCCACAAAGCGCCGCTTGGTCCGGTACACGGTGGAACCGCTCACCGCTACCGTGCGGGCAATTTCTTCATCGCTGCAGCCGGCATCGGCCGCCAGCAAGATCTGGGCACGCTTGAGCTTGCGCGCGGCCCGTTTGCCCTTGCTCAACATCGCGGTGAGTTCATCGCGTTCGGCTTGGCTCAGTTCGACCCGATAACGTACATTCATGCCGACCTCCTTGTTGGAGGACCGGACGAATCCACAAATGAATCGAAAATCAGGCGCCGCTCGCAGCCCCAGCGCTCACCGCTTCACCGAAAAGCAAGGCCAGTATTTGGCCTTTATCTACACCTACTCGCACATGTTCCGGCGCCCACCCGCCGAGACCGACATGCAGCGCCACTTCGAAGTCAGCCCGCCCTCGGTCCACCAGATGGTCGTCACGCTCGAACGTAATGGCCTGATTCGGCGTCAACCCGGCGTCGCCCGAAGCATCGAAATCCTCGTTTCTCCGCAGGACATCCCCATCTTAGATTGGCTCGAAATCCACCAGTCATAATCACTGTGCCGAGGTACTAGTCGCGGGGCGCAAGACCGTAGAATAGCGATCCATACTCACGCATACGGGCATAGCGAATTGAATAGTTCCGATAACTTTCATCAGATGATTCGAAAATAAACGCAAGGGTATTGCATTGTCCCGTGTTCTCGTCATTGACGACGAACCTAACGTGCTCACGACTATCGCGATGATCCTTCGAGTCAGGGGTCTTGAGGTAGTCGCGGTAGATACTGGGGCGGTCGGCTTGCAGGAACTCGAAAAGTCAAAATTTGATTTGGCTATCGTCGATATGTTCCTTAAGGGCGCCATGAACGGCGTAAATGTTATAGCGTTGCTACGAGAGCGCATGGCGGATTTGCCTATAATAGCGATATCGGGCGTAGCTCCGCTCGACTTCCTTACACACGACCCTGATTTGTCACACATAACATGCCTGTCGAAACCATTCCGCCCGAATGAATTGATCGCGTTGGTGGAAGAGGCCCTTAAGGTGCGCGAACCGCTCGCTGTCAGGGAGCAGATATCCGAGGAAACGCGCGAGCAGCTCTTCGTTGCCGCAGTTGAGTCATCTGACGATGCGGTAATAACCAAACGCCTAGATGGAATCATCACCGGGTGGAATCCCGCGGCGCAAAAGTTGTTTGGATTTTCATCGCAGGAAGCAGTTGGCCAGAGCATTGATATTATCGTTCCACCGGAACTGCGCTCCGAAGTCCGCGACATTCTTGCCAAAATCAAAACCGGCGAGACTATCAGCCATCACGACACTGTTCGGATGACCAAGGATGAGCGGCGCATCGAGGTCTCCTTAAGCATATCTCCGGTCAAGTCTCGCCTAGGGGTGATAATCGGCGCGGCCAAAATCGCCCGTGACAACGCCACGAGAATACAGGAGCAGACGGCGTTACTCCAAAGCGAGCAGATGGCGCAAGCCATTATTGAGTCGTCGCTTGATGCCTTTGTTCAGCTCAATGAGAAAGGCACAATCCTCCGCTGGAGTCCAAAAGCCGAGGAGATGTTGGGTTGGTCGCGTAAAAACGCTATCGGGCAAAACATTCGCGACTTGATTATTCCTAAGGAGAGTCGATCTGCAAATCAGAAAAGATTAGCTGACTTCTTGCAAGATTTCGAAAACGGGGTGCCTGGTCAGCGCTTCGAGTCTCCCTCGTTGCGGCGCGACGGGACCGAAATCTTGACAGAAATCTCGCTCACCGCGCTCCGTCGAGATCAAGGCTACATTATCAATGGATTTTTGCGGGATGTTACGGCAACGCGTGCAGCAGATGAGCAACTCAAGCAGGCTCAAAAGATGGAATCGGTCGGCCAGCTTACTGGCGGCATTGCTCACGACTTCAACAATATGCTCACCGTCATCACGGGCACCATCGATTTTTTGGCTGAGGGCGTCGCCGAGCAGCCAGATCTTGCAAATATCGTGAAATTAATCAGTGACGCAGCGGATCACGGAGCCGAGCTGACCTCACGACTGCTTGCATTTTCCCGTCAGCAGCCATTGCAGCCAAGGGCGGTAGACTTAAACGATCTGATGAAGGAAGTCGCCAGGCTTTTGCATTCCACATTGGGGGAGCAGATCGAAGTCAATATGATTTTGACAAACGACGTTTGTTCGGCGCTAGTCGATCCGAGCCAGCTCAGCGCAGCTATTGTGAATCTCGCCATCAATGCTCGCGATGCGATGCCCGACGGAGGCAAGCTAACGATAGAGACCAACAATGTCGTATTCGAGCAGAATACCATCCAATCCGACGACGAAATCGAGCCAGGACGATACGTGCTTATTGCCGTAAGTGATACGGGCACGGGTATTCCAAAAGCGTACTTAGCGAAGGTATTCGAGCCATTCTTTACAACAAAAGGTGTCGGTGCAGGGACCGGTCTTGGATTGAGCATGGTGCATGGCTTTGTGAAGCAATCCGGCGGGCATATTCGCATCTATAGCGAAGAAGGATATGGCACTAGATTCAAGATTTACCTGCCGAATGCGGACCTAGCACCTCAGCAAGCTGCAGAGCCTCTGCATGGGGAAGTAGCGCTCGGCAACGAGACTATCCTCGTCGTTGAGGACAACGCCTCGGTGCGGACATCTGTGATCGCTCAGCTCCAATCGCTCGGTTACAAAACGCTGATCGCCGCTGGCTCAACCGAAGCGCTTGAAATCATCCACGGGGGAGCCGCTTTCGATCTGCTGTTCACAGACGTGATCATGCCGGGGCAGATGAATGGTCGTCAGCTAGCTGAAGAGGTAGCGCGACGTCGACCCTCGCTCAGAGTTCTGTTCACGTCAGGTTATGCGCAAAATGCGATCAGCCATCGCGGTCGGCTTGATCCAGGCGTGCTGCTGCTTTCTAAACCCTACCGTCGGGCAGACCTGGCCCGAATGCTCCGCTTAGCGCTTGGGGAAAAGCCACGGTTAGCCGAACGTGATCCTGCCTTGGCGCGAGTGGCCAAGGAAACGACCGCAGCGGGGGGAGGCGCTCATGAATGATCTTTGGTGTCGCAGCTACAGTTCAACGTCTCAGCCTCAGGGCGAGTCCGGACACGAGCTTCTTGGATAGGTCCAGAACTCGATCTGCCGTCCATTTTTTCTTTTTGGCCGCGCAGTTCATCGCTGTCCAAGCAGCTTGACGATCTGCGAAGTTGTCGATTTTGGGTATGCCAACGCAAAACTACGGCTTGCATTAGCGGAAGTCTGCATTGTGTCAGGACACTTTGTCGTAAATTGAGTTTCCGTGGCGCTTTTTGAGCATGGAGCTTTCAGAGCCGCTTTCCTTAGGTTAACGTCGGAAACCGGACAAAGCGATCCTCAAGGATGGCCGCGCAAGTCATTACAAGCCGGATTTTTGAATACCTGTACCGAGTGGTAGTGGCGCTTCTATTCTTGCGTACACGGCACTGGTTTGAATGCCGGGACTTATCGGCGAGTCGATTACTTTAGTTCGCTTGAGGTTTCATGAAGGAATCGAAGCAACCACTCTCGGGTTTCGAGACGTACTTCTCGAGAGCGGGCGCAGGAAAAGCTGTCGTTAGCTACAAGAAGAAGGACGTTATTTTTTCGCAGGGCAATCCAGCCGAATTGATCTTTTATATCCAGAAGGGTCGGGTAAAGCTCACCGTTGTATCCAAGCAAGGCAAAGAAGCCGTCGTGGCCATCATGGAAGCTGGCCAGTTTTTTGGTGAAGGATGCCTCATTGGAGACTCAACTCGCGTCGCGACCGCTGTATCGTTCGGAGACAGCACAATAACTTCAATTTCTAAGCAAGCTATGCGTGACGCGCTAAAGAATAAGCCTCGTCTTGCAGAGCAGTTTTTGAAGCATCTCATAAATCGCAATAACCGCATAGAAGCGGATTTGGTCGATCAATTGTTTAATTCCAGTGAGCAGCGGCTCGCACGACTTCTGCTGCTCCTCGCCCATTTCGGCGAGGAAGGTGCGGAGCCAATCGATGTCGAAATCAGTCAAGAAACTCTAGCGGAGATGGTCGGAACAACCCGCTCCCGCGTCAGCCACTTCATGAACAAGTTTCGAAAATCGGGGTTCATCAGCTACAACGGTAAAATTCACGTCCACCACTCTCTGTTGAACGCCGTGCTGCACGAAAAGCCGACTTTGAGGCATAACGACGACCTGCAAGACAAATCTACTGTGACTGATCAAAATTGACCAACAGTTCGGAATAAATAGTTCCATAGTGATTGCATGAGGTCTGACCTCGGCGACCATCGGTAACGGAGGAGTGTTGTGCTCTCGCCCGACCTGAGGAGCGAAGCTATGGAGAGGTTCATCCGTAGAGAAAACCTAGCCCTCTTTAGGAAACGTCTCGCCGAAGCGCCTGACGATGCCACCCGCCAAATCTTATTGCGGCTACTAGCAGAAGAGGACGCTAAGGACCCAGAGCTTCGAAAGCCCCGCGGTCTCGGGAAATCGACACATGCTCCCTAAACCCCGACGACCGCGCGAAAGATGTATCTACCCGTTGACCCGGGTCACATACTCTGTGCCCCAATATTCCGACATCACTGGCCTTGGTCTAGAAGCGGTCTTACGCTCGATGGACGACGGATCGCTCTCCACCGTGAAAATCGGTCATCGTCGGCTAATCCTAATGCGAGAACCGATACCGCGCGGTCGCATGTCAAAGCCTATTAGGGTGGCTGACGTTTGATCATCAATCTCTTCAATTACTAATTTTCTGCAACCGTTCACAATTGACCAACAGTTCGGAACCGAACGTTGCATTTTGGTTCCATCGCCGCCCCGACCTCGACATTTACCGGCGACTGAGAGTGTTGTGCTCCCGTCTGATCCAGCGAAAGTTTCATGGCACTTGCTAACCCAGTAGCATCGCCGTTTGTCTGTCGATTTGCATCAACATCGCCGGGCGGAGAACCGAAAGATTCATGCAGTGACTTTTGCG
>Ga0182016_10006186_pt1 | contig 12654 bp, 9 predicted proteins | sample 712S2MmetaG_FD_120491 | JGI IMG/M metagenome (GOLD analysis project Ga0182016, IMG submission 120491) | Permafrost microbial communities from Stordalen Mire, Sweden - 712S2M metaG | ecosystem: Environmental > Terrestrial > Soil > Wetlands > Permafrost | place: Sweden: Stordalen | collected...
CATGAGGTCGGCGCGGTTGATGAGCATCAGCATAAGAATGATGACCACCGGCAGCAGAACGCCGTTCAAGACCTGAGACAGGATCGCCACGTTGATCAGTTGCGCGTCGGGCAGCAACAGCACGGTTGCCGCGCCGCCCATGATCAGGAGCGTATAGAGCCAGTAAAAGAACGGCGCTTCCCGGAAGCTCTTGTCCACGCCGGACTCGAGGCCCAGCCCTTCGCAGACCGTATACGCAGTCGAGATCGGCAAGATGGATGCTGCGAAGAGCGAGGCGTTAAAGAGCCCGAAGGCGAAGAGCAGAAAGGCGTAGTCGCCGGCCAGCGGGCGCATCGCTTCGGCTGCATCCGAGGCCACCTGGATTGCGCCCATTCCGTGCACGTAGAGGGTGGCCGCGCAGGCCACAATGATGAACCAGGCCACGATGTCGGTGAAGAGGCTGCCGACGATCACGTCCAGCCGCGAGGCCGCGTATTCCTTTACGCGGATGCCCTTCTCCACAATGGACGATTGCAGATAGAACTGCATCCAGGGAGCGATAGTGGTGCCCACCACGCCGATGGCCATATACATATAGGCCTTGTCGCTCCAAACCGATTTGGCCGGCAACTGGACCGTGGCCAGCAGCGCATCGTGCCAACTGGGCTGCGAGAGCACGCCGGCAAAGATGTAAGCGATGTAGACCAGAGAGGCAACAATGAAGATCTTTTCCGTGCTCTTGTAGCTGCCGCGCACCACCATGTACCAGACCAGCAGCGCGCACAGGGGCACCGAGATGAACTTGGAGACATGGAAGAGATGCAGCGACCCGGCGATCCCGATGAATTCAGTGACCACGTTGGTGTAGTTGACCACCACCAGCAGGATCATGAGCACGAAGGTGAGACGCAGGCCAAACTCCTCGCGGATCAGATCGCTGAGGCCCTTACCGGTGACCACGCCCATGCGGGCGCACATCTCCTGCACGACGATCAGGGCGATGGTGATGGGAATGATGGTCCACAGCAGGGTGTAGCCGTACTGCGCGCCGGCCTGGGAGTAGGTAAGGATGCCTCCGGAGTCGTTATCCACATTGGCGGTAATAAATCCGGGGCCGAGAACGGCCAGAAACAGCAATATCCGGGTTCGCCAACGCTTCCACATGCCCGCGGGTTCCTATGGAGGATTCATCTGAAGTTCCTCCCTGACCATAACAGGTAGGGCGGGGGTTCGCGAACCCTCAGATCGATGAAGTTTCAGGCCGCCGCGCGTAGAGCAGAAACTCGCGGTTTCCCTCGGCTCCGGTAATGGGCGACGGAATAGTCTCAACCACCTGCCAGCCGAGCGACCGGACACACTCCGCCACTTTGCCGATGGCCAGCTGGTGCGCCTCGGGATCGCGGACGATGCCTCCCTTGCCCACGTGTTCGCGTCCGGCCTCAAACTGCGGCTTGACCAGAATCACCGCCTCAGTGAGAGAGGGCGCGGCGGCCAGCACCGGCTCCAGAAGCAGGGTGGCCGAGATGAACGATACATCCATGGCCAGGAAGGTCGGCGCGGGGATTGGTTTACCGGCCAGTATGGAGGCTGCAAAGTAGCTCGGTTCGAGAAAGCGCGCGTTGGTGCGCTCCAGCAGTCGCACAAGCGGGTCGTTGCGCAGCTTCATGGCGATCTGGCCAAAGCCTGTATCGACGGCGGTTACGTGCGCGGCGCCATGCTGCAACAGGCAATCGGTAAAGCCTCCCGTTGAGGCACCCACATCGAGACAGGCGCGGCCATTTACTGAAATCTTCCAATGTCTGAGCGCCTCGGCCAGCTTCAGGCCCCCGCGGCTCACGTAGGGCTGGTCCTCGCCCAACAGGCGGATGGGGGAATCCTCTGGAACCGCGGTTCCAGGCTTGTCCACCTTTTGCTCCCGGACCAGAACCCGGCCGGCGAGGATGAGGGCGCGAGCCCGTTCGCGGCTGGGAACCAGACCCCGCTCAACCAGCAGAATATCCACGCGCGTCTTTTCCCTGCCCGGGGGCTTTTCCATGATTCACTCGCGACGCGAAGCGGCCTGGCTCTCACAGAATCATATTCGGAAACAGCCAAAGTACCCTTTCTGTTGGAAAGGATTCCTTTGGCTGTTTGAATCCAGGCCGATGCCGGCCCTGCGGATGCGCCGCTACTGCAACGCCTGACAGGCTTGCAACGGTGTCTCTGTCCCCGTTGGCGGGGGTATCGGGTTGGCCGGCGTAGGCGGACGAAGACAGGGTTCGCCATAGCCGGGGGTACGGCTGATGGTGTTGTTATTGCCGCCGGAGCCGTTCTGGGTGGTCACGCGCACATCCACGATGTTGCCCTGCACCAGGATCGTGGTGTCGACAATGTCGAGATCGGTGCGGAGGATGGTGAGGTAATCGCTGTCTGGCGAGGCCACGTAGACCTTGCCCTCTGTCGAGTTCTGGGTGGAGACCACGGTGCGCGGATGGCCGTAGATGGGCAATGTCTTTTCCACGGTGTGGCTGCTCAGGTTCACAATGGTGACGGTCTGATCGGTCTGATTGGCCGCATAGGCGCGGCTGCCGTCGGCCAGCGCGGTCACACTGATTGGACTCTTGCCCACCGGAATCGTAAATGTAGTGCCGAAGGTCGAGCTGTCGTTGCCGTACTCATCCAGGCTTACATCGATAACGGTGATGGCGTTGCCGTCGTAATCGGCCACAATGAGCTGACTTGTGGCGGCGTTGTATTCGGCATAGACTGGCCCGGCAACGTTGGGGACATCCTCATTGGCATCCTGCGGAAGTCCCGCGGAGGTCGAAAGTGGAAGGCTGGGGTGGCAGGTCACCGTCTGGCCATTCTGGTTGAGGAACGGGGTGCAGGAGTCCAGCGCATTCGTCTGGCTATTGATGACCGAAACTGTGTCGTCTCCCCGGTTCAGCACGAAAAACCGCCGGTAGTCGGGACTTTGCACTGCATAAACCGGGCACTTGCCCAAGGGAATGCGGGCTGAAACCGAATAGGTCGAAGTTCCGATCGCGTCCGCCTCGCCGGCTGGCTCCGACGCCCAGTTGGCAGCGACGTTGCACTCCACGCCGGTGGGATTGGGTATATTTTGGCTGATGGCGTAGTTATACTGGCCTGTCACGCTTGGGCCGATGATCGCAATCGGAGTCGGCGCTACCGGGATGGCGAGCTTGAAAGCCTGTGGGCTCCCGGTGAAATAGTCCACGTAACTACCGCCCAGATCGGCGGTCCACAAACCGGCCGATGGCGAAAACATGTTGATGGGCGGATGTGGCGGGCCGGGCTGAGATGCGGAAGACAAAGTCGAGAACAGCACGTTCTTGGCCTGAAGGCTGCCATTGCCGGTTACGGCGATGGGGAAATTGCTGAGGGTGCTGTCGCTGTTGACGGTGTATCCGGTTGACCCGGTCTCATCGATGGTGAAAGTCGTCGGTCCGGGGCCGATGGGAGCATCGGCCAGCACCGTGTCACCGGAGTAATCGATGATGGTGGCAATGCCCGGTGTCGTGTTAATGCCCGGTGTTGTGGCCCCAGGAGCGGAAACCACCACCACGTACGACGTTACTTGTGCGGCTGGCCCGCTGGAGTTGATAGGCGTCACTGCCGGACGATATGCGCTGCCGCAACCGGCAACCAGGGCTACAGCCGCGAGGACCGCGCCCGCCTGAACCAACCGCGCGCGCGCCTGGCTTTCATTCATGGGAAAAAGCCTCATTCAGTTCTTTCCTGCTTACTTCGTGATTGTAAATCAGAGAGCCGGGGCTTGGGCCATCGCCATGCCATCCAGAGAATAGACGCAGCGCAACCCCGGCCGAAATCAACCGCGGTCGAGATGAAGGACTATTCCGGCTTGTTTGGTTGGATTACATCGTTATGCGGTCCAACGATATGCACGACGTTGGCGTCCGGGCCGCTCCAGGCGGGGTCGCCTTCATGAGTCAACTGCTGCTTCGCATCGTTCCAATGCAGCCTGGTAATTGAGCCGGCGCCTTGCTCGTAGGCGTAGGTCTTTCCGTCGTCGGAAAAGAGGGTGAAATCGGCGTCGGCGCCGGCATAGATCTTCACGCTTGCGATGGTTTGCGCCTCATGTGTGCTCTCCACCGGCGAGCCCATCGGGATGATGGAGCCGGCACGGACGAAGAGAGGAATGGTGTCGATGGGCGCTTGCACCGTGACGGTTTGGCCGCCTTTTACGCGCTCATTGGTCCAGTAGTTGTACCAGTCGGCCCCCGCCGGCAGATAGACCTCCCGGCTGGTCGCGCCTTGCTCGGTAACCGGCGCCACCAAAAAGGCCGGGCCGAACATATATTCGTCGCGCAAATCGGCAACTTTCGGATCATTAGGGAAATCCAGCGGCAGGGCGCGCATGAACGGCGCTCCGGTAAGCCACGTCTTGTAGCCAAGGGAGTAGATGTAGGGCATCAGCTCGTAACGCAGGCGCAGATACTTTTCCAGAATGGGCTCTGCCTGCTTGCCATAGGACCACACCTCGTTGGCAACCCGGCTGCCGTGGGCGCGGAAGATGGGCAGGAATGTGGCGTACTGGAACCAGCGGGTGTAAAGCTCCGGGTAGTCGTCGTAGCCGCCGACGTTGGCGCGCGCGTCCGAGGGGTCGAGCAGCGGCGGATGGGCCGGGTGGTGTACCTCGGGCAGATATTGCCAGCCGCCGGTGTCGTTGGACCAGTAGGCGAATCCCGAGGCCGCAAAATCAAGGCCGGTTGGAATCTGTCTGCGCAGCGTGTCCCAGGTGGGATAGATGTCGGAGGACCAGAAGATGGCGCCGTTGCTCTGCGCGCCTGTGTAGGCATCGCGTGAGAGGATCAGCGCGCGGCGACCCGGCTCGTCTTTACGGAAACCGTCGTAGAGCGCCTTGGTGTGGAAGAGCGGATAGACATTGAAGTACTGCGTGCCGGGACCGATGTGGAAGTAGGAGCCATTCGGAGGCAGGTCCGGCTCGGTCTCGTCCGCCCACAAAGAATCGAAGCCCTTGCTCAAGATGTTTTCGTGGATGGTTTTCCAGTACCACGCGGCTGCATCGGGATTGGTCGTGTCGATGTCCGACCCCGCCCGGTCGTATGGCAGTCCATTGATGGGCGTACCGTCCGCCTGATGAATCAGCCAGCCTTTCTGAAGCAAATCGGCATAGAAGCGGTCGTCCGGCACAAACCGCGGCCAGACACTGATCATGGTCTCAAATCCCATCTCGTGAAGCTGCTTGTTCATAGCCGCCGGATCGGGCCAGAACTTAGGGTCCAGGTCGAACTGGCCCATTTTGGTGAAATAGAACCAGTCCACTACCATCACATCGGCCGGCAAATGGCGGTCCCGGTAGCCCTGCGCCACATCGAGAACCTCTTTCTGGCTGGCATAGCGCTGCTTGCACTGGATGTAGCCATAGGCGGCCTTGGGCAGCATGTGCGTGGGGCCGGTCAGCAGCCGGTAGCCGGCATAGATTTCGTCCGCGGTGTCGCCCGTGATGACAAAGAACGAGACGCGGTCGCCCACTTCCGAGGTCCAGCGGGTCTGCTCGTTGAAACCCGGCTCAATGGTGGTCCTCGACGGGTTGTCCCACAGCAGGCCGTAGCCTTTGTTGGTTACCAGAAACGGCACGCAGAAACTGGGAGCGGCCGGAGCCTTGTAATCAGCCCAGCAGCGAACCGGATGGCCGCGATGGTCGAGAAATCCCTCGTGGTTCTGGCCCAGGCCGTAGTAGTGCTCGTCGTCGGGGGAGCGAAAGGTCGCTCCAACCACGTAGAACTCCGGATCAGTGGAACGGCGGTCCTGGGCCACGGATGCCGTACCGTCCTTGTGATTGGGCACGGACTGGGACCATGCGGTGAGTTCCAGCAACGGCTTGCCTTGCGGCGTGCTCAGCGTGATGTGCGCGCCAGGAGTGGAGCCGTTGAAGTATTTCTTGATGTCCACCTCGGTTTGCAGCAGAGGATGGACGGGAGGGAGGTCCTTGTCCACGATGGCGACAATTCGTGGCGACCAATAGATATCGGCTCGCTCGGTCTGGCTCGTGCTCCAGCCTGTAGCCGCCGGCAGGCCGCTAATACCGTAACCCGGCGGAGCCAGCGCGGGCTCGCGATTCAGGCTGAGCGTTACGCGCAAAATATTGGGCGCGTACGGTTCCAGCACAATCGTTTCTCCCTTGCGGTCGAGTTCGAGCCGCTGGGCCGGCGGCTGCGTGAAGGCGCTTGTGTTGGTCAGGATGATTCCGGCAAACACGGCAACTATGGCGGTAAACCGTTGCATGAAATACTCCACAGGCGTTGTAAGCGGCCGGGAAAGACGCCGCGAAGCCAAGTGTAAACCGGTTCACTGGAGGCTGTCCCGTGGAAATGGAAGCCGCCGCTTTTCAAGCATTGCTGGCGCCCCATTCTTTTTGCGTTCTTTGCAAAAAGGGTGGGAAACCACACTTCTCAGTCTTGCCTTCCGGGGTTACGATGATGGATGGCGCAAATGAAGCTGCGTTGGCAATCGAAACTCGTGCTGCTGCTGGTGCTGCCCTTCGCGGGCGCCGATCTGGTGCTGCAAACCCACTGGTGGGCGACGCAGATGATGCTTGTGGCTCTTGTGACGGTGGGCCTGAGCTTCCTGCTCGGCCTGGTGGTGCTGAAACTCCGCGCGGCCACTCCGTCGGGAGCGGCCACTGGCGCAGTGTTGACGGCCAGCCTCATGTTTTCGACCTTGACGTTCCCTTATCGGCCATGGCAAACAGCGCTGATTCCGGTGCTGGCGGTTTCGCTGCTGGCTTGGATCGCCACCCGCCTGGGCCGGGAGCAGAAAGAGCGGCTGGGCACGGCGGAACAACGGCATGGCCGCTCAGAGTACCAGGTAGCCGCCAATCTGGGCGCGGCCGCAATTGCCTCCAGCGAATTTGCGCAGACGTGGCTGACGAACACCCACTGGTTCACTCGCCCTCATTTGGCGCCGGCGCTCCTTTTTGCCGTAGGGCTGGCGGCGCTGGCTGAAGCCGCGGCGGACACGGTTTCCTCCGAGATCGGCCAGGTCTTTGGCGGCCAGCCGCGCATGATCACTACTTTCCGCCAAGTCGATCCGGGGGCCGACGGCGCCATCAGCCTGGCCGGCACTCTGGCCGGAATTGCCGCCGCCGCCATAGTCGCACTGGCCGGAGCCCTGGCCCTTGGCGGCGGCTGGGAGATGTTCTGGATCGCCTGCGCCGGCGGCGTTTTCGGTCTCTTCTTCGACAGCCTGCTGGGCGCAACGCTCGAGCGCCGCGGCTGGCTCAACAACGACGCGGTGAATTTCCTCTCCACCGCCGGCGCGGCGGGATTCGCGCTGGGACTGCTGGCGGCGATGGCTCATTCTGGCGTATTAGGGTAATTTCGCGGTACCCAGCTTGGCTTGGCTCGGCTAACGGCGCTAACTCCGCCTCAGTGCAAATGCAGCCGCCACGCCGTGTAACTCAGGATTTCATGCTCGATGCGCTCGAACTCCCGCACGCCCCCCTCAACAGGAACGCGAGGCCGCGGCGAGGTCAGCACATCGAGCCCGTCAGCGGCGCAGATCTCATGAATCCTGAAGAGATGCGTGCCGTCGCTGACGATCACCAGCCGGCGCAACCCGTTGGCGCGGGCGATGACGGCAATACGCCGGGCGGATTCCTCCGTGTTGCGGCTCTCGGTCTCGGCAATGATGGCCTGTTCGGGAACGCCCATGGCCCTCAGGTATTCGCGGCCCACGGCGCCCTCGTTGTATTGGTCGCCGCCGTTTCCGCCCAGCGTGATGATGAGCGGTGCGATACCGCGACGATAGAGCGCCAGAGCGTGGTCGAGGCGGGCGCGGTAGACAGGGGAGGGCCGGCCGTCGTACTCCGCCGCGCCGAAGACGCCTATCGCGGCTGAGGGCGCAGCCTGATCCTGCGCTGCATAACGTTCAATCTGTATATAAACCGAGTAGCACCAGCCAAGCACGCCCGCAACCAGCACCAGCAAAAGCAACAGCGCGGCGCGGAGCATCCAGTTCGTGAGTTTTGACTTGGCGCGGCGCCTCATGAACACCTTCCAGTGCAGGGACTAGGGACTAAGGGACTTAGGGACTGGGGAGTAGGAAAAATCTTGGGATGGGGAGCCGTTGGCATTCGGTCCACCCACTTGCTCCCCTTCCCTGCAGCACAAAAAAATCGTGTCGGCAGAAAAACGATCCTATTCCCTATTCCCTAAGTCCATTAGTCCCTCAGTCCCTTAGTCCCTCAGTCCCTTAGTCCCCAGTCCCTGTTACCTCTGCAACACCATCACAATCTCGTGCGTCGGAATGGCGCCCTCGCGCAGAATCTCCCAACGGCCCAGACCCAACGAAAGATCGACAATGGTGGTGGGTTGGGTATGGCCGGTCGGCCCTCCATCCACAATCAGAGGAATGCGGTCGCCAATCTGGTCGCGAACGCAGCCTGCGTGCGTACACTCGGACGCGCCTTGCAGGTTGGCCGAGGTAGCCGTTATTGGCAGCCCGAAGCGCTCCACCACAGCTCGCGGAATGGCCGCATCCGGCACGCGCAGGGCCACATTGCCTGTATTGGCCGTGGAGCGCAATGGCAGCTTGCCGCCGGCGCGAACGATGATGGTGAGCGGGCCGGGCCAGAAGCGCTCCGCCAGCTTGTCAAGCAGCGGGTCGGTATCGCGCGCCAGTTCGTAGGCCTGGGAGACGGATGCGATCAGCAGCGAAAGCGGTTTGTGCTTCTGCCGCGTCTTCAACCGGTATATCTGCTCAACCGCCCATAGATTGACCGGGTCCACCGCCAGGCCGTAGAAAGTATCGGTAGGCATGGCAACCACATCGCCCTTGCGCAGGCAAGCGACGATATACTCGATCCGGTCCGGCTGTGGTTCATCGGGATGGACGCGCAAGATCTCCGCGGACAAGAAGGTCTACCTCAATTCCCTGGATGAAAGAGCAATAAAAACGGAAACTACCACAGCACCATCCGTGGTGCAACTTGGGTTGCCGCGGCTGACTTGCCCCGGCATGTTCCGCTGCATGGCAAAACGGCTTAGAATCCTCTAAAGCATTCAAAGGTCTAGCACAGATGCCTCTTCGCATTGTACAGAGTAAACAGAATGCACGCCTGAAAGATCTGCGGCGCGCGCTGGCCCACCCCCTCCGAGAGTCCCGGCCGGACGGACGCGTCCTGGCCGGAATCGAGGGGCCGAACCTGATCGTGGAGGCCCTGCGCGCCGGTCTGCGTGTCGATTGCGTCTTTGTGGCCGAGGGCTCCGAGCGCCTGCTGGACGGGCTGGGGCTGCCGCCGGAAGCCGAGATTCTGCTGCTGCCCAGGGCACTGCTGGAGTCGGTATTGACCACCGAAGCGCCGCAGCCCATCGCGGCCCTGATCCAGCCGCCGGAATGGAGCTGGACCGACCTGCTTGGCGGCCGCAGAGAAACGGCGCCTCTGCTCGTGGTGCTGGCCGGCTTGCAAGACCCCGGCAATCTGGGCACGATCCTGCGTTCGGCTGAGGCCTTTGGCGCCAGCGGTGTCCTCACCCTGCCCGGAACCGTGAGCGCCTGGAACCCCAAAGCGGTGCGCGCCTCGGCAGGCAGCGTCTTCCGGGTTCCGCTTGTCGCCGCAGATGCGGAAGAATGCTTTGCGCGCCTGCGCGAAGCCGGCGTGACCATTCTGACCACTTCGACAAGCGCCGCGCATGGGGCGAAGCCTGCACATCGAGTGGACCTGGCCGGGCCGGTCGCGCTCGTCATCGGTAATGAGGGCAACGGCGTGCCGGACGAACTGGCTGCCCAGGCCGATGGCGCTGTGACAATTCCCTGCCCCGGCCCTGTCGAAAGCCTGAACGCAGCCGTGGCCGCCAGCGTGCTGCTCTATGAGGCCGCGCGGCAAAGAAGGGGGGCGCAATGAGTCTGTTTGACGGCGAACCAGAAGGCCCTAAAGGCACGCTCCGCACGGCTCCGCTGGCGGAGCGGATGCGGCCGCGCAGCCTTGCGGAGTTCAGCGGCCAGGAGCATCTGGTTGGGCCCGGCAAGCCGCTGCGGGTACAGATCGAACGCGAAGCCGCCGACTCCGCAAACCCGGGCTCGACAACCGCAAGCTCGGCGAACACCGGCTCCATGATCCTCTGGGGTCCGCCGGGGGTGGGCAAAACCACGCTGGCCAAGATTATTGCCGAGACCACCCGTGCCAGTTTCATCGAATTCTCTGCCGTGATGAGCGGTATCAAGGAGATCAAGCAGGTGATGGCCGCCGCCGCACAGGCCTCGGAGATGCATTCCCGCACCATCCTCTTCGTCGATGAGATTCACCGCTTCAACAAGGCGCAGCAGGACGCATTTCTGCCCTACGTCGAGCGCGGGACCATCCGCCTGATCGGCGCGACTACCGAGAATCCTTCCTTCGAGATCATCTCCGCATTGCTCTCTCGCTGCCGCGTCTACGTGCTGGAACCGTTGAGCGACGATTGCATCGAGCGGCTGCTGCGGAGAGCTTTAGAGGACAAGGAGCGTGGCCTGGGCGCACTCGGGCTGACCGCCGACGACGATGCGCTGGAGCTGATTGCCGGCTACTCCAGCGGCGACTGCCGCAACGCATACAACACGCTCGAGGTAGCGGCGCAACTGGCGCAGGAGCCCGCAGCGGAGAATCGAGAATATGCGTCAGGGCACGACTTTAGTCGTGCCGCAACTGCTACAGAAGCTGATGGGGCTTTAGCCCCTGAGGCCCACCGAGCCAGAAATCATATCGACAAAAAGCTGGCCACCGTGGCCGTGCAGCAGCGCGTGCTGATGTACGACAAGAGCGGCGAAGAGCACTACAACCTGATCTCGGCGCTGCACAAGAGCGTGCGCAACAGCGATCCCGACGCCGCGCTCTACTGGCTGGCGCGCATGTTTGCTGCCGGCGAAGACCCGCTCTATCTCGCCCGCCGCGTGGTGCGCATGGCCGTCGAAGACATCGGCCTGGCTGCTCCCGAGGCGCTCAACCTGACTCTTTCAGCCAAGGAGGCCATCGACTTTCTCGGTTCGCCGGAGGGTGACCTGGCGCTGGCTGAGGCGGTGGTTTATCTCTGCCTTGCCCCAAAGTCGAATTCGGTCTACACCGCCTACGGAGCGGTGCAGCGGGAGGTTGAAGAGACCCGCCAGGAGCCGGTTCCGCTGCACCTGCGCAACGCCCCCACGCGCCTGATGAAGGAACTGGAATACGGCAAGGGCTACCAGTACGCCCACAACGAAGAAGGCCGCGTAGCTGACATGGATTGCCTGCCCGACTCGCTGCGCGGACGGAGCTACTACAAGCCCACCCAGGAAGGCCGCGAAAAACTCCTCGCCCAGCGCATGGAAGAGATTCGGCGGATTCGGGCAGGGAAGCACGGCGTGTAGTGAAAATCGCCTGTCTCCAATCACTAACGAGCTCTCATCCTAAAGCGCAGCGCAGTCGAAGGACCTGCGGTGGTCTTTTCACATCTGCGCGGTGAACCTGCACAATGCCGTGACGATCTCGCAGGAGAGACTGGGCAGGCGAGTAGCCAAGCTGGATGCGGCGCGGATGGCTGAGGTTTGCGGCGCGCTGGCCTTCTCTCTGGGGTGCGGCCCGGCGGAGCATTGACACTGAGAGAACGGCAAGACCAAACCGCCTTGCCCCTGTCAAGCTGCTTAGAGTGCTGGATCGTCATCCCGATCTGCTGGAAGAGGTTAAGGTGGCGTAGCTGCGGATGGGCGACGTAGCATTGTGGTGTGCAGTATCAGGTTTATCCGGGACGGTTCACACGTTAGAAAAATTTAGCGGCAGGCATTTTCTTGTGGCGCGGAATCAGGATTAGGAGGAAAATCTCCTTATGCTAACTTTCTCGGAACCGACCCTCCAAGGCGCATCGCGTCAACAATACCCTGAAGTCTATCGTGGGATCGACGATTTGCTGAAATCAAAAGACTTTCCAACCGGTACTCGCCTTTACCTAATTCCAGGCTCATCTGTGGAGCTTCAGGTCAAGCTAACATTTGAAAATCTTTCATCTCCGAAATTTCTTGAGAATGAAACCTACAACGGTGTGCAGAATACCGCACGGGAGTTGCTAACTATTCTCCTAAATAAGAAACGCAGCCGAGACTGATGAAGGCGGGTTGCGCAAGTCTGGACCTACAGCAACCACGCCAATGATATTCTAGGTATCAGTTAAGAAACGCAGATTCACAGTTCAAAACAAGTCAGGTCATAAGAGCAAACTATGTCATTGAACGATCTCGAATTCGCCTTTGCTCCCGTGCGCGATCAAGTCCGCGACCTGCGGGAGTATCTTTGACCCGGCCCGCATACGCAGGGAACTCGCCGAAATAGAAACCAAGCTGGCCGATCCTTCGCTCTGGTCCAATCCCAACGCCACCAAACCCTTGATGCGCGATAAAAAGCGCCTGGAAAATCTCGTCGCCGACGATGAGGAGCTTGTGCGCCGCACCAGCGACATCGAAGCCTATTTCGAATTGGCCAAGGAGGGCGAGGACGTGCTGGCCGACCTGGAGCGCGACATCAAGGCTCTCGCCACCTTCAACGAGGAGCTTGAGGCCCGCACCATGCTCAACGGCGAGGCCGATCCGCTCAACGCCATTGTCACCGTGCACCCCGGCGCGGGCGGAACGGAAAGCCAGGACTGGGCCGAGATGCTGATGCGCATGTACCTGCGCTGGGCCGAGCAG
>Ga0182016_10006187_pt1 | contig 12654 bp, 18 predicted proteins | sample 712S2MmetaG_FD_120491 | JGI IMG/M metagenome (GOLD analysis project Ga0182016, IMG submission 120491) | Permafrost microbial communities from Stordalen Mire, Sweden - 712S2M metaG | ecosystem: Environmental > Terrestrial > Soil > Wetlands > Permafrost | place: Sweden: Stordalen | collected...
CGCTCTTGCGCGTCTGAAAGTCCCACTGCTGCTGGTCGGCCACAGTCTCTGCGTAGGTGCACGCGAGGAACGCCAGCGTGAGGATGACATCAAGCGCGCCGAAGGACGTGTCGCGATGTTGGTAGGCCGTCCACGCAGGAAGCGAAATCAACACCAACAGTGCGTTTTGGTACAAGACGATGAAGAAGAGATTGAACAGTTGGAACTGCCAGCGCGACATCGACGCGCGTAAGACCGCCCAGCGATAGTCCTCGACGCCGGAGTAACCACCTTTGCGGGCAAAGTTGTAGGTGAGCCGCACACCCCATACGGTGACCACGGCGGCCATGACGTCGAGCCGGGCACTCTGCAGATGGGCCGTGACCGCGAAGACCCAGACGTAGATCATCGGCACTATCGACCAGAGGCGATCGACCCACGACGTGTCACCAGTGACGAGCGACGCGGTCCACGCGCACGCGCAGGCCACGGCGCCGGTGATCAAGACGACGGCGAAGGGCGACATGACGCGACCCTACCGTCTCGCTGGTTGCACGCATTGCATCGACGTGGTTTAGCATGCGTCCAAGTGCAGCGGCAACGACCGCCCCGCGGTACGCGTCAGTTGCCGCCGTAGAGTGAGAAGTCGAAGTGGAGGACTCCATGACGACTGACGAGATCGATGCACTGCGCATTTTGGAAATTGGTACGCCCGGAGCGATGCGTCAGCGTCTCAACGGACTTATCCTCGCGCGTCGCAAGCGTGCCACGGCTGGCCTGTTTCTCGACTACGTGCGCGATGATGAGGAGCTTGAATTCGTGGGCGAGCGACTCGCACTCGTCGACGACGACCGACAAAGGATTGCGGTGGTCGAGGTTGTGCGGATTGACACGGCGCCCTTTGGCGAAGTGAGTTGGAAGTTTGCCCAGGCGGAAGGCGAGGGATTTGAATCGCTCGAGGAGTGGCGCGAGGGCCATCGTCGGTTCTGGACGTCCGGCGGCGACGTCATTGACGACCTCACACCGGTCGTGCTCGTATGGTTCGAACTCGTGGCATCGACGGACGCTCGCGCGTGACTCAGCCCAGAATGGTTGCTCGACACTTACACTTTGGAGATGACGTCCGTTGACGAAAAGGCCCTCGCGTCGCGACTCTTCAATCGATGCTGGGAGCTGTTGGAGCAAGATGAACGTTCCGAGGATGACGTCGTCGAACTGTTGACGTCGGCCCTGACGTCGCGGTTTCATTGGCTGAACGCGGGCGGATTGGAACAGTGGATCATCGCTGACTGGATGGTGTCGCGCGCTGCGGGTGTCATGGGATCATCTGACGTCGCCCTTCGATTCGCGCTGCGCGCGTACGAGGCCGCTCGGGCGAATGAGACACCGGACTGGCTCGTAGCGTCGAGCGCCGAAGGTGTGGCGCGTGCCTACGCCGTAGCCGGCAACGTCGTTGAGTTCACGAACTGGGCGGCACTTGCCGGTCGGCTCGTCGAGGCCATCGTGGACCCGGAGAACCGGGGCCTCATCGAGAGCCAACTGACCGATATTCCAACTCCGTAACTACTGCGCGACGGCGGCAAAGGCCCGTCGCGCGGCCGTTCGCACCCGGGCGTTCTCGTCGTCCATGAGCCGTACGACCGCATCGATGGCCGGTCGCACACCGTGCGCCGCGATGACCTTGGCGGACATTTCGCGAACCCGCCAATGTTCGTGCGACGTGGCCGCGATGATCGCCGCGGTAGCGCTGTCGTCCCATACGTGAAGGAGTCCGCGCGCGGCCCACACTCGCGGCCAGTAGCCGTCGACGCCACCAGCGCCACCGTCGAGGACCAACTCCGCCGGAGGTCCGCTCAGCACGCGGAGGAACTCCGGATCGACGCTCTTCGAACCGAGCAACGCAATGCAGTCGTGAATGACGGCCGTCCGGCTCCGGCGATGGCACTCGGCCTCAATCGACGATTTCGGTGTGATTCCCCAGTTGCTCGCCACTACGAATCGCGATCAAGATCCATTCGACGCCGGCGTCACGCCGAGCCGCGTGGTGAAGAAGGTCAATAGTTCCTCGAGGGCGACCCGCGTGGGGGAACCTTCGACGTCGGAGTAGTTCTCGGTGAGCACCGAATGCGCGTTCCTGGGATAGCCCCACGGATTCAAAGGTGACGAGTCGATCTCCACGCCGATGAAGTTCTCCCCCAAATCACCTCGGAGCCGCGCGAAACGCTCTCCGGGTGACTTCGAGTCCCCGCTAAAGCGAAGCCCCATGACGCACAAGTTGTCCGCGACGCGGCGCCGCACCTTGCTGTAATCGTCGTCGGACAGCCCGAGCGAGCGACGTCGAAGCGCGTTGGTGGGAAGAGGTAATGACGGTTGACTGAGCGCCGGGGCGACGACCGTTGGATCAACGCTCATGGCGAGGGCGAAGCCGCCCGTGAGACACATGCCGACGGCCCCCACGCCAGGTCCACCACACTTGGCGTGTTCGTCCCTGGCGAGTTCGCGAAGATACGCGACGATCGGGCTGGTTCGATTGGTTGCCATGACCGTGAACTCCCTACTGACGCAGGCTCGAGTGAATGACGAGAGGCCGTAACTAATGGACATCGGACGCCCGGGCGTCCCAAAGAGATTCGGCAGCACGGCGGTCATGCCGCGATCTGCGACCTTTTGACCGAAGGCGGCGACGAGAGGTGTGATTCCGGGGACCTCGTGCACCACGATGACCGCCGGACCCGAACCGGTCCGAAAAATCTCTCGCTTCGTTCCGTTGGACGATACGAACGTCGACGCCTCGTAGCCTTCGAGTGAACTGGGTGTGGTCGTCAAGGTGGCCCGTCTTTCTTGTTGGACCAGTATCTCAGCGAATACGAACGACGACCGTCCAATGGCGTTCGACGGCGCTGCACGCGACGCCCGTGCCGCACGAGGTTCGACTCGCAGAGAGGCGCATCTGTCCGACTCGAAGCGCAACGTAGTGCGCAACCTCGGACCCACAGGCGCCGGGCTGGCACGCGCTGGGCAGGCCGCCCGTGACGATGGGCTTGTTTTCCTTAAAGGTTGATGTGCCACTAAGGGTCGCGATCTTGTTGAGACCCGTTGAGCTGAAGGTCCAGTCGTTGCTGGTCAAGGTGACGTAAATGCTCGTTCCGGGTTTCACCGTGATGACGTGCCCATTGCTCGCGTCGGTCAGCATGACGCTCTTGGTGGTGGTGGCGGCGGCGCTCGCGCTCGTGGCGCCAAGGCTCACCAGGAACAGTGCGACCGCTCCACGCCCCAGTCGTGCCACAAATTCGTTGTGCGCGAATCTCCTTTGGCGGGCACCAATTTCGTGTTGTGGCATGTTGGCCCTCACTTCCGAGAGAGTCGTCACCGAACTGTCCGCATCGAGGATCTCCGACGATTTCAGACCTTCATTGACGGCGCTTCCTACTGAGATTCAGCCTACGCACTGAGTGGGCGCGGGGAATCTAGGAGTGGAATCTCCTTGATCCGCTGGAGTGAGTTGCTCTCTTGGATGGCGAGGGGACGACGGTTCGGGACCAAGAGTGAAGCGAAGAACCCGAGTACCACAATGCCGGCGCCCACGAAGATTGCCGGCCGCAGTCCGTTCACATAGTCCCGCGCTGACAGGTACCCACCGCTCGACGAGAAGACCGCGCCCAGGATCGCGATACCGAAGACACCGCCTAGTTCGCGGAACGCGGCGTTCGTGCCCGAGGCAATACCTTCGAGCCCTTTGTTGACCGAACCGAGAACGAGCGAGGCGATCGGGACGAAGAACATCGTCATGCCGAGTCCGGCGACGATGAAGGCTGGCACCATCTGCGTGTACGCGGTGGTGGGGGTGAGGATCAACGCGAGCCAGAAGAGACCGGTGGCTTGCAGGGCGAGTCCGACCACGACGAGTGGCTTGCCACCCCAACGCTGCGCGAGGATGCCGACGACGGGCGCGAACAACATCGGCATACCGGTCCACGGGAGAATTCGAAGGCCGGCGCCGAGTGGTGAGTAGCCCTGCACGGTCTGAAGGAACTGCGAGAGGAAGAAGACAGAACCGAACAGTCCGAAGCTCAACAGCATGGCGGTCACGTTGACCGCGACGAATCCACGGTTAGAAAAGAGTCGCAGGTTCAACATGGGCGTGTCACTACGAAGTTCCCAACGCGCGAATGTCGTGAGCAGCACGACGCCGACGACGAACGACGCGACCACACTCGTGCTCGTCCATCCAGAGGCGTTGCCGCGAACGAGACCGAGCACGACGCCGAAGAGTCCGCCGCTCACCAAGAGGGCGCCCGTGAGGTCAAGGCGGGTCTGACTGCCGCGCGATTCAGCCAGCTTCCACCACGCGAGCGGCACCAGGATGATGCCGATGGGGACGTTCAACCAGAAGATGTAGTGCCAGGACCAGCCCGTCGTCACCGCGCCACCAACGAGTGGGCCAAGCGCGATGGCTGCGCCACCGATGGCGCCCCAGATCCCGAGGGCGGCGGTGCGTCGCTCGGGCTTCACGGCTGCGCTCAGCAGGGTCAATGAGAGCGGCATGATCATGGCGCCGCCCGCGCCCTGGACGGCTCGAGCAAAGATGAGCAGGTCGATGTTCGGGGCGACGGCCGCCGCGGCCGACGCGATCGTGAAGATCGTGATGCCCAACATGAAGACGCGTCGACGTCCGAAGCGCTCACCGAAGCTAGCGGCGCTGAGGAGGAGGACGGCGAAGGTCAGGGTGTAAGCGTTGACCGTCCATTCGAGTCCGGAGAGTCCGGCGTGCAGGTGCACTCGAATGACGGGGAGTGCCGTGGTAACCACCAAATTGTCGAGTGACGCCATAAAGAGGGCGAGACCCGTGATGAGAACGGCCCACGCTCCTCGGTGTTGGTTCGAGCGCTTTTCGGCCAGTTCCAGCGGCGAGTCTGCAGGGCCGGGTCGGGTCAGAGTGGTGGTCATTGAAGTACTCCTTGCAGTGGGGTCGACGCCAGTTCGTGCCTGGTCAGGGACGTTGTTAGTTGTGAGTGATCACTAAGTTGAAACGGAAAAAAAAATAATCGGGTCGTCATTGCGCCATGGCTCCGCTCGGCGTCGTGACGTGTAGTTCGCCTTTGGACGCCGCCAACATGGCCGCCAACTTCTCTTCGCTGGGGCATATGGACTGCGCCCAGGTCTCATCGACCGACAGCAGATCGATGGCCGACATGACGGACATCAACATGCCGTTGGCGAAGAACTCCTGGATCATTTCGGGTGCGAAACCGAACTCATCGTGGACCTTAAACCAAAGGACTTCGAAGACCCTGCGACAGGCGGCCGCGATGTCGGGGTCGCTGGTGGCCGCGGCATAGGCGTGCATCTGCACCTGGAGGAGCTCTCGATCCTGCATGAGTTGCACGTACGCCATACCCATTGCGTGCATCGCGTCGTCGCGGTCGAGTCCCTTGGACGCCTCGGTCAGTTCCTTTACGATGCGGTCACCCACTTGCGAATGGGTCGCGATGAAAAGTTCCTTCTTCGTCCCGAACAGGCGGAAAAGATAGGGCTGAGAGATTCCCGCGCGAGCGGCGATGGCCTCGGTGGACGTACCGGCGTAGCCCGACTTGGCGAATTCGGTGATGGCAGCGGCGAGTACGGCAACCCTTCGCTCCGCGGCTGTCTGTCGGGTGGAAACCATCATTCGCTCATTGTAAGTGGGTACTCACTACCTTGTCAAGTCAATTGTCGCGTTGTGGGCTTTCACCGGAAATCACTGACAAAGGACGCTAGAACGAAGCCTCAGAGGTCCAAACGCCACCAGATCGACTCGAACTCCGTGGAGAGTCGAGTGAAACCACATTTGTCAAGCACCCGTTGACTCGCGATGTTGGCAACGTCCGTTTCGGCGGTCACGGCGAGGGCTCCCTCGGCTCGAGCCAGTTCGCATAACCGGTCCACCGCTTCGGTCATGAGACCTTGACCTTGACACGAGGCGCAGATGCCGTAGCCAATCTCTACTGTGCCAGTGGAGTCAGGAAGCCTTTTGAATCCGATGCCGCCGATGCACAGTCCAGTCCGCTTGTCGATCAAGGTATAGGGCCCCCACACGTTGGTCGGGCTGACCGCGCGCTCTGGGTGGTTCGCCAATATGTTGGCTTGACGGAGATCGCCATCGGTTGGGAAGTCGGTCGCCCAAGGCTGAGCCACCCGGTCGCTGCGAGAAAATGCACTGCTCTGCTCGAGCGTCAGTGGATCGAGCAGGAGTCGATTCGACTCAATCCTCTCGCTCCCGGTCAATCGACACGATCCTCTACGCTCTGCTCGACGCATGACGGGACGATTGCGTGGTTCAAGGAGTCTTCTTCTTGGCTTTGGGCGGCGCCAGAGCGTCGCTCGTCACTTCAATGAGTTCCAGCAACCACGAGCGATCGTCCAACTTCGCTCTGGTGATACGAAAGGCCGGCTTTGCGCCTGGGTACGGCGAGACTTTGGTGATTCTCCCAGCGAGTTGCGTTCCCGGCTCCGTCACTTTGATGAACAACGTATTGTCGCCCACGATCGCAAAGTTCTTTCCTTTGAAGTACAGGCCGTATTCGCCGAACATGGGTTTGGCCACGACATCGAGCGGGCTCATCTTCTCAAGGAGTCGTTCGATGAAGGCTTTGTCCGTTGCCACGAACGGAAATGTAGCAAGAATGAACGTCCCCGTCGCGCCGACGTCAATCGCACTCTACGAACCGTTGCGCGACGCCGTCTCGTGAGCCAGGAGCCACGTCTTTCGGTCGAGTCCTCCGCCGTAGCCGGTGAGGGAACCGTCGGCGCCAATGACCCGGTGGCACGGGACGATGATCGACACCGGATTCTTTCCGTTCGCCAAGCCCACGGCACGACTGGCTCGTTCGTTGCCCACGCGAGCGGCCAACTCACCGTACGAGATCGTCTCGCCGTAGGGGATGGCTTGCAGTTGCGCCCAGACACGTCGCTGGAAGTCGGTGCCGACGAGGTTCAACGTGACATCGAACTCTCGCAGGTCCCCACAGAAGTACGCATCCAGCTGCGCTCTTATGTCGGCGAACCACTCGTCATCGCGCACGGCGTCCTCTGGGAGTTCGCGGAAGTGACGTTGATTCTGCATTTGCACCCCGGTCAGCGCTCCTTGGGAGGCGCTCAGCAAAAGTGGACCGATCGGACTGGGCACCGTCGTGGTCAGGGTTGGCATCATGGACGTATCTCCTAATTGCTGTTGTCGGGTAGTGGTCATGGCCTAGGGGGCCAGTGGTTGATGGCGTGGTCATCGACCGACCAGAGGTACTGCACCGCGTACGAGCGCCAGGGGCGCCACGGTTGCGAACGCTCGACGAGAGCCGCCGGAGTCGCTTGAAGTCCGAGGCGCTCCGCGGCGCGCCGCACGCCAAGGTCGGCCTCGGGGAAGGCGTCGGGGTCACCCAGTGCTCGCATCGCAATGACGTGCTTCGTCCACGGTCCAATCCCCGCCAACGACGTGAGCACGTCAAGCGCCTCGACGCGGTCACTGCCCGGTCCGAGAACGAGACGACCACTGGTGAGCGCGGCGACCAGTCCGTTGAACGAGGCACGTCGCTTCAACGGCATCGCGAGCTCCACGTCGTGTAGCGCCTCGGGCTGGGGAAAGAGCCGGTTCAGTCCGCCGGCGGCGTCGATGACCACGTCGCCGTGTTGCTGAGCGAGTCGGCCGGCGTGCGTACGCGCCGCCGCCGTGGAGATGTGCTGGCCAAGGATCGCCCGAAGGGCCATCTCGGGTCCGTCCACGCAGCGTGGGACACGCCGACCCGGTGACTTGGCGATCAGGGGTGCCAGTGCGTCATCGACACTCAACTGACGATCAATGGCGACCGGATCCGCGTCCAGGTCGAGGAGCCAACGACTGCGAGCGATCGTGGCGGTCAGGTCGCGCATGTCGCTGAGCACAGCTCGACAGTTGATGAAGTCGGGCGTTGGGGTGAGCTCCACAACGCCCGGACCGTGCGAGAGTCGAAGCGTGCGGCGATACGTCTGGTTGCGCACCTCTTCAACACCGGGCACGGCCGTGGCCGCGAGGTGTCCAAAGAGATTGTCCGGACACAGTGGTTGGCGAAATGGCAGACGCAAGTCGATGGCGGTCGATGCCGCGAGTTCACGCGCCGGTCCGCGGACCCGCGACCTCAGCGCCGTGGGCGACGTTGCGAAGACCGACTGCACCGTTTCGTTGAACTGACGAACGCTCGAGAATCCGGCGGCGAACGCGACATCGGTCATCGGTAGGGTTGTGGTCTCGATGAGTATCCGAGCCGTCTGCGCGCGCTGCGCTCTCGCGATGGCGATTGGTCCGGCGCCAAGTTCGCTCTGCAGCGTGCGCTCGAGTTGACGAACGCTGTAGCCAAGTTGCGCCGCCAATCCAGGGACTCCTTCTCGATCGACCAGTCCATCGGCGATCAATCGCATGGCTCGCGACGCAACGTCGGCTCGCGAGTTCCACTCCGGGGAGCCCGGCGACGCGTCTGGTCGACAACGCTTGCATGCTCGAAAGCCGGCCAATTGTGCGGCGGCAGCGGATCGATAGAAACGCACGTTCTTGCGCATCGGCGTTTGGGCGGGACAACTCGGTCGACAGTAGATGTGCGTGGACGTCACCGCCGTGTAGAACCACCCATCGAAGCGCGGGTCTCGTGACTGCACCGCCACGTAGCAACGTTCAAAATCCTCCATCACGGCTTCAACCTACTTCCGATAGGTGTGTTCAACTAGCGGAAATACGACATCGCCGTGGACCGCGACAGAGAACCGATTGCCCTGTCGTAAAACCGCGAGACGCGCAGCCTTCCTTGTGCGCGAGTACGCGAGTAGATTCGGCGAGAGCAGTGCGAAGCGCGTGAAACTCGCGCGAAACGGAGGTCATTGGTCATGGCGAAAGCGTACGAAATTTCAATCTGGGATCCTCACGCGGGAAAGTTCGATGAGTTTCTCGAGATCATCAAAACTTTGCGAGTGGCGTTCCTTGAAGCGGGCGTGTCCCAAGTGGACTTGCTCTCCGGTGCGGCGGGCAAAGACGTCGGGAAGGTCGTCGTCATACAGACCTTTAAGGGACTCGCCGACAACGGCGCGTTGAATGAGACAATCGGGAAGAGTGACTCGATGGTGAAGTGGCGTGAAGCGCACCCGGGTGACTTCCCGGCCACACTCATCTCCCACGACCTTTATGAAGCGTTCGACGTTGATTGACGTCGTGGAGGATCGACAGCGAAGTCAGATGACTTCTAGGCGATGAGTCTGGAAGAGTTGTCAGAGTTCGCGTCGCAACTGCCAGGGGCGGTGGAAGAACAACCCTTTGGACCCGACGTCGACGTGATGAAAGTGGGCGGGAAGATCTTCGCCATCCTCGCGCCGGGTGCCGTACCTGAGGCGATTTCGCTGAAGTGCGAACAAGGACTCGCGCTCGAACTAAGGGCGCGCTACGACGCCGTCATTCCTGGCTACCACTTGAATAAACGACTCTGGAACACGGTGCTCCTCGATGGTTCAATCCCCGATCACGAAGTCCGCGAGATGGTCAACCACTCGTACGAACAAGTGGTGGCCGGACTACCGAAATCGGCGAGGGGCACGCTGGGCTGACTTGATGTTGGTCGTGCGACCGTCGTTCATTGAATCCGAGCATTCGAGGCCCTGGCTACGAGGCGGTCGCGACGAAAGGTGACCTCTGGGTGCAGGTGGGGAAGCCCGAAACTCTCGACGTGTCGCTCACTTGACCGGCGGCCACGCCACCGGAGAAAGTCCCATCGATGCGCACCGTGTCCGAGACCGTGGGGCCGAAGGTTTCGATGGTGGTGCCGGTGAATTCGCCCGACGTGATGGCGAGTGATTTGAATCGGAACGTTGGAGCGACATCGCTCGGCGTGCCGTTACACGTCTCGTCGTAGGCCACCACCAGATCGTCGACCATTGTCCCGTGCGGAGTGACGTCAAACGAGATCAGGTAGCCCGGTCCAACGGTGCCCGAGTAGGCAGTGCCGCCCGGAGGAGTGCTGCCCGCCTTCGCATCAAATCTCACGGCTCCCGACGTGCACGGCTGGGAGTTGCCAGGTACTCGAGCGGCGAAGATGATGAACGTGCCTGTGACCGACGACCTCGACACGTGGCCGTGCACCACGACGGAGTCACCCAGTCCATCATTGAGCGTGCCCGCAATTCGGTGATTCGCAATCGCGAGCGATCCCACAGTGAAGTCGAACGACGAGCCATCTTGACTGTTCAGGGTGCACGCAGAGGGGCCTTTCAAGACCTGCGCTCCAATCTCGAGATCGCTCACACTGGTTGCGCTGACATTCATTGTTATGCGAAACGCGTGAAGCACTGTCGCTTGGCTGGTCTGGCCACCGAACTGTTTCATCGATGGAGCGCCAAAGGCGGCACTCGGCATTGTGACGAGTGAGAGTGCGAAGAGCGCGATAACGAAACGAGACAGCATTGACGTACGAGCGACAATGGCGGGCATCTCGTGGTGCGTCATGGTTCGTGATGCTAATTCCAGTCCAATGCCGGACGACGAGCGTGAGCGTGGCCGCCCAGGTGCTCGTCGCACCTCTGTGTGCGACGGAGTCCAACAACTGGGAGCGGGCTCCCTACGAGGCCAACATTCGCCGGTGAAGTTGCGTACCCAGTGAGTAGCGACCCGTGCCCAGAAGGATGACGGACGCGCAGAGTGCCGCGAGGGCGATGTTCAGTCCATAGCCAACACCTGAGGAGTTGCCGATCAGTCCATTGTGGACGGTGACGGTCGCCATCGCCATCACCATGTCGACGAACAGTCCGAGTGCCGCGAGTCGGCCGAGGAGACCGAGTGCGAGTGCGATGCCGCCTCCGAACTCGGTCACGCCACTAAGGACAGCGAAGAGTTTCCCCGGGTGCAGATGCGCCGTCGTGGCGAAGAACGTCGCCGTGGCGCTGAGCCCACCTCCGTGGAACCAGCCGAAGAGTTTTCCGGCACCGTAGTAGATGAAGATCCACGCCAGCGCGAGGCGAACAATCACCATCGCAATGTCGAGGCTCTTTTGACGGAACTCGGGAGAGTCGGCGGTCCTGATCCAACGATTGAGCTGGCTCCGTTGACTCGTCATCGCCGAGGAACCGATGCGTTGTCCGATACGTCGTAGCGATTGACCATGTTCTCTCGGTTCAGTGGACGAAACGGAGCAGCGAGCTGCGCCGCGAATACTTTGAGGTGATGTGGCCGCGCGGTCCCGTGCTCGACGATGAGGGGACGACCTGGGAGACCAGTGGCGATGCCCACGGTCTCCTTCGTCGGGTTCACTGCGGTCTTGAACACGTGGTCCCAGATTGACAGCGCGAAGCCGAGGTTCACATCCTGACGGCCCTCGAGACGGTGGTGAATTCGGTGGAAATTGGGGCTGACGAATATTCGACCGAGCGGTCCAAAGCCCAGTCGGATATTTGAATGGGCGAGACCGACTGCTCCGGCGTACGCAATCAGGAGTGCTGTAGAGATCCCACCGTTGGCGATCAACACGATGCCGGGAATCAATGCGACGAGGTACACGAAGTGGACGAACGGGTGCGTGCGAAAAACGGTGAGCACACTCATGTCCTCCTGGGAGTGATGCAACTCGTGAAAGCGCCAGAGCGCTCGGACTCGGTGATTGGCCAAGTGGGCCGCCCAGTTGCAACCATCCATCGCGACGAAAATGATCGCAATCACCAACCCGTGGGGTAGCGCTGCGAAACGCGGGAACGTGAGCCAAGGCATCCGCGCTCTCACGACCGCGGCGAACGAAAGCGAGAGCGCCGCAACGAACGGCAGTGTGAGTGTCGCGTTGAGGACGGTGAACAGTACGTCTTGGCGGTGGCCCCGAGCGAACAGTGGCCGGCCCTGCTGGGCCGGCCACACTCGCTCGGCAATCATGAACAGCCCGACGATGACGAGCGAAACGGGTCCGATGGCAACAACGCGAAGACTGGTCAACGTACCCGCGAAATCTGCGCCGCCCCATCTGCTGATCCAACCAATGGCGATGAGGGCGGCCCCCGCCGCCGTGATCGCCAACGCCGGGAGGTAGACCCGCGTCACCAGCCAGCGCCGTGGGGTCGTTACCGCCTTGACGCGGGTTGTTGACCTCGTGATCTTGAATCGTGGCTCAAGAGTGAGTGACACAGCAGGACCTCCCGGACACGTGGTTTAGAACGAGACGCCGCCGCCACTAGGAGCTGTCGTCGTCGTCGTCGACGTGGAGCCTCCGCCACTTGACTTGGGCTTCACGGTCACGACGATTGACCATACGCCCCACTGGTCCTTCACCTTGTTGCCGGTTACTTTTCCTGGACCGGTGTCCTTGGAGAACCAGTACAGCGGCTTGCCGCCGTAGGTGACCTGAAGTCCACCGGTCACCTTCTTGGTGCCGAGCATCGATGCGCTGACTCCGGCACCGGCGACGGCCTTCGTAACACCCTTCGGTAGCAGTAGTGCCGGCCAGAAGGTCAGACACTTGCCCGTGCATGCAGGCTTGTTGAGCGTGTACAACGTCTTACCGCTCACCAAATAGGTGCCGAGTTTTGCACTCGATGCGGTCGCGACCTTGACGGAACTTCCTGCGAAGGCGCTCACCGTGAAGGCCGAGGACGCGATGACACCCGCGGCGCACGCGACGGCCGCGATGCGACCCATTCGAAGACGGTGCA
>Ga0182016_10006188_pt1 | contig 12648 bp, 6 predicted proteins | sample 712S2MmetaG_FD_120491 | JGI IMG/M metagenome (GOLD analysis project Ga0182016, IMG submission 120491) | Permafrost microbial communities from Stordalen Mire, Sweden - 712S2M metaG | ecosystem: Environmental > Terrestrial > Soil > Wetlands > Permafrost | place: Sweden: Stordalen | collected...
CGCATCACCTTCTTCAAAGTCATCAGCGGTGTCGTCAAAAACGACGTTACCGTAGAAAACTACACGCGTCGCGGTCAGGAACGCCTCGCTCATTTATCCATCATGCAAGGCCGCAAAGCCGTTGAAGTCGTCGAACTCCACGCCGGCGACATCGGCGCCGTAGCCAAGCTCCGCGATACCCTCACCGGCGATATGTTCGGAGCCAAAGGCGCTGAAATCCAGATCGATCTATACCCGCTTCCCGAGCCGGCCATGACCTACGCCATCGAGCCCAAGACGCGCGCCGACGAAGACAAGCTCGCCCCCGCCATTCACAAGCTGATGGAAGAGGATCTGCTCATCAAGTTCTTCCGCGACCCCATGACCAACGAATTCCTCATCGGCGGCGCCGGTCAGCCGCACATCGAGGCCATCGTCAGCCGCCTCAAAAAGCGCTATCACGCCGAAGTCACTCTCAAAGCGCCCAAGGTCCCCTATCGCGAAACCATCCGCGCCAAGGCCGAAGCCCCAGGCCGCCACAAGAAGCAGACCGGCGGCCACGGCCAGTTCGGCGACTGCAAAATCCGCATGGAGCCACTCCCTCGCGGCGGCGGCTTCGAATTCGGCAACGAAGTCTTCGGTGGCGCGGTTCCCCGCAACTTCATTCCCGCAATCGAGAAAGGAATCGTCGAGTCCGCCGCCCGCGGTTATCTAGCCGGCTTCCCCGTAGTGGACTTCAAAGCCACGGTCTACGACGGCAGCTATCACGACGTCGATTCGAACGAAATGAGCTTCAAAATGGCCGGGCGTCTCGCATTCAGAAAAGCCATGGAATCCTGCAAGCCCTGTCTTCTAGAGCCCATCATGAAAGTAGAAATCGAAGCCCCCGACGAATTCGCCGGAGCCCTGATGGGCGACCTCAACAGCCGTCGCGGCCGCGTAGGCGGAATGGAGTCCAAGGGAAGAACAACAGTAATCAACGCCCAAGTCCCCATGGCCGAAATGCTGACCTACGGCACCATCCTGACCTCAATGACCCAAGGCAAGGGCAGCTACAGAATGGAGATGGACCACTACGACATAGTCCCCCAACTAGTAGCCGACAAAATCCTGGCCAACGCCAAACGCCCCATCGAGGAGGAAGAAGAGTAAGCACTGCATGCAGCAGACGCTCGCTATTCGTTCGCAGTAGGTTTCAAGTTCCCTGGGTCTCAGCCATTGAGACCCAGGGGTGGTCAGCCGGTCTCGGTGTATTATTCCTCTCTTTTTAGGTGCATGGGACGTCAGTCAAGCCATAGCAAATAAAAGAGTTGCATGATTGGATTGGGGAATCAAGTTCAGTTGAGTTCTCCTTCGATGTTTCAGAGTAAAATGAGGGTTCAACGACGCCGTAGCTCTTTGAGCTGCAAAGCGGAGGCAGAACATGCAAAGCTATGCCAACTCATATGAGGTCTCGAATTACAGCCCTGTTGAGGCTGCCCTTTATCTGCGTCTACAACCTGAAGATGTTAGGCGGTGGGCGAATGATGGAGTCATTCGTTCTCCTCGCGGTGGTGTGTCATTTCTTAATCTTATCGAGTTACATATTCTTAAGTGTCTGCGTAAGGAATTCAGGTTGCCTATGCAAAGGATTCGTCTGGCGCTCGAAGAGTATAACGAGACAGAGAATTCTGAGCACCCCCTGCTTGACCCCAGGCTGGAGACAGATGGAATTCATCTGTTCTTGCATGATGGCGAGGAGTATACGAACCTTAACAGGCCCAAACAGAGGGGTTTCCCGCAGATTCTTTCAACGTACTTGAGGAGAATCGATCGTCTCGAAGACGGAAGAATGATTTTTTATCCATTCATTGTGGGTCGAGACATTGATGAACCAAGAACGATTCAGATTTCGCCGAGTGTTGCGTTCGGTCGGCCTGTGCTTGCAGGTACGGGAATTGCGACGGATGTTATTGCAGGGAGATTTCGGGCTCGGGATTCAATCTCTGATCTCGCTGAAGAGTATGGCGTTTCAGCTTCAATCGTTGAAGATGCAATTCGTTGGGAGCTACCGTATCTGAATGCAGCCTGATCGTCTGGCTATCTATCTCGACGAGAACCACTGTAACAACAAGAGAATCCTCGCTGTCTTGGAGAAACTCGAAATCCAGGTTGAGAGGCATTTGGATCACTTCGCTCGCGGTACGAGTGATGAGGATTGGTTGCCGTTTGTTGGTAAAAATGGATGGATATTGCTTACGAGCGATGGAAGGATTCGATACCGGTCAAATGAGAAGCAGGCTGTAGTTGAAAACAACGTCCGAATGTTCTATTTTTCCAACAACAATATGAGCGGAGAGCAAATGGCTACCGCGATCGAAGAAGCTCTGCCCGAAATCTATAAGCTTTGCGCCAAACATGCTCCTCCTTTTATCGCTGCGATTACCCGGACCGGCGAAGTTTATTTGAGGGAGAAGTTTGTTCTACTCTAGTCTCCCAAGTGCGGCGTCGCATACTTGATCCGGGCTGGTGCCCCACATCTCGATTCTGAGATGGGTGAGACGATGAACCTCAATCCGCCGCCTTTCCTCCCGGACGGGAGGGCGTGAAAATAGCCCCGGACGAAGTCCGGGGAACCCGTCCCAACCAGAACCTCTCGCCCCGTAGGGGCAGAATGACCCCGATTGGCATCAGGTATACAATGCGTACACGAGGTTGAGGCATGGCGAGCAGCATGGTTCATATCCGCATTGACGGGGAAATCAAGGAGCAGGCAGCCGAAACGTTGGCGTAGATGGGCCTGACGTTTCCGACGCGGTACGAATCTTGCTGACTCGCATTGTCGCTGATAAGGCTATACCGTTTGAGATCCGAGTCCCAAATCGCGAGACCGTAGCGGCGATGGAGGCCGGAGTCCGTGGCGAGGTTTTCCACGCTCCAACCGTAGCGGCAATGATGGCCGAGCTGAATGCGGACGATTGAATGGACTTCCGCCTTCAAACGCGACTACAAGCGGGTGAAAGCGACACCCCGTCACAAAGACATTGAGAGTCTATTGTCTGGAGTGGGCGACCTCCTAGCCGACAACGCGCCGACTGGGGAGAAGCAACGCGACCAATGGCTGGGCGGCAACTGGAAAGGCCATCGCGAGTGCCATTTGAAACCGGACTTGTTGCCAAAAGAGTCAGCCAACAGTGACGAGTACCCTCCAAGGGAGAGTTCCCCCTCTTCGCTTCGGATCGTTCCGTCCCCAATGCCTGAGGACCGTCCCTCCCCTGATGTAGCCGCAACAGATGATTCGGACCGGCCTCGGAGTCCGCTGAATCCTAAAAAGCACCTGCAATCCGTTCCATGGGATCGAATTCTTGCTCCAACTCGCGACTGAATGAAGGCACCTTCCGGGGCTTTACCTTGTTGAACCTGGAGGCTTTCACCGCTACAAAGTATCTACAGCGAATTCTTAAATCGGAATTAACGACTGCAATTGTCACTGTAAGTTATCTATTTTAATGGTCGGCCTTAGAGGACGATCTTAGAACTTTTCTGCTCTTTTCCGATGGTCTCGAACCTGAAATTGCTGTCCTCGGCTGACTTTGAGGCCACAGTATCCTCTATAGTCATGGATCATGCGATGGATCACCCAGTGCGTTCCGCTGCTTTGTTCGTACTCGGGACACCCGCCATCCGTTGCCCCCAGATCAAAATCCCATTGCAGGATGCAAGTGACCAAGGAAGCCGGATTTGCGTTTCAGGACAATTCTCGCTTCAGAATGACCTGTCGTCGTCGGCTTCGCGCACCTATAGCCTCGAATATTCGATTCGGAACGAATCGAACAAACCCGCCCTGCTTACAGCCATTCGAAATTGATGCCGCGCTTTAGCCCCTGAGGCACGTTTTCTGGATGTGAAGAAGCCAGCTCGGCAATTGCGTTCTTTCTCAAGAAAGCCTATCATCCTTGGGTCAAAGTGACCGCTCGATTCCCCGGCGCGGCTTCAATTGCACTGCGGTGCCAGGGAGGATTGATATGCGCGGCAAACTTGCACAGACAGATTCCAATTTCGGGTGTTCATGTTTCGTTGGGGATGTTGCATCTCAATCCAGCTTACTAACTTGCACAGTGCTCCAGGCGCGGCATCGCGGCAAGCAAGTTTTTTGCCTGCTTGGGTTCGCCGTGCTCACAATCCTTCTCTCCGGCGCGAATGTTTCGGCACAGACTCCCAATGATTGGGCATGGATGGGGGGTAGCGAGAATGCCCCGTGCCCGGACTGCGGGGTCAGCGGTGTTTATGGGACGCAAGGAACCTCCAGTCCTGCGAACATTCCCGGCGGACGATCCCAAGCAGCCAGTTGGACGGATTCGAGCGGAAATCTGTGGCTGTTTGGCGGGTTTGGCGCCGACGCAAATGGAACCATCGGCTACCTGAACGATCTCTGGGAATATTCGACAACCGCGCAACAGTGGACCTGGATAGGCGGGGCCAGCACACTGGGCACAAATTGCACTTTGCAATGGGCCGGCGTCATCTCCTGCGGGCAATCGGGAGTGTACGGAGAGAAGAATGTGGCGGCCACCGGGAATTCTCCCGGCGGACGGTCGCTACCGGTGACCTGGACCGATGGAAATGGGAACCTCTGGCTCTTCTCGGGGCTCGGTTTTGACTCTACCGGAACTAGCGGCCTCCTGAACGACCTCTGGATGTTTAACCCATCAACCGACGAATGGACATGGGTGAGTGGAAGCAGCGTGGTTGGCGCCAGCGGTGGACAAGCAGGAACGTACGGCACGCTTGGAGTGCAGGGTTTGAACAACATCCCCGGTGGGCGTCTCGGTACCGCTGGTTGGATCGACTTGAAAGGCAACTTGTGGCTCTTCGGCGGGTTCGGTTATTCAGCAGCGACAGGTTCTCCCTCATCCAATCTTAATGACCTGTGGGAATTCAATCCGTCCACATTGGAATGGACCTGGATAAGCGGAAGCAATGCAAACAATCAGTCTGGCGCCTATGGGACTTTGGGGTCGGCAGGAGTCGGTAATGTTCCCGGCGCGCGCTATCAATCGGTGAGTTGGAGAGATCAAAGCGGCAACCTGTGGATGTTTGGCGGAAATGGCGTTGATGCAAATGGAACAGTCGGCTTTCTGAACGACCTCTGGGTTTTCGATATTGCCGCGTCGGTGTGGACATGGACGCGCGGCAACAACATTGTCAATCAAGGACCTCTGGCTACCGGGTTGCAAGATGACGGGCCGCTGTTCACGCCAGGGTCGCGTTCCGCCGCAGCTGGATGGGTCGACTTGGACAACAACTTGTGGGTGATGGGGGGCGCGGGTTACATTAATGGGCCGAACGGGCCAGCTTTTGGGAGTCTCAACGATCTTTGGACGACCGATAAGGGAGGGTGCCCTTGCTCCCCCCAATATCCTGGCTACGAGTGGGACTATATGAGCGGGACTCTGTACTGGCAAGACTCCGGCCCTGTTGCGGCATCCGGGGTCTATGGATCCCTGGGGGTCGCAGCAGCGGCAAATACCCCGGGAGGCAGGCAGTCGGCAACTTCGTGGACGGATAACAAGGGAAACTTCTGGATGTTTGGCGGATATGGTTATGGCAGCAACACCGTTCAGGGGTACCTGAACGATTCTTGGCAATATAGCGCTTATGTTACCCAAGCCATCACCTTTCCGTATGCAAATAGCACCGTGACCTACGGCGTCAGTCCCATCAATCTGAGCGCAACGGCAAGTTCCGGGCTGCCGGTGCTTTTCAGCGTCTTATCCGGACCCGCAACAATCAGTGGATCGACCGTAACCATCACCGGTGTTGGCACCGTGGTTGTCGCTGCCAATCAAGCGGGGAACTCAATCTTTCCGGCCGCTCCTCAGATCACAAGGACGATCACCGTGATTGCGGCTCCATTAACGGTGGTTGCCGACAATCTAACGCGCCTCAATAATACAGTCAATCCGACACTGACCTACTCCTTCACTGGCCTTGTGAATGGGGATACGGCGAGTGGAGCGGTCCAGGGAGCTCCGATGCTGAGCACGACCGCGCTTCCGGGATCCGCGACAGGGACATATCCCATCACGTTGGCCCTCGGCACACTGAGAGCCGCGAACTATGCGCTTACAGCGACAGGTGGGACTCTCACAATTACCAGCGGTGGACCCGTACCGGATTATTCCATCACAGCGAATCCAGCATCGTTGACGATTGTGGCTGGTCAAACGGCGCAGACGACGCTGACCCTTTCGCCAGTCAACTACTTTGCAGGCACCCTGACCATGAACTGCGGTGATCTCCCCAGCCACATGAGTTGCAGTTTCAACCCCGCTTCATTTGCGGCCGATGGCTCCGGCACCACAGGCACAATTGTCCTGACGGTGAACACCAACGACAGCAGCGCCGACTCAGTCTTGCCGGTCAGGGCAGGCGACAAGCAGGTGCTGACCGCAAGCTTACTTTGGCTTCCCGCAGGGCTCGCGGGTGTCTGGGCCGCATTCTGGCGGCGACGGTTCCAGGTGCTCCTTCGCAACATTGTCGGTGCGATCGTTTTGCTGGCTGGCTGCATCGTCTTCACCGTATCCGGTTGCGGAAGTAAAGGAAGCAACACGAATTCCTCGTACACACAACCCGGCACTTATTCCGTTTCTGCGAATGCATCCGGCACCGCGGCAAATGGATCGGGAGCCGACCCGCACATACTCAATGTTTCGATTACCGTCACGCAGTAGTTGCAGAGCAGGAACCGAACGGTCAAGCGAGAGGAACGAAGGCGTTTCGGTGCTGTCCTTCTGGGCGACCCGGTCTTGCCGGGCCTTTACCTTCTGTGCTCACTACCAGGGCTTTTGACCAAAGCCGCCGAAGGTGGCTTGAAACCTGCCCCTGCAAGCGGGTTTCGAGATGCGTACCCGTGTCGGAATAACGCAGTCCACCAATTTGAGTATTTAATAGCCACCCGTGGGGGGCACGGGGGGTAGCTGCCCGGTTTCCAACGGCCCTGATAAAGCGCCGCAGGCAACAGCGATCCACGCCAAGAATAGACGACATTGAACCGTGTACGGCAGATCGAGACTCGTCGAGCGGTCGGCAGCTCACGGGGTTGTTGATTTGGGCGAATGGCACAAAATCCGGGTTCTTGATAGACCCTCTGTACGCATCAATCCGTCTTTCTGGCAGTTCTCCGACACAGCTAATCTACGAGATACGCTTTGGGAATGCTGATCGAGGCTTAGGAAAATGTTCATTCGGCTCATCCGAGGATTATCCCTACGTTCCCGTTGACCATTGGCTCTTCACATTCGTCTCGGTCGGTTAACGGGCAAACGGACATTGGGGCAAAAGCGCGGGTTCTGTACAGTTGGACGACAAGAACGAAGCCGCAGGCGCCGCGGTCGCTGCAGTAGTGGCTGGCGAGTGGTTTTGAGGCCGGGATACGCAAACCAGAGCGATGAACAATGACGACGCGGAGCCACAAGAATGTAGTTGTTTCCGGGACTCAACTGGTCGAAGAATACTCTGACCTTTCTGGAAGTACGGTACAAGGTGGGTACAGTACAGAATCACGCGAGCCAACTCGTTGAGCGAACCGCCCCCTGACCGTCTGATTTGGCGACCTGTCGAAAAGATTTATGTAACTTTTGTGACTGCCATCACGGGGTAATAAATCATCAATAGTCAAGCATGTTCCACGCTTTTTCGGCGCTAGGGTGTGGCTTCTCCCGTGTTTTTTCATGGGTTGCTGCGGCGATGCATTTGTCCTACGCTTTTTGAAGAGGAGGAGTAAGTCGCTGGACAGTACAGATGACGGAGTTACATCAGGAAGTACACAAACTCGGAAAGTTTTTGAGAAACTTTTTTCTTTCTCAAAATCTGTAGCCGAATTAAAAAGCGTCCTCGTATCCTATGGGTATGGTAGCGTCAGGAGCCCCAAAGCGATACCAGAACAAGCAGACAGGAAGGGCAAAGAACTTCCACAGTGGTCATTGCTACGCTTCATCCTTGGAGCGCCACAGAGCGGACCGGAGTACGGGGGTGACCAATGGCTGAAGGAAAGCGTGTTGCAATTTCCTTTCACTCGTACAATCCTCGTCGCTACTCAAGTCCGTGGATTGCCCGTGTTGTGGCGTGGCGTGTCGGAACGAAGCCGGAGTTGGAATTCGGCCACTATTGCGGCGATGAGCGTGGAGGCGAAGTTGAAATTATCGCTTACCCCGGCGACATCATCCGCTATGGTCAGCGAGATGGCAGGAGACCGGATAAGAGTATCAACGAATGGGCTGTAGTTGAAGACGATTACTCCGTGCGGGACATCAAGCAGACCGAGGCCCGTGCTCTGTTTGAACAACGCCCGAAGTGCGAATTCACGCCGAGCCCAATGCCAAGCCCCCTGCCTGAGACAGAAGTAACTCGTCGGGTGGTGGATTTCTCCCCAAGCCCAATGCAAATGCCAGTGTTCGCTGAGAAGCGGAAGCAGCCACGTCTATTTCAGAGTCCTGACGGCAGTTGGAGTGTTGAGTCTGAAGTCAGAGACCAGTGACGACGAGTTAACGACCGACATGAACTTGTAGTCGATTACGGAGACTACCGCAACAGAGATTTGCAAGGCGGCTCGATGTGAGCCTAAACAACTGAATAATGCATCTCGCCGCCTTTCCCGAGACGGGCTCTACGAGATGCACGGGTCGGGAATGGTGCTGTGCCTGAGTGATACCCCTTGGCGAGGGGATGCACCTAAGAACGGCTGCAATGTGACCGTCCACTCCGAATAGCCCGAGGCGCAACTTGAGCAAATCCATTTCGAAGGATTTGCTCCCGTGTGTGCGTGTGAATCATCACCCAAATCGAACAGTGGCAAGAGGGACATACCGAGTGAGCCTCAACCGAAGGCACATGAGCAACTGTCTCTTTGGCCTGAACTGACGCTGCCGAGCCCTGACAAGGTACAACATCAGTTGCCATTCGTTACAGAACCTTCTAAGGTGAGTCCAGCGGCACCAGTGAAGCGGAGAGGCAAGAGCATGTCCCGCCGCACTGGTCAAGATGGAAGTCTCGAAAGGAGTGGCAAATGGTGGGTCGTTCGTTGGTGGCAGGACGAACCCGGTCAGTACCAAAGAAGCCACAAACGTGCCAAAGTCTGCCCGGTGTCGGGTGTTGGAAGTTTATCGAAGTCGGAACGGATACGGCGTGCGCGTGAAATTGTCAGTGCCAGTGGTGCTGACAGTTCAGAGCAATTCAACAAGGTTGTCCAGCAAAAGAAATGCGAAGCTGTCATCTTCAGTGACCAATCATTGCGCTGGCTTGAACATCTTCGGAAACGCAAGCGCAAACCTGTCGCACCCGGCACCATTGATGATTGGGAACGCATTCTCAGGAACTGGATAAACCCTCACATCGGAAACTGTCCCATCTCAGATGTGAACAACAGAACTCTAAAACACTTGGTCGAAAAGATGACGATGAAAGGTTTATCGCCGAAGACGATTGACAACTATTTGCAGGTTCCGAAAGCGGTTGTCGCATCACTGCTGGACGATGACGGCAATCAGGTCCTACCGCGCAAATGGAATAGTGAGTTCATTGATTCGCCAATCGTTGAATCAGCGGAGCAAAATAGACCCTCATTTTCGCCAAGCGTCATGTCAGGTCTCGCGTGCTGGCGTTACTCGAAGGAGCGAATGCTCTTTATCCTTGCGGGTGCGACCGGGATGAGAATCGGAGAATCGCTTGGTCTCGAAATCGACAAGCATTTCTCAAACGACCTATTGACCATCACCATCAACCAGAAGGTTCGGCACTGCAAAGTAGAACCACGAGTCAAGACTACTAGTGCCAAGCGTCAGGTTGACCACATCCTTCAATTGCCGAACTGCTGAGGAATTTTGTTGGGGAACGCAAAACGGGTTTTCTTTCCCAGAGTCGAAACGGAGTCCCGCTGTCGTCCTCGAACATCATTCGTCGGCATTTACATCCGGCGTTGAAGGAACTTGGCTACGTGAACCCATGCACAGGAACGCACAAGGCAGGGAACCATGCCTTCCGGCGTTACCCCAACACTTACCTCAGGAATGAAACCTCATGTCCAAAGGGCCTTCGGGATTACTGGTTGGGACACACCGGCGATTCGATGGATGACCTATATGACCGGGTTAAAGACGATGCAGGATTCCGTCGGAAGAAGGCCGAAGAATACGGAATCGGCTTCAATTTGCCCTCAGTTGTACCGAATGTACCGAAAATCGAGGGAAAAGACGCAGCAGGAAAATCTGCTTAAGTCTTTTGGATTGTGTGAGATAGAATGGTCGGGGAGAGAGGATTTGAACCTCCGACCCCCTGGTCCCGAACCAGGTGCTCTACCAGGCTGAGCCACTCCCCGAACATGGGTTGCGGAAGCGTATCGTTGGGGGGCGGCCTGGCGCCTGTTCCCCTTGAGTGCGCTTCGATCAGTGTAGCAGAATCCAAGGGCTTGTGGGCTGACCGGCTGGAGTGGGATGCGAATGGGCGCCGCAGTTCCTCGATGCTTCCTGGCACCCCAATATGCATCCAGCATTTCAGTTATTCAGTTGTGGTTGAGTTTCAAGCATCGGCCCTGTTTAACTTCATGACGCAAAAAACCGTCCGCTCCGCGGATTGGACGTCGAAGCGGACGGGCGGTCACCTTGATGGCTAGCGCTACTTCTTGTCGGTGGCTGGTGAGACTGCTCCGGGGAAGATGCCTTCGAGGGGTGCGCGCAGTTGCTGTTCCTTGTCGGGCTGAGGGAGGAACTTGCGCGGCAGCATCTGGTCGCGCTGGGCTGCGTTGTAGAGGAAGATGGCCTCAACGACGGCAATCTGCTTGAGGTCTGAGGGCTGGAGTCGCTCCACCACGTCTTCGTTGGAGTGGTGCGTGCGGCTCTCATAGTCGAGCATGTCCTGAATGAACTGGAAACCGGGGATGCCGACGGCGTCAAAGCTCAGGTGGTCAGTGCCGCCGGTGTTGCGGTTGGTGATGGTGGTTACGCCGAGATCTTTGAGTGGGGCGATCCACTGCGCGAAGATGGGCGCGATGGCCGCGTTGCCTTGCGTGTAGACGCCGCGAATCTTGCCGGTGCCGTTATCGACGTTGAAGTAGGCGGAGATGAGCTTCTGCTCCGGCTTCACTTCGAGGGGTCCGGTGGCGCGGCGCATGAACTCGGGGAGTTGCAACTGGTCGGGTGCGGTGGAGAGAGCGGCCGAGCCAAAGTGGATGGTGCAATACCCCTTGGAGCCGAAGATTCCTTGCTCTTCGCCGGTCCACAGGGCAATACGGATGGTGCGGCGGGGCTTGACGTCGAGCGCTTTGAGGATGCGCACGGCTTCCATGGCGACGATGGTGCCAGCGCCGTTATCTGTTGCGCCGGTGCCGCCGATCCAGCTATCGAGGTGGCCGCCTACCATGACTACCTGATCCTTCAGCTTGGGATCGGTGCCGGGAATTTCGGCGACAGTGTCGAAGCCGTGCTCATGCTCGCCGGTGAATTTTGTTTCGACATTTATTTCGACGCTGACGGGCGCATGCGCCTGGGTTAGGCGGTAGAGACGGCCATAGCTTTCGATGGCAGCCACTGCAACGGGGATCTTGACGCGCTTGTCGGCGATGTAGGGCGTGCGGCCGAGGGTTGCGCCGTTGTCGTCGAACAAGGTGCCGCCTGACCCACCGCCATTTTTGCCATCGCGGCTGGGCTCAATGACAGCGGCCACTTTCTCGTCGGCAAAGAACTGGGCTATTTTGTCGATCAGTCGCATGCGCTCCATGCGCTCGCGCATGCGTGCCTGCATTTCAGGAGTCAAACCGCCTCCACCACCGGTTACCGGGAACTCGGCCAGGTCCTCGAGATCCTTGTCGGAGTAGCGCTCGAAAAGGGCCTTGTCAACCGGAGGAACTTCGCGCATGGCGCCGAAGAGGACGATCTTGCCTTCGAGCTTGCCCTTGTAGAGATCGAAGTCCTTGTCGGTTTGGATGCTTACAAAAACCACGTCTCCGGTGACAGGGCCTGGAGTGGAAGGCGACCAGGGCGTGGCCTGGACGATCAGAATCGCAGTGTCGGGCGTGACCATGCGCGCCCAAGTATTCAACTGCTGCCAACCAAGGCCGAATTCACCCCAGTCTTCGAGATGTGCGTTCTCCAGGCCGATTTTTGTCAGCGTGTCGCGCGTCCATGCATTGGCTTTTGCGAGGTTGGGCGAGCCAGTGAGGCGGGGACCAATGCCGTCCATCAGCGCGGAGCCGAACTCCATTACGTGCGAGTGGTTGAAGCCTTCTTCGCGAATCCGCTGGTACATATTCAGGTCGAGCGTTTCGGTGGCGGGCTGCACTTCGGCGTAGGGATCGACTGCGGCCGGCGTCGGCGCTGCAACTTTAGGCTTGTCGGCAGCATGAAGAACAAGCGCCGCGGCAAGAAAAAGCGCGGGCGAAAGGCGAAGCATTTTCAGTGTCATTGAGATCTCCGAATCGGGAAAGAGATGTGCTTTCTATTTCATGAAATTGTAGGTCATTGGACGGGCTGAAGCCGATGTTGGTTGAGGGCAGTTTACGGCACGGGTGGAGGGGTACCCATTCAAAACGTCACGCAAAAGGGCCGCGGTTTGCGCCGCGGCCCTTGTGGATATCAGTGCATATCGTTAGAACGCGAAGTGGATTGAGAGCTCGGTGTTGCGGTTGCCGCTCTTGTA